>Ga0070708_100000070_pt1 | contig 67477 bp, 74 predicted proteins | sample KBSK5503metaG_FD_65469 | JGI IMG/M metagenome (GOLD analysis project Ga0070708, IMG submission 65469) | Corn, switchgrass and miscanthus rhizosphere microbial communities from Kellogg Biological Station, Michigan, USA - KBS K5-50-3 metaG | ecosystem: Host-associated > Plants > Roots >... | reverse complement strand
CCGGGAAAGGTGACGATGCCGAATTTCATGTTGCCTCCACGCTGGCGATCTCGAAGTCCTCGGTCACGGGATTCGCCAGCAGTCGCTCGCACATGTCGCGCGTCGATTGCTCGGCCGCGTTCTGGTCGCGCGCCTCGAGATCGACGACGATGTGCCGTCCAACGTGGACGTCTTTCACGGCGGCGAAGCCGAGCGTATGCAGCGCGTCGGCGACGGTTTTACCCTGCGGGTCGAGAATGCCGCGTCGTGGAACGATGTGCACGGCGATACGATATCGGCTCATTCAGTGGGGCCTTTCAGTGTGTCTGACGAAGGGGAGGTTGATCCCGCGGGAGTTTGTGGAGCGTTTGGAGTCGGGCCGGATGGCCGGTTGCCGCCGCGATGTCCGCGACGACGCTTGCGGCGACGGAGCAGCCGCGATCCTTCGTCCGGTCGTCGGTCGTCGCGAAGCGACGCGCCAGCCGCGGCATCGGCACCAATGGCCACGGGACGCCCGAACGACGCGCGCCGTTCGTCTCCGGACTCGATGCCGTTCGGCTCTTCTTCCCAGAAGATCTCATCCGGCGTGCTCGATCGACCGAGGAAGCCGAGGACCAGCCATTTCACGGCGCCGAACAGCACGTAGGCGAGGAGCGCGGGGAAAATGAACTCTTCGCGCCGAACCACCAGCAGCACGATCGACCCGCCGACGACGACAGAGCCCAGCACCTGCCGGACGCTTCGGAAGCCAACCGACGGAATCGCGGGGTAGGGAACGTCGCTGATCATCAGGGCAGCGAGGATCGCCATGAGACCACGCAGGATCACGTGCCACGGCAGGTCGGACAGCGTCTTGCTATCGGTGAAGAGAATCACCGTCTGGTTGTACAGCGGAGTTTGACTGAACCAGTAGTAGGTGGCGAGCGTGAGCCCCGCCGCCGGGCTTGGGAGTCCGTGAAAGTGAGTTTTCTTACGGCCGGCCTGCTCGACGTTGAATCGCGCCAACCGCATCACCGCGCAGGACGTGAAAATGAAGACGAGCAGCCACTCCCACGTCCCGTGATTGGGCATCTCCAGATACATAATGACCGCCGGCGCGAACCCAAACGAGATCGCGTCGACGAGCGAATCGAGCTCTTCGCCGAATCGGCTGCCGGTACCGGTCGCGCGCGCGACGCGTCCGTCGAGCGTATCCGCGATGCCGCCAAGGACGATGAACGCCGGCGCCGCCCCGAAGTCTCCGCGAATCGCGAGGATGATCGCGTAGATGCCGCAGAACAAGTTGAACAGCGTGAGCCCGTTCGGCAGCAGCACGACCGCCCGACGAACGGCCTTGCGACGCGCGGGTACGCGATGCGTGGGGTTCATTGGCCGGTCAATTCCCCGACCACCGTCACGCCGGCGTACGTCAAGTCGCCGACTTTGACTTTCAGGTGAGCCATCCGTGGGAGAAACACGTCGACCCGTGAGCCAAAGCGGATCAAGCCCATGCGCTCGCCCTGCTGCACATGGTCGCCTTCCTTCGCGTCGGTGACGATGCGGCGCGCGATCAGGCCGGCGATCTGTCGCACGAGAACGTGATTGGAGCCGGTCTCGAGACCGATCGACGTCTGCTCGTTCTCGACGCTGGATTCTTCCGCCGCGGCGTTGAGGAACCGGCCCGGCTTCCGCTCGATGAATCGCACGATGCCGGACACGGGATATCGGTTGACGTGCACATTGAAGACATTCATGAAAATCGAAACACGGACCGCGCGCGCGTGCATGAAGGTCGGCTCATCGACTTCGGTGATCATCACGACCTTGCCGTCGGCCGGCGCGATGACGAGTCGTTCGCCGCGCTCGCCGATGCGCTGCGGATCGCGAAAAAAGTACGCGACCCACAGCGCGACGATCGTGAGCGCGAAGGCCACGAGCCAGAGCGGCCACGAGCGGCGCATGAGCGCGACGCCGAATGCGCCAACGGCGACGAGTGTCGCGATGGCGATGAAGCTCAGTCCTTCGCGGGCGAAATTCACGCACGCCCTCCAACTGGAAGCGTGAGCTCCGTGCCCGTGATTCGACGAAACGCGTCGAGGTATCGCTCGCTGGTCGCGGTGACGACGTGGGGCGGCAGCGGTGGCGGTGGTGCCTCGCCGTTCCAGCGACCGGCCCGACGCTCCCCATCGAGATAGTCACGCAGCGGCTGTTTGTCGAAGCTCGGCTGCGAGCGTCCGGGTTGATAGTGTTCCGCCGGCCAAAACCGCGAGCTGTCGGGCGTGAGGACTTCGTCGATGAGCGTTACGCGTCCTTGGGCGTCGCGGCCAAACTCGAACTTCGTGTCGGCGATGATGATGCCGCGACTCGCGGCAATGGCACGACCATGCTCGTAGATCAAGCGACTGAGTCGCTCGAGCTCTGTCGCGACGTCTGTTCCCAACGACGATGTCATTCGAGCGATTGTGATGTTCTCATCGTGGCCCGCTTCTGCCTTGGTTGCCGGACTGAAAATCGGCGGCTCGAGTCGCTCGCTCTCGCGCAAACCCGGCGGGAGGGATTCGCCGGCGAGCGTACCCGCCGCGCTGTACTCCTTCCACGCCGAACCTGAAAGATAGCCGCGAATGACGCATTCGATCGGAAAAACTTCCGTGCGGCGACAGAGCATGGCGCGGCCGTCGATGGCTTCACGACACTCAGCCAGCGCTGGGACCTGGTCGACGATCTCATCGCTCTGCGCCGAGATCATGTGATGCCAGACGTCGCCGGCGAGCTGATCGAGCCACCAGGCGGTGATCTGCGTCAGCACGATTCCCTTGTGGGGGATCGGTTCCGCCATCACGACGTCGAACGCGCTGACGCGGTCGGTGGCGACGAGTAGCAAGCGATCATCGTCGACGACGTAGACTTCGCGCACTTTGCCGCGGCGGAGATGCCGAAGGGGAAGTGAATCGAGTTGGGCCACGGTCATACGCGAACCTCCTCCGCTTCCTCGGCTCGAGCGCGGCCGGCGAGCACGGGTCCAACGACTTCGTCGAGGAATTCATCGACCTGTTGTGGAGCGCGCCCCACAAAACGATTCGGATCGAGCGTCGCCTCGAGGTCGGCGACCGGGACGCCGAACGCCGGATCGGCGGCGAGGCGCGCCAGCAGGTCGTTCCGCTCCGCACCATCCTTGAGCGCGCGCGCGGCATCGATGCTGTGTTGTCGGATTCGTTCGTGCACAACTTGTCGGTCGCCTCCGGCGCGCACGCCGCGCACAATCAGCTCCTCTGTCGCCATGAACGGCAATTCGTCGAGCAGGCGACGGCGAATTCGCGCCGAATGCACTTCGAGGCCGGTCACCACGTTCTCCATGAGGACGAGGATGGCGTCGGCGGCAAGAAAACTCTCGGGGATCACGAGGCGCCGGTTGGCGCTGTCATCGAGCGTGCGCTCGAAGAACTGCACGCCGTGTGTCAGGTTCGCGTTGGGCTCGAGGGTGACGACGAATCGCGCGAGCGATGCAATCCGCTCACAACGCATGGGATTGCGCTTGTAGGCCATGGCCGAGGATCCGATCTGCTCGGACTCGAACGGCTCCTCGATCTCGCCGACGGATTGGAGAACTCGAATGTCGCCGCTGAACTTCATCGCGCTCGCTGCGATCCCGGCGACGACGCCGAGGAGCTGGGCGTCGAGCTTGCGCGAATACGTCTGGCCCGACACTGGGATCGACGACGCAAAGCCGATCTTGGCCGTCACGCGAGCGTCGAGCTCGCGGACCTTGGAGTGATCGCCATTGAAGATCTCGAGGAAGCTGGCTTGGGTCCCGGTCGTGCCTTTGACGCCGCGGCAGGGCAGCGTCGCCATCCGGTGATCGAGATCGGCCAAGTCGAGCAACAGGTCCTGCATCCACAAGGTGGCGCGCTTGCCGACCGTGGTCGGTTGCGCCGGCTGCAGGTGGGTCGAGCCGAGCGTGGGCTCGGCGCGCCATTCACGTGCAAATGCGGCGAGCGCGCGGAGCACCCGCAGAATCTTGCCACGCAACAGATCCATGGCGCGCCGCATGAGAATCAGATCGGCGTTGTCGGTGACGTAGGCACTGGTGGCGCCGTAGTGGATGAAACCGCGCGCGGCGGGCGCGACGTCGCCGAAGGCGTGGACGTGGGCCATGACGTCGTGCCGGAACCGCCGCTCGTACGCGGCGACGACGTCGAAGTCGATGTCGTGAAGGTGCGCGCGCATCTGCGCAATCGCTTCGTCCGGAATCGGCACACCCAGCTCCTGCTCCGCCTCGGCGAGCGCGAGCCAGAGCTCGCGCCAGAGCCCGTGACGCATCGCCGGCGACCATAGCTCGAGCATTGCGTTCGAGGCATATCGTTGGGCCAGCGGCGAGGAATATCGGTCGTGATTCGTCATCGGACCGCGAATTCGGTCACGTACAATTGGCCTTGTCGCTCCACGATGAGACGCAGATAGGTGCGGCCACCATAACTGTCGATCGCGCGCGCAACGTCCTGCGCCGTCTTGATCGCGCTGTTGTTGATCTGGAGGATAATGTCGCCTTGTTGGATTCCAGTTTGCTCGGACACGACCTGACCGATTTGATATACCAGCGCGCCGAATTGTCGCCGCAGGCCGCGTTCAGCGGCGATGGCCGGCGTGACCGTCACGAGCTCGAGCTCGCGAAGCACTTGCACCTTCGGCGCGCTGACCTCGGGCAGGTCCGACACGTTCACATCGACATCGAACTCGCGTGTGCCGCGCCGCACGTGCAAATGCGCGGGCGCGCCGGCACGCAGATCGAGAAGCGCCGCGTACCAATCGAATGGATTGTGAACGAGACGCGTACCCTCGCGCAGAACCACGTCTCCGGGTTGGAGTCCGGCCTTCGCCGCCGGCGAGCCAGGAGTCACCGTCGCGACGACTGCGCCCTGCGTCAGCAGGTCGCGCGGATTGCTCGACTGCGCTTGTTTCAGGCGCACGCCGATCCACGGGCTGCGGATCGATCCATGGCTGAGGAGATCGTCGACGACGCGCGCGACGCGGTTGATGGGAATCGCGAAGCCCAAGCCGACCGAGCCGCCGTTCGGCGAGAAAATATTGCTGTTCACGCCGACCACTTCGCCGTCGGCGTCGACGAGCGGGCCACCGGAATTCCCGGGATTGATCGCTGCGTCCGTTTGGATCATGTCGAAGTACGCAGCCTGACCTTCGCCCGAGCCGACGAGATTCCGTTGCGTCGCGCTGATCACACCGACGCTCACGCTCGGCTCGCTGTTGCCCAGATAGAATCCGTAGGGATTGCCGATGGCGATCGCCCATTCGCCAATCGCGAGATTGTTCGAGTTCCCGATTTTCACTTCGGCAAGATTCTTCGCGTCGATCCTGAGCACGGCGATGTCGTTCGTCTCGTCCGCGCCCAGGACCTTCGCCGGATAGACCGTTCCATCGCGCGCCATCACAGAGACTTTGTTCGCGCCGGCGATGACGTGCGCGTTCGTAACGATGACTCCTTCTTTGCGCACGACGAACCCTGTGCCGAGTCCGGCCTGTGTGCGCGGTTGAGCGCGTCCGAAGAAGATCTCGAACGGATCTTGAGGCGATTGATCGACGACTTCCGTCTGCACCGTCACGACGGACGGCGCGACTTTCGCCACGGCAGCGGTAATCGCGTTCTGCCGGCTCTGCGACACCTGGCTGGTGCTCGGCGCGACCGTGCCCGATGCTTGCGCGCTCGACGAGTCGGGGACTCGCGAACAGCCGACGACGACGCCGAGAATAATGAGGCGCGAACGGCGTCGAATCACACGCGCCGCCACGCTGCGCCTCGATATGACTCGTGGAGTGCTCATACGCCCTCCACATATAGGTCGTTCGGGTAACTCACCCGATCGAGAAACAACGCATGCGCCGCGGCGGGAGGGGACACGTCGGCGTTGTCGGCCGCGGCGAGCAAGCGCGGTAGGTCGGCCAACGGCCGGCGACCAGTTGCGATGTCCAGCATTGTCCCGACGAGAAATCTGACCATGTGATGGAGGAATCGATTGGCTTCGATCTCGAACACAAGCCCGCCCGATCGATCGTGCCAGCGCGCGTCCGTCACGCGACAGCGGTGATCATCCTGTTCAGGCGCCGTGCCGAGTACCGCGAAGCCCCGGAAGCAGTGTTCGCCCGTGACGAAGGCGGCCGCGGCGTCCAGAGCGCCCCGCTGCAAGGGCTGCCCGAATGCCAGCTCATACCGCACCCGAAACGGCGAGTTCGCTTCCTCGTCCGTGCCGACGTAATAGCTATACCGTCGACTCAACGCACTGTAGCGCGCATGAAACTCGGGTCGCATCTCGAACGCCGCGGCGACCCACACATCCGACGGAAGAACCGCGTTCAATGCGCGCCGCAGTTTCTGAACGCTTCCGCTCCAACGATCCGGAATTCGAACGCCGACCGCTTGCCCTCGTGCGTGGACCCCGGCGTCGGTGCGACCGGACCCCAAGGCGGCGATTGGTATGGTGCACAAACGCTCGAGTGCCGCCTCCAACTCGCCTTGGACGGTGCGCTGCTCCGGCTGTCGCTGCCATCCACTGAATTCGGCCCCGTCATAGTGCAACACAAGCTGCACGGTGCGCTCGGCCATGGCGGAAAGCTATCGGCAGAGGGGGGTGTGTCAAGCAATCTCACGCGCGTTCGCAGTGACCAAACCGATTGACTTTGCGCGACCTACGCACTCACATTTCGCGCTCAACGTCGCTTGCGCCGCGTTCCGTGTCGCGTGCGCCCAGCCGCCCCCACGATGCCGCCGCGCACGCTCGCTTCTCTCGCTCACGCCCTGACCGTCTCGGCCAGTTCCGACGCCGCGCTCCAAGCGCTCGGCGAGTCGCTGGCCGAAGTCGATCGATTCGCCCAACTCGCCTTGGTCAGGTTCGACGAGCGACGCGGAATGCTTAGCGAGCGACTGCTCGCAACCGGCGCGACGACGAGCAGCGCGAAACTCGAGACGACGTTCGATCATCTGCCGTCGCGCGAACGCGCCGCGATCGCGGTCGGCGGTCAGTTAGTCGATTTCGGCGAGGCGAGCGATGAGTTCGCCCGTCTTTTCGAGATGCCGTCGTTCGGCGAGGCAGGATGGCTGAGCGTGCGCGGACTCCGGTACGAAGGCCAGCTCACCGCGCTCCTCGTGCTGTACGAGGCCAGAAAGCTGTTCGGTGCGCGCACGGCCGAGCGGTTCTTGCCGGCAATCGCGCTGTTCGAGCTGGCGTACCTTCGATTTCTCGAGCGCGAAGCTCGCGAGGAGGCCGTTCGCACCCTCGAGGACGTGACGCAGCAGGTGCACGGCGATTATGAATCGCGACTCGCCGAGCTCGAGACACGCCTCAGTGACGCAAGCAACGGGCACGGCGGGCAAGCAACGACCGACTCGGCACGCGCGGTCTCTCTCGAGCGAGAGCTCGCGCAAGCGGCTGAAGACGCGCGGCGGGCGATTCGTCGTGCCGATGCAGTCGAGGCGACGGTGAGCTCAGCCGTCGAGCAACTCGAGAAGGCGCATGTCGAGCTGCATCGACGAAACGAATCGCTGCGTCAAAAGACGCGAACGATCTATTTGATCGACCGCGTGCTGACGCTCGATGCCTCGACGAAAGATCCGCGACAGCTGGCCGACGGACTCCTCGCGCTCGTGGGCGACGACATGCACTCACATCGGTGTTCGTTGATGCTCGTCGCGCCAGACCGCGAGTCGCTGTACCTGGCCGCCGCGCGCGGTGTCGGACCAAGCATCACCGAAGGCGTGCGTGTCGCGATCGGGCAGGGAGTCGCCGGACGAGTGGCCGCCAGCCGCGAGCCGTTGTTGGTCCGCGACGTGGCCGAGGCGAAGACGCATCCGCTGTTGCACGATCAGTATTTCACGACCGGATCGTTCATCAGCTTTCCGTTGATCTACCACGACCAACTCGTGGGTGTGGTGAACTTGGCCAATCGTGCGATGCAGGGCTTGTTCGTGGAAGAGGACGTCGACCGCGTGCGTCTTCTCGGGCTCGTGATCGCGCTCGTGGCATCGAACGCACGACTCCCCGAACGCCTCGTCGAAGCATTCAGTGTCCGCTAGTCCGCCGGCGAACGCACTACTCAATACCGTCAAGCGGCTGACTTCCGGATTGGCGCCCGATCCCGAAGAGCTGACCGACGCGTTTCAGGTGGTGCTGGCCGGTGACGCGACGCCGGCGCAGATCGCCGCGCTGTTGATCGGTCTTCGCGTCCGAGGCGAGACTTCGCTCGAGCTGGCGGCGGTAGTGCGCTCACTGCGGCGGGCGATGGTCGTGATGCCGGCCGATCGCCCCGAGGAGCTGGTCGACACGTGTGGCACAGGCGGCGGAAGCATCAATACGTTCAACATCTCAACGGCAGCGGCGCTGCTCGCGGCCGGCGCGGGGTTGCGCGTGGCGAAACACGGCAACCGATCATTCACCACGCAATGTGGGAGCGCGGACGTTCTCGAAGCGCTCGGCGTGTCGATCGACGCCTCAGTGCCGGTGATGGCGGCAGCGCTTCGTGACGCGGGCATCGTGTTCATGTTCGCTCCGCTGATGCACCCCGCAATGCGTCACGTCGCGCCGGTCCGCGGTGAGCTCGGCGTTCAGACGGTGATGAACATGGTTGGCCCGCTGGCGAACCCGGCGCACGCGGGGCGCCAGGTGGTTGGCGTTTCGGACACGCGACGCCTTCCGTTGATCGCCGGCGCCTTGAGTGCGCTCGACACCGTACACGCGTTGGTCGTCCACGGAGCGGGCATGGACGAGATATCGCCATTCAGCGAATCGCAGGTGGTCGAGATTCGGAATGGTGGCCTGACGGAGTGGACGATCGACCCAAGGCGCTACGGTTATGGCAGCGGAAGCGTCGACGAACTCGCCGGAGGACCGCCGCCGGCCAATGCGGCCGCCGTCATGCGAGTGCTACGCGGCGAAGCCAACGAGGCATCGACGGCGGCTGTGGTGCTGAACGCGGCTGCCGCATTCTATGTGGGAGGTGCGGCTGCAAACTTCGACGAAGGAGTCGAGGCGGCACGGCATGCCGTTTCCTCGGGTGCAGGACTCGTCGCGCTCGATCGGCTCCGGGTGGCGTTCGCGCGGCACTGACGGCACTGCGTGGAAACACCGTTCCCCATTCTGATCCTCGATGTGCCGCATCGAGGATCAGCGTGGGGATGATCGCCGCCACGCCCTCAGTAGCGCCGCATGACCCCAACCACGATCCCCTGGATGGTGATGTCGTTCTCATGGACGTAGATGGGCTGCATCGTCTCGTTCGCCGGCTGAAGGCGAATACGACCGTCGCGCTCGCGATAATACTTCTTCACCGTGGCCGAGTTGCCGTTGATGAGCGCGATCACCATCTCGCCGTTGTCGGCTCGCTCGCGCTGGTTGACGACGACGAAATCCCCGTCCTTGATTTGCTCGTCGACCATGGAGTTTCCGCGAACGCGAAGCACGTAGTGATTCCCGCCGCGTCCGACCATGTTGTCCGGCACGCAGAGGGTCTCATTCGACTCGAGTGCTTCGATCGGGAAGCCGGCCGCCACGCTGCCGAGCAATGGCAGTTCGACCGCGCGCGGGTTTGCCTCGCTCGGCAAGATCTCGATCGCGCGACTCTCGTTGTAGCTGCGCTTGATGTAGCCTTTGCGCTCGAGATTGGTGAGGTGCTCGTGGACCGTGGCGAGCGAGTTGTAGTCGAAGTTCTCTGCGATCTCCTCGAAGCTTGGGGCGAACCCGTTTTGCTCCGTGTAGACCGTGAGGTAGTTTAGTATTTCGCGCTGACGCTTCGTGAGCGGCATAGGCTGACACCCTGTTCAGCTTGAGAAAGTAGCGACGGAGCCAGACTCCCGAAGAAGCCCCGAAATACTAGGATATCCGAAGAAGGACCGAAGTGCAAGCTTCTCCTGTCTGGATCCCACCGAGCGGGACGTTGGGCGGCATTGTCGCGGAAGCACGCGACCGTGCCGCGGCGTTGCGTCCGCGCGAGCCCGAGCTTTCACGAATGGCGTCCGCCGCACCCAAGCCGCCAAGCCTCTCGGCTGCTTTGCGCCGTGAGATCGTCGGTGTAATCGCCGAGGTCAAGCGACGCTCGCCGTCGAAGGGTTGGATCAACCCGTCGATGCGCGCGCTGGGACGGGCGCAGGCCTATGAACGCGGCGGCGCCGCAGCGATCTCCGTCCTTACCGAGCCGGTGCATTTCGGCGGGTCCATCGATGACCTCGTCGCGGTCCGAGCTGGAGTTCGAATTCCCGTTCTCAAGAAAGACTTTCACGTTGACCCCGTTCAGCTTCTCGAGGCGAAGGCGATCGGCGCCTCAGGGGCGCTGTTGATCGTGCGGGCGCTATCCCCGAAGGCCTTCCGTGACATGATCGCCGCGGCTGCCGAGCTCGAGCTCGAAACGCTGGTCGAAGTGAGAGATGAAGCGGAGCTGGCGCGCGCACTCGAAGTTGGCGCGAAGTTGATCGGCATCAACAATCGCAATCTCGAGACGCTATCGATCGATTCCGGCACCTCGGAGCGCCTGCTCGCCTTGATTCCCAACTCCGTTATCGCCATTGCCGAGAGCGGGGTGACCGGGCGGGCGGACGTCGAACGACTGGCGCAAGCCGGCGCCGACGCAGTATTGGTTGGCTCGTCGGTTTCGGCGACGGCCGATCCGGTGGCAGCCGTAAGAGAATTGTCAACTGTGCCCAGAGTTCGTCGTGAGCGCTGAGATCAAATTCTGCGGATTGACCCGGCCGGAGGACGCGGATTTCGCCGCGAGTCTCGGCGCATCGTATATCGGCGTGATTTTCGCCGGTGGTCCGCGAACGCTCAACATCCCACGCGCGATGGAAGTTCTCGGTGCCGCTCCGCGCACGGTCGCGCGCGTCGGCGTCTTCGCCGACCACGGCGTCGATGAGATCGCGCGGATCGCCGGCGTTTTGCAGCTGGACGCGCTTCAGATGCACGGATCCTTCAACCCCGCGCGAGTAGAAGCCCTCCGCAAGATGTTCGACGGCGAGATCTGGACGGTGTGCCGGCTCTCCGGCGCAACATTGCCGCCGGTCGTGACCGACATGCTCGCTGTCGGCGATGGACTCTTGCTCGACGCCGCGGTTCCGGGGAAGCTTGGCGGCACCGGCGTGACGCTGCCGTGGGCCGAGCTTTCGGATCCTCTGAGGGAGCTCCGCCGGTTCAAACGGATCATTCTCGCTGGTGGGCTTCGTCCCGAGAACGTTGGCCAGGCGATCGCCGCGCTGTCTCCTGACGTCGTCGATGTCTCTTCGGGCGTCGAGAGCTCGCCGGGAATCAAGGATCACGATCGCATGCGCGAGTTTCGCGACGCGGTCGACCACGTTGCGACGACAACATGACTTCCACACTGCACGATCGATTCGGCGCCTTCGGCGGACGGTACGTCCCGGAGACGCTCATCCCGGCAATCGACGAACTCGACCGCGCATACGACGAGGCCAGGGCGGATCCCGAGTTCGTCTCCGAGCTCGAACAGATGCTGTCGACGTACGTTGGACGTCCCTCGGCCCTGAGCGATGCGCCGCGGTTCTCGGAGCACGTCGGGGCCCAGGTGTGGCTCAAGCGCGAAGACCTGAACCACACCGGGGCACACAAGATCAACAACACCGTGGGCCAGGTATTACTCGCGCGCCGGATGGGAAAGCAGCGGATCATCGCCGAAACTGGGGCGGGGCAGCACGGGGTGGCGACAGCGACAGTGTGTGCCCGTTTCGGCCTAGAGTGCGTCGTATACATGGGCGAGGAAGACATGCGGCGACAGGAATTGAACGTCTTCCGCATGCGGCTAATGGGCGCCACGGTCGTCGGCGTGTCGAGCGGTACGAGAACGCTCAAGGACGCGACCACCGAGGCCATTCGCGATTGGGTCACCAACGTCAATGACACGTATTACATCATCGGCTCCGTGGTCGGCCCGGCGCCGTATCCGAGAATGGTTCGCGACTTCCAATCGGTGATCGGCCGCGAGGCACGCGCCCAGATGGTGGAGCGGGCGGGACGTCTGCCGAAAACGGTGGTCGCCTGCGTCGGCGGCGGATCGAACGCGATGGGAGCATTCCACGCGTTCATCGGGGATCGCGGCGTGGAGCTCGTCGGCGTCGAAGCGGCGGGAGAGGGCCTCGATAGCGGACATCACTCGGCGTCGTTGGCGCGCGGGCGTCCCGGAGTTCTGCACGGCTCGTTGAGTTATCTCTTACAAGACGAGCACGGGCAGGTGCATCCGGCGCATTCGATCTCCGCCGGTTTGGATTACCCGGGCGTGGGACCAGAGCATTCGTATCTCAAGGATACGGGACGTGCCGAGTACGTCTCCGTTTCGGATCGCGACGCCCTGGAGGGATTTCGTCTCCTCAGCCGGCTGGAGGGAATCATCCCCGCGTTGGAGACCGCGCACGCGGTGAGCTGGATCGCGTCACAGAAAGGTCGGTGGGCCGCTGATGAACCGGTGCTTCTCTGCGTGAGTGGACGCGGCGACAAGGATGTCGCGCAGGTGAGTCAAATGAATATCTTGGGATCGTGATCTCGCCATCTTCCGTGGCGCGCGGGCCGATGAAGGACCCGGAGCCTCTCGAGCCGCCAGGTTCGACCGCTCCCGTAGAGGAGTTGCTGCGGTTGATCTCGAAGGCGGCTCGCGCGCACCAGTTGTATCTCCCGAACAATCCGATCTACCGCCGCGCCATCGACAACCTTCGCGCGGGGTTCGCACCAGTTTGGGCGGAGGTCGATGAGCTGATGCTCACGATCGGCGAGAGCGAGATCCGTTGGTTCGATGCGCCCGTCGCGGGAGAACGCGGCAACAAGTCGGCCGACAACCTTGCCTGGCTGTTCTACAAGGACGGCGTCCGCGAGTTGACGTTCAACAAGGGATTCGAAGAGAACGAGGTTGTGAGGTTCCTCGGCCTCATTCAGCGAGCGCGCAAGGGCTCGCCCGACGAAGACGATCTCGTCACGATGCTCTGGGAAGCCGACTTCGCGTTCGTGCATTATCGCTATGTCGATCTGCTGCAGGAAGGCGGAGTCGGCGAACTGGCCGATGGCGGCGAGATACCGCCCGTCGGGGCAGGCGAGATCGAGCGGGGCACTCACGACGCCGTTCAGGAATCGCGCGCCAGCGGTTTCATCAACATGGCGGACTTCGATTCAACGCTCTATTTCCTCGACGAGCGCGAGATCGAATACCTGCACGCCGAATTGAAACGAGAGTACGATAAGGATCTTCGCGTCGTCGTCGCGTCGGTGTTGTTGGACATTTTCGAGACGCAGCTTGATCCGGAGATTCGAGGTGAGCTGCTCGAGAATATTCATACGCTCATGGTGTACTTGCTGACGGCCGAGCATTTCTCCGGCGTCGCGTACGTACTTCGTGAGGGACAGATGACGATCCAGCGCGCCGAGGGCGTGACGGACCAACATCGCCAACAACTCGTGGAGCTCGCCGAACGATTGAGCGCGCCCGACGCGCTGTCGCAGCTCCTCCAGTCGCTGGACGAGACCCCGACGCTGCCGCCACAGGAAGACCTGGCCGAGCTGTTCGACCAACTGCGTCCGAGCGCATTGACAACGGTGTTTCAATGGCTGAGCAAAACGCAAAGTGACCGACTTCGTCCGTTGCTCCAATCGGCCGCCGGGCGACTCGCCGCCGCGAACACCTCCGAGCTCGTTCGGTTGATCGCCTCGTCGGAGCCCGATGTTGCCGTCGAGGCCGCGCGCATGGCGGGCCAGCTCAAGACGCAAGCCGCCGTCACGGCGCTCGGCAAACTGCTCGCCGACGCGAACGTGACGCTGAGACAAGTCGCTGCACACACGCTGGCGGAAATCGGTTCGCCTGGCGCCATGCAAGCGCTGGAGCGCGCGATCGACGATGCCGATCGAGACGTTCGCGTGACCGCCGTCCGCGCCATGACGACCCGGGCCTACCGACCCGCACTCGCGCGGCTCGAGAGCGTAGTCAAAGGGAAACGCGTGCGCGAAGCCGATCTCACGGAGAAGATGGCGTTCTTCGAGGGATACGGATCACTCTGCGGCGAGGGCGGCGTCCCGCATCTCGATGCGATGCTCAACGGCAAGGGATTCTTGGGACGTCGAGAGGACTCCGAGATGCGGGCCTGCGCGGCGATCGCGCTGGGCCGCGTCGGCACGCCGAAGGCAATCGACACGCTGCGCAAAGCGGCGACGGAAAAAGACATCGTCGTGCGAAACGCCGTGAACCGCGCGCTCCGGGGTCCGGGAGCTCACGAAACATGAGCGCGCGGAACTCCGCTGAGACGGCCGCGCGGGATCTCTCGCTGCCTGGCGCCACCGGCGAAGGCGCTGGCGACGCCCACGTTCGCCGCGCCGGGCGCCAGCTCATTTTTTCGGCATACGGAGCGCTGCGCGCGGTCAAGCTCTATCCCGTCGAGAACGCAGCCGTACAAAAGGCCCTCGACGAGGTCACGAACCAAAGCAAAGAGCTCATCGCCAGCGAGCAAGAGCTCGAGCTCCGCATGTCGGGCGAATTCATTTTCGTGAATCAAACGCGGCTGCGCCTCGACCTCGACAACTTCGCGAGCTTCAGTCATCTCCTCGCGCTCTTTCGAGCCTCCGGCATCGGACGCGTCACGATTGCGCCCAACGTCGGGCCGAAAGACTGGCTCGTCTTCCTGTCGGTGCTTCAGTCGCCGACCGCCGATGATCCCGCCGATCGCCTCGAGCAGCTCATGGCCAAGTTGCAGAGCGCGGGCGTCGTGGCGTTCACGTTCGCGCCCCCGACTCAGACGGGCGACGGCGATCGTGAGAAAGCGAAGGAACGAGCCAAGCGTACCTATACGCAAGGCGTCGCCGCGACACGCGAGCTGATGGCGTCGGTGCGCATCGGCGGTAGCCCGAACATCAAAAAGATCAAGCGCGTCGTTCAAGGAATCGTCGATCAGATTCTGAGTGAAGAGACGTCACTCATCGGGCTGACGACGATTCGCGACTACGACGAGTACACGTTCACGCACAGCGTCAACGTCTGCATCTTCGCCGTCGCCTTGGGCAAACGACTGGGCTTGGGAAAGCTGCAGCTCTACGACCTCGGGATGAGCGCGCTGTTCCACGACATCGGGAAATCGAGAGTTCCGCAATCCATCCTCAACAAGACGGGCGGACTCAATGACGAGGAATGGCGGATGATCGCGGCGCACCCGTGGCTCGGCGTCCTCGCGATGTTTCAGCTTCGCGGTGCGCAGGAAGTCCCGTATCGGGGCATGATCGTCGCCTATGAGCATCATATGAAGGTCGACCTCTCGGGATATCCGCGCCAAATTCGAGAGCATCCGCTTGGGCTCTTCAGCAAAATCGTGGCGGTCGCCGACGGATTCGATGCCGCGACGTCTCGGCGCGCATATCAGACGGTGCCGTTCACCCCGGCGCAGGTGATGCTCGAGATGCGCGACAACCGGCATCGCGGCATGGACCCGGTGATCGTAAAGGCCTTCATCAACCTGACCGGCGTCTATCCGGTCGGGACGTTGGTCGTGCTCGATACGTTCGAGTTGGGTATCGTTCACGCGGTGAATCCGATCCCAGATATGCTATCGCGGCCAATGGTGCGCGTCGTGAGCGATGCGCAGGGCAACGTCACGCATCCCGGAACCCTGTTCGACCTGGCCGATCGAAACGAGAACGGCGACTACCTTCGCACCATCATCAAGACCGAGAATCCTGAGCGCTATGGCATCCGGGTCGGTGACTATTTCGTCTAACGTGCTGTCGCCGTCGCCGGTTGGCATGATCGAACGCCGCTTCGCGGAGCTCGGCGGCGCGGGGAAGCGTGCGCTGGTACCGTACATCACGGCAGGTCATCCCGACGCGCCGCGCACGATCGAGCTCATTCATGGTCTCCAGGACGCCGGCGCGGACGTGATCGAGCTGGGATTGCCGTTCTCCGATCCGATGGCCGACGGACCGATCATTCAAGCAAGCTCGCAACGCGCGCTCGAGTTGGGAATGCATTTCGATTTGCTCCTCGAGCTCGTTGGTCGTGCGCGACCTCGCGTGCCGATTGTGTTGTTCAGCTATCTCAATCCCATTATCGCCGCGGGCGATGACGCGCTCGTGCGGGCGAGCCAGGCCGGAATCAGCGGCGTGTTGATCACTGACCTCCCCGTCGGCTCCGATCCCGAGCGCGAAGCGTGGTTTGGCGCCGGCCCCCTCGCGTTCATTCGGCTCGTCGCACCGACGACGCCGCAAGCCCGAATGAAAGAGATCGCCGAACATGGAAGCGGATTCGTTTATTTGATCAGTCGTTTGGGCGTCACCGGTGTGCGCGACGACATGCCCTCCGAACTGCCAGCCACGGTTCAACGCCTGCGCTCGTCGACGACGTTGCCGGTCTGCGTTGGCTTCGGCGTGTCGCGTCCGCAGCAAGCCGCGTCCGTCGCACGAATCGCCGACGGGGTCGTGGTGGGCAGCGCCATCGTGCGCGCCGCGGCTGAGAGCGTCGATAGCGCGGTGGCGCTCGCATCGTCGCTCCGCGCGGCGATTGATGCGGCCTGACGCCGCGGCTCGACGAACCATGCACGACGTCACGCTGCAGGCGATGCGCTTCCACGCACTGGTGGGGATTCTGCCGCACGAACGCGAAATCGCGCAGCCCATCGAGATCGATCTTCGCGTGCGCGTCGCCGAGGGCGATGTCGTCGTCGACTATCGCGCCCTGTATGACGTCGTCGCCGCGATCATCGCCAGCGGTCCGATTGATTTTCTCGAAGCCATCGCCGACCGGGTTGCCGATGGCGCGATCGCGCACAACTCGCGCATCCGGTCAGCGCGCGTCGCGGTGCGCAAGCCACATGTCGCGCTCCCCGGACCACTCGCGTACGCGGAAGTCGTGGTCGAACGCACTGCGGATGCTTGACGTGGCCTACATCGCACTTGGCACGAACCTCGGCGATCGCGAAGGGCATCTCTCGCACGCGCGCGCCGCGCTCGCGGAACTCCCCGGCAGTCGCATCGTCGGCGAGTCGTCGATCGAAGAGACCGACCCGCTCGGCCCGATCGACCAACCGAAATATCTCAACCAAATGGTCGCCGTCGAGACGAGCCTTGGTCCGCGCGAGCTTCTCGCGCACCTCCACGCGATCGAAGCGCAAGAAGGCCGCGCGCGACGCGAGCGATGGGGACCGCGCACGCTCGACCTCGATATCGTTTGCTTCGACGCACAAACCATCGACGACCCTGACCTGCATGTTCCGCACGCCGAGTTGAAGCATCGCGCGTTCTGGCAGCGCGAGCTCGACGAGCTGAGGCCGGGCCGCAGATGACGCCGCATCCGAACCAGGTGGTCGACGACCTGGTGCTGCCATCGTGGGCGAAGGTGACGGAAAAGCGGCGCAAGCACATCGCTCGAGTCTGCGCGCTGCTGATGCAGTGGGCGGACGAGATCGAGATCTCGTCGGAGGAGCGAGAAGCGTGGCTGCTGGTCGGCCGTTTGCACGATGCCCTGCGCGACGCGCCGGAGGCGGAATTGCGCGAGCGAGCCCGCGACGCGACACGAGAATCCGAGCTGTTGCACGGGCCGGCGGTGGCGAATTTACTCATCGACGAGGGAGAGGGGACGCCTGGCGTCTTGTCGGCCATTCGCTACCACACGGTGGGCTCGGCGGAGTGGGATCGTACGGGTCGCGCGCTCTATATGGCGGATTTCCTCGAGCCGGGCCGCGGGTTTTCGCGTCGCGATCGCGCATTCCTCGCGACGCAGGTTCCACACGACTTCGACGGCGTGTTTCGCCAAGTCCTTCGCGCTCGCTTGGAGTACGCGCTACGCGAGGGCTATACACTGTTTCCCGAGACAGTCGCCCTCTGGAACGCCGTGCGATGAAGCGGCGATGAAACCCACGCGGCTCGTTGTCATCGGGCTCATCGCCGTGGTCACACTTGGCGTCGTCGCGGTCGAACGGATGCGCACGCAACGGAGTCCTGCCGCGCCGCCACCGCCAACCATTCGCGCCCCCGAGGGCGTCCGCATCCGCGTTCAGGTACTCAACGGCACCAAGGTGCGCGGACTTGCCCGACGCGCGACCATGCTGCTCCGCGACCGCGGCTTCGACGTCGTCGAGACCGGGAACGTGAACGATGTGCGTGACACGACGATCGTGCTCGACCTGTCGAATCATCCCGACTGGGCGGCTCGCGTCGCCAAACTGTTCGGAACGGCGCGGGTGGAAGCGCGCCACGACAGCTCACGCTACCTGGATATCGCCGTCGTCCTTGGCTCGACGTGGCGGCCGCCGGCCGAGCCGTTCTACCCGTAGCTGACCGCACGCCGCGGCGATGTCGACTCCGCGGCTCTTGCGTACCGCGACTTCGACGCCGTGCGCGCGAAGCTTGCCCGCAAAAGAGCGAATCTGCCTCGGCGCGGTCGGCGTGAAGCCCCGGGCTCCGCCGGGATGCAGCGGAATCAAATTCACGAACGCTCGACATTCGCGCGCCAACTTGGCGAGTTGAATCGCGTGTTCCTCGGCGTCGTTCACGCCGCCGAGCATGACGTATTCGAACGTCACCCGCCGATCGAACACCTTCGCAGCCTCGATCACATCAGCGAGCGGATACTTGGTGTTGATCGGCATGAGCTCCTGCCGCAGCGCATCGTTCGGCGCGTGGATCGAGATCGCCAAGCGAAACTGCTCCGCGCGCTCGCCGAGGGCGATGATGCCGGGCAAAACACCGACCGTGGAGACGGTGATGTGTCGAGCCCCGATCCCGAGACCGTTCGGGTCGTTGAGAATCGTCAACGCGGGATCGACCGCTTTCCAGTTCATCAGCGGTTCGCCCATCCCCATGAAGACGACGTTGGTCACCTGGATCGGCGGATCGAGCAAGCGCATCTCGCGAACCTGTCCGGCGATCTCGAAGGCGGTGAGGTTGCGCGTGAAGCCCATCGCGCCCGTCGCGCAAAACGCGCATTGGAGCGCGCACCCGGCCTGCGATGAGATGCAGAGCGTGACACGGTCGCCCTCCGGAATCGCGACCGTCTCGATCGCCTCGTTGTCGTGCAGGCGCAAAAGAAACTTCTCGGTACCATCGGTCGATTTTTGCCGCGCGGCGATCTCGAGACGCGGCAACTCGAATTCGTCGGCCAGCAACTCTCGGAGGCGCTTGGGCAGCTCACTCACGGCGTCGAACGTCGTTACGGGCGCCTGCCACAGACGCCGTAGCACCTGGTTCACGCGGTACGCGGGTTCACCATGTCGCTCGAAAAATTGCGCGAGGTGTTTGCGCGCCGCGGCGGGCGCGAAATCGAGCAGGTTGAGCTTCGTGCGCTGCACGCTCATCGAATCACCCGCGTGAGCAGGAATTGGTAGCTCCCGCCGACGCCCACCGCGCCACTCTCGCGACCGATAGCCGCTGTGTAGCCGGCGTAGCGCACGCCGACGCCGAGCCGCCACCGCCGGTCTCGATTGCCGAACACGGAGGTTTCCACCACGCCCGCACTGGCGTCGAACTGGCGATAGCTGCTCGTCGTAAATGCATAGTCCTCACGCCCGCGGCCATCGGTACGACTGAAGGAGTAGCCGCCCCGCAGCACGAATGACGAATCTCGACGGATCAGCGGGGCGTCGGCAGCCGCCAAGTACGTTGGCGCTTCCTTCGATCGCGATGCGGTCAGAAGAAAGGTCGAGAGGGCCAAGCGAACCGGTGTTCCGGCGACGCGATCGACGATCGCCCCGACGTCGAGCGCGAGCACGCCCGACCGTTTCGTGTCGATCGACGCCCAGCGATATCGTGCCGCCGCACCAGCGGTGACGTTGGCCCGGCTCGTGGCGACACCAGCCGAAACCAGAGTGGTCCCGTACTGGATCTCCCCGCCGAGCGATTGCGGATCGGTCTCCGTCCTGAGGATGTCGCTCACGGATGCTTGCGCGAAGGATATCGTCGCGGTCAACGCCGGCCTCACGCGGTATGAACCCGCGAGCATTTCCAAACGGACGCCTTGCTCCTGCGGTGTTGTGAGACCCGCGAAGCCGAATTCGGCGCGCGCCGTCGAGCTCAGCATGGAGGTTGCTGGGTTCCAAAGACTGCCGGTCATGCGAGAGCTGAGTGGCGCCGACTCGGCAAGAAGGCCGAGTGGGAAATCCAGCAAGTCCCGCCCCGGTACTTGCTGGGCCGCACCCGGGATCGTGAGACTGATCGAAGCCAGGGCGGCGAAGATGAAGCGGGACATATACTTGACGTTATCGACCTGCAGCGCCTTGGTCAAGCGAATCACTACCGCGAGCGCACAATTACGGGTACATTTTGGAACTGGAATGAACCACCCCACGAGGCAGAATTTGCTTCCGGCCTGGCGCATGCCGGGCCCTTGGCGCGCCGTCCGTCGCACCGACGCGACGCGCTGACGCCCATTGACTCGGCCCTCGCGCAGGCTGGTCCGCTTCGCGCCGTGTGGTGAGCCGAGCAAACCCGCGCCCACTCATTGATGACGACAGAGTTTCTCGCGACGACCCATCGTACACACCTTTGCGGCTCCCTGCGTTCGACCGACATTGGGCTTCGCGTTCGGCTTGGCGGCTGGGTGCACCGGAGTCGCGATCTCGGTGGCCTCACTTTCATCGATCTTCGCGACCGCGCGGGAGTGGTCCAGGTCTCCTTCGATCCGAGAACGTGTCCGGCCGACGTCTACAGAATCGCGACCAGTGTCGGTCTCGAAACCGTGGTGCTCATCGAAGGCGATGTCGTGGCGCGTCCCGAGGCAATGCACAACGCCGAGCTGGCGACCGGCGCCATCGAGGTGCGGGCGGCGGCGGTGCGTGTCGTGGGTTCGGCTGTTGCTCCGGCGATTCCGGTGGCGCGGGCGCGAAATGAAAACCTCGCGGCGGAGGAATTGCGTCTTCGCCACCGCTTCCTCGACCTTCGACGGCCGGAGTTGCAAGAGAACATCATCCTGCGCCATCGCCTGATGCAGGTCACGCGACGGTTCTTGAGCGATCGCGGCTTCTTCGAGATCGAGACGCCGATCCTCACGAAGCCGACGCCCGAGGGCGCGCGCGACTACCTCGTGCCGAGCCGCGTGCACCCAGGCGAGTTCTACGCGCTTCCGCAGTCGCCGCAACTCTATAAGCAATTGCTCATGGTCTCCGGCTTCGATCGATATTTTCAGATCGCTCGCTGCTTCCGCGACGAGGATCTGCGCCAGGATCGCCAGCCCGAGTTCACGCAGATCGACATCGAGGCGTCATTCATCGCGCAGGACGATGTGCTGTCGCTGAGCGAAGGGCTCATCGGCGCGCTGTGGCGCGAAGCGGGGAACGAGATCCCCGCGCACTTCGCGCGCATGACCTACGCCGAGGCGATGGAGCGCTTCGGCTCCGATCGTCCCGACCTCCGCTATGAGCTCGAGCTGTTCGACGCCAGCGAGGTATTTCGCGGCGCGGATTTCGGAATCACCCGCTCGGCGCTCGAGCAGGGCGGCCGGGTGCGCGGCGTACGAATTCCCGGTGGTGCAGCCTTGTCGAGGAAGCAACAAGACGAGATCGAAGCCGAGGCGAAAAAGGCGGGTGCGCTCGGCTTGCTGCGACTCAAGCTGGTGAATGGTGTGCTCGAAGGGCCGGCGGCCAAATTTCTCGGCGACGGCGCCGCGGCGCGACTCGGATTACAGGAGGGAGAGCTCGCCCTGCTCGTTGCAGGCCCCGATCGGATCTCTAGCCCGGCGCTCGATCGCGTGCGACAAGATGTCGCGCGACGGTTGAACATGATCCCGGTGGATGCATTGCATTTCCTGTGGGTGACCGACTTTCCGTTGTTCGAGCACAACCCGGATACGGGCACGCTGGGGGCGGTACATCACCCGTTCACCGCGCCGCATCCCGACGACATTCCGTTGCTCGACTCGGCCCCGGAAAAGGCGCGCGCCTTGGCGTACGACTGCGTGCTCAACGGCAACGAGCTCGGGGGCGGCAGCATTCGTATCAGCGATCCGAATCTGCAGGGACGCGTGTTCGGATTGCTCGGAATCAACGAGGCGACCGCGCAGGCCCGGTTTGGCTTTCTCCTCGAGGGTCTCCGTGCCGGTGCGCCGCCGCACGGAGGCATTGCGTTCGGCTTCGATCGGATCGCGATGCAGCTCTCGGGCGCGGGCTCGTTGCGCGACGTGATCGCGTTTCCCAAGACGACGGCGGCGCGGGCGTTGTTCGAGGGGGCGCCGTCGCCGGTGCCAACCCAGGACCTCGCCGACCTTCACCTCTGCGTTCAAGGTGACACCGCGTGAGTGACGATACCGTCACACAAAAAATCTCGACCGAGGGCGCCGATCCGCTGACCCTCGCCGGCATCAACGACGGAAACCTCGTGGAGCTGTCGAGGTTGAACAGCGTGAAGGTCACGCTGCGTGGCGACACGATGACCATCGCTGGTCCGGCCGATTCGGTGGGCCGCGCGGCGGGTATCGCAGCGCGCATGGTCGAGGCCGCGCGACAGCGCCGTGAGCTGACGCCCGACGACGTGCTGCGTATGGGAGACGCCATCGATCGCGGCGAAACCGATGGCAATGAAAACGGAACGGGCAACGGAGTTCCCGGCCAACGCATCGCGCTGCCCGGAATCCGCACCGTCATTCAGCCCAAGACGCCTGGGCAAGCGGAGTATCTGCGCAAGATGCAGGACAACGACATCGTCGTCGGCATCGGACCCGCGGGGACAGGGAAGACATATCTCGCCGTCGCCGCCGCCGTCGACGCGCTCGCGCGAAAGCGCGTGCGCCGGATCGTGCTGACGCGACCGGCGGTCGAGGCAGGGGAGAACCTGGGCTTTCTCCCGGGCGACATGCAGGCGAAGATCGACCCCTATTTGCGTCCGCTCTACGACGCGCTCGATGACATGATGCCGTTCGAGCGGATTCAGCGCTCGCTGGAGCAGCGGGTGATCGAAGTGGCGCCGCTGGCGTTCATGCGCGGCCGTACGCTGGGCGACGCGTTCGTGATCGTCGACGAGGCACAGAACGCCACGACGATGCAGATGAAAATGGTGCTCACGCGTCTCGGCGTGAATTCTCGAATGGTGATCACGGGCGACAAGACGCAGGTGGATTTGCCCAAGCGCGAGGATTCCGGGTTGATGCAGGTCGAGCGAATCCTTCCCGGCATCGACGGCATCGGCTTCCATTACTTCAACGAGACCGACGTCGTACGGCACCGCCTCGTCCGCGACATCGTCCGCGCGTACGCCGCCGACGCCGGGGAGTGAGGGACCGTGAACGCGGCCGGACCGTTCACGAACACACCGTCGGGATTGCCTCGACGCCGCCGGCCGGTGCTCGCGTTTCACGGACCGAGAGTCGCGCTCGGCGTCGGTCTCGCCGTGCTTACGTACGTGCTTTTCCCCGCGTCGCCCGCGGTGGACTTTCCCATCTACGAGATCGGCTCAGTCGCGAGCGACAATGTCATCGCCCCGTTCGCCTTTCGTGTTCTCAAAACGAACGCCGAGCTACAGAGTGAGCGCGACGCCGTGCTTCGTGGCGTCGAACCGGTGTACGACTTCGTTCCAGCCGCCCTCGACAGTGCCAGACGTTCGCTGAGCGTTTTTGCGTCGGCGATTAATCAAGTCTCGGGTTCGGATCCGCAAGCTACGGTCGGCGCAATTCAGCGCGCCGCGGCGAGTTGGGGAATGGGCCTGAGCGTGTCGCAGGCGGCGTACCTGGCCTCAGCACATCGGCGCGCGGCGCTCTTCCAATCGCTCGATCGCGTCTTCACTCGCTGGTTGAGCGCAGGAGTCGCAAGCTCCGGCGCGTTGGACTCCGTGCGCGGGGCAATCGTCGTGCGGTCCGGTCGCGAAGAGCGCCGCGTCGATTCGGACAGCGTCGCGACCTTCAACATGCTGGTGAGTCGGGCGCGACTCATTCATCCGGACCCGGGATCGGCCGTCGGCGACTCGCTCTACATGCGCCTGCTCGCCACCTTCTTCCATCCGACCATCGTGCCGGATCACACCGCGACCGAGCTCCGGCGCGAGGAGGTTCGTCGCTCGATTCCGGCGGCGAAATACGAGGTGCTGGCGGGTGAAAAGATCATCGGCGCCAACGAGGTGGTCGGACGCGAACAGAACGAGAAGCTGCGCGCGCTTCACGACGCCGTCGACAAGTATCGCGGATCGCAACGCGGGGTGCGACGCGTCGTCGGGGCGATCTTGTTCGATTTTCTTCTCGTCGCGTTGCTGGGCATTACGCTGTTCATCTTCCGTCCGATCGTGTATGAGACGTTCCGGTGGGCGCTGATGGTGGCGATCGCGGCGGCGCTCGTTGTCGTTGGCGGCGCGATCGTCGCGCTGCCGCAAACCGTGCGGCCGGAGCTCGTCCCGGTGGCGCTCGCCGCGGTGATTCTCAGCGTCCTGTTCGATCAGCGCATCAGCCTCGTCGCGACGATGGTGCTCGCGACGCTCGTCGCGGGCCAGAGCGTCTTTCGCGGTACCAACGCGCTGTTCATCAATCTGGTGGGCGGCGCGATCGCCGCCGTCTCGGTCGGCGAGATTCGCCGGCGCAATCAGACGTACCAATGGATCTTGACGATCGGCGGCGCGTATGTCGCGACGGCGCTCGCGATCGGCCTCACGCTCGATCTGCCGTGGCGCGAGATCCTGGTTTCCGCGGGTTTCGGCGTGCTCAATGCACTCGGCTGCGTGCTGCTCGCGATCCTGCTGCTTCCGATGACGGAGGCATTCACGCGAATCGAGACCGACTTGACGCTGCTCGAGTGGTCCGATCTGAATCGGCCGTTGATGCAGCGGCTCAGTCTCGAGGCGCCGGGGACGTACGCGCACACGATCGCGATCGCCAACCTCGCCGAAGCGGCGTGCCGAGCAATTGGCGCCAACGCGTTGCTTGCCCGCGTCGGCGCCTATTACCACGACATCGGCAAGATCGCGCGCCCGCAATACTTCGTCGAGAATCAGCCGAAGGGACGCAATCCGCACGACGTGCTCCGACCCGGGGCCAGCGCGCAGATCATTCGCAACCACGTTCGTGAGGGCCTCGAGCTCGCCGCGGAGTACAAACTCCCCCGCGCCCTTCGCGCGTTCATTACCGAACATCACGGAACGGGAACCATCACCTACTTCCTCGACAAGGCGCGGCAGGGCGAGGGGCAGTCGCCCGACGCGGCGGAGTACGTCTATCCGGGACCGTTGCCGCAGAGCGCGGAGACGGCGGTCGTCATGCTCGCCGACGGAATTGAAGCGGCGGCTCGAGTGATTCACGAACCGACTCCCGAGAAGGTCCGGGAGGTGGTCGATCACATCGTACGTCAGCGAATGGAGCAAGGACAACTCGCCGACGCGCCGCTCACATTGCGCCAGATCGAGATCATCAAGGACGAGTTCACGCGCGTGATCGTCGGCATGTACCACAACCGAATCGACTATCCGGCCGCGATGGGCGGTGTCACATCGGAGTTTGCGTCCGCATGACGCTCACCGTCGACGTCGCCGCCGCCGATGGTGTCCGCTCGCCGCTCAGCCGCGTGCGCGTGGCCGAGATCGCGCGCGCCGCACTCCGCAGCGAGCGGGTGAAGAACGCGCTCGTCTCGATCACTTTCCTCGATCGCCGCGCGATCGCACGACTCAACACCGAGCATCTGGGCCATCCTGGCCCGACGGACGTCATTTCGTTCGCCTTCGCTCGAGCGACGCCCAAGGATCCCGTTGTCGGCGACATCTACATTTGTCCCGACGTCGGCCGCGAGAACGCGCGGACCAGTCACGCGCCGGTGCGCGAGGAAATTGCTCGGCTCGTCGTGCACGGCGTCCTGCACGTGCTCGGCCATGACCACCCCGACGACGAACGCCGCGAGCGATCGGACATGTGGCGACGCCAAGAACGACTCGTGCGGCGCGCGAGCGGAGGACGAGCGCGATGAGCCAACTCTTGGCGGGGCTCATCGGAATCGTTGCGGTCGTCGCGGCGGCGCTACTGGCCACGGCGGACAGCGCGCTCTTGGCATTTCACGCGCTGGAGCCATCGGCGGCATCCAACGCCGCCTTCGCCGACCGCGAGCGACGACACCGCGCGCTCTCAATGGGACGCGTGCTGGCGTACGTTGCCGCCGGGGCGGCGCTGGCGCAGGCACTTCGGGTCGGGTCGCGCGACGTCGGCCCGCGCATGGCCCTCATCGCCATCATCGCGGTCGTCGTGTGCACGATCGCCGAATGCGTCGGCCGCGCGGTCGGTTACGCCGATCCGTCGTCGATGCACCGACGGTTGCAGCCGGTGATCAGAGCAGTCGGCACGCTGCTCAGCCCCGCCGTTGCGCTGGGCGCGGCACTCGAGCGCGCCCTGCACGCGATCATCCCGATGTCCGACACCGCCGAAGATGATCGAGAGACGTCGACCGAACAGTTCCGGGAAGTCGTCGCGGCGGAGGCCGACGTTTCGTCTGCGGAGGAGGCGCTGATTCACGGTGTGTTTTCGCTCGGTGAAACGGAGGTGCAGGAGGTCATGGTGCCTCGAGTCGACATCGTCGGCATCGACGCGTCGACGAATTGGTCCGAGGTGCTGGACCGCGTGCGAAGCTCGGAGCACGCGCGGTTCCCGGTGTTCCGTGACACGCTCGACGAGGTGATTGGCATCCTTTACGCGAAAGACATTCTGCCGGCAATCATCGCCGACGAGGAGCCGCCATCGTGGCTGTCGCTCGCGCGGCCGCCGGCATTCATTCCGATCTCCAAGCGCATCGACGCGCAGCTCCGCGAGTTTCAGGCGACCCGCACACATATCGCCATCGTCAGCGACGAGTACGGCGGCACGGCGGGACTGGTGACGATCGAGGACATTCTCGAAGAGATCGTCGGGGAGATCCGCGACGAGTACGACGTCGAGGAGCCGCATATCCGGCAAGAGGGAACGATCCGATACTGGGTCTCGGGGCGCGTTCCGCTCGACGAGTTGTCGGAGCGACTCGACGCTGACTTCAGCACCGAGGATGTGTCGACTGTCGGCGGGTTGGTGTACGCGCTGTTCGGTCGCGTGCCGCAATCAGGTGAGTCGATCCTGCACGCCGGATTCAGAATCGTCGTCGAACGGGTGCGCGGTCGCCGAATCGAGCGCGTCTATTTCGAGCGACTCGAGCCGGCGGGGACTCGGACGGACGAATGACCTGGAGCCTTCCCTTGATCGCGGCGCTCGTCGTCGTCGCGTGGCTCACCGCCGGAGGCATGGCCGTCCGGTCGGTGAGTCGCATCTGGCTGCGGCATTGGGCGGAGCGACAGCTGCGCGGCGCCGAGGCCGCGACGACGTACCTCGAGCGGCCGCATCGGCTGTTGACCGCGGCGAGCGTCGGCGTCGCGTTGACCCTCCTCGTCGCGGGAATGATCCTCGGAATCACCGGCGACGGCATCCGGGTGCTCTGGTCCGCCGTCGTCTTCGCGGCGGTCGTCGTCGTCGCTGGACAGATCGTTCCGCGCGCGGTCGCTCGCCGTTGGCCCTCGGCGGTCGCGCCGATCGTGCTGCCGATCTTACGTCTGGCCGACCTGCTGACGACGCCATTGATCGTGTCCGGTCGCGCGATCGCGCGTCTGTTCGTCGCCGAACGTCCGGAAGCGCCGGAGCCGCTCGAGCGAGATGGTATTCAAGATCTATTACGCGAAGGCCAGCTCGAGGGGGTGGGCGAGCGGGAGGAAATCGCGATCATTACCGGTGTCGTCGAGTTCAGTGAAAAGGTCGTGCACCAAGTGATGACGCCGCGATCGGACATCTTCGCCCTGCCCGACGGCGTCGACCCGCACACGCTGGCGAGCCAGATCGCGCAATCGCGGTACAGTCGCGTGCCGATCTATCACGGAACGCTCGACAATATCTTGGGCATGGTTCACGCCTTCGACGTGATCAAGGCTCACGGCGACACGCCGGAGGCGTTGCGCCCGGTGGCGTTCTCCACTCCCGAGGCTCCCTGCAACGAGCTACTCTTTCGCATGCTCCGCGAGCGTCTCCATTTGGCGATCGTTCGCGACGGGGATGGCCGGACCCTCGGTCTCGTGACGCTCGAGGATTTGCTCGAGGAGCTGGTCGGCGACATCCGCGATGAGCACGACGAACCGGAGCCACCGGCATCACCCACACCGCCGGTCTCTCGCACCGCGACACGATGACCGCGACGCCAACACTCGATCGAGAATCCAAACTCCTCGGCGACTTCGACGCCGGACGCAACGCGGCGCTCGCGCGTATCGTGAGTATCGTCGAGAATCATCGGTCGGGATTCGATCGCCTGTTGGCGCGCATGCAGAGCCGCATCGGACGAACGCGGCGCATCGGAATCACCGGTCCGCCTGGAGCGGGGAAAAGCACCCTGACGACCGGACTCGCGCGCGCCTATCGCGAAGCGGGAATGACCGTCGGCATCGTCGCTGTCGATCCGACGTCGCCGTTCACCGGCGGCGCGCTGCTCGGCGATCGTGTGCGTATGGAATCCGTCGCCCTCGACCCTGGTGTGTTCATCCGATCGATGGCGACCCGTGGATCGCTCGGCGGTCTCGCGGCGTCGACGCGCGAGGTGGCCGACGTCCTCGATGCGTTCGGCTTCGACCGGGTGCTGATCGAGACCGTGGGCGTTGGACAGACGGAGCTCGACATCGCGCGCACCGCCGACACGAGCGTCGTCGTGCTCGTCCCGGAATCGGGCGACTCGATTCAAACGCTCAAGGCCGGCCTGATGGAAATCGCTGACATCTTCATCGTGAATAAGGCCGATCGGCCGGGCGCGGATCGTTTGCGCAACGAGCTCGAGCTGATGCTCGGTCTGCGCAACGGCGCGACGCTCAAAAACGTGCCGGCGCACCACGGTGTCGATTTGAGTCGCGCGATGACGCGCGACGAGCAACTCGCGATGAATCCGGCGCGTGCGGCACGGGCCGCGGCGAAGGACGGCAATCTGGATCAATGGACGCCACCGGTCCTGCGCACGGTGGCCACGAAGTCCGAAGGGTTCGCCGATGTCATGACGGCGCTCGACGGGCACTTTCGTTATCTTGAAGCAAGCGGAACGCTCGTCCAGCGGCGACGCGCCCGGCTTCGCGAGCGGGTCGTGGACGTCGTCGGCGAGCGCGTTCACCAACGGCTGTGGAAACATGCCGGAACGAATCGGTGGCTCGACGACCAACTCGACGCGCTCGAGGCGGGTACGACCAATCCGTTCGATGTCGCGGATGCGCTGCTGGCGCGAAGTGGAGACCTTCTGACGCGGAACAGTCAATGACCTCGACGCGCGACTTTACCGAACCGAACTCCGACCGAGCAGAGCTCGATCGTCTTCGCGCCGAAGTCGCCGAATGGCGGCGGCGCTACGAGAAGGGTGAGCTGCGCGACATCGCATTCACCAATTCGGCGAACGAGGTCGAGCCGCTGTATACCGCGCTCGACGTCGACGCGCAGAGCGCGGAAAGCCTCGGCGTGCCGGGGACATATCCGTACACCCGCGGCATTCACCCGACAGGGTACCGCGGCAAGCTCTGGACGATGCGGCAGTTCGCCGGGTTCGGAAGCGCGGCCGATACCAACGCACGATTCAAGTTCCTGCTCGAACACGGACAGACGGGTCTCTCCACCGCGTTCGATTTCCCGACGCTCATGGGGTACGATTCCGACCATCCGAGATCCGAAGGCGAAGTTGGGAAGACTGGAGTCGCCATCTCGAGCTTGGCCGACATGGAGGTGCTGTTCGACGGCATTCCGCTCGACAAAGTGTCGACCTCCATGACGATCAACGGACCCGCGATCATTCTCTGGGCGTTTTATGTCGCCGCCGCGGAAAAGCAGGGCGTTGGACCGGAGCAGCTGCGCGGAACGATTCAGAACGACATTCTGAAAGAGTACATGGCGCAGCACGCGTGGTGTTTCCCCATTGAACCGGCGCTGCGGTTGATCGTCGACTGCTTCGAATGGGGCGCGAAGCACGCGCCACTTTGGAATACGATCTCGATCTCAGGGTACCACATCCGGGAAGCCGGATCGACCGCCGCGCAGGAATTGGCGTTCACGCTCGCCGACGGGTTCACGTACGTCGAACGCGGGAAAGCGCGCGGTCTCGACGTCGATGACTTCGCGCCGCGTCTGTCGTTCTTCTGGGACATCCACAACGATTTCTTCGAAGAGATCGCCAAGCTCCGCGCCGCGCGTCGCATCTGGGCGCGTCACATGAAGGAGAAGTACGGGGCGAAGAGTCCGCGCTCCTGGGTCATGCGCTTCCACTCGCAGACCGCGGGCGTGACACTCACCGCGCAACAGCCGATGAACAACGTCGTACGCGTCGCATATCAAGCCCTTGCGGCCGTACTGGGTGGAACACAGTCGCTCCACACCAACTCGATGGATGAAACGCTCGCTCTTCCAACGGAAGAGGCGGTGCAAGTCGCGCTACGGACGCAGCAGGTGCTCGCCTACGAGACCGGCGTCCCGAACGTGATTGATCCACTCGGCGGATCGTACTACGTAGAGGCAATGACGGACCAGCTCGAGCGCGAAGCCGAAACGTTGTTCGACGAGATCGACGCCGTCGGCGGAGTCGTCGCCGGATTGGAGAGCGGCTGGTTCCAGCGAAAAATCGCGCAGTCGGCGGCGCGCCAGCAGTGGGAAATCGAGCAGCATCGTCGAACGATCGTCGGCGTCAACGAGTTCGTCACCGATGAACCGGAGCTCTCCATCCCCACGCTCAAAGTCGGTGTCGACGCCGAGCGATCGCAGCGGGCGCGCATGGCGAAGATGCGGGCCGAGCGCGATCAGTCGGCGTGCACGCAGGCGCTCGACCGGCTGCGCGAGGCGGCGCGCGGAAGCGAGAACGTGTTTCCGCACATTCTCGAATGCGCGCGCCGCTACTGCACGCTGTACGAGATTCGCGCCGCGATGGAGGACGTCTTCGGCGCGTACCGCGAGCCTGTCTTCTTCTGAGCCCGCGGAACAAGAAGCGCGACGAGTGGTGGCAGTCGTACTTCGACCATCAATACCTGCGCGAATACGAGCCGTTGTTCACGCTCGAGCGCGATCGCCGCGAAGTGGCGCGCCTGCTCGACGTGCTCGGCCTTCCATCGGGCGCGCGCATTCTGGACGTGCCGTGCGGTCAAGGGCGACACGCACACCTACTCGCCGAGGCCGGCTTCGACGTCGACGGCCTCGATTATTCGGCGGAGCTGCTTGGCCTCGCACGGCGACGCGGCACGAGCTCGCGCCTTCGATACACGCGCGGCGACATGCGAAGGTTGCCGGCGCGATGGACCGGTCGCTTCGACGCCGTGCTGAATCTGTTCACGTCATTTGGGTTCTTCGCCGAGCCGGCGGACGACCATGGCGTGATCGCCGAATTCGCTCGCGTTCTCGCGCCGGGCGGAGTGCTTGTCTGGCACGGAGGGAACCGCGATGGTGTGATGGCTCGTTTCCTCCAGCGCGACTGGTGGCAGACGCAGGACGGAACGCTCATCGGCCACGAGCGTCGCTTCGACGGGTTGTCTGGCATCCTCACGGTGCATTCCGTGTGGTCCGGACCATCCGCGCGCGGATCGCGCGAGCATCGCATCCGCCTCTACACGCCGACACGCCTCGCCGAGCTGTGCGCCGACGCCGGTCTGATTGTCGAACAGGCATTCGATGGGTTCACCGATCGTCCGCTGACGCGACGGTCGAGCGAGATGCTTCTCGTCGCGCGCAAACCATCGGAGCTGCGTCCGTTGCCCCGCCTTCGTCGTAACCGCTAGCTTTGACGTCGAACGTGCGGGCTTTCGTCGTTGCGAGCGGCCCCCGTTGACCCTCGACCCAAGACGAATGCGTCCCATTCGCGTGCTGGTTGCCAAACCCGGCCTCGACGGCCACGATCGCGGGGCGAAAGTCGTCGCGGCCGCGCTCCGCGACGCGGGTATGGAAGTGATTTATACCGGGTTGCATCAAACGCCGGAGATGATCGCCACCGCGGCCGTCCAGGAAGACGTCGACGTGATCGGTTTGTCGATCTTGAGTGGCGCCCACATGACGCTCTTCCCGCGTGTCCGTGAGCTCCTGCACGAACAGGGGCGTGACGACATTCTGATCACGGGCGGCGGCATCATTCCGAAGGAAGACATGGATGCGCTGCAAGCGCAGGGCGTCGGTCGCCTGTTTGGGCCGGGAACCCCGACCACCGAATTGATCGACTACATCCGCGCGTGGTTCACCGAGCGAGAGCGGCAGGAAGCGTGACGACGCGGCTCCGCGAGCTGAGCGCCGAGGTGCGCGAGCTCGAAGCACGGCTGAGAGAGGGTGGCGGCGCGGACAAAATCGCGCGCCAGCACAGCCAGGGAAAACTCACGGCGCGCGAACGCGTCGCCGGCATCTGCGACCAAGGGACACGCTTTCTCGAAATCGGCCTGCTCGTCGCGTACGACCAGTACGACGGCCAAGCGCCCGGTGCGGGCGTCGTCACCGGTGTCGCGACGGTTCGCGGCCGTGAGGTCGTGATCGTCGCCAATGACGCCACGGTGAAGGCCGGATCCTGGTGGCCGGAAACGATCAAGAAGATGCTGCGCGCGCAGGAGATCGCGATGCGTTGCCGCATTCCGATCATCTATCTCGTCGACTCCGCGGGGGTGAACCTGCCCTATCAGGGCGGCGTGTTCCCTGGGCAGTACGGCGCGAGTCGGTTGTTTTATTACAATTCCATCATGCGGAAGTACTTGCGCGTTCCGCAGCTCGCCGCGGTGATGGGACCGTGCATCGCCGGCGGCGCGTATTTGCCCGCCTTGTCGGACCTGATCGTGATGGTGAAGGGGACGTCGTTCATGGGATTGGGTGGTCCGAACCTCGTGAAGGGCGCGACGGGCCAGACGATCGACTCGGAATCGCTCGGCGGCGCGTCCACTCACAACGAGATCAGCGGCGTCGCGCACTACGCCGCCGACAACGACGACGCCTGTCTGGCCAAACTGCGCGATCTCGTGGCGATGCTGCCCCCGCCACGCGCTGAGGCGGCGGCAACCGATTGGATTCCAGCGTCCGCCGCGAGCACCGACGCGATCTACGATCTATTGCCGGCCGATCATCGGATGTCGTACGACATGCACGCGTTGCTTCGCGTGATCGTCGACGACGGACGCATTGACGAATTCCAGGCGGGCCTCGCGCGCGAGATGATTTGTGGCGACGCGCACATCGAGGGCATTGGGGTCGGCGTCATCGCGAACCAGCGGGGTCTGATCAAGGGGCGGCCAGGTGAGAAGCCGCGGTTCGGCGGGATCATCTACGCCGAGAGCGCGGAGAAGGTCGCGTACTTTATCGATCGGTGCGACCGCGAGGGCATTCCGATCCTGTTCATCCAAGACGTGTCCGGCTTCATGGTGGGCCCAGAAGCCGAGCAGGAGGGAATCATTCGGGCCGGCGCGCGTTTCGTCGAGGCGATGGCCACCGCGCGCGTTCCGAAGCTCGTGCTCACCGTGAACCACGCGTCGGGCGCAGGATACTACGCCATGGCGGGACAAGGCTTCGATCCCGATTTCATCTTCAGTTGGCCCACGGGACGCATGGCCGTGATGGAAGGTGAGGCCGCAATTCAAGCGGTCCACGGACCGGCAATCGAATCAGCGAAGGCAAGAGGCCGCGCCGTGCCCGCGACGACGGCTGAGTCGATCAACGAGATGCGCGCGGACTACGAACACCAGCTCGACGCGCGCTATGCCGGTGCGCGCGGATTCATCGACGCGATCGTGTACCCGGAGGACACCCGGGACGTACTCGCGCTCGCCCTCCGCGCTTCGCTGCAGAATCCTGGGCCGCACCTGGGGCCGTTTGTCTTACCCGCACACGTCGACGACGTATGACGCAACCGCAGACCCTTGGCGTCCCGCAGCGCTTCGACAAGCGCGTCCGCGTCGCGTCGGGGCAAGGCTTTTGGGGAGATTGGCTCGAGGCGCCGCGACGCCAAGTCGAGGGCGGAGACGTCGACTACCTCATGCTCGACTATCTCGCCGAAGTGACGATGAGCATTCTCCAAAAGCAGAAGGAGCGCGACCCGAACACGGGGTACGCGCGCGACTTCGTGGGCGCGATCGAGAGCGTGCTTCCGGCGGTGGCCAAGCGCGGCGTCCGGGTGATCGCCAACGCTGGCGGTGTCAATCCGCCCGCGTGCGCGGCGGCGATCCGCGCGGTGGCACAGAAACACGGCGTGAGCGACGCCATCCGCATCGGCGTTGTCACCGGCGACGATCTCCTCCCCCGACTCGACGAACTGATCGCCGGCGGCCACCCACTCGCCAACATGGAAACGGGCGAGCCGCTGTCGACGGTGCGTGATCGCGTGCTCTCGGCGAACGCCTACATCGGATCGACGCCGATCGTCGAGGCGCTCGGGAAGGGGGCGAACATCGTCATTACCGGTCGATCGACCGACACCGCGCTGACGATGGCGCCGCTGCGCTTCGAGTTTGGCTGGGCTGCCGACGACTGGGATCGGCTGGCCGCGGGGATCATCGCCGGCCACATCATCGAGTGCGGCGCACAATGCTCCGGCGGTAACTGTCTTTATGATTGGCAGAACATCCCGGACCTCGCCAATGTCGGCTACCCGATCGTCGACGGGTCGCCGGACGGGTCATTCGTGATCTATAAACATCCCGACACCGGGGGGCGGATTTCGGTGCCATCGGTGACGGAGCAGCTCGTCTACGAGATGGGCGACCCGCATTCCTACATCACGCCTGACGTGATCGCCGACTTCACGTCGATTCATCTCGAGCCCGCGGGCGAGAATCGTGTCCGCGTGTTCGGGATCGAGGGTCGTCCGCCAACCGACAGTCTCAAGGTCTCGATCGCGTATCGCGCCGGGTTCAAGGCGGTGGGCACGCTGGTCTATTCCTGGCCTGACGCGCTGCCCAAAGCCGAACTGGCCGATCGCGTGCTGCGCGAGCGGCTCGATCGGCTCGGGGTGCGCGTTGAGCATATTCTCACGGAGTTCGTCGGCGTGTCAGCCACGCACGGACCGCTCGCGGGCGAGGTACACGATCCGCCCGAGGTACAGTTGCGCATCGGCGTGCGAGGGCCGGACAAGGCCGCCATCGAACGATTCACCCGTGAGATTGCCCCCCTCGTGCTCAACGGACCGCCCAGCGTGACGGGGTTCGCCGGCGGTCGCCCAAAGGTCGAGGAGATCGTCGCCTACTGGCCGGCGCTGATCGACAAACGCGTCGTGCAAACTCGCGTCGAGGTACTCACATGAAGGTGCGGCTGCTCGACATCGCGCACGCCCGGTCGGGCGACAAGGGCGACACGGCGAACGTCGGAGTGATCGCGCTCGAGCCGGAGTGGTATCCGGTGCTGGAGCGGTACCTCACGCTCGATCGGGTCACCCAGCACTTCCACGGCATCATCACCGGCCCGATCGAGCGATATGAGCTTCCCAATTTACGAGCGCTCAACTTCCTCCTGCACGGAGCGCTCGACGGTGGCGGCACGCTCTCGCTCAAGACGGACGCGCAGGGCAAGGTATTCTCGACGGCGATGCTGCGCATGGTGCTCGACGTGCCCGACGAGGAAGCCAGGGCGGCCCACCTGCCTGGGATGAAGGCGTGGCCCTCGTACACCCGCTCGCCCAAAGAGTAGTCGTGCCACATCGAATTGGTGTCAGACTCCATTTCGGGACGAAGGAGTAGTCGTGACGCGGCGCACCGAGATTCAGCTTGCGTTACTGGTTGTCGGTTTGGCGGTGTGGGGGTACGGACAACGCATCGACGACGGTCGGCTGCGCCTCATCGGCATCGTGTTTTTCGCTGTCGCCGCCGCGCTCCGGTTTCTCAAGAAAAACGATCCGGCCTGATCAGAGAGTAGATACAATCGAGGGCCCTAAGCTGTTATATTTCAACGCTTATGGCACACCGTACGATCCCCGAGCTTCTCGCCCCGGCCGGCTCGCTCGACGCCGTGCGCGCTGCGGTCGCCAACGGCGCCGACGCCGTGTATCTCGGCACCTCGGGCTTCAACGCGCGCGACGAAGGGGCGCACTTGTCCCTCGACGAGCTTGGGCAGGCGTGCCGCATCGCGCACGAGCGCGGTCGGCGGATCTACCTCACGCTCAACGTGCTGATCAAGCCCGGCGAGCTCGTCGACGCGCTCATGCTGCTCGGCGAAGCGGTCGACCGGGGCATCGACGCCGTCATCGTGCAGGACGTCGGCCTCATCCGCCTGATCGAGCAGCTCTACCCGGAGCTGGAGATTCACGGCTCGACGCAACTCACCGTGCACGACGAGAGCGGCGCCGCCGTCGTCCGCGAGCTCGGCGTCGATCGCGTCGTGTTGGCGCGTGAGAACACACTCGAGGACATCCGCGCGATTCGCGCAGCAGTGCCGGACCTCGGGCTCGAGAGTTTCGTGCACGGCGCGCTCTGCATCTCGTACTCCGGCCAGTGCTACATGTCGGGGATGATCTCTGAGCGGAGCGCGAATCGCGGTTCGTGCGCGCAGTCGTGTCGCAAGGATTATGTGCTGACCGACAGCACGACGCGCCAAGAGCTCGACCGCGGCTATCTGATTTCGGCAAAAGACCTCGGCGCGTACGACCACTTGGCCGAAATCGCCGACGCTGGAATCGTGTGTCTCAAGGTCGAGGGACGAAAGAAGCGCGCTGAGTACGTCGCGACCGTCACCAAGTCCTATCGTGAATTCCTCGATCGCGTGGAGACGGGCGAGGCGGCTGTTCTCACGCCGGAGGAAGTGCAGCCCCTCGTGCAGATCTACAGTCGCGGTTTCACCGGCGGCATGTACGGTGGGCGAGTAGGCCGCGAGTACGTGACGCGCACGCAGCCCGACAATCGCGGCATCGTCGTTGGCAGCGTCGTCGGCTACGAGAACGGCGAGTTGATCGTCGAGGTGTCGCCGCCAATTCAGGTGGGCGATGGATTGGGGTTCGAGTCGCCCGAGAACGTCGGCGGTCCGACGACTGGCTTCACCGTCGACGCGATACGCACCGTGAGCTCGTCTCGCGGGCGCGCACGTCAGGCGATCGCAACGCGCACGCGCGTCACGGCTGGGTGGCGCGTCGTTCGGACGTCCGACGCGCAGCTTCTCGAGCGCGCACGCGCGAGCTACGCCGCGTTGCCGAGTGAGATTCGCGCCAAGAAGTCGCGGCTCGACGTTCGCGTATTCGGCGCGGCGGGGACCCCGCTCAAGGCCGTCTTCAGCAGTGACGGCGAGATGGTGACCGTCCGCTCCGAGGTCACGTTGTCGCCGGCGGCAAAGCGTCCGCTCGACTCGGAGAGGCTGCGTGAGCAACTCGGCCGACTCGGCGATACGCCATTTGTATTGGGAGGCGTCGACGCTGGTGGTCTCGCGAACGGATTGTTCCTGCCCGTGAGCGAAGTCAATCACGTTCGACAGGAAGCAACCGAGCAATTGATGCGTCGTCGTGACTGGGCACGTGACGCGCGCCTGGCCGACCGTCGCGGGCAAGTCGAGCACGCCGCCTCGCAGGTGTTAACACACAGTGGCCAGCCACGCCCGTCGTTCGACTCCGGCGTCGCGTTCAACCTGAGCGTTCAGGTCTATCGCATCGAGGACGCTGACGCTGCCGCCGAGTCGGGCGCCACTGAGATCTGCTTCGATCCGTTCTTGCGACATCCGGCGCCACCGGTGTCTCGCGTCCGCGCGCTACAGGAACGATTGTCGGCACGCGGCGTGGCGTTGCGTCTCCGAACACCGACGATCGTGCGGCCGGAGGATCGAAAAGGCGTTCGTAAGTGGTTCGACTTGGATCTTCCGGTTCTCACGGGCCATCTCGGCCTCGTCGCCGAGTTCGCGCGCGCCGGTCGCGACGTGGTCGCCGATTACGCGGTGAACGTATTCAACGGTCACACGGCGGCCGAGATCTTCCGACTCGGCGCGCGTCGAGTCGTCGCCTCGGTCGAGCTCACGACGGAGGAGCTGACGCAACTCGTCGCGCCCTGGGACGGCACCGGATTCGACGTCTTCGTGTACGGCCGCCCAGAAGGGATGACGATCGAGCACTGCGTGCTCTCGGCAGCGTTCGATCGCGTCCCGACGACCTGTCGCGACCTGTGCGTGCAGAAGCACACGAATGTCGAGCTGACCGACCCGACTGGATACACGTTTCCGGTTGCAACGGATTCGGCCTGCCGGAATCGCCTGTTACACTCGCGCCCGATCGATGGATCCGAGTTCTTGCCCAAATTGTGGCGGGCGGGAATCCGCGGATATCAAATGGTCTTCAACGTCGAGGGCGACGACCTGCGCGCGATCGTGCACGGTTATCGCGCCGCGCTCGATTCGCTCGCCAGTGGCGCGCGTCCCGACGTCGAGGCGGTGCGCGGGCTCTTCGGCACTCAGTTCACGCGCGGACATTTCGCGCGAGCGGTGTAATGCTCCTGGCTGCGGCAAGTCGGTCCCAGCGACTCCGTCGATCGATGGCAGAGTAGCGTATGCCACCAGCACAGACACTCCAAGACGCGCGGGTCGCGCTCAAAGAACACTTCGGTTATCCGGCCTTCCGCCCCGGACAGGAAGCGGCGGTGGAGTCGGTCCTGGCCGGGCGCGACACGCTCGTCGTGCTGCCGACCGGCGGCGGAAAGTCGCTCTGCTACCAGGTACCGGCGCTGATCCTTCCCAAGCTCACCGTCGTCATCTCGCCGCTCATCTCCCTGATGAAGGACCAGGTCGATGCGCTGGCGGCGCGCGGGCTGCCAGCGACCTTCGTCAACAGCACGCTCAGCTCATCACAGATCTCTGATCGCATCGCGCGTGCCATTCGCGGCGACGTCAAACTGCTGTACGTCGCGCCGGAGCGATTCGATTTTGGATCGACCGCCGAACGGTTGCGCGATGCGGGCGTGTCACTGCTGGCCGTCGACGAAGCGCACTGCATCAGCGAATGGGGCCACGATTTCCGTCCGAGCTATTTGCGGATCTCGCAAGTCCGCGATCGCTTGGGCTCACCGCCGACCGTCGCGCTCACGGCGACGGCAACGCCGCACGTCCGCACCGATATCGTCGCGCAACTCAAGCTCGATTCGCCGACGACGATCATCACGGGCTTCGATCGGAAGAACCTCTCGTATCACGTGTTGCCGACGCGCAGCGACACCGACAAAGATGACGCGCTCGTTCATTTGCTGCGTACCGCCGAGGGCCTGGCCGTCGTCTACGCCTCGACGCGTAAGGCCGTCGAACGAATCGCCGCGCTGCTCGAGCGCGCGCGCATTCCCGCCGCGGCATATCACGCGGGCCTGGACGACGAGCGGCGCCATGACGTGCAGGACGCCTTCATGACCGAAAAGGTCCGCGCGATCGTCGCCACGAACGCATTCGGCATGGGCATCGACAAGGCGAACGTGCGCCTCGTCATTCACTACGCCATGCCGGGAACGCTGGAGGCGTATTACCAGGAAGCCGGACGCGCCGGCCGCGACGGAAAACCGGCCGCGTGCTATTTGCTGCATGCGTTCCCAGATCGGTTCACGCACGAGTTCTTCATCAAGGGGAATTACCCCGAGCGGCCCCTCGTCGAAGAGGTGTACGACGCGCTCCGCAAGAGCGCCGACCAGAGCGGCGGCGTCGATGTATCGCCCGACGAGATTGCCATGCGGCTCAAAGCCAAGGCGAGCGGACGCGACGTCGAGTCGTCACTACGCGTGCTCACACAGGCCGGAGCGTATCGCGTCGAACAGGACACGAGCGCGCGTGTGCTCGTGCGGCTCATGGCGACGCCGGAGCGCATCAAGCGCGAGCTCGGTGCGGGCGGGCGCGATTCATTGGAGCTCGGGATCCTTCGCGCCATGTGGCGCGTCGCCGGCTCGGCGTTAGAGGAGGGCGCGCCAATCGACCTGGATGGGCTGCCGCCCGGCTTTGGCGGCGGGCCGGGCGCGATGCCGCTGCTCGACGCGCTCCAGTCGCGCCAGTTCCTCGAGTGGAAACGGTGCGGATCCGGCGCGACGCTCACCGCGCCCCGCAAACCGCTGTCAGCCTTTCCCATCGACTGGGCTCTGCTCGATCGCCGGCGGAAAGCCGACCTCCAAAAGCTCGATGCCATGCAGCAGTACGCGTACACCAAGGGTTGTCGACGCGGCTTCGTGCTCAGATACTTCGGTGATCCTGCGGCGCGCACGTCGTGCGGTGGGTGTGACAATTGTCTCGGAACGCGAATCGACGTCGAGAAGGGAGGCGCGCCGTCGATGCGGACGCCGGGATCACGGGGCAAGCCGAAGAGTCGCCCGCGCGCCTCGTCCAGAGAGGTCAGCCAGCCCGACGAAGCACCGGTGTTGTCGGGCGCCGATGAGGCCCTCCTGGCTCGGCTACGCGATCTGCGTCGGACCATCTCGCGCGAGGAGCAGGTGCCGGCGTACGTGGTCTTTCCCGACCGAACGCTCGCTGAGATGGCAGTCCGGCGACCAACGAACGCGCATACGCTCGGACAGATTCGTGGAGTGGGACCCGTGAAGTTGGACAAATACGGCGAGCGTTTCCTGGACGTGGTCCGCTCAGCCGACGAAACCGAAGCCGCCTAATCGCCTGATCATGGACGACGCACTCTATTTCACCGAGCAGCATCTCGCCACGCGCGAGATGGTTAGTCAGTTCGCGCGCGACGAAGTCGCGCCGACGGCCGCGAAGCACGACGCCGACGCGTCGTTTCCCTGGGAAAACGTGCGGAAGATGGGCGAGCTGGGCTTGCTCGGCGTGCCGTGGCCCGAGGAGCTGGGCGGGGCGGGGCTCGATTTGCTCAGCTTCATGATCGTGATCCACGAGTTGGCCAAGGTCGACGCGTCGCATGGACTCACAGTGTCCGCGCACACGACGCTCGGCACATCGCCAATCGTTCGGTTTGGCACCGAGGAGCAGAAGCGACGTTACGTGCCACTGCTGGCGTCGGGGCGCGTCATCGGCGGATTCGGTCTCACCGAACCGGAGGCGGGAAGCGACGCCGCCGGCACCCGCACGACGGCCGTGCGACGGGGCAATTGTTATTTGCTCAATGGCGTGAAGCGGTTCATCACGCATGGTGGCGTCGGCGAAATTTTCGTCGTCACGGCCGTTACTGATCCGTCGAGCGGCACTCGGGGCATCAGCTCGTTCATCGTCACCAAAGAGACCAACGACCCCGTGACGGCGGCACGGGTCGGAGTCGGGCACGAGCCGTCGCTGCCCGCCATGCCCGGCTTTCGTGCTGGCAAGAAAGAAGACAAACTCGGCTGGCGTGCGTCCGATACGTGCGAGTTGATCCTCGAGGACGTCGAGGTCCCGATCGAGAACCTGCTCGGCGCCGAAGGCCAGGGCTTCGTGAACTTCATGAAGACCCTCGACAACGGGCGCATCGGAATCGCCGCGCTATCATTGGGCATCGCCGAGGGGGCATTCGAGCAGGCGCTGGCGTACACGAGCACTCGAAGGCAATTCGGCAAGGCGGTCGTGGAGTTTCAAGGTATCCAGTTTCAACTCTCCGACATGGCGACTGAGATCGAGGCGGGCAAGCATCTCATGTATCACGCCGCGTGGCTGGCCCAGCACGGTCGTCCGTTCACCAAGGAAGCCGCGATGGCGAAGCTGTTTTGCTCGGAGCTCTGCATGCGCGCGACTATCGCGGCCGTCCAGCTCCATGGCGGCTATGGCTATACCAAGGACTACCCGGTGGAGCGCTACATGCGCGACGCCAAGATTTGCGAAATCGGCGAAGGAACGTCAGAAATACAGCGGATCGTCATTGCAAGACAGTTGTTGAAATAGGTTACTGGCTGCTCGTGGCTGGTTACTGGTAGCGGCACCAACCAGAAGAATTGGGGTCAGACTCCAATTAACCGTTCGAACGCAGCTGGAGTCGGAAACACAATTGGAGTCTGACCCCAATTCTTCCAATTCTTGCAACGTCTATCTCATTGCCAAAACGTCGTTGCGCTCGTTAATTGCACATTAGTGATTACCACAGCGTTTTCTTCCGCTTTTCATCCCCTCGGCGACTCGAGCCGGGATGAGAGCGCATTGCGCGCCCGGCCGGCCGATGCAGTCTTCGCCGTTCTTCGCGCGCTCGTCCTGCTTCCGGTGCACGGCCTGTCTCGATGGGCCGATCGCACGTTTCCCCGTATTGCGCTGAAGTCCGGATTGGCCGAACAGCCCTTCCTTGCGCGTAGTGGCGCACCTCAGCCGGGGACGACGTGGTCGATCACACGGACGCTTCGGACATTCTTCTCGCGAGTTGCCGTGAACAGCGTGCATTTGCCACGGCTCGCCCTACACCCTTTCCAATTCCGTCACGCCTGTTCCGTCGAGTCGCCGGGGCATGGATTCGTGCCGGACACAGATGAAAAGAGAGATTCTAATCAATGCGAATCCGCGCGAGACGCGGGTCGCCATCATCGAGGACGACCAGCTCGTTGAACTTCTGGTCGATCGTCCCGAAGCGCGCCGCATGGTCGGCGACATCTACCTAGGACGCGTCGAAGCAGTCCTTCCAGGCATTCAAGCCGCGTTCGTCGATATCGGAACTGAAAAGAGCGCGTTCCTGCACGCCTCCGATCTCGTGTTTCCCGAAGACGAAGCCGACGGTGAGCACGACGACGATGACGAGGATGACGAGGGCGAAAGCCCCGCGAGCCGCCGACGGCACGCGAAAGCGCCGCCGATTCAAGATGTCCTGAAGCGCGGCCAGGACCTGATCGTTCAGGTCTCGAAGGAGCCGATTTCCACCAAGGGGCCGCGTGTCACCGCCCAGGTCTCGCTCGCGGGCCGCTTTCTCGTCTACATGCCGTTCGCCGAACGCGTGGGCGTGAGCCGCAAGATCGGCGACCGCGAGGCGCGGAAACGTCTCCGCGCCCAAGTCGAAGAGGTTCTCCCCAAGGACGCGGGTGGTGTGATCGTTCGCACCGTCGGAGAGGACGTCACGAAGGAGACGCTCGAGCGAGAGCTCTCGACGCTGATCGGCCAGTGGAAGCGCATCAAGCGCAAAACGCATTTCGTCCGCGCACCGGCGGTGGTTCATCGCGAGACGAGTCTCACGCGCGGGCTCATGCGCGACGTGTTCAGCACGAAGGTCGAGACCGTCACCGTCGATTCCAAGCAGTTGCACAACGAGATTCTCGAATACTTGAAGGGCATCGCACCCGAGCTGATCGACCGGATCAAGCTCTACGAGAACGAGACACCGTTGTTCGACAAGGCGAACATCGAGCAGGAGCTTCGTGACTTATTCAAGCGTCGCTGCGATCTGCCGTCGGGTGGTTACCTGATCATCGAGCCGACCGAGGCGTTGGTTTCGGTCGACGTGAACTCCGGCCGCTACACCGGGAAGAAGGATCCGGAAAAGACGATCCTTCGCACAAATACGGAGGCGGCACGCGAGGTCGCGCGTCAAATGCGTCTGCGCGACTTGGGTGGCATCATCGTGTGCGACTTCATCGACATGGAGACGAAGGCGAACCGCGATAAGGTGCTGCAGGAGCTTCGCACCCATCTCGGTCGCGATCGAGCGCGGACAAAGGCGTTCGCGGTGAGCGATCTCGGATTGATCGAGATGACCCGCCAGCGCGTGCGCCAGAGTCATTTGCAGAACATGACCGAGGCCTGCCCGACGTGCCACGGTACGGGCCGCGTGTTCACGGCGGAGACGATCGCGCGTCGAGTCGAGCGCTCGGTCCGGCGCGTCGGACTGGAGTCGAGGAAAGATCCAATGGTCGTGCGCGTGCATCCCGACGTGGCGATGTACGTGCTCGAGAACGAGAAGGACCTGATGAAGAAGCTGGAGAAGGCGGTCGGCTTCGGCCTCGAGTTGCGCGACGATCCACTGCTCAAGCCCGACGAGTTCAAGCTCGTCGTGAAATCGGCGGGTCGCGATGTGACCCAGCAGTACGCGGTTGCGTGAGGGCTTACCCGGTTTGAGAGCCAGTTGACACAACCGAAAGCCGTACCTAACTTTACAGGCTTACTGCACAACGCCTAATCGAGCCCCATCAATGCCTTACGCCATCATCAAGACCGGCGGCAAACAGTTCCGCGTCGAGCCGGGTCGCACATATAAGATTCCCTCGCTCGCCGGAGAAGAGGGCGGCAAGATCGAATTCAACGATGTCCTCCTCGGCAACGACGGCAAGAACGTCAAGACCGGCGTCCCGTCGCTCGACGGCGCCAAGGTGACCGGCGAGATCGTGCGGCATGGTCGCGGCGAGAAGATCGTCGTCTTCAAGCAGAAGCGGCGGAAGAACTACGCACGCAAACGTGGGCATCGGCAGGGCTTCACCGAAGTTCGGATCAACGACATCTCGCTCGGCTGAGCAAGGTCTTCAATGGCACATAAAAAGGGCGTCGGCTCCTCCCGCAACGGCCGCGATTCGAATCCGAAGTACCGCGGCGTCAAGAAGTACGGCGGTGAGCGCGTCATCGCCGGCAACATCATCGTTCGTCAGTGCGGCACGAAGTGGCACCCGGGCAACAACGTTGGCTTGGGGACCGACTACACGATTTTCGCCCTCATCGATGGCGTCGTGAAGTTCGAACACAAGAGCAAGAGCCGCTACAAGGTCAGCGTCTACGCGACGCCGACAGCGGAGACGTCGGCTACGAGCGCGGCGTAGCAGCGAGCTTGAATAATCACGAGGCCTCCGTCGTTTGACGGAGGCCTCTTTTGTATCGGCCAGGAGAGGTCTCCGTCATGCAAGGGGTTTCGACGCGGCGTCCCGTTGTCGCTCGAGCGCCCGCAACATGACTGATGCGATGAGCCTGTAGGCTCGCGCCCACGACTCACGAACGTGCGGCGTGAACTTGTCGCCCAACACGTCGCTCAGCGCCCACAGGAGCGCGTCGGCGACGATATCGAAGTGCCGGGTTTCGATCCCATAAGCAGCATGGCGCTTTCCGAGCGCCGCGAGCGCCGGCAGCAATCGGTCCGTGTCGTCGACGGCGTCGACAACGAGCGTGAGCGCATGCATCAGCTTCGCACGCTGCGCGTCCATGTCGACGCCCGCGAACAGTCGCGCAGTATCTTCGTCGATTTCGAATAAGTGCCCGTAAAACCGGACCGTCAGTTGATCCGGGTTCCGAGTGACGCAGGACCACGACTCGCGCAGCAAGGCAGTTTGATCGGGATTCATAGAAGGCAGCCGGAGAAGTGATCGGCCGAAACTGGAGCGCGGCCAGCAGGCGATCGTCTCCCCGCTGGCCGCGTTCGTTCGGGTTGAGTACCGCGGCTGGTCAGCTCGCGCAGCGGGCGATCGCCGTGACGCTGATGCTGCTCCCGCCGGCGGCGTTCAGGTTTGACGCACCGGCGTTCCAGCTGGTGCTCCCAATTCCCGGAGTGTTCAAGATGACCAGCGGGGGAACCCCCGTCGCGACATCGAGCGAGTATCCGCCGCCCACGAGCGTGGTGCCAGCCGGACACGTCGCCATGGCAACTCCGAACGTTCCGGGGGCAACGGCGTGCGGCGTAGAGGTAATCGTTACGGCTTGAGTCCAGCCCACTTGGTCGATCGGTTTGGCGTTCGGTCCCGGCGGGGAGTCGGCGACGGAACGACTGGCCGCGCCGCTGCGTGGGGCCTTGGGTGCGGTCGCATGTTGATCGTCGGCACAGGCCGCGAGCAGGACCGCAACGGAGAGGAGAAGGAGGTTCTTGCGCATGTCGACTCCAGTGTAGAAGCGTTATGATTCGGACGTCGTGTCCGGCTCGCCGATGTGGCGTGCGGGGAGCACGATACGAGTCGCTGTTTCGCGCAAGTCACGACTAAATCACGACGGCGAAGTCGTTGTCGTGTCGCGCTCTGGGCGAATGCACGCGGGATCACCACGCGACACCGAAACGCGTCGAGACCGCCCTGGTGATCTCTTGGTGAGTTGCAGCGACGCCCAGTGATAGGGGTTCAGGAATCCGGACGTGATTCGCGTTCACACGCTGGGAGGCCTCTCAGTTCGGGGGGATGACGGGAATTCGTTATCAGGCGCGGTGTCGCAGCCGCGTCGGATAGCGATCCTTGCGCTTTTGGCGCGTGCCGGCGAGCGGGGAATGAGCCGCGAGAAAATTCTGGCGCTCCTCTGGCCGGACGCGGACGACGAGCGTGGCCCGCGCGCGCTGACCCAAGCGTTGTATGCCCTGCGCAAGGACCTCGGGGCGGAAGAGGCGATCGTCGGAGCGAAGGAGCTGCGCTTCGATCCCGCCCTCGTCTATAGCGACGTCACTGAGTTCAGCTCGGCGGTCGCGCGCGGCGACGACCTGCGCGCGGCTGCCCTTTATCAGGGACCGTTTCTCGACGGCTTCCACCTGTCGGGAGCAGACGCGTTCGCACGTTGGGTCGACCAGGAGCGAACGACATTGGCGCAGGAGCAGGTGCGAACGCTGGAGTCGCTCGCTCGCGACGCGCTCGCTCGCGGTAACGCCGCCGAATCTGTCACGTGGTGGCGGAAGCTCGCGGGTCTCGAGCCGCTCAACGCCCGCGTGACCGTGGGACTCATGGAGGCGCTCGCGGCGTCGGGTGATCGCGCCGGCGCTCTCAGGCACGTGCACGTCTATCAACTGCTGGTGCAGCAGGAACTCGACCTGCCGCCGGACAAACAGGTGTTGGCCCTCGCCGATCGCCTGCGACGGCAAGATGGCTACGACCGCTCAGACACTGTCGCGCCGCTCGTCTCGACCGCCGGTGTCACATCGGAACCAGCCACTCTGGAGTGGTCGCCGCGCGACAAATCCCCAGCGACCGATCCCGGTCGTCTCTCGCCTCTCGCTACCTCCCGGCGACAGACCTTCTCTCGCCGAATCCTCACCGCTGCACTCGTGCTCGGGCTCGGAGCGCTCGCTGTGGCCGTCGCGGCACGCGCGCGCGCTCCCGGCGCCACGACGCACGCGGCTTCCGGCGACAGCACCGCCCCGATCGTTGCCGTGGGTCGGATCGCGGCGTTTGGCCTCGACTCCGCCAGCGCGAGCCTCGCCGCGCCGTTGGCGGACTTGCTCACCACCAGCCTTGCCCGTGTTCGCAGTATCCGCGTGGTGAGCCACGGCCGAATGTTGGAGCTCATGCGCGTCGCGGGCACTCCAAATGACACGAGTGCCGGTGGCTTCGTCAACGCAGCACGCCAAGCCGGTGCAACCGAAGTAATCGACGGGACACTCTTCACGCGACCGGGCGGCCGATTGCGGCTCGACTTGCATCGGGTCGACCTCGCGACGGGCGCGATCGGCGACGTTCACACCATCGAGGGAAGCGATCTGTTTGCGCTCGTCGACAGCGGAACGGCGCGTATCGTCGCGGCATTGGGCACCGACGCACCGCTAGGCGCGATCGCGGACGTGACGACGCGATCCGTCGCGGCGTATCGAATGTACGAGCAGGGCATCCACGCGTATTACCGCGGCGACTATCGCGAGGCCCTCGGCTTCTTTGACGGCGCGCTCGCAGAGGATTCGTTGTTTGCGCTCGCGGCGTATTATGACGCCATGTCGGATCCCGTGCCCGAGTCGAACGTCAGGCGCATGGAACGGGCGAAGCGACTCGCATCACGCGCAACCGATCGCGAACGCTTGATCATACTCGCGGGTTGGGCCCGCGGCGTCTCGTCACCCGCGATGAGAGCGTTCGCGGAAACGCTGGCGACGCGCTATCCCAGCGAGATTCAAGGCCACCTGAGCTCCGGGATCGCGCGCGTCTACGACGGTGAGTTTCTCGCTGCGCTCGAGCCACTCGAGCGAGTCATCGTCATGGACTCGGCCGGGTTGCGTGGGGCCGGATCGGCATGCGGTGCGTGCGACGCCTTTCGCTGGCGAGTCAGCGCGTACATCCTCGCCGATTCATTGCCCGCCGCGGAGCGCGAGGCCAGGCGCTGGCTCCGGCTCCAGCCACACTCCGCGCCTGCGGCCAGCGCACTTGTCGAAGTGCTGGACGACGAGGGTCGCGCAGCCGAGGCAGATTCCACGTTTCGTGCGACGGCGCCGCCCGGCCTCTCCCATGACGAGGCCATCGATTATGAGATTGGTCATTTGCTTCGGATTGGCGACTACGCCATCGCCGATCGGCTGCTCGCGGCCAAGACTCGTGAGCCGGGCACGCGACAGCAATTGGACGCGTACTGGACCTTGGCGTTCAGCCTGCGCGAGCAGGGACGCCTGACCGAAGCGCTCGACGCCGCGCGCCGGGTCCGCCCGCTACAGGCAAAGCTCGCCAAGCGCATCGCCGGCACCACGTCGGCGAGCGCCCTGGAGGCGCAGGTGCAGCTCGAATCGCAGCACGCCGCGTTGGCGGCGGCAATCTTCGATTCACTTTCGCGGGAGCACGACCCAGAGGACGCGCCGTCGCAACGCGCTCGCCGCGCGGCGTGGACGCTGACGCTCGCAGCTGGAGCGCGAGTGGCGTCCGGCGACACAGCCACGTTGGCCCGCCTCGCCGATTCCGTTCGAACGTTCGGTGCCGAGAGCGGGTACGGTCGCGATCATCGATTGTACCACCACGTCTTGGGACTCTTGCTCGCCGCGCGCGGTGACGATGCCGGCGCGATTAGAGAATTCAAAGCGGCGATCTATTCCTTGACGAGCGGGTTCACGCGCACGAACTATGAGCTCGCGCGCATCTATCTCCGGATGCGTCGCCCGCGAGACGCCATCGCCGTGCTGCAGCCCGCGCTACGCGCGCCGCTCGAGTCGTCGAATCTGTATCTGGCGCGGCCCGATGCGCACGAGCTGCTTGCACAGGCCTGGGACGCAGCGGGAGGTCGAGATAGCGCGGCGGTGCACTATGCCTGGGTCGCCAGAGCGTGGACCGCGGCGGATCCGCGGTTCGCGCCGCGGGTACAGGTCGCGCGGATCAAGAGCTCGACCAAGTCTTGAGCGTCTCCGAGCCATGGAGGGGAACACGACCTGCAACCGAAACCTTTCACATCCGTAGTACTCGACACCATCACGAAACTCGGAGCGTCGGCGATGCCACTGCTAGATCGGTTGCGACAGGAGCTGGACCGCGCGGGAAAATCAGCCCAGCGCGCGCTCGACGAAGGTCGGCTGCGGCTCGACCTGTATCGGGCGCGACAGTCGGTGGATCGGTTCGCTCAGCGTTTCGGCTACGCGGTCTATCGAGCGAGAAAGGCGGGCGTCGACTTGACCATCGAGGAGCTCGCGGCGCACATGGGGAACATGACCGCGGCGGAGGCTGAGGTGGCGCGGCTCGAGACTCTCATCGCCGAGGCATCGAAGCAACGCAAGGATCTCCTGACGGGAAATCCACCGAAGCCGACCGCTGACTGAACCGTCAGCGCAGGGTGTCGAGCAGCCGCACGTCGTCCGTACATAGCCCGTCAACGCCCAGAGCAACTAGCGTTCGAGCCTCAGGAAGCGAGTTAACGGTCCAGGCAATCACGCGCACACCCGCACGGTGCGCCAACGCCAGGAGTGCCTGGTCGATGAGGTCGCGGCGAGGCCAGAGATCGCGCGCCCCGGTCTCCTTGATCCGACGAATTGTCGTGTCGGCCGAGGCTCGTTTGTCGAAGAGGATTCCCCGCGGAATCTCCGGCGAGATCGTGCGCAATCGAGCGACGGCGTCGTGATCGAACGAGTGAATGGCACACTGAGTCGCACTCTCACCGATCACCGTCGCGACCGCCGCCTCGATATGCTCCCCCTTGATCTCGACGTAGACGGTCTTGCTCGGCGGCGTCACGGCGAGAACATCCGCCAGCGGCGGCACGCCGATTCCCGGTGAAGTCTCAACTCGTCGAAGCTCATCCCAACTCATGTCGGCGATCGCGCGGCCCGATGACAGCGCCGGGTCATGGTGCACCACGACCACGCCGTCGCGGGTCGCGTGAACGTCGAGCTCGATCGCGTCAGCCCCTCGCTCGAACGCGCGGCGAAAGGCCGGAATTGAGTTTTCAGGCAGCTCCCGCTTGGCACCACGGTGGGCGATGCGTTCCAAGGGCTGTGCTCGCTCTATGGGAGTGTATATTGTCGCCGCGGGCGACGCTGCGCCGTGCCGCGGACAAGCCACGATCTGTCAAGCGTTTGACCTTAACGGGCCGGACCTGGTGACGTCTACCTGTTGGACCGAATGAGCAATCCGGTACGGGGCGGCATCGGGGGGAGCGATGATCAGCGAGATTTGGATCTCATCGCGCGATGGAAAGCTGGCGATGAACGCGCCGCGACGGAGCTGGTGGAGCGTCACTCGGCCGCATTGGCGCGGTTTGCGGTCAGCTCGGGTGAACGAAACGACGTCGATGAGCTGGTGCAGGACACGTTCGTCCGAGCCTTCAATTCGCTCGACGGATTTCGTGGCGAAAGCTCTTTCCGCACATGGTTGTTCACCATCGAACGCCGCCTTCTCCTCGACCGCAGGCGCTCTGAAAAACGCCGGCGCGATCGAACCGAGATTCAGGACAGCGATTCGGCCACGGAGTACGACGCGCTCGATTCGGTTGTCGCCGATGAGACGCAGCGACGTTTGCAGGAAGCGGTGGGGCGGTTGTCGCCCACACAGCGAGAAGTATTTGCCCTTCGCGTCGCGGAGGGTTTGTCTTACAAGGAAATCGCCGAGGCGGTGGGCACTACCGAAGGCGCCGCCCGTGTGCATTATCACAACGCCATGCGCGCTGTGAAGGAGTTTCTCGATGAATGACTGCCCGAACGCGGAGATCCGCGACCTACTGCCGGACCTGCTGCACGATCGGCTCGATGTGAGCATGCGTGCGGCGGTGATGGCGCACGTCGACGCGTGCGTCGACTGTCGGGCCGAGCTCGAGTTGCTGCGCGTCGTTCATGGGATGTTCGTGTCGCAGACGCCGCGCGTCGACGTCAACTACGTAGTGAATGCGCTGCCGAAGCGCGCCGCGCAACCCGTTCGCGCCGCGCCGAGGCGTCGTGTCTGGTCGGACTGGCGTATCGCGGCTGCGGTGACCGTAGTTGCGGTGGGAGGTGGCTCCTTCGCCGTGCTTCGTCAGGGGACCACGCAGCCGATCACCGATAGCTCGTATGCGTCCGCGCCGATCACTCCGTCTCTCGGCACGGAGCTGCGCGATACCGGCACGACATTGAAGGCTGCTGCAATCCCTGGTGCGGTTGCGATTCGCGAATCGACGCCGAATCCGCGGCAGATTGTCGCGTCGGCCGACGATCAAACCGGACTCGCGACCAGCGCGCGCCTCGCCGATTTGAACGAACGGGAGCTGAAAGCGCTGCTCAGCGAGATCGATCAGCTCCAGGCGGTTCCGATCACCGAGCCTGAGCCGGTCACTATTCGCGTGAACAGCAAAGGCTCGTCTCCGGAGGGCATGTGATCCTGGCGATTCGAGCGATGGTCGCGGGCGCGCTGCTCGCGTCGGCATCGGTCGTTGGCGCGCAGGCAGCGGAATCAAGAACAAGCGCGCGCGTGCCGCGCCGGATGCAACGTGGCGCGCAGCAGCCGCAACTCGGACGTGGGGCACTCAATGAACGTCAGGCGCTGCAACGGCGGGTGCGATTGGCGTTCAATGAGCTTGTGCGCCGTCAGCTCAATCTCAATCCCGCGCAGATGCAAACCTTGCAACGGACCGACCAAAAATACGAGCAGCAACGGCGGGCCGTTGTGCTGGGGGAGCGTGAGGCGCGACTGAATCTCGCCGCAGCGATGCAAGACTCGACGGGTCACCCCGACCAAGACAAGATCGCGCAGTACTTGGATCAACTGGTCCGCGGTCAGCGTCAGCGCGCCGAGTTGCTGGAGTCGGAGCAGAAGGAATTCTCGACGTTCCTCACTCCGTTGCAGCGTGCCCAGTATTTCGCGTTGAAGGAGCGCCTCAGCAAGAAGCTGGTGGAGCTCCGTGCGGACAGCACAGGCGGTCGCGCGGGTCGCGGCGGATTGCCGCCGATCGAGCCATGACGCGTTGAGGCGCTGCCTGGTCGCGGCTACATTTCACTTGTCGCGCCCAGGTGGTGGAATTGGTAGACGCAGGGGACTCAAAATCCCCCGACCTTCGGGTCTTGCGGGTTCGAGTCCCGCCCTGGGCATCATTCGGAAGAGCAACAACTTGCGCGCGTCTCATGAACCACCACCTGAGATGATGCGTAACGTCGATTGTCCCCCCGTTGTACCCTTTGGCCGTCCGCGGCGCTTCGATTTCGGGTTCAGGTACTCGTCGAGCTTGGCGACTCCGGCTCGCAGATCCGCATCGTTCGTGATGTTGTAGCGGTCGAAGATCTCACGCGTCGCATGGCCGGTCAGCTTCATCGCCAGCGACTCGTCGACGCCCGCGCGCACGAGGTTTCGGACGGCCGTGCGGCGGAAGTCGTGTGCGATTCGATTGAGGACGCGCGGTCGGATGATCGGTGCAACAGCGCCCGTCTTTCCGTCAGTCGCTGCGAGCCGGCAGGCTGAGCGCCATGCGCCGTCGTAACTGACGATCGGTTTCCCGCCGCGGTGATGGAAGACGTACGGGATGATCGCGCCGAGGGTGCGCTCGAGCGTCGTTGTCGCCGCTCGTTGTTCCTCGAGGAGCGACTGTAGCTCAGGCAACGCCGAGAACGGGAACTGTCGCGGCTTCTTTCCCTTGGTCTGCTTCGCCTCGAGGCTCACAACACCGGCGGCGAAGTCGACGCGGTCCCACGTCAGCCTGAGGATTTCCGACGGCACACGCCAGCCGGTCAGGTACGCGAACCGCATCACCGGGCGGAGCGGTGGACGCAGATACGTCAGGACCGCGGCGAAATCGTCTGGTTCGAAGAATCCAGCGCGCGCATTGTCGACCTTCGGCGTCGAGATCTTCGGCCGCGTCGACAGCCGATTGGCGTCGATCGCCAGGTTGAGCGCTTTGCGCAGCACCGACAGCTCGTAGTTGGCCGTGCTCATCGAGGCGCCTTCATCCAACCGTGCCGCCTTGTAGCTGGTGACGAGATCCGCCGTGATCGACGCGGCCCGCATCGGACCGAACGTCTCGCGGAGATGCGCCAGCGCGCTGGTCACGCGGCGCGTCGAGCGCAGTCCTTCGACTTTGTAGTGATCCAGGATCATTCGCTCGAGATCGGCGAAGCCGACGCGGCGGGACGATGGGGCGGTGAACACGTCTGCCCTGAACTCAGCAGCGCGCTCCTGCAGGAGTTTCAAGGCGACGCGCCGGCTCGTCGAGCGAGAGGATTCCCAGTGCTCCTTGCCGTCGATGCGGTACCGCAGCCACCAGATGCGGCCGCGGAGGCGGAGCGATCCAAACTCGCGACGTTCCTTCGGCTCGTTCGACATGGTCGGGTTCATGTTCGGCGCGCCATGTAGCGTTGGACAGCGCGTGACGAGAAGCGAACGCACCGTCGCGAAAGACGTTTCGCGCCGAGCGTGTCTTCGTGATCGTAGCACCATCGCTGACTCACATGCAACAGTTCGGCGACTTGCTCAGCAGTCAACCATTGCTCGTCGACCTCGTTGCTCGCCGGCGGTTTTGCGTGCGTCGCGCCCGCTCCATTGCCATTCTCCGATCCTTCGAGCGCGGCGAGTAACGCCTCACGCGGGAGCGTGAGCGAGCTGCCGGCTGGTAGCAGCTCCGCTGCGCGACGAAGGTCGGCGAGCGTCATCGAGACGAGACCGCCCGAATAAGTTCGCGCGATTCGGCGAACAGTTCCTCAGGCGTCGATCGCCGGCGCCGTGTTGCGTTCGTCGCGCTCGATACTTGTCGACGCGACCGGCGATGTGAGCAGCTCGTTGGCGTCTCACTCGGCCACGCACAGCGCAGACCTGCGCGGCGATTGGCGGCGCCCGGTCGGTGCGGAAACGGGAAGGCGCTGCAGATGCACGGCACGTACGCCGTTCGCTTCGGTCGTTGCTCGCTGGGCCGATCGAAGACGCCGACGATCCAGATCGGTCCCGTGTGACCGCGGCCGGCATGGCGATTACATCGTTGCTCGGGATACGACCAGCACGCCCACGCGCGACACGGCTCGCCATCTTTCCGGCGAGCAAGACATCGACGCGCGAGACGAGCGGCTGGCGAATAGCTCACGCGAAGGACTTCCCGAATGGCGTTTTTTCGCCGGAAAACGCGCCACTTTCGCCGGTGACAGGCTCAAAATCGGCCGGGCTCTGAGATACAGCGTTGGCCCTCGCCGCCGGAGCTTCACCGGTGATTTTCAGATGCAGCGGTGACGACCGGCGACGTCGCGCCTTCTGCTCATGCTTGGCCAACAGCTTATCGTTGATTCGAAGGCGCAGCTTGATGATCTCGAACTCGAGACGCTGGCGGCGCTGGTCCGCCTTCGAGCGGGTCTTTGGATTGTGCGACGTCGAGCGCCCAACGCGCGACGGGATGAGTCGATAGAGCTCCTCGAGGTCGTGGTGCTTGAGCTTGAGCGCTGTGCGAATTGCGGCGAGTCGTGTCGCGATTGGGAAATGCACGTTGCGCGCGATCGCCATCACGTCGGCGAGGATCTCCGCGCGAACCATCGACGCAGGAAGGATCGACCGCAGACCACGAATGCCGCGCCTGCGCGCGATCAGCGTCGAGAGATCCTGCGGCGACGACGACGTCATTCGGTTGTATGCTCGGCCAGTGGTTCGTCAGGGAGCAGCGTGAGTCGAATTGGTTGTTCGACATACCGCTCGATCATGAGCAGGATGCTCCACAACGCGGCCTTCGCATCGCGCTCGGCCTGGCTCGTCGCGTCGAAAATCTCCGCGCCCTGGTAGCGATCGGCCGTGCCGTGTCGTGACGAGACAACGAGTCCGGCGGCCTGCGCGGCCGTTTGATGCGCGAGCGTGGCTTCCGTCTCGGCGCTGCGCCACGCGCGGATGAGCCGGAAGGCTCCGTCGCGTGCGAATCGATCGAATGCCTCGAAGAGCGCGCGGCGAGCGTAGACGTCGCGCCGGCGAGCATCGTCGGCGTGTTTCTGCGCCGCTGCGATGCGCTCAACTCGCTCGCGATCGCGCGCCGCGGCGAGCTCCCGCTCAAACTCTTCGCGCCGAGCAACGAACGCTGCGGCTTCGTCGGCGGCGTCATTCCGTTGCTTCTGCGCCTTCAATCGCTCAGTCGATGGCGCGTCGTCGAGGATCAGGCGCGACAACTCTCCGTCGGCGGTGTCCCGGCGATGCGTCGCGCTCCGAATGCGCTCGTCGGTCTCGGCGATCGCCGCCTCGAGTTCGTGCGCGGTTGACGTCGACTCGATCGCTGTCATTTCGCACCTTCCGCGCTCGAGCGGAGCGGGTTCGATCGCGCCGCTCGAGCCGCGTTGCGCGTGAGAACGGCGTCCGCCGGCGATAGCGAAGTCGTCGTCTGCGTAGACCGTTCGCGGCCGCTGGCATCACCAGCAGCGACCAACGCAGCCGCGAACGGCGCGAGCGGCGCGACCTTTATTGCATCGGTTAGCTTCTGCCACGCTCCACTCTCACCGACACGCACATGCGCGACGTTCGTATCGACCTTGAATTTCAGGTTGAATTCTCTGGCCAACGGAGCGAGCGCGTCAGGATTCAGACCGGCGGTCGTCGCGGCCTGCCACGCCTCGAGCGTGTCGGCGCGCTGCACGCGTTCGACGATCTTCTCGCCTGGTAGGTTGAGCGCCCTGACCTGTTCCCACGTCTTCGCGTCATCGCCGGTCAAGTTGATCTCTGGCATCAGTGGTTCCTCATCGGGTTATTTAACCTTTCACTTCGGCCAACCGTCGTCGGATCATTTCGAACTCGTCGTTGAGCTCGCGGAGTTGCCGGACGTACTCGTACCGTTGCCGTCGTAGCGCAGTGAGCTCGCTCTCAGGGCCACGCGAATTGACGAGCTGTTCGATCTCGGCCTCAATGGTTTTCAGCGGCTTGAGGATCTTGATCCGTGCCCGGCTCAGCGCATGGAGCTTGTGCTCAAGCGCGCTGGCGCTCGCCGAGTCATGGTGGGAGCGAATCGCTGTCATCGATCGACCACGGCTGGAGTGCCAGCGCAGCGCGGCTGCTTCGCTGAGTGCGCCGCTGCGATGAACGCCGCTCGCTCGTCGTCGCTGGCGTCGGTGCGTACGTCGACTGCGCCGATCGCGCCGCAACGCGGGCAGCGCCAGTCGATGCTGGTGGTCGCCAGAGGAGTCTTCACAGGAGTTGCATCGGTCGATGACCGTCAGTAGTCCACCGGTCGCGTTCTGCCAAGTCGACAATGCGCTGATGCCGAACTTCGAGTTTGACTGTCTTGCCTGCGACGCGACCGTCGAGCCGGTGTTTCAACATCATGACGCCCATAACATTCGGCTCGATGACAGTATCCTTATCGCGAAGGCCTTGGCGTACGAGCTTGAGCTCCTTATCCGTCACGGTCGCTCTGAGCGGCCGGTAAATGCCAAGCACCGTATCGGCCTCCTCCTCCTTCGTTCCAGCCCCGCGCATGCTACTAAGTGCTGGTGGAATGAATTGCTCCAGCGGATCGCCGGGTCGACTCACCTGTGACGCGAGCAGCATCGTGATCCGATGCTTGACCGCGAGTTCTTTCGCGAGCCGAACGGTCTCAGAGATTTCGTCAAATGGATTGCGTCGCCCAGCGAGTTGAACGCGGTCGATATGATCGACGATGACGAACGCCGCGCCGCGCTCGACGGCCCATTCCGTCCATCGCTTCAATCCGGCCGCGTTGATCGTTCGCTCAGCCGAGAAGTGTGCACGCGCTTTGATCTCCGGTGTACGTTGCCATTTGAGATCGTCCTGAACCTTGCTCATTGCAGCGACCCAGTCAGGTGAGCCACGCTCGTCTGCTCGCGTTGCCAGAACGAGCTTGGGAGCGACATCTACGCGCATGCACGCCCATTTGCTTCGCAGGATCATCGGCGATTGCTCGAGGCCGACATAGAGTCCGACGTGGCCGCTCGAGACGAGTGCGTCAAACACGTTGAGAAGAAATAGCGTCTTCCCGTGGCCGGTCCGCGCCATAGCAAAGAGCAGATCCTCGGGGCACATCGGACCAGTGAGCCGAGCGAGCGATGGCCACGGGAATTGCGGGTAACTCGTCGTATTCTCGTGGAGTCGTTCAACGGCATTCACGATCTGCGCGTCGGCCAACTCGGACGCCTCAGGCATATCTTCGGCGGCCTTTTTTTCGATACGCTCGGTCAGGTTAATGACGCGACGCGGCGTGACTCTATCGTCCGACCCAAAGAGTTCGTCGAGTTCCGCCCTCGTGCGCGGCGCAGGATCGTATGTCATCGTCGCGATCCGGCGAGCATGGCCATGCCGACGCCATTCAACAAGCCGGTTTCTGGATCGACAACCGACTTCGGCGCCGCAGTGATCGCACGTGCACGGAAATCATCGATCTTCCCGCTATCGCGCAGCACATACGCGAGCTCGTGTTTTCCCTGCGCCCGATGCCACTCATCAGCGGCGTTCCCGTCGATCGCTTCGCAGAGCTCGGCCGGCGGATACCCTAATGCGAGCGCTTTGCGGATGACAGCGCGCTCCTTGTTGCCAGGCCGACGCTTGGGATGCACGGCGCCGTAGTGCGACATGACAGCATCCACGTCGGGCGATGTACGCTCGACTGCCGGCGACGTGCGGCGGTTCCGTGTTGCACCGTTTGGCGCAGCGTATTCGGTTGTTACGTGTGACGCCTGTGACGTCACACGTAACATCTGTTCTGTGTCTTCTTCTTCTCTACCGTCACTTGTGACGTCACAGGCCCCGTCACGCCTTGCGTCACTTGTGACGTCACGCGAGCCGTCACGCCTGTCCGCATTCTCCGTCTCCCGCTTCTGCGCAAGCTCGCGCTTCTTCCGTTCGCGAAGCCTACGCATTCGCTCTGCGCTCGCACTTCGTGGTTCGCCGACTGTGAGCGTCTGCCGGGCCGACCATGTTGTAAAGCGGAGAATGCCGCTCTCGTCTTCCTCGACAATGCCGATATGGCGGAGCTCTCTAAGGCAGCCGGCGATCTGTCGCGGCGTCGCGTTTGGGACATCGGGTGCGATGTCCTCCGGTGCCAGCGGCTTTCCGCCGACTGTCAACCGTCCCTCGTCGTCAGCGCGGCCGGCGACCGCGATGAGCCAGGGTAAGAGCTGGAGATGCTTGGCACCGTCGCGCACGGCGCGCCTCACCTTCGGATCGCCGAGCATGTCGGTCCACAGCTTCACCCATTGCATCAGGCGGCAGCCCTCGCGAATGCTGCCAGTTCGTCGAGCACTAAGACCAGTTCAGCGGCATCGGAAAGCGGAATATGTGCGCGCGCGACCTTCATCCGATTTGCGGATAGTATCGACTCGGCGAGCAGTGCGCGCGCGGTCAGAGCACGCTGCGCTAATCGATCGGCTGCTGTCGTTCTATGAATGACCGCGCGCGCGCCGTCGCCGGTTCGCTGAGGGTCAGTTGCGCTCTGCCGCGCGGATTGTATCTTCAGCATGCGAGATTCTGAATTTGCAATCGCCGACGTGACCCGGGCGGGAGACGTCGGCGATTGCGTTTTCTAGGCGGTTGCGAAGGCGGATTCGGGAGCGACCTGCCTATCGCTGCGGCGCTCAAGGAACCTTTTCAGGTCAGCTGGATCGATCGCCCAAGCGCGAGGGCCCACTCTGACAGCCGGCAATTCGCCTGTAGCGACGGCGATATCGATCGCGCTGCGCGAGATCCTGTAGCCGTTCGCGCGCGCCCATACATAACTACCGTTCCTCGTGAGCAGCTCGCGACTCTTTGGCGTCGCCATCGTCTCCTCGTCTGACAAAGGTTGCCGCTATCTATTGCGGAACAATTTCGACCATATATCTTAGTCACGCCAGAACCCATTGAGGCTATGCAGTGACTAAGCAGAGGCCCCGGTTACTTGAGCACTACGACGAACTGTCGGCGACGTATCGGATAGTCGACAAAGACTCGCTCGCTGACGTTGCCGGTTGGATCATCACGAATAAGGGCCGTCTAAGGCCGAGAACTCGCGTTACTCCAAAGAGTGATGTTGCAAGGCTGCCGTGGCGTTCGGTAGCGCCAGAGATTCGACAACTGCAGCCGACGCTCAACCGACTGCGTGCTCGAAGCCTTAACTCGATTCGAGCGAGTACGTTTTGGCAATTACACGAGCTGCTGCCGGACGACGAAGAGGACCGTATTGAGCATTTGCATCGCGCCGTTTTCTCTGAGGCGGCCGTACATGCGCAGTTTGCATACGATCGGTGGATGCGAGATGCCTCTGGTCGAAGCTTCAGCGGAGCAATGCCAGTCTTTCGATGGCTCGGGAAAGACGCGCTTGTGGAGCTTGGTCGCCCCAATCTCATCCGTCTCGATGAAACCGTCGAAATGGGCGGGCTTGATTCAGCATCGCGGGAGACTGTCCGACGGCAGAACGACGTACTGCAGGTGGTGTTCGCAGACGCCTATTGCCGTCGTGCGCTCGCGCGCTTTGCAGGCGCGCAATGGAAAGCCGAGCATGATTCAGCACGGATTGCATTCGGGATCCTTCGCATCGTCGGGCCGCTGTTCGCATGGCACGATACGTACGGAATCGAGCGCCACGCGCGCGAACTGAGCACCGATGAGCTTCACAAATTCATCGACAGCGGAGTGCAGCGAGAGAGTATTCTGCTTCATCGGCCGGCAAAGAGAGCGCGGGCTCAGGCCGCGCATCCTGCCCTGATGGCCTCGCCTGCCGAGCCAAAGCGAACGAAGCGAAAGCGCTGAACCGACGCACTTCATCTTCACGCAGGTTCGTACAGTCGCACCAATCGCTCGAGCTCGTCCACGACTGTCGCCTCGTCGGCATCCTCGCGCAGCACGACACTCGCCAGCAACACTCCGCCTGCGCCGATCGCGAGCAATACGCGCTTGTGGCACAAGCTGGTGTAGGGCGCGACGTGCACGCCTCGCTCGAGCAGCCCGGTCACTTCATCACCGTGAGCATCGGCGCCGGCGGTTCGGCGTCCAATCGGTCCCACAGTTCGTCGGAGACCAGCCGCGCGGAAGCGGTGAGCGGAACCGTGACCTCGCAGACGAGCCGGCGGTTGTCTCCGACCGCGACGAGAATCGTTTCGCCGTTCTGTCCAACCCACGGCGCCATCCATACGCCGCGGCCGAACGCCTCAGGTTCCTGCTGTTCGCCCGCTACGAGCTGTGTCTCGCGATGACCCGCCGATGCGCGACGTCGCCGCGTCTTACGTGCACGATCGGCCGGGAAGGTGAGCACGCGCGTGGTCATGGAATCAGCCTTGGCGGCGCAATCGCGTCGCGTTCGTCGAGCCACGTCTCGAGCCGATCGATCCACTCGGTCGAGTACACGTCTTGCGCGATCTCCAGCCGCAAGAGACGACGGCCGTTCTTTCCATACGCCACGAGTGCCACGTATCCGTCTGGCGCATCAGCGTCCCACACCCCGAAGCGAGAATCCACCGGCGCGACTGGAACGGCGTCACTGTAGAGCTGAAGGATGCGCCGACTCATAGATCCTCCGAGCACACGAGTGTGAGAATCCGCATGCGGTGACGATAGACCAACGTGGCGAGTTCGCGCACGATCGCGGCCTCGCTCGCGTCGTCGTCGTCGACGACGAAGTTCGCAATCTCGCCCGATGCGTCGATCGCATACCACGCCGGGCGGCCGCCGATCGTCCGGCGCAATCGGTACACGCCCATCAGCGGCGAGCATTCCGAGTGCTCGGGCACGCGTGCGCTCATCGCTTCCATCCCTCGCCATCATCGTCACAGAAAGGGAATCCGCGCGAGAAGCCCCCGTCGCGATAATGCGGCGAGACCGTGGAGTCAGGCGGCAACGGCTCGAGCGGTCCAGCGTTCACGATGTCGAGCAACGCCTCGAGATCCCGTCGCGCGAGCGCGAGCTCGACGAGCGTGTCTTCGTCTGTCGCCGCTGGCTCGACGGCCATTCGGGCAACGAGCCGCGACATCGGATCGAGCGCGAGCAGCTCCCAACCGCCGGACACAGTGCGCCACGGCGCGTAACGCACGCCAGGCTCCCACAGTGCGGAGACCGTGGCGATGGCGTGCGGCGTCGCCGGCGGCCGCATCTCGACGATCTCCTTGAGCGTTTCATCATCGTTGAGATGCACTCTCGTCGGATAGCCGGCGGCCGTCAGAAAGGGCCCGCGGCGCGTCGTGTGATGCATGACGTCGAGCCATGGCAACTTCTGAATCCAGTCCTTCGGCAGATAGCCAGGCCGACGACTGCGCTCGGACGCGAGCAGCTCGGCGCGCTGCTCCCAATATTGCGGCGAGCGTCGCGGCGACTGAGCCTTGCGCTTCATGCGACCGCCCTCGGGGTTACCTGCTCGGCGGCCCGCTCGATCACGCGCTTGACTCTGGCCGCGAACGACTGCGCGCGCTCGTCGAGCATCGCTTGGTGCGCGCGAACGTCGGAGCAGTTCGGCGAGTACCAGCCATCCGCCGCGACGAAGAGCGATGTCGCCGGCGTCGTGAACGCTGACACGACGCAACGCTCGCGGCGGCTCAGGCATTCCATCGCCATCCCGACCGCGCAGGCAGCGCACAGAATCTGGCGCGTCGTATCGGTGCGGACTTCGACTCGCGATCCCTCCGGCTTGAGACAGGCATTGCAGCAGGATGCCGCGGCTGCGCGCACTTTGTCGTCTTCGTCGCGGCGCCAGCTCTCGAATCTCGACATATCGGCTCTCCTCTTGGTTGTCTGAGGGCGCCGGCCGCGATACCTTGCGGATGTGGGAGCCCTCGCGGGTTTCTGCGTCTGAGCCGTCCGGCGCTCTGCCAAGGGATTCGGGCGGCTCTTTCTTCCGTCATTCTGTACGAGCTAAGTTACAGCATACCTCCACCATTGTCAATAGTGAGTGTATGAGCTACTATACAGCCAGACAGTTATACCAGAGGGGCAGTGAATGGCGCAAGAGACGCAACTCATACAGGCAGCCGGCTCGATGACGCCGCTTCGCGTCGAGATCCGCGCACTGCGCGAGGCCAAGGGCTGGACACAGGGCGTGCTCGCAGTGAAGGCGAAGGTCACGCGCGCGACGGTTAACCGCCTCGAGAACGGGCATCCGCGGTCGATCGACCTGGACGTGCTCGAGCGCCTCGCGCGCGCGCTCGGCGTCGCGCCAGGGCTGCTGATCGTCAGCGACAAATAGGCAGCGAGGCCAGCAAACGATGGACAATCGGTTACACCCTCAGGACGACGGATCGATCGGGTTTTACGCGGTCGACGGCACCATGTGGTTCCTACGCGAACAGTCCCGCACGATTGGCCGCCACACAGAGCGATTCTGGCTGTTCGAAGCGCCTCAGCATCCTTCACGTGTGTTCATGCTCGAGGGAAGTAGTGACCCGGATGCATCGGTTCCCGCACTTCGTGCCGCACTGGCGAAAGCGATATCCGTAAACCAGGAAGGCGGCACGAGCAGCGGGAAAAAGAATGCTGCGAGTGACTCAGGCGACACTCGCGCAGCAGCGGTTGATCGATTGCGCCGCGCCATGAAGGGCGAATTCACGCGAGCGCCGCCGCGGAAGCGCAAGCCGAAGTAACCCTAATGCCAGAACTGACGCGGACCACGCCGCTGCAGGCGGCGATCCCCAAGCGTGCCTTCAACGCGCTGAACATGGAGCGCCTTCGCGCACATCTCGCCGCGATCGGCTCCGAGCGAACGCGATTCTAGTACAACGAGAAGGACGCCGGCATCGGGAGAGTCCGCCTAACCTGCTCGGTGCACATCGCGACAGGCATCGTCGACGAGCTCCAAATCTGCGTCCGCGACGCTGAGGCGCGCCACGATTCAGAGACGGTGATCTCGTGTACGGAAGCCGTCGCGGCGATTTTCAAAGCAATGGACGACGAGCGCGATCGCTCGAGCGGTCCAGCCTCACGCATTCGGCCAGCGCCGAACTAAACCCTCAACTCGACCATCGCGACAACATTAGAGCGCTTTAATATTTGACGTCTGATGCAGTGAGCGGTACTGTGTCAGCCTACGCCTTCTTGAGGAGACGACCGTGCGCTTGAGCGAGCCGCATCCCTCGCGGAGGAAGAAGGTGCCGGGCCGACGCCGAGTCTGGATTGGGGCAGGCCTCGTGTTTTCATTCGTGGCTCTCGTTCGAGCCGCGTTCCTGATAGGCTCGTCCGAAGTAGTACACACCTGCGAAAAACAGGAAAGAAATGCCAGCCCAGTTCCAAAACGTTCGGGCTTGCTCGGCTATAGTGTCACGTCGGGCCACTGTATCTGGTACTACCTGAGCGAGAACGACAAGCCGTTGATCGTTCTTTCGACAGTCGGTCTGCTCGGCGTGACAGCGCTCCTTGCCCTCTATACGGCCGGCCTCTGGCGCGAGACAAAGCGGCTCGCTGCCGATGCCGCCACGACCGCCGAGGAAGCGAAGATCGACGGGGAGCGAATCCGCACTCTAATGGAGGAGCAGCGGACTGCGATGCGCGATCAAGCGACGGCGATGCGCGATCAAGCGAAGGCCACGACCGAAGCCGCGAACACGGCGAAGGCGACCGTCGAACATATGCGGGACAGTGAAGAACGTCAGTTCCGCGCGTACATCGGAATTGTGCCCCGTGTCGTCGAGGTAGACGAGACGATGGATGAAGAAATGTTCCTGACTTTTAGCGCGACGGTATCGAACTCCGGCCAAACGCCTGCATATCACTTGCGCGCCAAGGCAGAGGCGAAAGTCCTGCCCGCCACATTCCCGCTGGATACACAAGTCAACCTTGAGCCGTCGGTCGGGTTGTTGGCCCGAGGAGCCGACCTGAAATTGTCGACGGACGAGCCGTGTCATATCGACGCAGAGGACGCCCCCGTCCTGAAGCGGAGTACCGACGAGCGGTTGTACTTCTACGGCATCGTCACTTACGAAGATGCGTTTCGCAAACAGTGGCGCCAGCGTTTCTGCTATTTCGCCGACTGGGATCCTGTTCGCGATGGCCTGTTCCTCACGGTAGCGGCGGTCTGGAACGATGAAAAGAGCATCGGCGGCCAGCCAACTCCAGAAGAGGGCGGACAATAAAAGGGCTACAGCCAAGGTGAAGCTATGAAACGACAGACGAGCGTCACGGGCGCGATGCAGGTCAACGTCGGCGACTGGCGTCCATCGACCGACACAGAGCTCGACGCCGCCGCGGTGATCACGCCGGCAGATCTCGAGCACGCGATGCAAACGGCTCGAGAGATATCGCCGGAACTCGCGCAGATGCTCGAGGTGCGGCCAATGAACCCGAAGCGTAGCCGCAGTGCTCGCCGCAACACTGGCTGAGTCGTCGTCACAGTGCCGGAAACTCCGTTCGGGTTCTGGATCTTTTCGCCCTCGCTCACGTTTTTTGGCGGTGAACTCGAGCCTCTGAACGAGTACGCAGAACGAATTCGCGACGTCGAAGCGAGCGATCGGTGCGCCGATGGATGGTGCTATCCGCCGCTGGTTGAGGTGGAAAGCGTCGTCAGCAACCGCAATGTAGTCGTGCCGGTCGAGCGGTTTGAATTGCCGTCAACGCACCGGATCGCCGCGACCGAGCCGTGGGGCGACGACGAGTATCTCGACTTCGCGATCGCGCTCGCCGGCATGCTGTGTGGAATGCGGCTCGTTCGCGAAGGTTGGGGGCATTTTCACGAGATCCCGATCGGCAGTACCGGCGTCCTCGCCGATTTGCACGTCCGCCCATTTGAGATCGCCGAGGTCTTGGATGCTGGGTCACGTTGGTGGTCGACCGCAAGCACTATAGAGCGCAGGCGCATGTTCGGTGCGATTCACTGGCTCTGTTTCTCGGTGAGCTACGACTACGAGTTTGACGCGTTCGCCGCACGGTATACAGTGATCGACACGCTCTGGTCAATTCACGAAAGTCGAACGGCCGTCGTCGGGCGTGCACATGCCGAGCGGCCGAGCATTCTCGCTGCGGCGTATGGCCTCGAGCTTCCACCGTGGGGTGTTGTCACCTCGTCTGGCAGGCGGAAGACTTGCCCGCTGGCTGAACTGCGCAACGAGCTCATTCATGAGGCGCGGTTTTCGGGTGAGCCAATCGGCTTCGCCGTGCCGACCGAGTATGAACCGTCGCTGAGCCATCAGCTTAGCTCGTTCGCAATGCGGCTAATCCTCTCAATGCTGAACGTCGACGCCGGGTTTGTCGGCAGCTCGATGTCGGGGATGACGCGTTGGCTGGATTTGAATCGCCGTTCTCCGACCGCCACGGCGAAAGCCGGCTAGCTCGCCGCGAAGAGCGGTGGATAGACGCGCCGAACATTAAAGCTCCCTAATAGTTGCGGTGGGTCGGCCCATGGGGCAGTTTCCAGTCTTCCCGCCACAGTCGAGCCGTCCCAGAATGCTCCGCCTCGTCCTCCAGTCCGTCGCTTCCGGATGTCTTATGGTGATCCCGGCGCCGTCCGCCGCGACGGCGCAGTCTCGCGTCGACACGCTGTACGTACAACAACGGATTTCAGCGTTTCAGCCGAAGGATGAGGGCACGGCATTTCTCTGGTCGTTCTTCTTTCCTGGCGCCGGGCAGATGTACGCGGGCGAGGCCGGAAAGGGAGCCGCGCTCTTCGTAGCATCGAATGTCGGTTTCGTGGCCACAGTCGTTGGACTCGTCGCAAGTCCCGGCGTACACCAATGCACGCAGTTGATGCCAAGCACAGACCCGTTTGGAAACTCGTACACCGTCACCCGAATAACGAGCTGCTCCGACAGTCGCGCGCCGGAGAACGCACTCGCCATCGGTGGCGCTGTGCTGTGGATTGGCTCGTGGATTTATTCGATGGCGGACGCCGGAAACGCCGTGCGACGATGGAATGAGCGACACGGCCTGACGACGGCGAGCGTCGCGCCCATTCTACAACAGACACCGCGCGGCCGAACGCTCGGGTTGTCGTTCGCCCTTCGACGCTAGGGCGCGCACCGATGCCTCGCATTCTTTCAATCGCCGGTTTCGTGGCCCTCGTTCTGGCGCTTGCCGCGTGTAACCACGATCTCTAATGAACGCTCAACTCCCGGCGTGCAAAACGTGCGGCAATCCCGTAAGCCCGTTCGCGAAGGTCTGTCCGAAGTGCGGAGCACCCGACCCGCTCACGCCCCTTGCCATTAAGACGGCAGGGCAAATCGGCTTGCTGCTGACCGGCTGCGTCACAGTACCTGTCATTCTCCTGTTCGTGTTCGGCGTCTGCGCGCGGTCCTAAGACTGTTTCCTGACGATCATGGACGCGCTCGACAGTCGTGATATTCTCAGCTTCGTGTCGAACGATTCGTCGGTCTCGGGCCAGTGTCCATTCCACTCGACTTCGAATACAGCTCGCACTGGCTCGCCTAGCTCGTCAGCTCGCAGCGAGATGTGATATCGAATCGTTCCAGCTGAGGTCAGATTGCCAGCGAAGTTATTCGGCTCCGCCGCGAGCACGGGTTTGACGATCGCTTTCCTCGGCTTCTTTGTGTCCAGGAGCCAATCTGTCGAGAGCTCGTAAAGCCAAAACAGGTTGACTGTCGCGGTCTCTCCCGCACGCAGATCGATCTCGAGCGGCCGCATCTCAAACGGCGCCCACCGAAAGTTCAGCGGCACCGGCAACGTCTGCGTTCGCCAGCCCTCACCGCTGGACTGCAGGGATAGTTCCTCCAACACTACGCTACAGTGGTGCAACGATCTGCGCCCTGAGGTATTCCGCACCCGGAGGTGAACCATGTAGACAAGCGCCTCACTCATCTCGCTGTTTTTTTGCTGACCGAACTTCGTCAACTCCTTGAGCGAGTCGTTGAGTTCAAGCACCGCTGAAGCAGGAAACAGCCAGTCGCGCAATTGATCCTGAAAGAGTGCGACGATCACGGCGCCGACTGTACCAACTGCGCCAATGATACTTCCGATCGCTGAAAGCCAGTCGACGAAACGTGTTTCTTGAATCATGTGCCGTTAGCGGCCCGTGCCATCTAATCGTTCGCCAGCAGTCGCGCCGAGCGGCTTCGCCGCGGCGAGCTGAAATTCGACGAGCTTCGGTTGTATCGTGTGATCGGCAATACGTCCGAACTCGTAGACCATCACCGGTCCGTCGCCGGCGACGCGAACGAACGCGCGACGTTTGGCGCGGTGATCATTGATGGGCAGCGCGCATTTGCAATCGTGGGCAACCCAGTAGTCGTAGACGTGCCGCGCGCGGCCGCTCGAGTCGGTGAACGGATACGGATCCATGACGTCGAAGGTGGGCAGCGCGGCGATCATCATCAACGGTTACATCATGCTCGCGGGATAACCGGTCACCGGCTCGCGGGTTGCGAACGCCGCTGGTGTTTGACCGATCCGAGTTCCTGCGTGTCACGAATTGCCATTTATGTGATCTCTAACGGGCCCATTTTCAGCGCGTTGATCGCGGTAGCGGTCCACGCGATGCTGCCGTTCCAGTCCGTGACGAAGTGCTCACGATGCGTGACGTACGCTCCGGTAAGCGTTTGCGTCGCAGTGTCTTGCGTCGTGCCGCCGGAATCCAGTCGAACGGCGTATTGTCGGAGCCCAGCATCATCCTTCCGCGCGCGCGAATTCGATTGGAACGCGAGGACTGTCCCCAAGAATCCGCCGGGCAAATTGCCCAGGGTGTACTCGTCGAGATCGCCGGGCGTGCTATCAGAGTTGTAGTTGCTATCCTCTGTACCGCTCGCGCGGCCGACATTCGAAAAGTTCGATCCTGTGTTGGGCGTCCATTGGGTCGACGCACCAGCCCCGTCTGGCAGCGTCGAGTACACGCGCGT
>Ga0070708_100000069_pt1 | contig 67790 bp, 53 predicted proteins | sample KBSK5503metaG_FD_65469 | JGI IMG/M metagenome (GOLD analysis project Ga0070708, IMG submission 65469) | Corn, switchgrass and miscanthus rhizosphere microbial communities from Kellogg Biological Station, Michigan, USA - KBS K5-50-3 metaG | ecosystem: Host-associated > Plants > Roots >... | reverse complement strand
GCTGCTCCGTCGTCGGCTCGAAGCGCCGCATGCGCTCGTCGGCCAGCAGACGCCGGACCAGCATCACCAGGCGCTCGCGATCGCCGGGCTTCGATAGCAGCTTGGGCAACGCCGCGATCGCCTTTTCCGGTTCATAGCGGACGATGATGTCCTGTTCGCCCCGAATGCGCCTCCATTCGTCGGGCACCCAGTCGGGCAACAAGTCACGATACTCGGCCGCGAGCTCCTGCTTGAGCGCAAGCCGCGCCAGCGGCAGGGGCGCGCCCCGCCGGGCGAGCAGCGAGCCGACGCGTGCCAGCGCTTCCGCAAAGCCGCCCTCTTCGATCGACGCCAGCGCCTCTTTGACGAAAGGTAACTCGCGGGGCTCGGCGGCGCTTTCCGCAGCCCGGGCCTCGTGCTTGTCGGCGAGGTAGAGCGAGAACACGTTGCCATAGGTCTGGAAGAATGCGGCTTCGCTCGTCGCGTCGCGCATTTCGCGATAATAGTCGAGCGACGCGCTGATGCCTTCGGACACCATCTTCTCGACCTTGCCGTTCAAGTTGTCGGCGCCGGCCGGCTTGCGCTGCGCCTTGACCGACTGTGCCGCGGGGCCGAGCCACGCGAGCCACGGATTCAAGTCCGAGAAGGCCCAGCGCTGCATGCGCAACGGATGCAACTGCCGTGACACCTTGGCGGTGACTTCGTTGCCCAGCGACTGGATGAACGGCTGGGCGAAGAGTTCGTAAGCGCGCTGGTTGAATTCGGAAATGGCCGCGACGGCTTCGAACGGCTTCTCGTCGGCCCGCTCGAGGCGGTTCAACTGCCTTGCGATGTCCTCGAGACGCCGTTCGTGGAAATCAACCTCGTACCCGACCTTGCCGTCGCGACCCTTGACCTCGTGGATCTGCATGCCGTAGAGCCCCGGCGGCAACGACTCGATCGACTTCAGCACTTCGACGATCTGCGCGTGCTCCTTCTTCGCCACCTTGCCGGAGACGAAGATGCCGAGGTGGCCGACGTCCTGGTGCAAAAGGCCCACGATCACCTGGCCGCGTGCCTTGATTTCGTCGGTCGAGCCGTAGACGTCGGCGACCCAGTTGAACGCCTGTTGCGGCGGCGTGATGTTGTCGCCCATCGATGCGAACAGGATGATCGGCGCCTTGATGTCGCGCAGGTCGAAGGCTTTGCCGCCCGGACCCTTGGTACCGGTCCACAATTTATTGCCGACGAACAGGTTGCGGGTGATCCACTCGATCTCCTCGCGGTTCATGAGGTAGAAGCCGCCCCACCAGCGCTCGAACTCGAGATAGCGTGGAGGTTCCGTGTCGACGTTCGCGAAGAGCTTGTAGTACTTGTCCCAGAACGTGTTGGCCGGATTGAGGTTCTCGAAATTTTCGACGAGGTAGGCTCCGTCGAACACGCCATCGCCCATGTCGGCCGCGAACGACGACAGCCAGGTGCCGCCCAGCATGCCTCCCGCGTAGCGCATCGGGTTGTCGCCGGCGCCCTCCTGGAATGCGCCGCCCCAGTACGACATCGGCGCGCCGTTGATGACGATCGGGCCGGTGTCGTCGGGATCCGACGCCGCGAGCATCATCGCCGCCCAGCCGCCCTGGCAATTGCCGACGATCACCGGCTTCGCGCTCGCCGGGTGCAGCTCGCGCACCCTCTTCACGAACTGCTGCTCGGCGTCGCACACGTCGAGCAGCGTCTGACCGGGTTCCGGATCGCGGAAGAAGATCACGAAGTAGACGGGATGCCCTTCGCGCAGCGCGACACCGACTTGCGAGTCGTCCTTGAACCCGCCGATGCCTGGGCCGTGGCCGGCGCGCGGGTCGATGATCACGTAGGGCCGCAGCTTCGAATCGATCTTCACGCCATGCGGCGGAATGATTCGCACCAGCGCGTAGTTGACCGGCCGGGCGAGCGTGCGTCCGTCGACGACCATCTCGTAGTCGAAATGCAGAACCGGCGTCAACCCCTCGCGGTTGTGCTCGACGAAGTTGTTGCCGCGCGTCCGCAGTGTGTCCCAGAAAAGAATCGAGCGCTGCGCGAAATCCGTCGCGTAGGCCTGCCACTGCGTCCAGGCGTCGGCGGGCGCGACCGGCTTTTCGGTGAGTGCCGTCGCGCATTCGGCGTATGCGCTGGCGAGCCGCCCGCCGAAGTGCTCCTGCGCCAGCTTCGTCCGCTTCTGGTAAAGCTGCGCGACCTTCGTCGAAATGTTGCGGCTTCTGGCGACGTGCTTGGTTGCGTCCATGTTTGCACCTTTTCTTGCGGTGTTTCCGAGCGCGCGACGTTCATCCGCCGAGCGCGTTGATGGCGGCGACGAGCGCGACGCCTAAACCTGCCATCATGAGCCCGACCTTCCAGCTGCCATAGCCTGCATACCGGCCGAGCGCGAGACCGCCCAAGAACAGCATCGCCAGCGCGACGGCCCGCGAGACGTTCTTCGCCATTCGGACGTCGTCGAACAAGATGAACGGCAGCACGACGGGAAATGTGGATGCGACGACGACCAGGAATATCGCCAGCGCAGCGACGAGATCGTCGCGCATGAGCTTCGGCCGTGCCGGCAGCGTGGCCAGCGCGACGATTCGCGTGCGCATCACTTCGATTTCGGCCGACGTGACCACGCCCGCCGCTACTTGCGACAGCGATTGCTCGATCCGCAGACGCCCGGTCGCCGCGTCCGGTGCATCGCGCACCGAACGGAGCAGCGTGAGCGACCTGCCGCGGTCGGTCACCGTGCGCACGACGTACATCACTGCATCGACCAATCCCCACGCGAGATTGCAGCCCAGCGCCGCGATGAACATTGCGCGGATGTGTCCGTCGCCTGCTTCTGCAACGGAAACGGCGCCCACGAAAGTCAGCGCCATGAACAAGCCGAAGAGCATTTCCGACACCCGGTCCACCGGACTCAGCACGCGCTCCCGGGACTTGGCGACCACGGTATTGTCTCCCGTCATTGCAGTTAACCTGCGTCAAGATTCGCCAAGTCGATCTCCGCGTCCATCCGCGTATTATGAATCAACCATGACAGGCAATCCGGCAACGCCGCCGAACACGGGCGCGCTTCGCTTCGACATCGTCGCCGGCCTCACGGCGGCGGCGGTCGTTTTGCCCAAGGCGATGGCGTATGCGACGGTTGCGGGCCTGCCGGTTGCCGTCGGGCTCTATACCGCGTTCATTCCGATGGCGATCTACGCGCTGCTCGGCTCGTCGCGCGTGCTCTCTGTCAGTTCCACGACGACACTCGCCATCCTCGCCGGAACGGAACTCGGCCTGGTCGTGCCGGATGGCGATCCGTCGAAACTCATCATCGCAACCGCCACACTTACCGCGCTGGTCGGCGCGATGCTGCTGGCGGCGAGGCTCTTGCGACTGGGATTCGTCGCGAATTTCATTTCCGCACCGGTGCTGACCGGCTTCAAGGCGGGGATCGGCCTCGTCATCGTGCTGGACCAGGTGCCGAAACTTTTGGGCATCCACATCACCAAGCAGGGATTTTTTGCCGATCTGCTCAGTGTCGCCCATCAAGTTCCCGACACGTCGCTGATGACGCTCGCAGTGGCCGCCGCAACATTCGTGATCCTGATCGGCATGGAGCGGCTGCGGCCGCATTCTCCCGCCCCGCTCATCGCCGTCGGTGGCGCGATCGCCGCGTCGTGGTACTTCGGCCTGAAGGCGCTTGGCGTCTCGACCGTCGGCCTTATTCCACAGGGCTTTCCGTCGCTCACGCTGCCGGATCTCACGCTGATCGAACAGTTGGTGCCGGGCGCGCTCGGGATCGCACTGATGAGCTTCACCGAAACGATCGCGGCGGGTCGCGCCTTTGCCCGGTCAACCGATCCGCCGATCGATGCGAACCGCGAACTGGTCGCCACCGGCGCCGCCAATCTGGGCGGAGCATTTTTCGGCGCGATGCCTGCAGGCGGCGGCACGTCGCAGACCGCCGTGGTGCGGTCGGCAGGCGGGCAGTCGCAGAAGGCTTCGCTGATGACCGCGGGCGCCGCGCTGGCCACGATGCTGTTTCTGGCTCCGGTATTGGGCCTGCTGCCGAACGCGACGCTGGCGGCCGTCGTCATCGTCTACTCGGTCGGCCTGATCCAGCCGATGGAGTTCGCGGCCATTCGCAATGTGCGCACGATGGAGTTCCGCTGGGCGGTCATCGCCGCACTCGGCGTGCTGATATTCGGCACGCTGCAGGGAATCGTCGTGGCGATCATCGTGTCGCTGATAGGTTTGTCCAGCCAGGCCGCCCACCCGCGCGTGTCGGTCATCGGCCGCAAGCGCGGCGCAGACGTGCTGCGGCCGCTGTCTCCGGAGCATCCCGACGATGAGACCTTCGAGGGCTTGCTGATCGTGCGGCCGGAGGGACGACTCTTCTTCGTCAATGCGCAGTATGTTTCCGAGCAAGTCGACGCGCTCGTCGCGCAGCACAAACCGCGCGTGCTGGCGGTGGACATGAGCCGGGTGCCCGACATCGAATACTCGGCGCTGCAGGCGTTGATGGAGGGCGAGAAGCGCGCGACCGAACGAGGCACCATCGTTTGGCTTGCGGGACTCAATCCCAGTGTCCTCGAGGTCGTCCGAAGCGCCGGACTGGAGGAGCGACTCGGCGCGCGGATGCTGTTCAATGCACGTGCGGCGATCGATCGCTACCAATCGCTGCAGAACAAGCCAGCCGCCTAGCCACCGGTGAGGTGGAGACGGCAAAGGCGAACGGCTCCGTCCTCCGGGTCGGGCGCGATGCTGAATCCCAAGCGGCGGGCAAGACGGAGCATCGGCTGATTCACCGCCAATACATACCCGTGCATCTCCGCGACCCCGCGCGCCTTCGCCGCGTCGATGAGCGATGTCATCAGCGTGCTCGCCAGTCCGACGCCGCTAAATTCGAATGCGACGGAGGTGGCGAACTCACAGGTTGTCCGGTCACTTCCAAGAATGTAGACGGCGCTGCCCACAATATCGAATCCATCCGCCGCCGGAACCGTCGCCACGATTCCCGTCCCGCCCTCGGGGAACGAGGCGAGTACATGGCGCAACCGCCCGACGTCGGGTTCGCGCACGAAGCGCATGAAGCGCATGTAGCGTGCGTCCTCACTCATCCGTCCGAAGGCCTGCACGAATTCGGCCTCGTCCGTTTTGCGCATCTCACGAATCTGCACGACACGCCCGTCGCGCAAGGTGCTCTCGAAATCAATCATTTTGCCCGTTTCGTGGTAAAACGCTTCGTGGCTTTGGCCTCGGGCGCGCACTAAAGCCCGGCGGCCGCCGTAAAACATTTCCGGACTGCCCGACGATGAACGAACGTCCCGCCTTTCGCGTCTGTACGCTCATTATCCTGCTGGTCGCTTCGCTGCTTATTGTCGCAGGTTGCAGCCGGGAGGCGCCGAAGGCGGACAAGGGCCCGATCGACGCGACGGTCCTGGCCGTGGAGCGCAAGGACGTTCCGGTCACGGCGATCTACGTCGCGCAGACGCAGAGCTCGCAAGCCGTCAACATCCAGGCGCGCGTTTCGGGCTGGCTCGACAAGCGGATGTATGTCGAAGGCTCGGTGGTCAAGAATGGCCAGGTGTTGTTCCAGATGGACCCGAAGCCGTTCCAGGCACAGGTCGACGCGGCCAAGGCTGCGCTGGAGCGACAGCAGGCCGCGGCGCTCGTTGCCCAGCAGAATCTCGCACGCACGAAACCGCTCGCCCAACAGAACGCGCTGTCGCAGAAGGACCTCGATGACGCAACCGGCCAGGCCGCGCAGACTTCGGCGGCCGTCGAGCAGGCGAAGGCGCAGCTCGAGACGGCACAGCTCAATCTGTCGTACACGACGATCCGCTCGCCGGTCGATGGCGTATCGAGCTATGCGATCGTCGCCGACGGTACGTACCTGAGCCCCGCCAATTCGCAGCTCACGACCGTCTCGGTGCTGACGCCGATGTGGATCAATTTCAGCGTCTCCGAAAACGAGCTGGAGCGCATCCGCAACGACGTCCGCAGCGGACAGTTGAAGCTTCCCGACGGCGGCAAGTTCATCGTCGAAGTCGAAATGGTCGACGGCAATCTCTTTCCATACACGGGCGCGATTACGTTCGCGGATCCCTCGTACAACCCGACGACGGGCACATTCCTTTTGCGCGCGACGGTCAACAATCCCGCCGGCGTGTTGCGGCCGAATCAATACGTGCGCGTGCGCCTCAAGGGGGCCATCCGGCCGAACGCAATCGTGGTCCCGCAACGCGCGGTGCAGCAGAGTGCCAAGGGCCATTTCGTGTGGGTGGTGAACAAGGACAATCAGGCCGAGCTGCGCCCCGTCGTCGTCGGCGAGTGGAAGGGCGAAGGCTGGCTTATTTCCGAAGGCCTCAGCAACGGCGACAAGGTGGTCATCGACGGCGGCATCCGGCTCACGCAGTCGGCGCCGGTCAAGGCGTCGCCGTATGTGGGGGTCGCGGCAGCGCCCAATGCAAAGGGCAAGCCGACTGGGGCGCCTTATCCCGCCGCGGCCCCGTCCAGCGTGGCGATCTATTTCCCAAACGGCCAAGCCACGCTCGATACCGGCGCCCAGCGCACCATTCGTGTCGCGGCGGCCGCGTACGTCGGGATCGGCACGCAAATCGTCGTCACCGGCTACGCCGACAAGACCGGGAATGCCGCGGCCAACATCGAACTCGCCAAGAAACGCGCGGCGGCCGTGCGCGACGAGCTCGTGAAGGTCGGCGTCGAACCCCAACGCATCCAGCTCCTGCCTCCCGCGAGCGTGACGGGCACCGGCAGCGACGACCAGGCGCGGCGGGTCGATCTGTCCGTCAAACAGTAGGGCCCGCGCTTAAATGTTTTCGAAGTTCTTCATCGAGCGCCCGGTCTTCGCGGCCGTCGTCGCGCTGATCATCTGCCTTGCCGGCCTCGTGTCGATGTCGCAACTGCCGGTCGCACAATATCCGAGCATCACGCCCGTTCAGGTCACGGTGTCGGCGACGTATCCCGGCGCCGACTCGAAGACGCTCGCCGACTCGGTCGCCTCGCCGATCGAGCAGCAGATCAACGGCGTCGACAACATGCTGTACATGTCGTCGATCAGCTCGTCGACCGGCCAGCTGACGATGACGGTGTACTTCTCGCTCGATACGGATCCCGACATCGCGCAGGTGCAGGTTCAGAACCGCGTCAATCTCGCGATGCCGCAGCTGCCGTCCGCAGTGGTGCAGCAGGGCGTCAACGTGCAGAAGAAGTCGTCGTCGATCATGATGCTCGTCGCGGTGTACGCCAAGGACGACCGCTACAGCGCCAACTACATCGCCAACTATGCCAACGTCTATGTCCTCGACGCGTTGAAGCGCGTCAACGGCGCGGGCCAGGCGCAGATCATGGGCGTGCCCAACCAGGCAATGCGAATCTGGATGAATCCGGACCGCATGGCCTCGCTGCAGATCACGACCTCGGACATCGCCAACGCGATCAACCAGCAGAACCAGCTCTTCGGCGCGGGGCAGATCGGACAACAGCCGAACGCGGGGCCGGTCGAGCTGACGTTCCCGGTGATCACGCAGCCGCAATACACCGATCCCAAGCAATACGAGAACATCATCCTCCGTGCAAGCCAGGACGGCAGCGCGATCGTTCGCGTGGGCGACGTTGCGCGCGCCGAGTTCGGCCTCCAGCAGTACATCGTCGACAGCAAGATGAACGGCGTGCCGGCCACGATCATCGCTGTCTACCAGCAGCCGGGTGCCAACGGCCTCGTGGTGTCGGCCGCGGTCCGCAAGACGCTGGAGGAGATGAAGGCGAGCTTCCCCGACGGCATGGAATACCTCGTCGCGCTCGACACCAACGACTTTGTGCGGCTTTCGATCAAGGAAGTGCTCAAGACGCTGCTCGAGGCAGTCGTACTGGTGGTCCTCGTCGTCTACCTGTTCCTGCAGAGCTTCCGCACGACGCTTATCTGCACCGTGGCGATCGTGATCGCCTTGATCGCCACGTTCGCCGGCATGCTGGCCCTCGGCTTCTCGATCAATCTTCTCACGTTGTTCGGATTGGTGCTGGCGATCGGCATGGTCGTCGACGACGCGATCGTCGTCTGCGAGAACGTCGAGCGCAACATGCACCAGCATCATCTCGAGCCGAAGGAGGCGACGATCCGCTCGATGGGCGAGATCGCGAACTCGCTCGTCGCCATCGTCCTCGTCATGTGCTCGGTATTCATCCCCGCCGCATTCCTGCCGGGGACCACGGGACAACTCTACAAGCAGTTCGCGATCACGATCGTGATCTCGGTGTCGGTGTCCGGGTTCATCGCGCTGACCGTGACGCCCGCGATGTGCGCGGTGCTGCTTAAGCACCAGCCCACGCGTGTGCGCTTCTTCATCTGGTTCAACCGCCAGGTCGACCGCGTCACGCAGGCGTTCGGCGTCGCCGTCACCTACGTCATCAAGTTCGCGGTAATAGCCCTCGTCCTGCTCGCCGTGTTCCTGTACTCGATCTACCACGTGTTCAAGGTCTTGCCGACGAGCTTCGTGCCGAACGAAGATCAGGGTTACGCGTTCGCGGCGATCATCATGCCGCAGGCGGCCAGCCTGAGCCGCACGGAGGACATCGCGAAGAAGGCCGACGACATCTTCAAGGGCCTCCCCGGCGTCCAGACGCGCACCGTCGTTACCGGCTACAGCCTGCTCGATAGCGGCTTCAAGACCAATGCCGCGACGATCTTCGTCACGTTTTCCGACTTCGACAAGCGCTACGAGAACATCGACACCGCGAAGAAGGAGAACGTGCGTGCGATCCTGCAGGGCTTTCTCGCGGAGGCGCGCAAGATCCAGGGTGCGATCGTCATCCCGGTCGCGCCGCCGGCCATCCCCGGCATCGGCACCACGGGCGGCTTCGAATTCTGGATCCAGGATACCGGCACCGGCGATCCGGTCGCGCTCGAAGGCGTGATGCAGGATTTCCTCAAGAAGGCGCGCGAGCGTCCCGAACTCACCGGGCTCGCGACCACGTATTCGGCGAGCACGCAACAGCTGCGGGCCAGCGTCGACCGCGAGAAGACGCAGCTTCTGGGCATTCCGATCCAGGACGTGTACAGCGCCATCCAGGCGCAGTTCGGCTCGCTGACGGTGAGCCAGTACAACCTCTTTTCCAACGTGTGGTGGGTGGTTGTCCAGTCGGACGCGCCCTACCGGCAGAATCCCGAGGACCTGACACGCCTCTACACCCGCAACAACCAGAACCAGATGGTGCCGCTGTCGTCGGTGGTCTCGACGCAGTGGACGGCCGGTCCCGACCTGCTGCCGCACTTCAACGGCTTCACGGCCGCGAAGATCAACGGCAGCGCCGCGCCCGGCTACAGCTCTGGCGACGCCATCACCACGATGGAAGCAGTGGCGAAGGAGGTGCTGCCGCCGGGTTACGCATTCGCGTGGTCGGGGCTCTCGTACGAGGAGAAGAAATCCGGCGGCACGTCGGGCTTGGCCTTCGTGTTCGGCTTCATCATCGTGTTCCTGGTGCTCGCGGCGCAATACGAATCGTGGACGTTGCCGGGCGCCGTGATGTCGGCAGTCCCGTTCGGCATTCTCGGCGCACTGTTGACGAACTGGGCGCGCGGCCTCGACAACGACGTGTACTTCCAGATCGGCCTGCTCGTGCTGATCGGGCTCGGTGCCAAGAATGCCGTGCTCCGGGTTTCCGCCGCCGTCGAATTCCGCGCGGAAGGCAAGTCGATCATGGAAGCGACAATCCTGGCCGGCGAGCAACGGCTGCGGCCGATCATCATGACGTCGCTCGCGTTCGCGATCGGCTGCCTGCCGCTGGCGCTCGCCGTCGGCGCCGGCGCCAACGCGCGGCATTCGATCGGCACCGGCATCATCGGCGGCATGCTGGGCGAGACGACGCTCGCGATGCTGTACGTGCCGCTGCTCTTCTATCTGTTCGACCGGCTGAAAGAGCGCGGCGAAGGCAAGGCGGAGCAGGCGGAAGCGCCGGTCCCGCCACCCGAGGCGCCGCCGGTGGCGGAGCCGCGGCACGAGGGCGACTGACGTGCGCGCCGCACATTCCGCATCGGCTGCCGCGCTGATGGCCTCGTTCGCCACAATCGCGCTGGTCGGAGGCTGCATGATGGGTCCCGACTACCGCCGTCCGCCGGTCGACACGCCCAGCGCCTTCATCTACGAAACGAAGGACGCCGCCGACACCGTCAACACCGAATGGTGGAAGCAGTTCAACGATCCGGTGCTCGACGCGCTGATTGCCGAGGCGCTCGCGCACAACCTCAACGTCAAGGTCGCGGCAGCCAACGTCGAACAGTCGGCCGGTGTGCTGACGCAGACGCGGTCGGCATTGTTTCCGCAGGTCGGGTACAGCGGCGCTGGCGGTCGCGCGCGCACCAGCGAGTCCAGCGAGACGCCGGTTCTGTCGCAGCTCATTCCCAATCCGCAGAGCTCGTACCAGGCACTGCTCACCGCCAGCTGGGAGATCGACCTCTGGGGACGCATTCGCCGCCTGAGCGAGTCCGCGCGCGCGAACCTGCTCGCCACCGACGAGGCAAGGCGCGGCGTCATCCTTTCGCTGGTGGCGTCGGTCGCCGGCAACTACCTGACGCTGCGCGGCCTGGACTCCCAGCTCGTGATCGCCAAATCCACGCTCGACGCGTATGGCGAATCCGTCCGGCTGTTCACGCTGCAGTTCCAGTACGGCCAGGTATCGCAGATGAACGTGGCGCAAGTCCAGTCGCAATACGAGACCGCGGCGGCGCAGATCCCGCAGATCGAGTTGCAGATCGCCCAGACGGAGAACGCCCTCTCGGTGCTGCTCGGCCGCAATCCCGGGCCGATCAAACGCGGCAAGCCGATCGCCGACCTTACGTTGCCCAAAGTCCCATCCGGACTTCCCTCGGAGTTGCTCACGCGCCGCCCCGATCTTTTGCAGGCCGAGGAAACCCTGATCGCCGCGAATGCGCAGATCGGCGCGGCCAAGGCCCTCTACTTTCCGACGATCTCGCTGACCGGCGCTGCGGGAAGTTCCAGTTCCGCGCTGTCCAATCTGTTCACCGGACCGGCACGCGTGTGGAATTATGCAGGCCAGCTGATCGGACCGATCTTCACGTTCGGCGCCGTCAGCGGCCAGGTGGCGAGCGCGGAGGGCGCGCAGAAGGCCGCGCTCTACAATTACCAGCTGTCGATCCAGAATGCGTTCGCGGACGTCGAGAACGCGTTGGTCGCCGCGCAGAAGCTCAAAGACCAGCAGGCGGCGCAGGAGAAGCTCGTCGCGGCGCTCAGTGACTACGCACGTCTTGCCACTTTGCAATACAACGGCGGCTACACGTCCTATACGACGGTGCTGCAGGCGGAGCAGTCTCTTTTTCCCGCGCAGCTCACGCTCGAATCCGTACGCGCGTCGGTGTACTCGGCGAACGTCAACATCTACAAGGCCATGGGCGGCGGATGGATCGTCGCGGCCGACACGCTCACCACGGGCACGCCGCCAACGCCCACCGACGATCTCGGCAAGGGACCGCCTCCGCTCTTCTAGCGCGCGGCTACTTCGCCGGCAGTTCGGCCGCCGCCAGGTCCCGAATGAGATCGGACAGGATTTCCGAGAACGCCGAATTGAGCGCGCTCACGTACGCGCCCGTGTTCGTCGACGTGAATGCGACACGCTTGATGTACGCATGCGACCACACGGGCGCGCTGCTGCCGCCATCGTCGCGCGACAGGTAATACGTCACCTGCATCACCGCCTCGGCCTTCCCGGCGTCGCGAGCATCGGCGTACAGCGCCCCGACAAACGCGTCGAGGACCCAATCGGTATCCACGACGACGCCCGGCCGCGTCACATCCGCAAAGACCTTGCCTCGCGCGAGCGCCCGCGCGGTGGACTCCGCCACCATCACGCCGGGGGGCACGAAGAACTCGCGATAGAAATCCGACTCGAACTTGAACTCCGATTCGCGCACGACAAACGAACGGCCTCGAAATGGCGCGCTCACGCTGACCGTGCCAACGCGAAGGGATGCCGCTTTCGCGCCGGCGGCGGGCTCCGGCAGCGCGGGTTCGAGCAGGTACGATTCCTTGACCGGCGCCGGCCTCGTGAAACTGCAACCGGCCACCAATGCCGCGGCGGACAGCGCGACAATCACGACTGCGCGGCGAACTGCATCGTTGAACGTCATGGCTTGCGCTCCAGCGGACGCGGCGGCGCGCCGAAGATCAAGCTCGCCGGGTAGCGCTTGCTCTCCTCGGTCAGGTCGCGCAGGTTGTCGGTGATCTGACGCAGATTTTCGATGGACGACGCAAGGTCGGTCTCGCCGCCGCCCAGGAGCCGGTCCATGCGCGTCATCGTGCGCTCCAGGTTGGCGAGCGACTTCGCGAGCTTGGGATCGGAAACCAGCTCCTTGATGCGCGCCATCGCCGCCTCGGAGTCGTCCGGCAGCTTCTGCAGTGAAGGCTTGGCCAGCAGACTCTTGAGATCCGCATTGGAGGCGCGCAACTCGGCCAGGAGCGCTACGCCTTCGTCCGAAAGCTTCTTGGCCTCGATGCTGTCGAGCGTGCTCTCGATCTTCGCGAGCGTGCGCACGCTGCGATCGGAAAGCGCCTTGGTGTCGAGGGACTCCATGCGGCTGTTCGTCGTTGTCATCAGCCGGTTGAGATTGGCGAGCGTGCCCTCGATGTCGAGTTTGTGCAGGCGGTCGATGATTTCTTCGGCGAAATTCACGAATTGGGTCACCGTCGACCGCGAACTCGGAATGTAGATGTTCTCCGGCTTCCAGTAGATTGCGAGCAGCGGCGGCGGCGGGTCGACATAATCGATCTCGAGATAATTCGTGCCGGTAATCCCTTGCGGCGCGAGCCGTATCCGCAGCCCGCGCTCGACCTCCATTCTGGCCGCGTCGGGCTGCGTGAGGTCGCCGGCCGCAGCGCGCCCACCCAGCAGCCGCGGCTCGATCTGCGCCTCGACCAGGACGTAGCGCGCGCGCTGCGTCATCGGCTTGTCGAGCTCGTACTTGTTATAGGTAAAGCCGATCCGCGTGATGTCGCCGATCGAAACGCCGCGATATTTGAGCTTCGAGCCGATGTCCAGCCCCTGCACCGATTCGTTGAAATAAGTTTCGATCGTGAGCTTGGGCGCGAACCAGCGGCCGGACCCGATCACGACCAGCAGGATGACGCCGGCGATGACGGCGCCGATCACGAACAGGCCGAGCTTGAAGTAATTGGCTTTGAGGCTCATTGGAGAGTCTTGCGTCAGGCCGCTGCGGGCTCGGCTTCGCGGCGGAAGAACGCCCGCACTCGCGGGTCACCGCTTTCGTCCCGCAACCGGCGCGGGTCTCCCTCGGCGATAACGGCCCTCGAGTGCAGATCGAGCAGGATCACGCGATCCATGGCGACGAAGGTGCTGCCGAGGTCGTGGGTCACGATCACGAACGTAACGCCCAGGCTGTCGGACAGGCGGCGAATCGTCGCATCGAGTGACGCCGCGGTGATCGGATCGAGGCCGGACGAAGGCTCGTCGAGGAAAAGGATCGACGGGTCGAGCGCCATGGCGCGCGCGATGCCGGCGCGCTTTTGCATGCCGCCCGAGAGCTCCGCGGGCAAATGTCCGGTGAATCCCTCGAGGCCCACGAGCTCCAGCTTCATCCGCGCAATGAGATCGATCGCGTCGTCGGGCAGATCGGTCCACACTTCGAGTGGCAGACGCGTGTTCTCCAGGAGCGTCATCGAGCCGAACAGCGCGCCCGACTGGTACATGACGCCGAACTTGCGGCGGATCGCGAGAAGGTCGGGACCATCGGCGGTGACGATGTCCGCGCCATCGATCCACACGTGGCCGGCCAGCGGCGGCAGGAGGCCGATCATGTGCTTCATCAGCGTGCTCTTGCCCGAGCCCGATCCGCCGAGGATGCCGAACACCTCGCCGCGCGCGACGTCGAAGTTGATGTTCTGCTGGATCGCCGGCGTGCCTTCGTAGCCGGCGTCCACGCCGACCACGCGGATGATCGGATCGCCGCTCATGGGCGGACCGGCGGCGCTCATGTCCCCGCTCATATATCCAGCACGTAATACACGACCGCGAACAATCCATCGACGACGACCAGGAGAATGATGCCCGAAACGACCGCCTTGGTTGCGGAATCGCCGACGGCCGAGGCTCCCGCCCCCGTCTGCAGGCCGCGCAGGCAGCCGATGCCGGCGACGAGGAGCGCGAACACGAACGACTTGACGAAGCCCGCGAGGAAATCGGTCATGGTGACGGCGCTGTCGACCTCCTTCAGGAACGTCACGATCGGAATGGAGAACGATCGCATCGTGATCGCGCCGCCGATCAATCCGACCAGGTTCGAAAAAAGCGTGAGCAACGGCGTCATCAGCATGGCGGCGATGATCCGGGGCGTGACGAGGAAGCGCACCGGGTCGAGGCCCATCGTCGTCAGCGCATCGACCTCCTGATTGACGCGCATCGTGCCGATTTCCGCGGCAAACGCGGCGCCCGAGCGCCCGGCCAGGAGGATGGCAGTCATCAGCGGCCCCAGTTCGCGCAGCATCGACAAGCCGATGAGGTCGGCCACGAAGATCTCGGCGCCGAACCGTTTCATCGGCACGGCCGATTCGAAGGCGAGGATCATGCCGAGCAGGAACGAGATCAGCGCGACGATCGGCAGAGCATCGACACCGACCTGCTCGCAGATCCTCCACACGTCGCGCCAGCGCACCGACGCCGGGTTGCGCACGGCATACGCGAGTGCCGACGTTGTCTCCCCGACGAACGTGATCTGGGCGCGGATATCGCGCCAGAGAATGTACGATGCGCGCCCGAGCTCCTCGACGGCGGGCCCGCGCGGAGGCTCGGGATCGAGGTCATGCTCGAGGACCGTCGGGTCGAACTGCTTCAACAGGACCTGGAACGCAGGCTTCAGGTTCGCGATTTCGACCTGCGGCTCGCGCGGATGACGAATGAGATCGACGAAAAGCGCGATACCCGCGCCGTCGCAGTAGTCGACACCACTCGCGTCGATAATCACACGCCGCGCCGGCGCATCGGCGACCGCGCGGCGCACCGACTCCCAAAGGCTTGTGACCGACTGCGAATCCAGGCGGCCCGACAAGGCGAGCACCCGCTCGCCATCGGAAGCGTCGGAAATCGCCAATGCCGCAGCGGACATGTTTCCGTGCGGTCGGTCAGGGGTTGATCAGTTCCAGCTGGTTGCCGGAGACGCGGACGCGATCGCCCTCCTGGATGAACGGCTCGTACGAGAGCGTCAATACACGCGGCGGCGGGCCTGCGTCCATCTTGACCGTAACTTCCCAACGCTGCCGCTGATACTCATTGGGTTTCTGCGCATAGGCCGCGCCGCCCGCAGCACCCACGACAACCATGCCGCGATTGGTGAAGCCGGGCCCGATCGAATACATCGCCGTGCCGCCTGGCTGCCCCGTCGGTCCTCCGCCCACGGCGGACGAATCGCTGACCGTGCCGAGCGGTGTCCACTGCTGCCGCTCGTTGACCGTCCTGATCGTCTGCACGACGCCGCAGTTGGCGCAGGCGATCGCCCCCTGTGCCCAGGCGGGCGCATGCCCCAGGAAAGCGATCAGCAGCGCGGCGAGGATGGTTGCGCGGGGCATCAGTCGGGAAGCGAATTGAGATAAAACATCGCGTTCAAGAGCGGCCCGGGCCGCCCGAGCGGCGCGAGCCATTTCACGTAAACGGCATCGATTTCGCCAGACTTGTACATGCCGACGAGGGCGCGATTGACCGCGAGCCGGAAATCCGGATCGTCGCGGCGCAGCACGAGTCCATACGGTTCAAACGAGAAATCGTTGTTCATGATTTCGAGCTCGTCGGCAGGCTGCGCCAGCTTGATGCCCGCCAGCACCACCCGGTCGGACGCAAACGCATCGGCCTTGCCGGCGAGCAGCAGCGCCACACCGTCGGCGCTCGTCTTCACCGGCACCAATTCCGCTGTCACCTCAATGACTTTGAGTGCTTTCTGCAGCGCCGGTTCGGTGGTCGTGCCGGGAATGACCGCAATGCGCTTGCCCTTCAAGTCGACCAGCCGCGCGAGGTGGTCCTTGCCCTGCACGAGCACGCTGCCGCCGTCGACGAAGATGGGCACCGAATAGTCGACCTGCTCCATCCTCCCGAGCGTGATGGTCGTGGTGCCGCATTCGGCGTCCGCCCGTCCCGACTTCACCGCGTCCAGCCGGTTCGCCGCATCGACCGGCCGCCATTCGATTTTCAGCGCGGGCAAAGCGAGCGTTTTGCCGATAGCCGCTGCGACCTTTTCGCACAGTTCGACGGAATAACCCTGCGGCCGCCCGTTGCGCGCCTTGTAGGAGAACGGCGCAGCGCCGTCGCGATAGGCGAATGTGACAACGCCGGTGGTCTTGATCCGCTCGAGCGTCGGCGACACCGCCGCGGCAGTGCCGGCGATTCCCGAGGCGAGAACGGCGCACAGAAGAAATCGAAAGGGATTGCTGACGGTCGCCATGATTCGGTAAAATTTCAAACGTCGGGCGGGCAAGTTTAGCACGCAGCCCGGCGCATTCCCTCGCAACACTCTCTCGCTTAATCGAACCGGAAGGCACCTCGTGAAACGCATCGCACTCGCATTCTTCGTCGCCATTGCACTGGCCGCCTCGGGTGCCAATGCGCAGACGACTCCGAACACGCTCGGCAAGATCAAGGCCGCGAAGGCGATCAATGTTGCGTTTGCCGGCGATTCGTTTCCCTTCGCCTCGGTGGGTCCCAACAATCAGCCCGCGGGCTATTCGATCGACCTTTGCAACCGCGTGATCGCCCAGATCGGGCGCACCGTCGGCGAGCCCAACCTCAAGGTCAATTGGCTGGTCGGCGGCGCGGCCGATCGCATCCAGATGGTCGCGTCGGGCAAGGCCGACCTCGAGTGCGGCAACACGACGCAGACGCTCACGCGGCTTGCCGTCGTGGATTTTTCGAACCTGATTTTCGTCGATGGCGGCGGCTTCCTGGTCAAGACCGACTCGCCCGTCAACAAGATCGCCGATATGGGTGGAAAAAAGATCGCGGTATTGAAGGGCACGACGACGGAGGCGCGGCTCAATGCCCAGCTCGCGCGTCGCCTCATCAATGCGAACGTGATACAGATCAGCGATGGGATGGAAGGGCTCGCGATGGTCGAGTCGGGGGCGGTGGACGCGCTCGCCGGCGACAAGATCAAGCTCATCGGACTGGCCGCCCAGGGCAAGGACCCGGGCAAGCTTGCGCTGCTGACCGAAGATCTGTCGTTCGAACCCTACGCCTTCGCGTTGCCGCGCGGCGACGCGGCGTTCAGGCTGGAGGTCAATCGCGCGCTGACGCAGATCTATCTTTCCCCGGACATCGACACGATCTTCTCGAATTGGCTGGGCAAGCTCGGCCGCCCGTCTGGATTGCTCGGCGCCATGTACCTGCTGAATGCGATCCCCGAATGATCACGCTTCCACCACCCCCAAGGAGAGAACGATGTCGGTGGCCCATTTGATGAAGCACGGGACCGCGGCGCTGACGGCGGCCACACTGCTGTTCCTCGCCGCATGCAGCACGCCGCCGGCCTATGAGGTCAGCCAGCAGCCCCCCGTGGCGCGCACCGGAACGGTCGAATCGATCCAGCAGGACACGGTGCAAAACGTGCCCAGCGCGGTCGGCGTCATCGGCGGTGCGCTGATCGGCGGAGGTTTGGGCAGCCTCATCGGCGGCGGCACCGGCAAGACGGTCGCCACAGTCGTCGGCGCCGTCGGCGGCGGCTTCGTCGGCAACGAGCTCGCGGAAAAGGACCGCACGCTCGTGTGGCGCATCGGCGTGCGCTATGATGACGGCAGCTACGCGACGGTCCAGCAGACGCAATCGCCCGGATTGCGCATCGGTGACCGGGTTCGCGTAACTTCCACGGGAATTGAATTGCTGCGCTGAAAGCCACGGTCACCTACCCGCAACAATAATGCGGCGCATTGCACCGCTCATGAAGAGGAGTCGCTCATGATCCAATCGCTCAAACGCACTGCTGGCCTCGCTGTCCTCGCGATCGCCGCTGCGGGCCTGTTCGCCGCGCCCGCGTACGCACAATCCGAACAACAAAAGCTCGTCAACGATGCGAGCAAGACGTTGTCGAATTTCCTGCGCGACCCTGACATGACGTGGCTGCAGAACAATATCGGCCGCGCCAAGGGCGTGTTGGTCGCTCCTGCGATCGCCAAGGCCGGCTTCATTTTCGGCGGGTCGGGCGGGCGCGGCGTGCTGGTCGCGCACGAAGCCCCCGCGGGCAAATGGGGCGGCCCGGCGTTCTACACGCTGGCGACGGCCAGCGTCGGTTTCCAGGCCGGCATCTCGGTTTCGGAAAACGTCACGCTCGTGATGACCGATAAAGGGCTCAATTCGCTGTTGGCCAATTCCGTGAAGCTCGGTGGCGACGCGAGTGTCGCCGCGGGACCGGTCGGCGCCGGCGCCAAGTCGGACGTGGTGGCGGACCTGGTCACGTTCAGCCGCGCCAAGGGCGTTTATGGCGGCCTCAATCTCGACGGCACCGTCGTCGCGCCGTCCAACGACTGGAACGATGCGTATTACGGCAAGAAGGTGCTGCCACCGGACATCCTGATCCGCCAGTCGGCGCACAACAAGCAGGCGGACGCCTATCTGGCGCAGGTCACCAAGGCGACCAAGAAGTAAGCCGGATCCACACGACCTTCGAGGGGCCCCGCGCGGGGCCCTTCGCATTTCTCCAGAGGCCGCAAATCCCCAAGCGGCCTTCGGTTACTGGCAAAATGGGCGGGCGCATCTTAAATCTCGTGCGCCCGAAGGTTTTCCATGCCGGAGCACTCGCTGCGTTTCCTGTTGAATGGCGATCCCGTCGAAGTCACGTCGGCGTCGACGCATGAAACGCTTCTCGAGTATTTGCGCGTCGAGCGCGGCCTCACAGGAACCAAGGAAGGCTGCGCAGAGGGCGATTGCGGCGCCTGCACAGTCGTCCTGGCGGAAACTGACGGGGTTGGCGGCCTTGCGTGGAGGCCCGTCAACGCGTGCATCCGCCTGCTGCCTTCGGTCGCGGGCAAGGCGGTGTTCACCGTCGAGAGTTTGCAATCCCCCGACGGGACCCTGCATCCGGTGCAACGTGCGCTCGTCGAGTGCCACGGATCCCAATGCGGCTTCTGCACGCCCGGATTCGCGATGAGCCTTTTCGGCCTCTACAAGAACGCACATCGGCCCGCACGCGCCGCCGTCGATGACGCGCTGTCGGGGAATCTTTGCCGCTGCACGGGATACCGTCCCATCCTTGCCGCGGCCGAGCGCATGTACGACATCGATGCCGCGGCCAGTGGCGCCACGGGCTGGCGCAGCCCGGGTATCGCGGCGGACGGCAGCCGCCAGGTGAGCATCGACGAGGAGCGGATGTCGACGCAACTTGGCGCGATCACCGGCGAGAGCGGCCTCGAATACGCGGCCGATGGCCGCAAGTGGTACGCGCCGCGCACGATCGACGCGCTGGCGAAGGTCTGCGCCGCAAATCCTTCGGCGCGCATCGTCGCCGGCGCCACCGATGTCGGCCTGTGGATCACCAAGCAGCACCGCGACCTCGGCGACCTCATCTACGTCGGCGACTGCGGCGATCTGCGCGCGATCGTCGCCACGGGCGATGCCCTCGAAATCGGCGCCGGTGTGTCGCTCACCGACGCCTTCGCGGCGCTCGACGCCGAGTGGCCCGAGTTGCGCGAGGCGTGGATACGCTTCGCGTCGGTGCCGATTCGCAATGGCGCCACGCTGGGGGGAAACGTCGCCAACGCTTCGCCGATCGGCGATTCCATGCCCGCGCTGATTGCGCTTGGCGCCACTGTGGTCTTGCGCAACGGCCAGGCGACGCGCGAAATGCCGCTCGAGGACTTTTATCTCGCATACCAGAAAACGGCGCTGCAATCCGGCGAGTTCGTCGCTTCGATCAGGGTCCCGCATCGGCGCGATGGGCTGGTGCTGCGCGCCTACAAGGTGAGCAAGCGCTTCGACCAGGATATCTCGGCCGTGTTCGCATGCTTCGCATTGACGATTGTGGACACACGCATTGCCTCGGCACGCATCGGCTGCGGAGGCGTAGCGCCGGTTCCCAAACGCGCCACGGCCACGGAGACCGCTCTGTCGGGCCGCCGCTGGGACGACGCGGCCTCCGAGGCCGCTGCAACAAGCCTCGAAGGCGAATTCACGCCGATCGACGACATGCGCGCGTCGGCGGGCTTTAGGCGCGTCGTGCTCGCAAACCTGATGCGCCGTTTCCGCCTCGAGACATCGGGCGCGCGAATTTTGACGCGCGTCGACGATGCGCTTGCCGCCATCGCGGAATGATTCGATGAACGCGCCGCATCCTCCGCTCGACACCATCGATCCCGGCATTGCCGCGGGCTCGAACGTGGTCGGGATCGGCGTTCCCCACGACTCCGCCGCGCTGCACGTTTCCGGCGCGGCGGATTACACCGACGACCTTCCGGAACCACGCGGGCTCCTGCACGTCGCCGTGGGCGTGAGTCCGCTGGCGCATGGACGTCTGAAGGGAATCGATCTTGCCGGCGTGCTTGCAGCGCCCGGCGTCGTCGACGTCGTCACGGCGGCCGACATTCCGGGTGAAAACGACGTCGGGCCGATTCAGCACGACGATCCGATTTTCGCGGCCGATGTCGTGCAATTTGCCGGACAGCCGGTGTTCGCCGTCGCCGCGACGAGCGTAAACGCTGCGCGCCGCGCCGCGCGCCTCGCGCGCTTCGACATCGAGCCCTTGCCCGCCCTTCTCACGATCGACGCGGCTCTCGCCGCCGAATCCTACGTGCTGCCGCCCGTCCATGTGACGCGCGGCGACGCCGCGTTGGCGATCCAGGCCGCACCGCACCGGCTGCATGGAACCGCGCGCGCCGGCGGCCAGGATCATTTCTATCTCGAAGGCCAGATCGCGATGGCCGTGCCGCGCGAGCGCGGCGGCGTGCAGATCTACACGTCCACGCAGCATCCCGGCGAGGTGCAGCAGATGATCGCGCGCGCCCTCGGTATCCACGCGCACGACATCGTCGTCGAATGCCGGCGCATGGGCGGCGGCTTCGGTGGCAAGGAAACGCAGATGTCGCTGTTCGCGTGCATCGCCGCCCTCTTCGCGCGGCGCTTGGGCACCGCGGCCAAGCTTCGCCTCGACCGCGACGACGACATGCGCTCGACCGGCAAGCGGCACGCGTTTCAGTATGCGTGGGACGTGGGCTTCGACGGCGAGGGCCGCATCCTTGGCCTCGATTTGACACTCGCGTCGCGCTGCGGCTTTTCGGCGGATCTGTCCGGCCCGGTGAACGACCGCGCTGTTTTCCATTCGGACAATACGTATTGGCTTCCCAACGTCGCGATCCATTCATTCCGCTGCAAGACCCACACCGTCTCGGAGACCGCGTTCCGCGGCTTCGGCGGCCCGCAAGGCATGTTCGCGATCGAGATGGTGATGGACGAGATCGCCCGCGCGCTCGGCCTCGACGCGCTCGACGTGCGCCGCACGAACTTCTACGGCAAGGTCACGAACAACGTCGCGCCGTACGGCATGGTGGTCGAGGACAACATTGCGCCGGAGATGGTCGCGCAGCTCGAAACGACCTCCCGGTACCGGGAACGCCGGCGCGATATCGAGGCGTGGAACCGCGACAGTCCGGTCATCAAGCGGGGCCTCGCGCTCACCGCGGTGAAGTTTGGCATTTCGTTTACCGCCACGCACTACAACCAGGCGGGCGCATTGCTGCATCTTTACAACGACGGCACGCTTCTGCTGAACCATGGCGGTACGGAAATGGGCCAGGGGCTCTTCGTCAAGGTGCAGCAGGTCGTCGCGCAGGAATTGGGCGTGCCGATGGCGGCGATCCGCGTCTCTGCGTCCGATACGAGCAAAGTGCCCAACGCATCGCCGACCGCGGCCTCGTCCGGCAGCGACATCAACGGCATGGCCGCTCGCAATGCCGCGCGTACGTTGCGCGAGCGCCTCGCCGCCTATGCCGCGCGCAAATTCGATTGCGACGCGGAGATCGTCGAATTCCGTGACGGCGTCGTCCACGCGGGCCCCAAGACGCTGCCTTTCGCCGAATTTGCGCGCATGGCGTATTTCGCGCGCGTGCAACTGTCCGCCACCGGCTTCTATGCCACACCCAAGATCCACTACGACCGCAAGACGCTGTCGGGCCGGCCGTTTTTCTACTTCTCCTACGGTGCGGCAGTGACCGAAGTCGCGATCGACACGCTCACCGGCGAACACCGGATGCTCGCCGTCGATATCCTCCACGACGTCGGCAAGTCGCTCAATCCGGCGATCGACCGCGGACAGATCGAAGGCGGCTTCGTCCAGGGCTGGGGCTGGCTGGCGATGGAAGAGCTGTGGTGGAACGCGCAAGGGGAACTCAAGACCTACGCGCCTTCGACCTACAAGATTCCGACGTCGCGCGACGTTCCCTCACATTTCCGGATCGATTTCTACAACGAAGCCAATCGCGAGGAGACTATTCATCGTTCGAAAGCCGTCGGCGAGCCGCCGTTCATGCTCGCGTTGTCGGCTTTCCACGCGTTGCGCGATGCGATTGCGAGCGTGGCCGACTACCGGCATTCTCCTCGCCTCGACGCGCCAGCCACCGACGAGCGCATCCTTGCGGCCGTCGACGAGATCAGGAAGCGGGCCGCGGCGAAAGAGACGAGCGTGGGGGTCCTGCTATGACGCAATGGATTAGCGACCTCGCTAATGTGCTTGCGGATAGCCAGCGCGCGGTGATCGTCACGGTGGCCCACACCGCGGGCTCCGCGCCGCGCGAGTCCGGCGCGGCCATGATCGTCACGACCGACACGTTCCACGGGAGCATCGGCGGCGGGCATCTCGAATTCGAAGCAATCCGGATGGCGCGGGATGCGCTCTCAAACGCGACGGCACCGCCGTCCCCATGGATCGTCCGCTTCCCGCTGGCCGCGCGGTTGGGGCAATGCTGCGGCGGCGTGGCGACGCTGGCCTTCACGGCGATCACACCGGGCGCCCACGCGTGGCTCGACGCCGCCATCGCGTACGTGCGCACGTCAACCGCATTCGCGCTGGTCACGTGCATAGGGGGCGTGCACGATGCGCCCTCGAAACTCCTGGTCACGCTGGATGATGCGCACGGATCGTTGGGACACGTCGAGATCGAGACCGCGGCGATTGCGGCCGCTCGAACGCGTCTTGCCGCGGGCCACACCGGATCGGGTCTCATCGGTTTGTCCGACGCAGGTGCGACGACGCTGCTGATCGACGTCGTGCGGCCCGACGCGTTCCCCGTGTTGGTGTTCGGCAATGGCCACGTTGGCCGCGCGCTCATTCAGGTGTTGGGTGCGCTTCCCGCGCGGGTCCGCTGGATCGATGCCCGCGAGTCTGACTTTCCGTCCGTCGTACCGGCCAATGTCGAAATCGTGGTCACCGATGCGCCGGAAGATGAAATCACGGAAGCCCCGCACGGAGCGTTCGTCGTCGTGCTCACGCATAGCCACGCGCTCGATTTCGCGCTCGTCGAAACCGCGCTCGCGCGCGACGACTGGCGCTATCTCGGCCTCATCGGTTCGCGGTCGAAACGGGCACAGTTCGAAAAAAGGCTCGCTGCGCGCGGAATGACGCCCGAGGTTCTTGCCCGGCTGGTTTGCCCGATCGGCGCGAGCCGCGGCATCGCGATCCTCAGCAAGGAGCCCGGCGCGATCGCCGTTGCCGTCGCCGCGGAACTCGTCGCCGCGCGCGACGCCGCCGCTGCGGGGTCGGACGCGGGCTTTCACGCCGGAATCATCGGACGCGCACCGTGGCAGAAAAATCGAGTCTGACCCCGGGCACGCCCCGGCTGCGGCTCGAGGGGATCACCAAAGTCTATCCATCGGTCGTCGCCAATCAAGGCATCGACCTTCGCGTGCTCCCCGGCGAAATTCACGCCGTGCTGGGCGAGAACGGCGCCGGCAAGTCGACGCTGATGAAAATCATCTACGGCGTCGTGAAGCCGGATGCCGGGACGATTCACTGGGAGGGCAACGAAGTCACCATCGCCAATCCGTCGCGTGCGCGGCGCTTGGGGATCGGCATGGTCTTCCAGCACTTTTCGCTGTTCGAAACGCTGACCGTCGCCGAGAACATCGCATTGGCGCTGGAACCCGGCCACGCCGGCGCGGACCTTCCTTCGCGCATTCGCGATGTCTCTGCGAAATACGGCCTTCCGCTCGACCCGCATCGCCACATCCACTCGATGTCCGTCGGCGAGCGCCAGCGTGTCGAAATCGTCCGCTGCCTGCTGCAGGATCCGCGGCTCCTCATCATGGACGAGCCGACGTCGGTGCTGACGCCGCAAGCCGTCGACAAGCTCTTCGAGACGCTGCGGCGGCTCGCGGCCGAAGGCTGCAGCATCCTCTACATCAGCCACAAGCTCGACGAAATCCGCGCGCTGTGCCACAAAGCCACGGTGCTGCGGTCGGGCCAGGTCACCGGCAACTGCGATCCGCGCAACGAATCGTCGTGCTCACTCGCGCGCATGATGATCGGCGCCGACCTTCCCCACCCGCGGCATCGGGAAGCGCATGCGGGTAACGTAGCCCTCGCGGTGGCCGCGCTGACGCTGCCGGCGGACGATCCGTTCGGCACAGCGCTTTCCGAAATCAGCTTCGAGGTACGCGCCGGTGAAATCCTTGGCATCGCCGGCGTTTCGGGCAACGGCCAGAAGGAGCTGATGGCGGCGCTCTCCGGCGAACGGCCGCATTCCGAACCGGCTACCATCACCATTCTCGGCACCGAAGCGGGCACGCTCGATGCGGCGCAGCGGCGCGCGCTGGGATTCGCGTTCGTGCCGGAGGAGCGGCTCGGCCGCGGCGCGGTGCCCGAGATGTCACTCGCCGACAACGCGCTGCTGACCGCGCATCGCAATGGCTTGACGGCGCATGGCTTCATTCGCGCGGAGGCCGTTCGCAGTTACGCGACCGACACGATCAAGGCTTACGGCGTGAAGGCCGGCGGCCCCGACGCGGCAGCGCGCAGCCTTTCCGGCGGCAATCTGCAGAAATACATTGTCGGCCGCGAAATCCGGCAGCAGCCGAAGGTGATGATCGCCGCGCAGCCGACGTGGGGTGTGGACGTGGGCGCAGCGGCACAGATCCGGCAGGCGCTGCTCGACTTGCGCGATGCGGGCGTGGCCATTTTGGTGGTCTCCGAGGAATTGGACGAGCTCTTCGAGATCTGCGACCGGCTGGCCGTGATGGCGCAGGGCCGCCTGTCTCCGCCAAAGCCGGTTCGCGAAACCAATGCGGAAGAAATCGGCATGCTGATGTCCGGCGCGTTCATTGCGGCCCCCGACAGCACGCCGTCAAGCCATCGCGAAGGCCGACTCTGATTTCGCTCCGACTCGAAGCGCGCCCTGAGCCATCCCGCGTCGCCGGCTGGCTGTCGCCGGTTCTCGCCGCTGCGGCCACACTCGTCATCGGCTTCATCCTGTTCACGGCGATGGGCAAGAATCCGTGGACGGCTTTCCACGCGTTTTTCGTCAAGCCCGTCGCAACGCTGTACGGCATCGGCGAGCTCTTTCTCAAGGCCACGCCGCTGATGCTGATCGCCGTGGGCCTCGCAGCCGGATACCGCGCCAACGTCTGGAACATCGGCGCCGAAGGTCAACTCACGATGGGCGCGATCTTCGGCGGCGGCGTCGCGCTGTTCTTCCAGGAATCGACCTCACCGCTCGTCTTGCCGCTGATGCTGGTCGCGGGCGTGGCCGGGGGCATGCTGTGGGCCGCCATTCCGGCATATCTGCGAACGCGCTTCAACGCCAACGAGATCCTCACGTCGCTGATGCTGGTCTACGTCGCGACGCTGACCTTGTCGCTGCTCGTGCACGGCGCGTGGCGCGACCCGGAAGGTTTCAATTTTCCGCAGTCGAAACAGTTCGGCGACGCTGCGCTCTCGCCGATCCTGATGCCCGGAACGCGCCTCAATATCGCGTTGCTGCTCGCGCTTGCGGCGGTCGCGATCGCATGGCTCTTCATGCGCAAGAGCCTCACCGGCTATCAGATGCGCGTCGCGGGCTTGGCGCCCGCTGCCGCGAATTATGCGGGGATCTCCGCGCGCCGCACCGTATGGCTCGGCATGCTGATCGGCGGGGGATGCGCAGGAGTTGCGGGAGTCAGCGAAGTGGCCGGCCCGATTGGCCAGTTGCTGCCGTCGGTGTCGCCCGGATACGGCTTCGCCGCCATCATCGTCGCGTTCGTCGGGCGGCTGCACCCGGTCGGCATCGTGTTCGCGAGCCTCCTCATGTCGCTGCTTTATCTGGGCGGCGAATCGGCGCAGATCAACCTCGCGTTGCCCTCCGCAGTCACCGGCCTGTTCCAGGGCACGCTGCTTTTCTTCCTGCTCGCCGCGGACGTGTTCATCAACTACCGGCTTCGCTTCGCTCGCCCGATAGCCCGCGCGGTTCCGGCCTGATGGAACATCTTGCGCAGCTCGTCGTGCTGACCCTCGCCGCGGGCACGCCGCTCGTCTACGCCGCGCTCGGCGAACTGGTGACGGAAAAGTCCGGCGTGCTCAACCTCGGTGTGGAAGGCATGATGCTCGTGGGAGCGGTCACATCGTTCATCGTCGCCGCCACGACCAAGTCACCGTGGCTGGGCGTGGCCGCGGGAACGTGCGCCGGCGCCGCGCTGTCGCTCGTGTTCGGCGTGCTGACGTTGTCACTGATGGCAAATCAGGTGGCGAGTGGCCTCGCGTTGTCGCTTTTCGGCATCGGCTTGTCCGCATTCGCGGGCCTGGGCTACGTCAGCGTCGTCATCGAGCCGATCAGGCCGCTCGCCATTGCCGGCCTGTCCACGCTTCCGGTGGTCGGCAAGCTTCTCTTCGCGCACAACCCGCTCGTCTATTTGTCGATCGTGCTGTTTGCGGCCATCCACTGGTTTCTGTACCGTACACGCGCAGGGCTCATCGTCCGCGCCGTGGGCGAGTCACCGGAATCGGCGCACGCGATCGGCTATTCCGTCGCGCGCATTCGCTACCTCGCCGTGATGTTCGGCGGCGCCTGCGCCGGATTGGGCGGCGCGTATCTGGCGGTGGCCTATACACCGCTGTGGGTCGAAGGCATGACAGCGGGCCGCGGCTGGATCGCGCTGGCGCTGGTCGTGTTCGCGACGTGGAAGCCGTGGCGCGTGCTGGCCGGCGCCTACCTCTTCGGCGGCGTCACGCTCGCGCAATTCCAGGCGCAGGGACTGGGTGTCGACATCCCGTCGCAGTACCTTTCCATGTTGCCGTATATCGCGACCATCGTCGTGCTGGCGATCATCTCGCGCGACGCCGCAACGATCCGCCTCAATGCGCCCGCCTCGCTCGGCACGCCGTATCATCCCGAATCGTAGCGGTGCAAGGTTGACCCGGGTTCCGGAATCGTCGAAACTGGCCTTCGTGTGCCGTCCCGCAATGACATTCTCATGAGCAACCTGTTGCCCATGCACCCCCCTTTGTCCACGCTCGACGAAGATGCGTGGGAGGACCTGCTCAATTTCATCGAGGAGCGGCGTGTCATCCCCATCCTCGGGCCCGAGCTGCTGACGGTCGAAACGGAGACCGGGCCGCGCCTGCTGTACGACTGGATCGCCGAGAAGCTCGCCGCAAAGCTCAACGTCGACACCGCGCAGCTTCCGCAGCCGTACACGCTGAACGACGTCGTCTGCTGGTTCCTGTCGTCGCGCGGCCGGCGGGAAGAGGCTTACACGCGACTGCGCAGCATCCTGCGCGACGCGAACTTTGCGCCGCCGCTCGCACTGCGCCGGCTGGCACAGATCACCGACTTCGACCTTTTCGTCACGACGACCTTCGATCCGCTGCTCGAGCAGGCGATCAACGCCGAGCGCTTCGGGGGCGCGCAATCCACCGAGGTGATCGCGTATGCGCCCAATCGCGTCGCCGACCTGACGACCGAGCGCGACCAATTGCAGCGCCCGGTGATCTACCATTTGCTCGGCCGCCTGTCCGCGTCGCCCACGTACGTCATCTCCGACGAGGACACGCTCGAATTCATCTGCGCATTGCAAAGCGAGCACCTGACGCCCGAAAAGCTCTTCCACGAGCTCGAGCACAATCACCTGCTCTTCATCGGCAGCAGCTTCACCAATTGGCTCGCGCGTCTTTTCCTGCGGATGGCCAAGCGCCGGCGCCTCTCCGATCCGCGCGACGTGGGCGAAGTCCTCGCCGACAACCACTCCGGCAAGGACGGCCGCCTGATGGCGTTCCTGCAGCAGGTCAGCGTGCGCACGCGCATCTACAGCGGCGCTGAGAATTTCGTCAACGAGTTGCATCGCCGATGGCTGGCGCGCAGCAAGCCGGGCGAAGTCATCCCGTTGCGCGCAGCGCCGCAGCGCTTCCTTCCGCCCGAGCACGAAATGCCCGACCACGCGGTCTTCATAAGCTACGCGCGCGAGGACCTGCCTGCCGTGCAGAAGATCAAGGCCGGATTCGATGCCGCCGGCATCAAGACCTGGTTCGATCTCGACCGCCTCGAAGGCGGCGACGACTACGACCGCAAGATCCAGCGCAACATCGCGCGCTGCTCGTTTTTTATTCCGGTGATCTCGGCCACGACGCAGCGCCGCCTCGAAGGTTACTTCCGCCGCGAGTGGAGTTACGCAATCGACCGTGCCCGCAATATTGCCGAAGGCGCGCTCTTCATCCTGCCGGTATGCATCGATGACACCGACAGCGCCGCGGCGCACGTGCCCGACAAATTCAGGGCGGTTCACTTCACGCGGCTGCCCGGTGGTGAGGTTCCTCCCGAATTCGCGAGCCGCATGCGGGATCTGCTGTCGGCCCGCAACGCGTGAATGCGCCAGCCGGAGAAAGACCGCAATGAATGACGCCGCGTCAACCGCCGGCGACGCGTCACAGCTGTCGGTCGATGCCGAGCACCCGTGGCTCGGCTTGGCCTCGTTCACCGAAGAAACACGCGGCTATTTCTACGGCCGCGAAGACGAGGTGGCCGAGCTCTGCCGCCGCGTGCAGCGCAAGCTGCTCACGATCCTTTTCGGTCAGTCGGGATTGGGCAAGACGTCGATCCTGCGCGCGGGCATCGTCCCGCGGCTGCGGCCCGAAGGCTATTGTCCGGTCTACGTGCGCATCGATTACTCGCGCGATTCTCCGGCGCCCACCGAGCAGATCAAGCTGGCCATCTTCCGCGCCACGCATGCGGCGGGCGCGTGGACGCAGCCCGGAACCGCCGTCACGGGTGAGTCGCTCTGGGAGTTCCTGCACCATCGCGACGACGTCCTCCGCGACGCATCCGGCAAGCCGCTCATCCCGCTGCTGATCTTCGACCAGTTCGAGGAATTGTTCACGCTCGCGCAGGGCGACGACTTCGGCCGGCAGCGCGCTGCGCAATTCATCGAGGACCTGGCCGACTTGGTCGAGAACCGCGCGCCGAAAGCGCTCGAAGCGAAAATGGACGAGGACGAGTCGGCCGTCGAACGCTTCGACTTCACGCGCAGCGACTATCGGATCCTTATCGCATTGCGCGAGGATTACCTGGCGCATCTCGAGGGATTGAAGGCCGCGATGCCCTCGATATCCCAAAACCGGATGCGTCTCGCACGCATGACCGGCGCACAGGCATTGAGCGCCGTGCTGAAGCCCGGCGGAAGATTGGTCTCCGAGGAAGTGGCGGGCTCTATCGTCCGGTTCATCGCGGGCGGCGCGGAGCTCGCCAACGCCGAAGTCGAGCCCGCGCTGTTGAGCCTTATCTGCCGCGAGCTCAACAACGCGCGCATCGCGCAAGGCCGCAGCGAAATCTCGGCGGACCTCCTGGCCGGATCGCGCGACACGATTCTCACCGAATTCTACGGGCGCGCGCTCGCCGACCAGACGCCTGGCGTGCGGCAGGTCATCGAGGACAACCTGCTGACGGAATCCGGCCACCGCGAAAGCCTCGCCGAAGAGCGGCTGCAAAAGCTGCTGACATCGGCGGGCGCGCCGGCCGATGCGCTGGCGACGCTCGTCAATCGCCGCCTGCTGCGCATCGAGGAACGCCTCGACGTGCGCCGCGTCGAGCTGACCCACGACGTGCTGTGCACCGTGGTGCGCGCCAGCCGGGATCTGCGGCTCGAACGCGAGGCGCGCGACGAGGCCGAACGCAAGCTCGCTGCGCAGCGCGAACGCGAGATCGCCACGCGCAAGGCGCTGGTGCGCGCGCGGAAAATTGCGGCAGTCTGCGCCGTGCTCGCCGTCGCGGCACTGGGCAGCGCGGTCTTCGGTTTTTTCAGCATGAAGCGCGCGCAGGACGCCGAGGCGAAGTCCGAGCAGACACGCCTCATGGCCGAACAGGCGCGCGGCGAGTCGGAAAAGCTCGTCGTCTACCTGCTCGACGATTTCTACCTCGAGCTCGCGCCGGTCGGCCGACTCGACATCGTCGGCGGGCTCGCCAAGCGCGCGCTCGACTACTACAACGCGCTGCCGGAAGCGCTGCGGACGCCGCAGACCGAGCGCAACCGCGCGTTGGCGCTGGTGCGCTACGGATCGGTACTACGCACGCAGGCCAAGCTCGACGAAGGCAACAAGGCGATCGGGGAGGCCGTCAAGGTGCTGGGGACGATGCGCGAGCAGGGCGATCGGTCGGAGACCACGGCCATCGGCCTGGCCTTGGGCTTGAGCACCCAGGCGCGGCTCGCGTCCAGCGCCAACGATGACGGCCGCGCGCTTACGATCAGTTCCCAAGCGGTGGACGCCATCAAGCCGCTCGCAACCGCGCCGAACGCATCGGCCGGGCTGCGCCGTGCCTACGGCGAAGTTCTCAACATGAACGGTTTTCTGCAGCTTCGCGTGCGCAAGGAAGACGCGGCGATCGCCACCCTCGACGAGGCGCGTGCGGCGTACCGCGCGATCGACGATCTGGGTCTGACCGACCTGGCGGCAGCGGCGGGCTATGCCGAGGCGTCGTCGTGGCTGGTCCAAACATACGTTCAACTTGGGCGCGGCGAAGACGCGAAACGCGCCGGCAGGGAAGGCGTCGCCGTCGCCGCAAAGGTGCTGGAAAAGCGCCCCGGTCACATGCAGGCGCTGCGCGCGCAGGCGCTCTCCACGTCGCCGCTGGCCGGCCTGCTGGCGGACGAAATGCACCTCGCCGAGGCGCTGGCCATGGTGAACACAACGGAGCGCGCATGGAGCGAGTTCGTGCGCCTGGACCCCGGCAATGTCATCTCGTGGAACAACCTGGCGGTCTCGAATTTCATCAAGGCGAACATTCTGGAAGCCATGGGACGCGCGACCGACGCCGCAGCCACCTGGCGATCCACCCAGGCGCAGCAGGGGCAGGCCCCGAGCAGCGACATGTCAGCGAACTACCTCGCCTTCCACGCCAGTCGCCTGGCGATATTGGAGGCCCAGCGTGGGAATCGGCGGGGGGCCGAGGAAGCGCTGGCGCTGGCCGCATCGAAATATGCCTGGGTAATCACGAACGCGGCTCCCGGCTCGTGGAACCAACTGTCGCGGCCGGTCTACCGCAGGATCGGGTCGGTGGCGGTCGCCGAGGCCCTGGGTGATTACCGCGCCGCGCTCGAGCAAGGCCGGGTAGCGGCACCGGAACTCGACCGGCTGAAGCCGCCGCAGGGGGCCGAACTTTTTGCGTACACATTTACCCGCCTGATCCTGCACAACGCCATGGCAACGTCGGCGTATGCACTTGGCGACTTTGCGACGGCCGATCGCGAGATGGCGCTGGTGATGGAAGCGCGCAAGCAACTGGGCGACACGGACCTCGGCGTGGTCCGCGCGGGTGTTGCCGAGCGCACGTTCGCGGCGCTCGTGAAAGTGCGATTGAACGAGCCGGAGGCGGCGCGAGCTCTCGTCGGGCCGGCGCTCAAGTTCCAGCGCGAACTCTCGCCGCGCAATCTCGACGACCCGACCCAGCGACTGGACCTGGCCGCGGCGTTGTATGTCTCGGCGATGGCGGGTGTCGGCAACCCCGCTGCGCAACTCGCCGAGGCTGCCGCGCTGGTCGACAAGCTGCCCGCCGAGATGAAGGGTCTGAGGTACGTCGAGGTCTGGCGCAGTCGCATCGCCGAGGAAGCGAAAGGCCGGAGCAAATAATCGCTTCCTGCGGCAGGTCGACGCGTCGCCGTTTCGCGATACGCAACGGCCAGCATTCAAACGGATTATCGAAGCGCGGGGACTAAACGTTGAGCGACGCTGCAGCCACGATTCGTGAGGCGCTCGACGCCGGCCTCAACGTCCAGGCGCTCGACCTTGCCCGCGGCGCGACGGCCGATGGCGCGAGTGTTTCCGAGATCCACTACCTCGGCGCGCTGGCGTCCGCTCGCATGGGCGCGACCGACGAGGCGGAAAAATGGCTGGCGCGAATCGAACGCGAATCGCTGGGGGCAAGCCCGCTCGCCGTTGACGTGTGGGCCCTTGCCGGCAGGATCGCCAAGGAGCGCTACGCCGTCGCACGCGAGCGAGGTCATGCGGCCGCCGCGAAGGATTTCGCGTGCGAGGCCATCGAGTGTTACCGGCGGGCCCATGCGCTCGACGGCGCCGCCTATGCCGCCGTCAACGCAGCGACGATGGCGATGCTTGCGGGCGATGTGCCGCTTGCACGGACACTCGCGCAGCAAGCGCTTGCGGCGAGCGGGAACGCTGCCGATCACTGGCACCACGCGAGCGCCGGCGAGGCGTTGCTCGTTCTCGGCCGCCACGACGAGGCGCGCGCACGATATGCCGAAGCTCATCGACTGGCCGCCCGCCGGTTTGGCGACATTGCTTCAATGCGGCGTCAACTGCAACTGATCGGATCGGACGCTGCGTGCGAACTGATGGCCGTCGTGCCGGCCCCGCAGGTCATCGCCTTCTCCGGGCACATGATCGACAGTCCCGGACGCGCGACTCCCCGATTTCCAGCGGACATCGAGCCGCGGGTTGCCAGCGCGCTGCGCGAGACGATTGCGCGTCTTGGACCGTCGATCGGATATGCGCAAGCGGCGTGCGGCGCCGACATCCTGTTTCTCGAAGCCCTGCAGGACGCAGGTTGGCAGACGCAGATCGTTTTGCCGTTCGCCCCGAGCCATTTCATCAAGACCAGCGTGAGCTTCGCGGGAGAGGCGTGGACGCGCCGTTTCGAGCGCGTCGCGGCGAACGCGACTCGCGTCGTCATTGCCACCGAGGAGGCATTCCTCGGCGACGACGTGCTGTTCACGCACGCCGCCAACCTGATTCATGGCATGGCGGTCCTGCGAGCCAGGGAACTCTCGACGCAACCCTTGATGCTCACCGTTCGCGAGCCCGATTCGCCGGAGCGGGTCGGCGGCGCGGCTGCAACGGCGCGCAACTGGGTCCGCGGCGGAGGCCGGATCGAGAACATCGACCTCGCGGCACTGCGCGGCGGTTCGCGCCCCCGCGATGGAGCAGGCACCACCCATCCACCGATGTCGTCGACAGGGCGCAGGACCCTGCAAAGCCTGCTGTTCGCCGACATCAGCGGTTTTTCGAAAATGCCCGAACAATTCGCGCCGGATTTCGCGGAAAAATTCTTGGGCAGCTGCAGGACGATCCTCGATGCACTCGAGCATCATCCGGTGCACGTGAACACGCACGGAGACGGGCTGTACCTCGTGTTCGAGTTGCCGAGCCACGCCGCGGAATTCGCCGTTCGGCTGCAGCAGGCGATGGCCCGTTTCGACTGGCGCGCGTTGGGACTTGCGCCGGAAACCGGCGCGCGCGTAGCACTTCACACCGGCCCGCTGTTCCGCATCTTCGACCCGGTCACCGACAGGTACACGTTCTACGGAACCCACGTGAACCGGACCGCGCGGCTGGAGCCGATCGTCGTGCCGAGGCACATCTTCACCACCGAAGAGTTTGCGGCGTCGCTCGTCGCCGAAGACCAGGATCGCTTCGCGTGCGATTACATCGGCGCCATGCCGCTCGCCAAGCAGTTCGGCGACGCCCGCCTGTACCGGTTGCGACCGACCGACGACGACCCGAGCGGCCCCGGCCAACTTGTATAGAATCCCGCATCCCCACCGTGGCCGAAAGCGAAGACGCATGACCAACGTGACCGACTACCCGCTCCTCGTCTTTCTGCTCTCCTTTCTCGTTCTCTGGTTGGCGGCGTGGATCGGGGCGGCGTTCCTTCGCAAGCGGCGGCAACTCGAGGAAGGCAACCGCGAAGACTTCGGCGTGATCCTCGCGGCCACGCTGACGCTGCTCGGCCTCATCGTCGGATTCAGCTTTTCGATGGCCGTCAGCCGGTACGATCAGCGCAAGAACCTGGAAGAAGAAGAGGCCAATGCGATTGGAACGGAATACCTGCGGGCCGGCCTGCTGCCGGCTGCCGATGCTGCGAAGGTGCGGGCACTGCTCAAGGGCTATCTCGAGCAGCGGGTCGCGTTCTACACGATCCGCGATTCGCAGCAAAATCAGCAGATCAATGTTCGCACCGCGCAGTTGCATAACGAGTTGTGGTCCGCGGTCCAGGCTCCGGCCGTGGCGCAGCCATCGCCGCTCACCGCGCTCGCCGTAGCCGGCATGAACGACGTGCTGAACTCGCAGGGCTACACGCAGGCTGCGTGGTGGAACCGCATTCCGGTCGCGGCATGGGCGCTGATGGCGGGCATCGCGATCTGCTGCAACCTGCTGATCGGCTATGGCACGCGCGACATCAAGACGAAGGGATTCCTGCTGCCGATCCTGCCCCTCGTGGTCTCCATCGCGTTCATGCTGATCGCCGACATCGACAGCCCGCGCGGCGGCTTCATTCGAGTGAATCCGCAGAACCTCACGAACGTTTCCGATTCGCTGCGCGGACCATGACCGCTCCGATTTGTATAGAATTGCGCGTTGGCCGGGTACAACGCCCGCACCAGACGAGCCCACCCGTTCCTTGAGGAGACCCCGATGATCCGCATGACCCGCAGAATGACGCTCGCGGCCGTGGCCGCCTGCGCCGTCGCACTGGCAGCACCCGCCTCCGCGCAGCCGAAGGAGCCGCTCAAGATCGGCTTCGTCTACGTAAGCCCGATCGGCGACGCCGGGTGGACGTTCCAGCACGACAGCGGGCGCAAGGAAATGGAAAAGGCGCTGGCCGGCAAGGTGACGACCAAATATGTCGAGACCGTGCCGGAAGGCGCGGACGCCGAGCGCGTGATCCGCGATCTCGCGCAATCGGGGCATAACCTCATCTTCACGACATCGTTCGGCTACATGAATCCCACGCTCAAGGTCGCGACGTCCTTTCCCAACGTCGACTTCGAGCATGCGACCGGCTACAAGTCGGCAAAGAACGTCGGCATCTACAACGCCCGCTTCTACGAGGGCCGCTACCTGGCCGGCATCGTCGCGGGCAAGATGTCGAAATCCGGCGTCGCTGGCTACGTCGCCGCATTCCCGATCCCGGAAGTCGTGATGGGGATCAACGCGTTCGCGCGCGGCATGCGCAGCGTCAACCCCAAAGCCGAGGTAAAGGTGATCTGGGTCAATTCGTGGTTCGACCCGGGCCGTGAAAGCGAGGCATCGAACACGCTGATTTCGCAGGGCGCGGACGTGCTCACGCATCACACCGACTCGACGGCCGCCGTGCAGACGGCCGAGGCCAAGAAGGTCTATGCGATCGGCTATCACTCCGACATGTCGAAATACGGGCCGAATGCGCAACTGACCGCGGTGACTCACCACTGGGGCAACTACTACACGAAGGTGGCGCAGTCGGTGCTCGACGGCAAATGGCAACCTGACAACGTCTGGGGCGGCATCAAGGACGGCATGATCAAGCTGGCGCCATTCAACAAGGTCGTTCCGGCTGACGTGCAGGCGCTGGTCAAGAAGGCGGAAGGCGAAATCGCCGCCGGCAAGCTTTCTCCGTTCACCGGTCCGATGAAGACCAACGAAGGCAAGGAAGTGCTGGCCGCAGGCAAGACGATCACCGACGCGGAGTTGTCGAAGATGGACTATTACGTCGAGGGCGTCGTGGGCAAGTTGCCCGCGTCGAAATAGCCTTTGGCACCGCCAGATGGAGCGTCGTGGGAAGAAGCTCTCCGCGACGCTCATCTGGCGGAATCGCGCCGTATCGAGGTTCCTTCCCGTCTGTGCGTCTTCGCGAGGCGAGCTCGCTAGCTGTTCAATATTCTGAGCAGCGCCAGCACCTTCTCAAAAGTCTTGCCATACGGCGGGCGCAGCAGCGCCGTCGCCGCGAAGCGCGGCTGCGTGAACACCGGCTTGCGGTGCGTGAACGTGAGGAAGCTCGCCTCGCCGTGGTAGGCGCCCATCCCTGAGGCGCCGACGCCGCCGAATGGCAAATCTTCGTGCGCGAAATGCCACAGCGTATCGTTGACCGTCACCCCGCCGGCGATCGTTTCGCGCAGCGTGCGGCCGCGGCGGGCCGCGTCGCGTCCGAAGTAGTAGAACGAAAGCGGACGCGGGCGCGCGTCGATCCTGGCAATGGCGTCGTCGAGCGACGCATAGGCCTCGATGGGAAGAATGGGCCCGAAAATTTCCTCCCGCATCACCGCCATCGTGTCGTTGGCACCGGCAACCAGCGTGGGTGGCATACGGCGTGATACGGGATCGGGTGCATCCGCGGCGCCCCCAAGCGTAATGACTCGCGCGCCCTTTGCGCGGGCATCGTCGATGAGCCCGGCCAGCCGACGGTAATGGCGTTCATTGATGATCGCCGTGTAGTCCGGGTTCGCGGCGAAGAACGGATAGAGCCGGTGCGCCGCGGCCTTCATCGCGTCGATGAATTCGTCGATGCGCTGTGCCGGCACGAGCGCGTAGTCAGGGGCGATGCACGTCTGCCCGGCATTCATGAGCTTGCCGGCCATGAGCCGTGGCGCGGCCAGCGCAAAATCGGCGTCGGCGTCGAACAGCGCGGGCGACTTGCCTCCCAGTTCGAGCGTCACCGGCGTCAGGTTGTCCGCCGCGGCGCGCGCCACCTGCCGGCCCACGGCCGTGGAACCCGTAAAGAAAAGATGATCGAAGGGCAGCGAACTGAATGCCCGCCCGAGTTCGGCGTCCCCCAATACAACGGCGAATTCGTCTTCCCGGAACCGCGCGGCGACCAATTCCCGCAGCAAGGCCGATGTCGCCGGCGTCAGTTCCGAAGGCTTCAGCATCACGCGATTGCCCGCGGCGAGCGCCCCTATGGCCGGCGACAATGCGAGTTGCACCGGATAATTCCATGGGCTGATGATTCCGGCGACGCCCAGCGGCTGCCGCGCGATGCGCGCGCGGGCCGGAAGCAGATGCACGGGCGTCGCTACGCGCTCGGGTCTCATCCACCGGGCGAGACGCGCATGGGCATGCCGGATGCCGGAAGTGACGATGTAGAGTTCGGCCAGTCGCGTCTCGTGCGCGGACCGGTGGCCGAAATCCTCGTCGATGGCGGCGACAAAGCGCGCCTCGTTATCGACGATCAGTGCCGCAAGTTGCGCGAGGCGGTCGCGCCGCGTCGCGGGGTCCGGATAGCGCTCGCGCGCGAAAGCCGCGCGCTGCAGCGCGAACAGGCGACCGAGTTCGGCGGCAGGTGTCGACGTCACGATGTCGTGCGGCTCGTGTTCTGCTATTTCACGACCGGCGATACCGCCGCGGCCGGCGTGACGACGCGCGCGCCCGTATCCTTCAACAATCGCTGGAATTCGGGCGAATTGACGATGATCTTGCCGGCCGCGGCGCGCAGGCGGTCGACCGCCTCGTCGCTCAACACGAACGACGTCGGCAGATTGTTCAGGTATTCGAGTTCGGCCGGATCGTCGAGCGCCTGGAACGATACGTCGATCGGATAGATCTCGATGTCGGGAACGTCCGCGGCCTCCCGCAAGTTGCCGCTCGCGCCCACCTTGAATTCCGTCGAGTTGCGCACTTGCTTCAGAAGCTTCCAGCGCGCGACGATGTCCTTCAGCAATTCAACCGCTTCGTACGAGTTGCGGTCGATCGGAACACCCGTTGCCTTGAGCAGGATGACCACGTCGTTGGGCGGCCGCTCGCTCCGGTCCCAGTTCGTCTTGGGGACCGACAGCGAGTTGACGACGAAGACGATCAACCGCCGCACGTCGTCCAGCCGCGTTCGCCGGTGGATCGCGCGCACGGCTTCGAGTTCCTCCAACGATTCGAGGACGCCGCGCATGCCAAGATTGTCCGAGATCCCGCCGTCGACCAGGTGGATGTACGGCCGATTCGCGCCATCGGAGAGCGCCTGCAGCTCCTTCAGCCGTTGCACGGAGCGCCCGGCGGGTCGCACCCGTTTGTCCGGGTCCAGCAGCACCTGGGCCCATGACGGGAGCCGATAGTTGCACCCGCCGCCGTAGTTGTTGAGCGTGACCGGCGACAACACGAGCGGCACCGCGGACGACGCGGCCGCAGCGCGCGACAGCGGCACGGCGTCCAGATTGGAGCAGATGATGTCGAATTCGTTCTGGACGAACGTGAATCGCGATCCGGTGGAAATGTCGGTGGCCGTGGCCATGATGAGCGGCCCATCACGCCGATCGAGGTCGCCGAATGTCGCACCGTTGAAAAGAATTTCGTCGTACATCTGCGCCGCCATCTCCGACCGGCCCCAGCCGTCCGACCACAATGCGCTCCAGTTGGAAGGACTCAGGAAACGCGACAGCAGATCGCCCTGGACATTGCGCTTCAGGAATCGCTGCTCGTAGTCGTCGAAGAGCTTGTCGCCGTAGAGTCCGTACGCCAGCGCGGTGAAGCTGCCGCCCGAAACGCCAGTGATGACGTCGACCTGGTCCAGCAACCGCGCCTTCATCCCTTTGCGGCCGACAATCTCCGTTCGCCGCAACTCCTCCAGCACGCCGTAGGAAAAGGCTGCGGCGCGCGTGCCGCCGCCGGAGAACGCGAGAATGACGAGGTTCTCCTTGTCGTCGTCGTGGAGCTGGCGCGTCTGGAACCGGTAGCCGCTGTTGCGGTTGACTTCGCTGATCGGCGGATTGACCGGACGGCTCGCGCAGCCGGCGACGAACACCGCGACGCCGAGCACGTACAAGAGCTTGAGGCATGAATCGTTCATGGGCATGGGCAACGATCGGTCAACCGGATCAACGCGCCATTCTACCGGCGGGGACGCGCCAATGTAGTAAATTGCCGGCACGCGACCATGACCCCATCACTGCGCTGGGACATCTTCTGCCGGATCGTCGACAACTACGGTGACGCCGGCGTCTGCTGGCGGCTCGCGCGGCAACTCGCCGCCGAACACGGCCTCGCCGTCACGCTGTGGATCGACGACGTCGCGAGCCTCGCGCACATCGAATCCACGCTCGATCCCATGCGCAATGACCAGGTCGCCCGGTCGGTCCGCGTGTGCCGCGCCGACGACGCGCGACCCGCGCAGTTCCGCAATCCCGATGTCGTCATCGAAGGTTTCGGCTGCGGCTTGCCCGACGCTTATCGCGAGGCCATGGCTCGCGAACCGCGACCGCCGGTCTGGGTCAATCTTGAATATCTGTCGGCGGAAAGCTGGGTGGAAAGCGCGCACGCCCTGCCTTCGCCGCATCCGCGCCTGCCGCTCACCTGCTGGTTTTATTTTCCCGGGTTCACTCCGAGCACCGGAGGCCTGCTCCGCGAAGAAAGGCTGCTGGCGACGCGCGATGCGTTCCGCTGCGATCGGAGTGCGCGGCAACGGATGTGGCGCTCGGTCGACGTGCAACCTGCGGCCTCCGGCCTGACCGTTTCGCTTTTTTGCTACGCCAATCCGGCGTTGCCCGCGCTGCTCGACGCGTGGGCCGAAGGCGACGAGGAAGTCGTATGCGTCGTTCCCGAGGGTGTGGCGCAGCCCGACCTCGACCGCTGGACCGGAGGCGCCGTTCCGCATCCGGGCAAGCCGGCTGTCCGCGGCCGTCTCACGCTCACCGTTGCAAAATACGTCGACCAGGACGCCTTCGATCGAAGGCTCTGGGCGTGCGATCTCAATTTCGTGCGCGGCGAGGATTCGCTGGTGCGCGCCGTGTGGGCCGGGCAACCGCTGGTCTGGCACATCTATCCGCAGGCCGAAAACGTGCATCTCATGAAGCTCGACGCGTTGCTGACGCGATACGAAGCCGGCGTCGACGAAGCGGCGGCGCACGCCCAGCGAGCCTTCTGGCAGGCGTGGAATTCCGGGCACGTCGACGCGATGAGCGCCGCATGGCCCGCCCTGCGCGCGGCCCTCCCGCATCTGCGCGCGCGCGGCCACGCGTGGACGCTGCGTCTCGCCCGCCAGACGGACCTCGCCAAGGGGCTGGTCAATTTCTGCGAAAATCGTTTATAATTATAGGTTTCTCCGATTGCAACAGGGCAACAACCACCTGTAGGAACCGCTATGAAACTCGCTCAGGAAGTGCGCGCCGGCAATGTGATCATGGTCGGCAAGGACCCGATGGTCGTGCAGAAAGCCGAATTCACGAAATCCGGCCGCAACGCGTCCGTCGTCAAGATGAAGATGAGGAACCTGCTCTCGGGCAGCGGCACGGAGACCGTCTATCGTGCCGACGAAAAATTCGACACGGTGCAGCTCGAGAAGAAGGAAGTGACGTACTCGTACTTCGCGGACCCGATGTACGTGTTCATGGACAACGAGTTCAACCAGTTCGACGTCGAGAAAGACAACCTGGGCGACGCGCTCAACTACCTCGCTGAAGGACTCCCCTGCGAACTGACGTTCTACGAAGGCAGGGCCATTTCGGTGGAACTGCCGAACACGGTCGACCGCGAAGTGGCGTATACCGAACCTGCGGTCAAGGGCGACACGTCGGGCAAGGTGATGAAGCCCGCGAAGCTCGCGAATGGCTACGAAGTGCTGGTGCCGCTTTTCGTGACGACCGGCGACAAGATAGAGATCGACACGCGCACCGGCGAATACAAGCGCCGAGTGTAAGCCTTTGCGCGGCGGCGTCCATTGACGCCCATCGCGAATTCCGGAAAAAGCAAAACGGGCGCCACGCGGTGCCCGTTTTTTTTGTTGCCGTCACGAACTCGCAATCAAGGGCGAGTCGTCGTCACCACCTTGTCGGTCGTGCCGTCGGCGTTTTTCGTGCGGTCGACGACGGTCGTTCCGCCATTCGGCCCGGTGCGCACGGCGTCGACCGCACCCGTTGCATCCCGCGAACGCTGCACGGTCGATACACCGCCCTTCGCATTCGTCGCGATCGCGTTGGTCGTGCCATCGGCGTTCTTCGACCGGTCCACGGTCGACACGCCGCCCTTCGCGTTGGTGATCGTCGAGTCGATGGCGCCGTCCGCGCCACGCGAGCGATCGACGGTCGTGACGCCGCCCTTCGGTCCTGTGACGGTTTTGTCGACGACTCCGTCGGCGCCACGCGAGCGATCGACGGTCGTGACGCCGCCCTTCGGTCCTGTGACGGTTTTGTCGACGAGGCCGTCGGCGCCGCGCTGGCGGTGCACGCTGTGCGTGGTCGTCTTGCTGTGCGTGGTGGTCTTGGCCGTCTCGGCGGACTGCGCGATCGCCGGCAATGCTGTGGCACCGAAAAACAGCGCGGCAACAGCCGCGGAGACGAGATTGCGTCGATTCATTGTGACCTCCCGTTGGTTGGATCTTGGTTTCGCCGCAGCGGTGACGCCGCGTACGCCTCCATGAACGCCTCGCAGCGCCCACGGGGAGACCGGGAGTTGTAACGCGATATTGCAATCAGCGCGGCGGCTTGAATTTCGCGCGTGCCCGCGCGACCTGCGGATGCACGGTGCAGGAGTGGATGTGATCGTTGACCAATCCCATCGCCTGCATGAAGGCGTAGATCGTCGTCGGACCGACGAACGACCAGCCGCGCTTCTTGAGATCCCGGGACAAAGCCGTGGCTTCGGTCGACGTCGCCATCGCCGCGAGGATTTCCCGCGTGATCCGGGCGGGCCGCACGCCCGGCGAAGGCTCCCAGCGCCAGAAGTACGCGGCGAGTGAACCGAATTCTTCCGCGAGCTCCCTCGCGCGCTTCGCATTGTTGATCGTCGATTCGATCTTGCCGCGATGGCGGACGATCGCCGCGTTGCCCAGCAGCCGGCCGACGTCGCGCTCGGTGAATCGCGCAACGCGCTCGAATTCGAAGCCCGTAAACGACTCGCGAAACGCCTCGCGCTTGCGCAGGATCGTGAGCCAGCTCAACCCCGACTGGAAACCTTCGAGGCAGACCTTCTCGAACAGTCGCCGATCTTCGGCGACCGGGAATCCCCACTCGCGGTCGTGGTAGCCAACATAGAGCGGATCGTCGCCGCACCACCAGCAGCGGCGGGCCCCGGCGGCCGGGCGCGTCGTTTTCATCCGGCCATTGTAGCGAAGCGCGCGACGAATCCGTAGCTCACCTATAATGCATCGGGCGAAACGCGCGCTGAATTCGTGCCACCGCCGCGCAACGCCAGAAAGGCCCGCCATGATTCGCCCGCTGCTGCTCGCCATCCTCGCCGCCTCCCTCGGAACCAGCGTTGTCCTGGCGCAATTGACCGTGCCGGCCAAACCCGCAGCGCCGCTGGAAAATACTTCCTGGAAGTTAGTCGCCGTGGGCAACATGCCAGCCATTGCTTTATCGGCCCCACGCGAGGCGAGCTTCACGTTGCATACCGACGACCATCGATTGTCGGGGTCGGGCGGATGCAATCGCCTGCTGGGAAAATATGAGTTGGCGGCGGACGCGCTCAAGATCGCTCCCGCGGGAACGACGATGATGGCGTGCCCTGAAGATCTCATGCACCAGGAAAGTGACTTCGTTTCGGCGCTCAAGATGACCACGACGTACAAAGTTTCGGGCGACTCGCTCGAATTGCGCAATGGCGACCGCGTGCTTGCGCGGTTCCTGGCGCAAAGCCCGCGGTAAGTGCAAAAAAAAGGTCGATGTGACTGCGGAATCTCCCCACGCGCGCTTTGGCAGCGGCAAGTCGGTTCGCCGCGTCGAGGACGAGAAACTCCTGATCGGCGCCGGCTGTTTCGCCGACGACGCGAAGCTTGCGAACCAGGCCAGCGTCTGCTTTCTGCGCTCGCCCCACCCCCACGCGCGAATCACTGGCATCGACACGGCAGCAGCGGCGGCGATGCCCGGTGTGATCGCCATCGTGACGGGCGACGACCTCATTCGTGCACGCGTGAAGCCACTGCCACCCTCGGCGGATTTCAAGCGCAGCGACGGCTCGCCCACGGCGACCGCACCACGACATGCGCTCGCCGTCGGCGCCGTCCGCTTCGTCGGCGAGGCGGTGGCCGCAGTCGTGGCAGAGAGCATCGCACAGGCACGCGATGCGATGGAGGCCATCGACGTCCAGTACGAGGCGCTGCTCTGCGTGGTCGACGTCGCCGACGCGGTCGCGGCGGGCGCGCCGCTGGTGTGGCCTGCGGCTTCCGGTAACGTCGCGTGCGAAGTGCACCACGGCGACGCTGCTGCAACCGAGGCGGCCTTCGCGAAGGCCGCGCACGTCGTTTCGCTCGACCTCGTCAATCAGCGCCTGGCCCCCTGCCCGATCGAGCCCCGCGCCATCGTCGCCTCGTACGACGCCGCGACGGACCGCATCACGATGCGCGTCTCCAATCAGACGCCGACGGGACTTCGCGATGCGTTGTGCGCGGAGGTGCTCGGCATTCCTCTCGACCGTGTGCGTGTGCAGGTCGGCGACGTCGGCGGCGGCTTCGGCATGAAGACGGGCCTCTACCCGGAAGATGTCGTGCTCGCGTTCTGCGCGCGCAAGTTGCAAAGGCCTGTCAAATGGTGCGCCGAACGAATCGAGGAATTCCTCGCCGCATCGCACGGCCGCGACGTTCGCAGCACGGCATCGCTGGCGCTCGACGGCGACGGGCGGATCCTCGCGCTGCGCGTCGACTCGCTCGCCAACGTGGGCGCGTACGCCACGCCGGCGGGCGTCGTGATCCAGTTGCTGATCGGGCCGTGGGTGTCGACCAGCGTCTACGATATCGGCACCATCGACATCCGCATCAAGGCGGTGATGACGAATACGTCGCCGACGAGCGCGTATCGCGGCGCGGGCCGGCCCGAGGCCATCTACACCATCGAGCGCCTGATGGACGCGGCGGCGCGCAAGACGGGCATCGATGCGGTCGAACTGCGCCGGCGCAACATGATTCGCCCCGAACAGATGCCGTACACGAATCCGATGGACAAGAGGTACGACAGCGGCAAGTTCGAGTCGGTCATGGATCAGGCGACCGTCCTCGCGGATTGGCGAGGCTTCGACGCGCGTGCTTCCGACGCGAAAGCGCGCGGGCGCCTGCGCGGGCGCGGCATGGCGACGTTCATCGAATGGACCGGCGCGGATGTTTTCGAGGAGCGTGTCACGGTCACTGTGTCGGGGCAAGGTGAGATCGAGATTTTCTCCGCGCTGCAGGCGATGGGCCAGGGGCTCGCCACCACGTTCGCGCAGGTCGCGGTCGACATTTTCGGCGTGCCCATCGAAAAAATCAGGATCGTGCAGGGCGATACCGACCGCGGCACGGGATTCGGCAGCGCCGGATCGCGCTCGCTTTTCGTCGGCGGATCCGCGGTGCGCGTCGCCGCGGAACGCACGGTGACGAGCGCGCGGGAGCTCGCCGCCGCGGAGTTGGAGGCCGCGGTCGGTGACATCGAGTATCGCGACGGCGTCTTCAGGATCGGTGGCACCGACCGGAGCATCGGCCTCTTCGAACTCGCGCGCCGGCAGCCGCAGGAGCGCATCGTTCTCGATTCCACGAGCAAGGTTGCCGACGCTACGTGGCCCAACGGTTGCCACATCTGCGAAGTCGAGGTCGATCCCGACACCGGCGCGGTGGAGGTCGCCGGCTATTGGTCGGTCAACGATGTCGGCCGCGTCGTCAATCCGATGATCGTCGTCGGTCAATTGGAAGGCGGCGCCGTGCAGGGCATCGGACAGGCGTTGTGCGAGGAATTTGTCTACGACCGAGCGTCCGGGCAGGCGCTTTCGGCCAGTTTCCAGGACTACGCGTTGCCGCGCGCCAGCATGATCCGGCATTTTGCGATGACGATGGACGAGTCCACGCCGTGCCTCAACAACGCCATGGGCGTCAAAGGCGTCGGCGAGTTGGGCACCATCGGCGCCACACCGGCCGTCGTCAACGCGGTAATCGATGCGCTCGCGCGGGCGGGCCGCGCCGAAAGCGCCCTCGCGTTGCAGATGCCCCTGACGCCGGAACGCGTTTGGCGCGCGCTCAATTCCGCCTGAGGCATTTCCAACCGCCGTGATGGACGCGGCACGCGTCATGCCTCGCTTCAACGTGACGATCATGCGCCCCGAGGGCTACCTCGAGGCGAGCGCGTTCCAGGAAATCGCGGAAGCCTACCGGCTCGGCTTCGAGGCGCTGGGGCATCGCGCCATGCTGACCGAGAACACGCTGGTTCCGGATGGAATCAATGTCCTGTTCGGCGTGAACATCTTTCGCGAATTCCCTGAGTTGCGGTTTCCAGCCAATGTCGTGCTGGTGAACGTCGAGCAATTCGTCCGCGACTCAGGATGGTTCACGCCTTCGCTCCTTCGCGCCTACGCAAGCCACGTGGTGTGGGATTACAGCGCGTCGAACCTGGCCGCGTTTCGCGCCGCGGGCCTCCTGGGTCCCATGTCGCTGGTGCCGGTGGGAACGATGCCCGAGCTCTGCCGCATTCCGCCGGCGGATCAGGATGTCGATGTCCTCTTCTTCGGCGCCCTGTCGGAGCGAAGGTTGCGCATTGTCGATGCATTGAAGGCATCCGGTGTCGCTGTCCAGTGCCTCGCCGGCTACTATGGCCCGGAGCGCGACCACTGGATTGCCCGAGCCAAGGTGATCCTGATGCTGCGCAATGCCGACAGCCACCGCATTTTCGAAATCGTCCGTGCCGCGTACCTGATGAGCAACGCCAAGGCCATCGTGTCCGAGTGGGATGACGAGACCGTGATCGAGCCCGACATCGCGCCGGGCATCGTCCTGGCACGCCGCGATGAATTGGCGGACGCCTGCAGGCAACTTGTGCGAGACGCGCCACGCCGGCTCGAATTGGGGACACGCGCGCAGCGAATCATGCTCGCGCGACCCCAGAGCGAATTGTTGCGTCCGGCAATCGCAGCGCTGCCGGTGGGAGTTTTTCCGGCGTAACGAAGGGGCCTTGCGGCTGTTCAGCCGTTCTGCTTCATCTGCCGGGCGGCCAGCGCATAGCCGCCGGCGGCGCCGTCGATGAAGTGAACGTGATCGCTTTCGGAAGCCGACGGCACGATGCAGGTCATGATCGCGGCCGGCTGCCGGTGCAGTCCGAACCTCGCGATCTTCGCGTCCCGCGCATCGGCAAGGCGCCTCTCGATGCGGTCGGCAAGCGCCGGCGTGCAGTCGAGCGTCATGCGCAGGTTATCGTCGAACTTGCGAAAATCCGAATTCTCGACGACCTGGCGCCGATACACTGCGGGATCGAAACGGCCGAAGCGAATGCCGCACTTCAGGATGACGTAGGAGATGAGCGTCTGGATAAGCAATTTCCACCGCCGCACGGAAAAGGATTCGCCGCGCTGGCGCGATGCGTGGGCTTCAAGGTCGAGCCCTTTCGGCGGCCAGCCGACGTCCGGGGCGCCTTCGGGGACCGGCCGCGCGACCTCGTCGCTTTTTTCCAGTTCGGCCAGCAGGCCTTCGACCAACTTGCGAAACGCGGGGTCGCCGTGGGTCACCGGCGACACGACCAGCGACAGGATGAGGCCGCGCGTTGCCGGAATGTCATTCCAGCGGCACGACAGCCCGCTCAAATCAGGGCGCGTTCCCGGTTCGGCGGGAGGCACGGCGAAACGGCCGGCTTTCATAGCGCGCTCGGCCCAGGCGAGGCCGCCGCCTGAGAACATCGCGAACGAGACATTCTTCGATGGCGCGAACCGCGCGACGCTGACGTTCAACGCCTGCTCTCTCACCGCGGAAACCGGAACGAGCGCCGCGCGAAGGTCGAGGCCCAGGTCGTCGCGCGTCCATGTCGCGGTCGAAGCCAGCGCGGTGCGCGCCAAATCACCGTCACGAGCGGCAACGGCGAAACTCGCGCCATCGCCTCCGAAGACATACGGAAACTTGCGGCCCCCGAGCGCGTTCGACACTGCGGCAATGACCGACGCACCCGCGGTATTCACGGCCTTGTAGTGCCCATCGGCAATCGCCTGCGTGGAACTGACGACGTCGGTGACGCCGATCAGCCAATCCTCCGGCAGCGCCCGATACCGCGCGGGGTCCATGATGTTCGCAAAGCCGTCGAAGATCGGCAGGCGGGCATAGAAGTCGGCGTCGTCGGGCGTCATCGAAATGCAGTCAATGGGAAGCTCCGCGGGCCGTCGCAGCGAGCTCGCGCAAATCCGGCGCGCCGGCAAGCGCGGCGCATAGCCCGATCAAGCGATCCGCGCATTCATTGCCAAGAACCGGATCCACCAAACCGTGAAACTTGCGCGCAAGGTCGGCGTCGCTCATCGGCCGCTGGACGCTGCCGATCGCATGCTCGACGAACGCGTGCAGCCTGCGGCCGTCCTTGCACGCGATGACGACATCGGCCGACGCCTCGTCGATGGCGACGTCCACGTTCGCCCGGATGCGCTCGCGCAACGCGACCACGTCGGGCCGCGCGACGATGGCGTCGGAAAATTCGGCTTGGCCCGCCTGCCCGAACACGAGGCCCGCCGCACAGGCGTGGTAAACGCTGAACTTTCCTTCGAGGCCCGTGCGCGGCGACTTCTTGCCGGTCAACTCGAGCACCAGCGGATGCACTTTGAGCTCGATCCGCTCGATGTCCCCGGCGCCCAGATTATGGGCGTTGCGCAGTTGCACGCAGCCGTCGATCGCAGGATGAATGACGATCCCGCAAGCGAAAGGCTTATAGGTGTTGAGCGCAATCTCGAATCGCTGCCCCAGGCCGTCGCTGATCTGCGCCCAGTCGCATTTGTCCGAGAACGTCTGCACAAGGCCCCGCGGCGCCTCGAGCGCGCGGGCGGATGAAGTGTAGCCATGGTGCGCCATCAGCGCCGACATCAATCCCGCGCGCGCCGCGCCGCCGACGTGGAAAGCCTTGGTCATCGATCCGAACTGCTCGCGCACGCCGATCGGCTGCGAGGCGGCGATGCCCAGCGCCATTGCTGCCGTTGCCGCATCGTGTCCCAGCAACCGCGAGCACGCGGCGGCGGCGCCAAGCATTCCGGTCGAACCCGTGATATGCCAGCCGCGATCGTAATGGTCGGGATAGATCACGTTGCCGACGCGGCACGACGCGTCGATGCCGAGCACCATCGCGTCGACAAATTGCCGCCCGGTGGCGCCGCGGTGTTCTGCCAGCGCGAGCGCGGCCGAGGCGACAGGACCCGCCGGATGGATGATCGTCGGGAGGTGCGTGTCGTCGAAGTCGAACGTGTGCGACGTGATGCCGTTCAGCAGCGCTGCGCCGCCGATGTCGACGCGCTCATGGCGCCCGAGGATCGACGCCTGCGCACTCGGGGCCATTTCCTGCACGGCGCGCAGCGCAGCGTCGGCCGCAGGGTGGTGCGATGCGCCGATCGCACAGCCGACCCAGTTCAGAAGCGTACGGTGCGCCTCGCGCTCGACGCCTTCGTCCCAGCCTCGGGACGGGTGCGTTGCGACGAATTCGGCCAGCGTCGCGGTGATCGGCGGCGCGTTGCCGTCCGCCGCGACCTTGGTGTTGTGGGCCATCGAAGTCTCCGTGCTGCGCGGCCGTGCCGACATTCGCGCCGTCAGTCGCTGATCTGGATATTGCGATCTTTGGCGAGTTTCGACCATTTCGCGATGTCGTCCTGCATGTACCTGCCGAATTGTGCCGGGGTCATCGGCATCGGCTCGAGCGCCTCGCTCGACAACCGCTCGCGCAAATCCGGGCTTGCAAGCAGCTTGTTGATTTCGGAGTTGAGCTGCGCGACGATCGGCGCCGGCATGCCCGCGGGCCCGACGATGCCGTACCACTGCACGCCGTCGAAGCCCTTGTATCCCAGTTCTTCGAATGTCGGCACGTCCGGGACCAGCGGATGGCGTTTCGTGCCGGTGACGGCGAGCGGCTTCATCTTGCCGGCTTTGATGTGCGGCAACGCCGCCGCGAGCCCGGGAAACAATAGCTGGGTCTGCCCGCCGAGAATATCGGTGATGGCGGGGCCGATGCCGCGATACGGGACGTGCACGACGTCCAGGTCGGCTTCGACTTTCAACTGCTCCATCGCGAGATGCGTCAGCGTTCCGGGCCCCGAAGAGCCGTAGGAAAGCTTGCCCGGATGGGCCTTTGCGTAGGCGACGAATTCCTTGAGCGTGCTCACGGGCAGCGATGGCGGGACGACCAGGATGTTTGGTGTGCCGCCGACCATCGCAATCGGCGTGAAATCCTTCACCGCATCGTACGGCAGCTTGCGCACCGCCGGATTGGTCCCGTGCGTGCCGACGTAACCGACCATCAGCGTGTAGCCGTCGGGCGCCGCGCGCGCCGTCGCCATCGAACCAACCACCCCGCCACCGCCGCTCTGGTTCTCGACGATGATCGCCTGTCCGAGCGCCTTTCCCAGCCGGTCGGCGATCGTGCGCGCGACAAGGTCGACGCCACCGCCGGGCTGCACGGGCGCAATGATCTTGATCGGCTTGTTCGGGTACGCGCTTTGGCCGAACGCCGGCGAAACGAGCGCGATCCCGACGATCGCCGCCAGCATTTTCAACGATATGCGCCTGCCTCTTCCCGCTGCCATTGAAGGGCCCCCGCTCGACATTGAGACCGCCATGACGATTATCGCCCAAGTCGATGCCAGGCGGCGCGCTTCGTGGCAGAATCGCAAGCACTGCGAGTCCGCCGATGAGTACACAGGACATCACCCTCCAGTTTGCAGATCGAAGTGACGCGGCGGCGCTCGCCTCGATGTCGCGCGACTTGATCGAGGCCGGCCTGGGTTGGCGCTATCGGTCACAGTCGGTCCGCGACCTCATCAACGATCCGGAAACGGTGACGCTCGTCGCCCGCAACGGCGAGGCGCTCGCAGGATTCGGCATCATGAAATTCGGCGATGAGCGCGCGCACCTCGTGTTGCTGGCGGTGCGTCCTGCGTTTCAGCGGCGCGGCATTGCGCGTCGCGTCCTGCAGTGGCTCGTCGAATCGGCGGCAACCGCGGGCATGGTGTCCATTCACGTCGAGCTTCGCGCGCGCAACACCAGCGCGTATGCGTTCTACCGGGCGATCGGCTTTGCGGAGACGCTCAGGCTTCCCGGCTACTATTCCGGCCGCGAAACGGCCATTCGCATGCTGCGCCTGTTGCGCGCGCCCGCACGCGCGGCCTCCTAGTCAGAGCGCGCTCAGTTTCCCTGCAGCGGCTGCATCGCGACGCGCGCGCGCTGCGCGTGCATCGTCGTCACCAGCAATTTGAGCAATGCGTGCACCGCGCGGGTCGCGGGCGTCGGCGTGCCGGTGAGCTCACCCAGCTCGATCACCGAGCCGATCAGCGCGTCGACTTCGACCTCGCGCCCCGCTTCCACATCCTGCAACGTCGAGGTCTTGTGGGCGCCGATTCTGGCAGCACCGTCGATGCGCTTTTCCAGCGGCACACGGAAAGTGACGCCCAATTTCTCCGCAACCGACTGCGCCTCGCGCATCATGTCGGCGGCGAGCGCGCGCGTCGCCGGCTCGTTGCAGATATCGACGAGCGTCGCATGCGTGAGCGCGCTGATCGGATTGAAGCTCATGTTGCCCCACAGCTTGAGCCAGATTTCCGAGCGGATGTCGGTCAGGACCGGCGCTTTGAGTCCTGCGCCGACGAGCGCGTCCGCCACTTTTTTGGCACGGTCCGATTCCGTGCCGTCCAGTTCGCCGATCGGGAAGCGGTCGCCTTCGAGTCGCCTGACCATGCCCGGGGCAACGATGTCGCCCGCCGGATAAACGACGCAGCCGATGAGCCTTCGCGCCTCGATGCTGCGCTCGATCACGCCTTGCGGATCGGCCGACTTCAGCCGGTACCCGGCGTGCGGCCCGCTGAAATTCTGGAAGTACCACCACGGCAGGCCGTTCTGCGTCGGCACGACCATCGTGTCATCGTGGAACAGCGCAGGCATTTGCGGCGCCACCGATTCGATGACATACGCCTTGAGCGCGAGGAACACGAGGTCCTGCACGCCTGCGTCCGCGCAACGGCCCACTGCACGGATGTCCTTGGCCACCTCCTCCACGCCGTCGTGGTGGACGAGCGTGAGACCTTGGTCGCGAATCGCCTGCAGGTGCGGGCCTTGCTCGACGATCGTGACGGTCTGGCCCGACAATGCGAGCCGGACGGCGAGTATTCCGCCGATCGCACCCGCGCCGATCACCGCGATTTTCATGATCAGATTAGCCGAACCGATTGGTCAATGTACCGATGCCGTCGATGACGATGCTGACGGTGCTGCCGGGCTTCATCGACCCGACGCCGACCGACGTCCCGCAGGCGATGACGTCTCCGGCCTCCAGCGTCATGTCCTGCGAAACGAGGCTGACGAGCGCGACCGGCGCGAAAATAATATCGGCCACCGGATAATTCTGCCGCTCCTGGTCGTTGAGGATCGTCCTGACGACGAGCTTCCCGGGATCGAGATCGGTGGCGATCACCGGACCGAACACGCCGAAGGTGTCGAAGCTCTTGGCGCGCGTCCACTGCGCGAAGCCCGGCTCCTTGTTGATGATTTCAATCGCGGTGACGTCGTTGACGCAGGTATAGCCGAAGATGCAGTTCGCGGCGTCGACTTCCGACACCGCCCGGCAACGCTTGCCGATGACGATGCCAAGCTCTCCCTCGTAGATGACCTTGCCCGCGTAGCTTGCGGGAACGCGAATCGTCTCGCCTGCCGCCAGGAACGCGCTGCTGGCCTTGAGAAAATAAAGTGGCTCGGCCGGAACCGCGTGGCCGAGTTTGGTCACGAGCGCGCGGTAATTGTCGACGAGCCCGATCATCTTGCTCGGAGCCGTCGGCGTGAGGAGTTTCGCCGCGGCGAGCGGGATCGCCTCGCCGGTCGGATGGGGATCGGAAAACATGTTGCCGGCGTGCACGCGGAGCGTTTCGCCCTCGATCGTGCCGAAGCATTCGCGCCCCTCGTGCTCAACGCGCGCCCAGAGTGGCATGGCGTCCCGCGATCCACCCGACCTTATTTCAGGCTCACTTCACCCTCATTTCACTGTATCCGCGCCCGCCTTCGCGATCACGTCGTCCTGCGGGCCCGTGCCGCCGGCTACGCCAATCGCGCCGATCAGCTTGCCGTTTTCGACGAGCGGCAGGCCGCCCCCCGCGGCGACGACGCCCTTGAGCGTCGAGACGTACGGATGGCCCGACTCCATCGCTTCGAAAAAGACCCTGGTCGGCCGGCGAAAGCCCGCCGACGCTCTCGCCTTGGACAGCGCGACTTCGATCGACGCGAGTTGAGCGTCATCCTGCTTCTCGAAGTACACGAGATCGCCCGACGGCGACACGATGGCGACGATCATTTTCCAGTTGCGCTTCTTCGCCTCGGCGAGCGCCGCCTCCGCCACTTTTTTCGCGCGTTCGAGCGTGATCGACATGCCGTAGGGAATATCGAACGGCAACGCGTCCGTCACCGCCACGGGCGCCGGGGCCGGCGTCTGGCCTCTCGCGACAATTCCGAACAACGGGCCGGACAGCACCAAGATCGCCATCAGAAAATATTTACGCATGACAGATTCCTCCGTCGTTGTCTTGTGATTCGCCGTGAAACCTTGGGCAATGCGGTTTCGATCGCGCTACAGGCGGCCGCACGATGGCGCGACCGCAACGGTACCACTTCACGCCGGCCGGCCACCATCCTCTGGTGGCTCCGGAGAGTTGTGCAGCGCAGCGAATCGAGTCAATGGCCAGCGAAGAAGAAGTCGACCATCCGGCAGATCTGGCCGCGCATCATTTCGCGGCCGAACACGGTCGTGCAGCCGCATTGCTCGGCAAGCGCGAGCAGCGGAGTGCGCTCGGGCTTGACGATGGCATCGAGGACGACCAGCTCGCGTGGAAAAGTCGTGACCGCCATCGGCAATCGCGCGTCGCCGAGCATGCCCACCGGCGACGCATTGACGAGGACGTCGATGCCCTCCACGATCGGCGGCCCCGCCTCGACGTGCACGCCGGGATTGGCGCGCGCGACTTTGCCGGCGAGCGCCTCCGCGCGACCCGCGTCGACATCGAACACTCGCAGCGATACAGGCCGCTCGTAACCGACGGCAACGGCGATCGCGGATCCCGCGCCGCCGGCACCCAACAGCATCACGCGCTTGCCCACGAGCGGTATCTGCCGCCGCCTAAACGCCTCGACACAGCCCAGTCCGTCGAAGATGTCTGCGCGCCAGCGTTCGTCGTCACCTTTCGTCAGCGCATTGATCGCGCCGACCACCCGCGCCTGGTCCCCGAGGTCGTCGGCGAGCGCGCACGCGCGGACCTTGTACGGGATCGTGAATACCAGCCCGCCGAGATTCTGCAACCGCAACAGTTGCGGCAGCGCGGCGTCGAAATCGTCGGGCAGGACATGCAACGGCACGAGGATCGCGTCACGTCCGCGACGGCGAAATTCCGCCGTGAACATTTCCGGCGAACGAACTTGCTCGATCGGATGTCCGACGATGCCGAAGACACGCGTCCTGCCCGAGACGTAGTCGACCTCGTCGTGGCTTTCCATGGAGATTCGTATCGTGGCGATCGTGAAGGCGAGCATGATGATGCGTGCGCGATCGCGATGCAAGCAGCCGGGCTGCTAGACTTCCGGTGTGGCTACCGCAGTAACCTCGCTTGTTTCCCGGATGCTCGAATCGTCGCCGCTGCGCGACGCGCCGTTTCGCCTTTTCTACCTGGGTTCCGTCGCAACTGCCGTTGGTTACACGATGCAGGCGACGGTCGCGGCCTGGCTGATGGCGACGCTGACGCCCTCGGCGCTGATGGTGGCGCTCGTCCAGACGGCAAGCACGGCGCCGTCGTTGTTGCTGGGCCTCCTGGCCGGGGCGCTCGCCGATATCGTCGACCGGCGAAAGATCATCCTCGCGACGCAGATCGTGCTGCTCGCCGCCACGGCAATTCTCGGCATTGCGACCCTCACAGGATTGACCGGGCCGGCGACGCTCCTGGCGTTCACGTTCCTGATCGGCGCGGGCTTCACGTTTTACATGCCGGCACAGCAGGCGAGCATCAACACTTTCGTGTCGAGAGTGGACTTGCCGCGTGCGGTGGCCTTGGGCGCCGTGGCATTCAACGTTGCGCGCGCCGTTGGGCCCGCGCTGGCGGGTGCGCTTGCGGCATGGCTGGGCACGGGCAGCGCGATGATCGCAAGTGCCCTCTTCTTTATCCTGATGATTGTCTCCGTACGCAAGTGGAAACACCGCGATCACGCGCTCCCCGGGAATCCCGAGACGCTCTTTTCCGGGGTCTTGAGCGGGCTGCGCTACGCTCGGCATTCGCGCCCGATGCGTTCGCTGATCGTCCGCAACCTGAGCTTTTGCGTTTGCGCGAGCGCGTTGTGGGCGCTGTTGCCCGTGATCGCGCGCGACCAGCTGGGTCTGGGCGCCGGCGGTTACGGCCTGCTGTCCGCGAGCTTTGGCATCGGCGCAGTCGTGGGCGCGCTGTCGATCCCGAGGCAGTTGCAAAGCCGGACGTTGAACGCCGTGGTGACTTCCGGCGTTTTGCTCTGGACGGTCGCCACCCTTCTCATCGCGGCGACCGACATCACGGCAATCGCGCTGGTCGGCGCGTGTGGCGCCGGCATCGCGTGGGTTTGCGTCCTGGCGAGTCTGTCGGCCGGAACCCAGAGCACCGCGCCGGCGTGGGTCCGCGCCCGCGCCGTGGCCATGAACCTGGTCGCGGTGCAGGCGAGCCTGGCGCTCGGCAGCGTGATCTGGGGCGCGCTCGCGTCGGCGAGCGGCACGCGCGTTGCGCTCGCCACGTCGGCGACCATCATGTTCGTGCTGCACGTGGTCAACCGCCGCGTCCGCGTCGCGATGGGCAACGAGGCCGACGTCACGCCCGCCGTGCAACTGCCGGACCTGGCGATCGCCGTCCCGCCGCTTCCCGACGACGGCCCCGTCCTCATCCAGATCGAGTATCGGATCGCCGAAGAACAGCGCGAGGATTTCCTGCGCGCCATCCACGCCGTGGAGGCAACGCGCCGGCGCAACGGAGCGTCGAGCTGGAGGGTTTTCCGCGACGTGGCCGAAGACGGCCGCTTCGTCGAGCGGTATGTCATTGCGTCGTGGGCCGAATACGTCCGCCTGCGGACGCGGATGACGATGGCGGATCGCAAGCTGCAGGACCGCGTCGCGCAGCTGCAACGGCCGGATGCGCCCATTCGCGTATCGAGGCTGATCGGCGTCGGCCCACCGATCTAGCTAGTGGCCTGCAACACCGTCGTATGATGGCGTCAGTCAACTCGAGCCAGGACCCATGGAAATGAAACCGGATGCGTCAAGAATCGAAGCGTTGATCCACGAGCTGTTGATCGAAATCGGCGAGGATCCGAATCGCGAAGGCCTGGTGCGTACGCCGCATCGGGTCGCCGCGGCCATGACGTTCCTCACCTCGGGCAGCCGGATGAACATCGACTCGATCATCAACGGCGCCATCTTCACGCAAGAGACCAACAGCATGGTCATCGTCAAGAACATCGAGGTCTACAGCCTGTGCGAGCATCACATGCTGCCTTTCTTCGGGCGCTGCCACATAGGCTATATCCCGAGGGGCCGCGTGTTCGGCGTCAGCAAGCTCGCGCGCCTCGTCGACATGTACGCGCGCCGTCTGCAACTGCAGGAGCGCCTGACCGACCAGATTTCGCAAGCCGTAATGGACTCGATCGACGCCGTGGGTGTGGGCGTCATGATCGAGGCGCGCCATCTGTGCATGATGATGCGCGGCGTGGAGAAGCAGAATTCGGTGATGGTGACGTCGTCGGTCGTGGGTCAGTTCCGCGAATCCACCGCCACCCGCGAGGAATTTCTGGCGCTGATCGGCAGCCGCGCGACCTGAGGCTATTCTTCCTTGCGCTTCAGCAGAGCCTTCAGATCGGCGAAAGGCTTGTGCGTCGCGCGGGACTCGGCCTCGCTGCTCGATGGCCCCCCTCCGCGCGCGGCCTCGAGCTGGCGCGCGTGCTCGTTGTCGTGGCAATAGACACACAGCAGTTCCCAATTGCTGCCGTCCGGCGGGTTGTTGTCGTGGTTGTGGTCGCGGTGGTGGACCGTGAGCTGCGCCACGTTGCTGCGATCGAACTCGCGCGCGCAGCGGCCGCAGATCCATGGATAAATCTTGAGCGCCTGCTCGCGATAGCCCGTCGCACGCTGCTCGCTGGCGCGGCGCGCGTCGGCGACGATCCGGTCGAGCTTCGCATTGTCGGGGCTGGGGGATTTTGGGTTCATCTATCGTCTCCGGAAACCGGCGCGAGCAGGCGCGCAGCCAAAGCCCGGTCGTGGACCGCGCCCATCTCGGTAAAGGCATCGCGCGCGCGTTCGGCGTCGGCGCGCGCCGCTGTCCTGGTCGCCGCATCTCCGTGAACGAGTTGAAGCGACGCGCGGTGAACCATCGCGCGGGCGAGCTCGAGCCGACTGCCGTTCTTCATCAATGCCGCGATCGCGTCGTCAAAGGCGCGCAACGCTTCGTCGCGCCTTTCCTGAACAGCGAAAATCTGTCCCTGCACGCGCAGCGCGAGCGCGAGGAAATGAGGCGCCTTTGCGAATTCGGCGACCGCCAAGGCTTGGTCTGCGAGCGTTGCCGCTTCGTCAACACGGCCCGCGCGAAAGAAAGCCTCGGCCGCATAACCGAGGACAAAGATCCGTGCGGCGCCATTTTCGGTTTCGCGCACCAGCGCCACGTACTGCTCGTACCATTCGAGGGCGTCACTGACGTCGTCGCGCTGCATCGCCGCGTGCCCGGCTCCGTGCAGCGCCCACGCCGACAGCAACAGCTGGCCCAGATCCTGCGCACGCGCCCGCCCGCGGTCCGCGTGCTCCCGCGCCGCGTTGTCATCACCCAAGTCTGCCGCGGTGATCGCAGCCATCGGGTCGAACCAGGTCGCCAGCCGGCCTTCGCCGATTTGCTCGCATAACTGCAATCCCACGTGCGCCGCCTCCAGCGCCGCCACCAGTTCGCCCTTGCCGTGCAGGCTCATGACTCGCGGAAAGCCGCTCCATGCCACGCGCGCGAGCGAGCCGCTCTTCGCGCCGAACTCCCGGTCGTGTTCGGCATGGGCAAGCGCGTCGTTCCAGGCACCACGGCCCGCGGCATTTTCGGCCAGGAATTCATAGCCGTTGGCGATCGCATGCGGAAACTTCTTCCGCTCGCCGAGGGTGATACTCATCCGTGACCACTGGTCGCTTTCGGAGAAGCGCAGCAAATGCTGATTTGCCCCCGCCAGGAACGAATAGATGGTCGCAAGCGTGCTGGCATCGTCGAGCGGCTCTGCCAACATCCGCGCCCGCTCGAGAATTTCGATGGCCTTGCGGTGTTCGGTGCGATAGTGAAAGTAACGGCCCATGTACGCCGTGGCCAGTGCCAGCTCTTTCCCCTGGGTCGCGGGATCGAGTTGCCCAAGCGCGGCCTCTAGCGGGGCAACACCACGCGCATCGCCGATATCGCAGTACGCGGCGCCGATCTTGGCATTGAGCACTGCGCGGGCTTCCTGCGAGCTCACGCGCGCGAGAGCGCGCTCGTAACTCTCGACAGACGGATGCGTCATCCCGCGTTCGTCGAGCGTGTCGCCGATCTCCTCGTCGATCCGCGCGAGGGCCACGTCCTGATGCAGCGCTTCCGCAGATTCCCGCGCCTGCTGCAGGAATTTGAGCGCTTCGTCCAGCGCGAACACCTTCGCGGCGACGCGCGCTGCGCGCCGAGAATAGGCGAGCGACCTCGGGAGATCTCCGGCCTGGATGAAGTGGTGCGCGAGGTCCTGCGCGTGCTGATCCGCCCCCTCTCCTGCCGCCTCGCCTTCCCGAACGCAGGCGCCATAGAGCGTCTCCAGCATTTCGCCGATGCGCTGATGCAGCCGGCGGCGGCGAATCGGATTCAGCTCCTCGTAGAGCACTTCGCGGATCTTGTCGTGCGTGAATGCAAAGCTGTCTTCGCTGCCGGTCGACGACGCCGCCGGGCCGCCGCCGTGCGCGCGGATGAGCTGGGCTGCGCTGGCCTCATCGAGCGCATCGAGCAGCGCATCCTCGCCCGCGGACGACACCGCGGCAAGTTCCCGGAACGCGAAGACTTTTCCGAGCGCCGCGGCCGTCCGCAGCGCATCGACCGTCGGCTCGGAGAGACGGGTCAGCCTGCGCCCGATCGCTTCCTTCACGCTTTGCGGAATCGCCAGTTCGTGGGTTTCTTTGCGTCCCCAGCCATCCCCCTCGCGATAGATTTGCCCTTGCTCAATCAGCGACTTGATGACCTCTTCGACAAAAAACGGATTGCCTTCGGTCTCGTTGTAGAGCGCCGACGCGAGTTCGTCGGATACGCTGGCCACGCCGAAGAGCGTCGCGAGAAGCGCGCCCGTGTCGCTTCGCGTCAGCCGCCCCAGCGCGATGCGCGTTCCCAGGCGCTCGCGGTTCCATTCGACGAGCGCCGACGCCAGTGGATGGGCGCGGTCGAGCTCGATCTCACGGTACGCGACGAGAAAGAGCACACGGTCGTTGCGCAAATGGCGCAGCAGGTAATGCAGAAGGGAAAGCGTGCCCTGGTCTGCCCAATGCACGTCGTCGATGAAGACAAGCAGGCCGCGCTCGGCCGCCAGCGATTGCAGAAAGCGCGCCGCGTTGTCGAAGAGGCGCAACCGATCCTCGCTTGGCGGCAACGGGGGGTTTGCCGCGAGCGCACCGAGCTTCAACTCGATTTCGGGGGCGAACTTGGCGATCTCGGGCGCGGTGGCGCCGAGCGCCGTGCGCAACTGCGTCGGGCTCAGCCGGTGGGTCCACTCGCGGAACGCCTCGACGAATGGCAGGTAGGGCGTGGTCGCTTCGTATTCGTAGCAGCCTCCGCGAAGAATCGTCGCACCGCTCTTCTGCGCATGAGCGATGAGGTCCTGCGCCAGCCGTGTCTTGCCGACGCCCGGCTCGCCCGAGAGCATGACGAGCTTGCCGCGCGCCTGTTGTGCCCGCTCCCAGTGCCCCCGCAACTGTTGCGATTCATCCACGCGGCCCACGAGCTGGCCGCGGACCAATTGCTGCAACGGCGCGGCCGACGATACGGCGCTGTCTTCGACCCGCAGCGGCGGGAACGCGCTCGGCAGATTTGCGGCGACGAACTCGTAGATGTTCTCGGCATCGGCGAGTCCGCGCAACTTGTATGGACCGAGATCGCGCAGCGTGGTCCCCGCCGGAAGGTTCGAGCCAACCCGATTCACCGCGGCTGTCGACAGCAGCGTCTGCCCGCCGTGCCCTGCCGACATCACTCGCTGTGCGCGCGCCAGCGTCAGCGACGACAGATATTCTCCGTTGTGCGCCTCGGCGGTCCCCGTGTGGAGGCCCATCCGGACGCGCACTTCGCCGACCTCGCCCCAGTCTTCCTGGTGCAGCGCGCGCTGCGCATCCAGCGCGGCGACAAGCGCATCGCCGGCATCCTCGAACGCCGAGCAGAATCCATCGCCCAGGACCTGGAACACGTGACCGCGATGCGCGCCAATCGCGCCCTGCAGCAACGCGTTATGGCGCGCAAGCGCATCCTTCATCGCCTCCGGATGCTTCTCGATGAGGCGAGTCGACCCTTCGATGTCCGTGAAGAGAAAGGTGACGGTGCCGCTGGGGAGGGTAGTCATCGTGCGTCGCCGGCCAACGTGAAAGTCTGCCATTACTTTGCAGGGCACGCCACCGTCCCGCCAGTCACGCCGGCGTCGACGATCGAGCGGCTTTGGGCGTTGCGGCTCGATACCCCGGTATACAATGCGCGTCCCGCGCCCGACGAAGAGCCACGATGCCGCTACCATCCAACGCCGCTGCGATGACACGCTCGCCCACCGGGTGCGCCGGGGAATGCGTCGCTCGTGACGTCCGACGGGCGCGTCATGTCGTTTGAGAAACGGCTCGACGCGCTGTCGCCGGAAGTCCTGAAGGGGCTGCGCCGCGGCATCGAGAAGGAAAGCCTTCGCGTGCGGCCGGACGGCGCGCTGGCGGCCACGCCCCATCCGGCGCAGTTGGGCTCGGCGCTCACGCACGGGCACATCACGACCGATTTCAGCGAAGCGCAGCTCGAGCTCATCACCGGTGTGCATTCGAATCCGCAAGCGTGCCTGGCGGAGCTGACCGAAATCCACCAGTTCGTCTACCGCGCGATCGGTGACGAGTTGCTCTGGTGCGCCAGCATGCCGTGCGGCCTGCCTTCCGACGACACGATTCCGATCGGCCGCTACGGCACTTCCAACGTCGGTCGCGCCAAGCACGTGTATCGCACCGGCCTTTCCTATCGCTACGGCCGGCGCATGCAGACGATTTCCGGCATCCATTACAACTTCTCGCTGCCAGGCGCGCAGTCCAACGGCGAGTATTTCTCGCTGATCCGCAACTTCCGGCGCCATTCGTGGCTGCTGCTCTATCTGTTCGGCGCATCCCCCGCCGTATGCTCGAGCTTCGTCGCAGGGCGCCAGCACGAGCTCAAGAAACTCGGCGAAGGCGCGCGCTACCTTCCCTTTGCGACGTCGTTGCGGATGGGGCGCCTCGGGTACCAGAGCGATGCGCAGTCCTCGCTCAAGGTGAGCTACAACAACCTGGAAAGCTACGCGGCGTCGCTGCAGGATGCGCTCACGCGGCCGTATCCGGAATACCAAAAAATCGGCATCCGCGACGGCGACAACTATCGTCAGCTCGCCACGAGCCTGTTGCAGATCGAGAACGAGTTCTACAGCACGATCCGTCCGAAACGAGTGATCCGGCCGGGGGAGCGGCCTTTGCACGCACTGCGCGAGCGCGGCGTCGAATATGTCGAGGTCCGACTGATGGACTTGGACCCGTTCATCCCGATCGGCATCGCGGCCGGCACGCTGCACTTTCTCGACATGTATCTCATGAATTGCATGCTGCGCGACAGCCCGCCCGATACTCCCGACGAGCTCGCCGCCATCGTGCGCAACAAGCAACGGGTCGCCGCGCGCGGCCGCGAACCGGGACTGCAGCTCATTCGGGGATCGCGGGAAGTCACACTCGGCGAATGGGGCGCCGAAGTGCTCGCCGAATGTGCGCCGATTGCCGCCACGCTCGATGCCGCGAATGACACCACCGCGTACGGCGACGCGCTCGCCTCCGCGGTGGCCGCGCTGAACGATCCCGACGCCACGCCCTCGGCGCGCGTGCTCTCCGCCATGGCGCGCGATCATGGCAACAGTTATGTGAGCTTTGTCCTCTCGCAGTCGCTGGCGCACCGGGAGACCCTCCTCAAGTTGCCGCTTTCCGAGGACGCGGCAAAGCGCCATGCGCGCCTTGCCGAGGAATCGCTCGCCAATCAGCGCGAAATCGAGTCGGCCGATAGGTTGCCTTTCGAGGCGTTCCGGCAGAAATACCTTTCGCCGGACAGCCTCAACGTCTGAACGGACTCGAAGGCGCAAAGGATGCGACGCTTCGCGACCATCGTGCTGGGCCTGGGCGCGATGGGCAGCGCAACCGTTTATCAATTGGCGCGGAAGGGGAGCCGCGTTCTCGGCGTCGACCGATTTTCGCCGCCGCACGCCTACGGCTCGACGCATGGCGATACGCGCATCACGCGCCTGGCGATCGGCGAAGGCGAGCACTACACGCCGCTGGCCATGCGCTCGCATGAGATATGGCGCGACCTGGGGCACAAGACCGGCCGGACACTGCTCACCGCCAATGGCGGCCTGGTGCTGTCCAGCAGCGCGAAAACGTCGCGAAGCCACGGCGACCATTTTTTCGCGAATACCGTCGCCGCCGCGCAGCGCTACGACATCCCGCACGAGCTTTTGGACGCCGCGCAAATCCGCCGGCGCTTTCCCCAGTTCAATGTCGCGGACGACGAATCGGGCTACTTCGAGCCCGGCGCCGGATTCCTGCGGCCGGAAGAATGCGTGTCCGTGCAGCTCGACCTGGCTGAGCAGCACGGCGCAGAACTTCACCGTGACGAGCAGGTATCGGCATTCGATGTCTCGGACGGCGGCGTCACCGTCACCACCGACCATGACACGTATTCGGCCGACAAGCTGATCGTCGCGGCGGGTCCATGGCTCCCGGAGCTGGTCGGCCATCCGTTCACCCGGCACCTCACCATCTATCGACAGGTGCTGTGCTGGTTCGACATCGAAGGGCCGGTCACGCCGTTTCTTCCCGAAAATTTCCCGGTGTTCATCTGGGAACTGCAGGGCAAACGCCAGGGCGTCTACGGCTTTCCTGCCGTTGACGGCGCGCGCGGCGGTTTGAAGATTGCCACAGAGCAATACGACGCGGTGACGACGGCCGAATCGGTCGAGCGGGAGGTGTCCGCCGCAGAACTCGGCGCAATCTACGAGGAGTACGCAGCGCCGCACATTTCCGGATTGAGCAGCACGTGCGTCAAGGCCACGACGTGCCTGTACACGGTCACTCCGGATTTTGGCTTTGTCATCGACACGCTTCCGGGGGCGCCGCGCGTGATGATCGTGTCGCCCTGTTCCGGCCACGGGTTCAAGCATTCGCCCGCGATCGGCGAAGCGCTGTCCGAGTGGGCAATCGAAGGGGCGAGCCGACTCGACCTCGGCCCGTTTGCGATGTCCCGGCTGGGTTTAAACTAGCGACACCGGCACAACGTGTGCCCGGCGAAAGGTTCCCGATGATGCGATTGCTCCGCCCGTTGCTGGAATTTCTCAGGCGGCATCAGTTGCTGACGTTCGTGTTGATGGGGGCGTTTTTCCTGCTCTCCGGTGTCGCCTCCATCGATCTCTACGTCGTGCTCAAGGCCAACATCGATCTGTTCCAGAAATACGGGACGGCCGTGATCGACGATGGCGCCCTCATCCAGCTCGCCGAGATTCTCGGCATGACTGTCTTGAGCATTCTTTGCTTTGTCCTCTTCATCGTGTGCGAAAGAATCGTCGTCGACCGATTGACCGCGACGCTGCGCGAAGTTACCGCCAATTCGCCTTGAACCACCACAGGAGTTCGCCATGTTCGGATTGACCCCGCTCGGCGTAGTCCATACGGCCATCAGCCTGGTCGCGGTCGTAGCGGGAATCCTGGCCTTCTTCCGCTACGGCAAGATCTCCCTTTCGAATACTGTCGGGAAAGTTTACGTGGCCGCGACCGCGCTCACGTGCCTGACCGGATTCGGAATCTTCCAGCATGGAGGCTTCGGCAAGCCCCACGCGCTTGGCATCATCACGCTCGTCGTGCTGGGCGTTGCGGTGTTGGCCGGAAGGACTTCGCTCTTGGGCCGCGCCTCCGCGTATGTCGAAACGGTTTCCTACACGGCCACTTTTCTCTTCCACATGGTTCCCGGCATCACCGAGACATCGACTCGCCTGCCGCTGGGGGCGCCGCTGCTCCCCAACGCCGATGCGCCCGAACTCAAGACGGCAACCGGCGTATTGCTCGTGCTGTTCGTGATGGGCGCCGCGTATCAGGTTTGGAGGTTGCGCGCCGGGCGCCCGGCTGCGGCCGGCTGACAGCGCTGGATCCTACGACGCCGCGCGCCGCGGCGCCGGCGCGGCACTCTCCTTCACGTCGGACTCGAAGAGTTCCTGCAATTGTGCCGCCGCCTGCGCGGCCGTCTGAATCAGTTGCGCTTCGTCCTGCCGCACGGCGTATTGCGCTTCGAGCTGCCGCGCGTCGTGCTCACGGAAAAGGCTCACCGCACGTTCCGCCTGGGCTTCGGTGAGACCAAGATGTTCGAGCGCATGCCTCGCGGTCTCGAGGCTCGACAGCAGCGTCTCGCGCTCGATGGCCTCGAGTCCCAAGTCGCGCAGCCGATAATAGTGCACGCGGTTGCGCGCCCGCGCGAGGATGGGCAGGTCGGGAAAGTGCTTGCGCACCAGCGCTGCGGTTTTGACGGACGCCTCGACATCGTCGATGGCCAGCACGAAAGCTTTCGCGTCGCGGGTCTTGGCCGATTCCAGGAGTTCGAGGCGCGACGCGTCGCCGTAGTACACCTTGTTGCCGAACCGGCGCACGAAATCGACCTGCTGGTAGCTGACCTCCAATGCGGTAAACGGAATGCCCGCCATCCGCAGGACGCGTGACACGATCTGCCCGTAGCGACCGTAGCCCGCAATGATCACGGGGTTGCCGGGACCGTCGATGACATCGAACTCGGGCGGCTTCCTGCGCTCGAGCCAGCGCTCCAGGAGCCTTTCGTGGACGACGAACGAGAGCGGCGCCAGCAACATCGAAATGGTCACGGCCAGCACGAGGAACTGCGCGCTTTCCCCTTCGATGATCGCCGCGGCCTGCGCTGCCGTGAACAGCACGAACGCGAACTCGCCGCCTTGCGCCAGCAACACCGCGATGCGCTGCGCGTCCTCGTTGTCGGTGCGCCCTACGCGCAGCATGGCATAGAGCAGCGCCGCCTTGATCATCATCAACCCGATTGCGACCCCAAGCACGGCCAGCGGGTGCGCCACGAAATATGCGAGATTCGCGCTCATTCCAACGGCCATGAAAAAAAGCCCGAGCAGCAGGCCCTTGAACGGCTCGACATTGGCTTCGAGCTCGTGCCGGAACTCCGAATCGGCGAGCAAGACGCCCGCGAGAAATGCGCCGAGCGACATCGACAGGCCGATGAACTCCATCAGCAGCGCCGCGCCGATCACGACCAGCAGCGCGGCACCCGTGAAGATCTCGCGCCCGCCGAAACGCGCGACGAGCTTGAGCAGCGGGCGGACCAGCACTCGGCTGACGACGATGACGAGGACGATCGCCGCGACGCCCTTGGCCGCGAGGGCCCACGCGCTGGCCGCACCTGTCTTCTCGGGCGCCAGCAGCGGCAGGAGCGCGATCAGCGGAATCACGGCCAGATCCTGGAAGAGCAGGATCGCGAATGCGCGGCGACCGCTCCGGCTGCTCAGTTCGCCGCGCTCGCCCAGCCACGCCAGCACGATGGCCGTGGACGACATCGCGAGCCCGAAGCCTGCGACCGTCGCGACTTCCCAGCCAAGACCCCACCAACGCGCGATGCCGGTCAGCACGAGACCCGTCACCAGCACCTGTGCCCCGCCCAATCCGAACACGGGTTGCCGCAGCGCCCAGAGCCGCGACGGCTCGAGTTCCAACCCCACGAGAAAGAGCAGCAGGACAACGCCAAATTCCGCGAAATCGAGCGTGGCCTCGGCGTGGGGAACAATTCCGAGTCCCCAGGGACCGATGATCGCACCGGCCGCGAGATACCCCAGCACCGCACCCAGCTTCAGGCGCCGGAACAACGGCACGACGACGACCGCCGTGCCGAGGAAGACTGTTGCCTGTTCGAGCAGGTTCATGGTGGACTCTTCACGTGGGTGTCGCGACGTCGCCGGCGGTCCGCGGCACGTGCCGCCGCAAATTGATCGAAGCGTTCAGAACGCGACGTTCGCGGCGCCCTTGAGCGCAAGCACCTTGCGCGCGTCATCCGGCGTCGCGATCTCGAGCCCCAGTCCCTCGATGATCTGCCGCACCGCGCGGACCTGCGCGGCGTTGGACTCGGCGAGCTTGCCCGCACCGAGCCAGAGGCTGTCCTCCAGTCCGACGCGGACATTGCCGCCCATCGCGGCCGACATGGCGGCGATCGGCAACTGGTTGCGGCCCGCACCCAACACGCTCCACCGATACTGGTCGCCGAACAGGCGATCGGCCGTGCGCTTCATGTGGGCGACGTCGTCAGGATGCGGCCCGATGCCGCCCAAGATCCCGAACACGCTCTGGATGAAGAGCGGCGGCTTGACTACACCGCGCTCGAAAAAATGGTGCGCCGTATAGAGGTGCCCGATGTCGTAGCACTCGATCTCGAAGCGCGTGCCGTTGTCCGCGCACGAGGTCAGGATGTACTCGATGTCCTTGAACGTGTTGCGAAAGACTCGCGCGTCCGATGTCTGAAGGTATTCGCGCTCCCAGTCGTGCTTGAATTCCTTGAAGCGCCTGAGCATCGGAAAGAGCCCGAAGTTCATCGAACCCATGTTGAGCGATGCGACCTCGGGTTTGAGCTGCAACGCCGGCTGCAGGCGCTCTTCGATCGTCATCGTCGCGGCGCCCCCGGTCGTGAAGTTGATGACGACGTCGGAGCGGCGCTTGATGTCGGGCGCGAATTCGCGAAAGTACTTGGGATCCTGCGTCGGATGGCCATCGACGGGATCGCGCGCGTGCAGGTGCACGATTGCGGCACCCGCCTCGGCGGCAGCGACCGCGGCATCCGCGATCTCCTGCGGCGTGACCGGCAGGTGCGGCGACATCGACGGCGTGTGGATCGAGCCGGTGATGGCGCACGTGATGATGACTTTGCGGGTTTCGGCCATGGTTGTTTTCACCAATCAATGCCCGAGCAACTTTCCCAGGGCGTGGCTCATCGGATCGCTGCCCTGCGCGGCGGGCGGCGTTTTGCTGTCCGCAATGGCTTTGCCGGCCGGCGCCCCCAGCGCCACTGCACAGGGGCCGGGACCGCCGCGCTGTGCCGCTCCGAACAGCGCCACACCGAGCTCCGACAGGCCTCCGGTGCTGAACCCCGCGCCGATGCGCGCGATGGTCGTGGCGGAGGCCACTGCGTCGATGGTGACTTGCGGATCGCGCAAGGGGCCGCGCAGCCGCACCAGCTCGGCGATTTGCGACACGTCGATCGGAATGCCTTCGCGCAACTGCGGCTTGAACGTAAGATCGATCGACTCGTTGCGCAGGTCCAGCGTGCCGCTGACCGAGACCCCGACCTTCTGCGTCTCCGCGGCGATCGAGCGGTCGATGTGCGCAGTGCCGCCTGCGAGCGGCAACCGGATCACCGCGCATTTGAGCTCGGTGGTCGGATCCTTGTCCCGGAACGGGTTGGCCGCCTTGGCGACGCGATTCAAGGCACTGTCGGGATTGAGCTTCGTATTGGCGATCGTCGCAGGGCCGGCAATCGCCACGACGTTCCCGCTCGCGGATGCGGCGAGGTCGTGCAGCGAGGCTCCGCGCGCGTGCAGGTCGGCCTTCAGCGATGCCTTGCCGCCCTTCACGTCGCGCCGCACATCGAGTGCCGCGAGTTCGGCGCCCAGGTCCAGGTTGCGCGCATCGACGTTCAGCGCCAGCGCCGGCGGACCGCTCGCCGGAACATCGAGCGTCAAATGCGCGTCGACGCTGCCACCGGACGTTGCCGCCTTCAACAGCGGCACATCGAGGCGGCCGTCACGCAGCGTGAAGCGAACCTGGACCGCGGTGAATTCACGCGTCGGCGAAGCGATAAGCCGGCCGACCGTTGCCTCGCCCGTGGCGTCGATCTTGCGAAGAGCCGCGAGCGGCAACGGCGCCTCGGAAAAGAGGTAGGTCGACGGCGCCCGTGCGCCGCCCGCGGGCGTGGCTCCGGGTGCTGCGAGCCCGGCGGATGCGCCGACCGCCGCGGCCGTCTGCGCCAGATTCAGTACCGGCGCCGTCAAGTTGATGGTGTAACGCGGCAGCGCGCCGCCGGTCACAATCGAGAGCGTGCCCTTGACCACGTTGGGCCCGATCGCGATTTCGAGTTGCTCCACGTGCACGGCTTCGCCCTCGACGCTCACCTTTGCCCCGATATTGGCCTTCTGCCCGTCGATCTCGCCAGCGAGCGCAAACGGATAGGGCCAGCGGCGCTGGATCAGAGATTCGAGCGGACCCAATTGGCCGGTTAACGCCACGGCCACCTCGTCGACCGTGCCTCGGAACTCCGCGTTCACCGGCGATTGAGCGTTGCGCGACGACAGCGAGAACGAGTCGATCGCGACCTTGGTCATCGTGCCCGACTTGCCGTCGCGGTAGGTGAGCGTGCCGCCGGTCACGGCGATGTTGCCGACGCC
>Ga0070708_100000067_pt1 | contig 68303 bp, 60 predicted proteins | sample KBSK5503metaG_FD_65469 | JGI IMG/M metagenome (GOLD analysis project Ga0070708, IMG submission 65469) | Corn, switchgrass and miscanthus rhizosphere microbial communities from Kellogg Biological Station, Michigan, USA - KBS K5-50-3 metaG | ecosystem: Host-associated > Plants > Roots >... | reverse complement strand
CTTTCGGCTCCGACTACCGGGTGAACGCGCGCTCCATGGAGGGGCGCCTTTCACGAAAGGAATCGACCATGAAATACATATTGATGATGAACACCCCGGGCGGAGGCCCCTACCAGATCGCCCGCTGGCCGAAGAAGGACATCGAGGCGCACATCGCTTTCATGAGGAGCTTCGATAAGAAGCTCAGGGAATCGGGCGAGCTCGTGGGCGCCGAGGGCCTCGCCGGTCCGGATCAGGCCAAGCGGGTCCGCGCCGGAAAGGATGGCAAGCCGATCACGGATGGCGTGTTCCCCGAGGCGAAGGAGTTCCTCGCCGGCTACTGGATCGTCGACGTCGACAGCCCCGGGCGCGCCTACGAGATCGCCGCCCAGGCTTCGGTCGCTCCTGGACCCGGCGGCGTGCCGCTGAACATGCCGATCGAGGTGCGCGAGGTGATGAGCGTGCCGCCCAAAGACTGGCCCTGATGGCTCCACCTCTGGACGCCGCGGCCGAGATCCTATTGAAGGATCTCGCGCCGCAAGTGCTGGGCGCGGTCATTCGGCGATTCGGTGACTTCGCCGTCTCCGACGATGCGGTTCAGGAAGCCCTCATCGCGGCGGCGGCGCAGTGGCCGCGCGACGGCCTGCCCGAGAAACCGCGCGCCTGGCTGATCCAGGTCGCCTCCAGACGCATCGCCGATCACCTCCGCGCCGAGAGCGCTCGGCGCGGCCGCGAGGCGATCGTGGTCAGCCTGGTGCCCCCGGAGGAGCAGCTCGCCCTCGCCGCCGATGAGGAGAGCGCCCAGAGGCGAGACGACGCGCTCGATCTGCTCTTCATGTGTTGTCACCCGGTCCTCTCGACGTCGTCCGCGATCGCGCTCACGTTGCGCGCCGTCGGGGGCCTGACCACCTTCGAGATCGCCAAGGCGTTCCTGGTGCCGGAAGCGACGATGGCGCAGCGGATCAGCCGGGCGAAGCAGAGCATCAAGGCCTCCGGGGTGCCGTTCGAGATGCCCCTGGCCGAGGAGCGCGGCGCGCGCCTGGAGGCGGTGATGCACGTGCTGTATCTTATCTTCAGCGAGGGCTACACCGCGACCTCCGGTCCCGAGCTCCACCGCAGCGAGCTTTCGGGCGAGGCGCTCCGCCTCACCCGCATGCTCCACCGCCTCATTCCCGACGAGAGCGAGGTCGCCGGGCTCCTCGCGCTCATGCTCCTCACCGACGCCCGGCGCGCCGCGCGAACCGGACCCTCGGGCGAGCTGATCCCGCTCGACCATCAGGATCGGTCCCTCTGGGACCGGGCCGCGATCGAAGAGGGCGTGGCGCTGATCTCGGCGACCTTGCCGCGGGGTTCGATCGGTCCCTATCAGCTCCAGGCGGCGATCGCGGCGGTGCACGACGAGGCCCCCAGCGCCGACGACACCGACTGGGCGCAGATCCTCGGGCTGTACGGACTTCTGCGGCGAATCTCGGACAATCCGATGGTGACGCTCAACCACGCCATCGCCCTGGCCATGGTTCACGGTCCCGCGGCGGGGATCGAACGACTCGACGCGCTCGCCGATGACCCGCGGATGAAGGGCCACCATCGGCTCGACGCGGTCCGGGCGCATCTGCTGGAGCGGGCCGGAGACCGCGAGGGGGCGATCGCGCATTACCGGCGCGCGGCGGACCGCACCGCCAGCACTTCCGAGCGGAATTATCTGATCACGCAAGCGGCGCGGCTGAGCGAGGCGTAGCAGGCTGCGAGAAGCTGCAAGGCCGTCGCCTGTCGGCCGTCAGGCCTTTGCTCGAGCGCCCATCCAATTGGCGATGTGCTCCTCGACGCGGCGGTAGATGTCCTCCTGGGTTTCCGGTCCGCGCTTTGGCACCGACAGCGAGTGATCTCCTCCGTCGATGACGAGGAGATCCACCGGCGCGCTCATGCTCCGAGTCGCCGAGCGGATCTCATCCGGGCTCCCGAAGGCATCCCGCTCCCCCTGCACGATGAGCACCGGCGCGCGAATGCCGGGCAGATGGGCGTCGCGAAGACGCTCGCGGGCGCCGGGCGCGTGCAGCGGGTAGCCGAGGCAGACGAGGCCGGAGATCTGCGCGGCCAGCGCGTCGTCCGCCGCGGCGAGGTGCGAGGCGATCCTCCCTCCCAACGACTTGCCACCGATGAACAGCTTGGCGGGCGCATCGCGGGCGATCACCTCGCCGATCACCGCCCGGTAGGCGCTTTCGAGCTTGGGGGCGCGATCGGGAGCCTTCTTGCCCTGCCGCATGTAGAGGAAATCGAAGGTGACCACTTCGATCCCCCGCCCGGAGAGTCCATCGGCCAGGCGAACGATGAAAGAGCTGAACTGCCCGGCTCCCGCGCCGTGGGCGAGCACGAAGACTTCCGGCGGCCGCCGTCCCTCGGGCGCGTACACCTGGGCATTGAGGCGTTCGCCGTCGAGCGCGACTTCCAGCGGTCGCCGCGAGTGCGGGAGCGGTTGCACGGGCTCAATCCCTTCCGGTCAACAAGTTGCTCAAGAAGCGGATCAGCGAATGCCCCAGTGCGCGACCAGGCTCCTCGCCTTCTTCACCCTTCCAATCCGGCGGCAGGTCGTGGCCGGAGACCGCGCCCGGGGGGTGGCACCGCGGGCAGTAGATCTCTCCGTCGTAGGCCCAGGCGTCCGCCACGCCGATGTTCCCACCGCACTGTCGGCAGGTGAACGGCGCCCGCAAGTTGGGCGTCGCGCTCGTGCGCTGAGGCGCCTGAACCTGACCGGGCGCAAGCCAGGGATCCTTGGTCGGCGCCGAAGGCGTCGCGATCTCCCAGCCGCGAGCGCTCGCCGCCGCCCGCCCGGAGCTCTCCGCCGGGGCGGCGATTCCCCGCAGCGCCTCGAACTCCCCAGCATCGAGCCACACGCCCTGGCAGTCGACGCAGATGTCGATCGCGCAGGCGGAGGTGGGAACCATCGCCAGTCGCGTGTTGCACGCCGGGCACTGTGCCGGAGCACCTCCGCAGGCCGAGCAGCGCACCAGGGCGCGGCCGATCGCGTGCCCCTTCCGCCGGCAGCGCCCGGGCGCCTGACGCGCGAGGGGCAGGAGGGTCCGGGCCGCGGGTCGATCGGGGAAACGCTCGAGCCTGCCTGCCGCGAACCACAGGCCCCCGCAGCTTTGGCAGGTCTCGATCTCCACCCCCTGGAGGGTGATCGGCTGCAGCGGCCGATGGTCACAGATCGGGCAATTTCTGCTCATCCGCTCTGACCTTTCATCGTTTTCGGTGATACGGTGTCTGTTACGAAGGCAAGCGTCCGCTGCTGTACACGCAGGCCGTCACCGGCCTCGCGCCTGCTACCATAGCAAGAGGAAACGAAGGATGAGTGCTCCCCAGAAAACGCCGTCAACCTCGGGGCTCGAAGGCGTCGTCGTCGCCGACACGCGCCTGAGCGAGGTGGACGGCGAGCGCGGACAGTTGATTGTCTCCGGGTACACCGTCGAGGAGCTTGCCGGGCACGTCCCGTTCGAGTCCGCCTGTTGGCTGCTCTGGCGCGGCCAGCTTCCCGATGAGTCGCAACTCGAAGAGGTCCGCCGCGCGCTGGGCAAGGCGAGGGAGAGGGCGTTTCAGGCGATCCCCCGGATGGGAGATGCGCTGCGGATGGGCGACGGCATGGAATCGCTGCGCGCGTCGCTCGCCCACTTGAGCGTGAGCAATCCGGATCTGGTGGGCCAGTCGATCGACCTCACCGGCGCGGCGGCGGTCCTCCTCGCCGGCTGGTTGCGCCATCGGATGGAGCAGACTCCCGAACCGCCCAATCCCGAGTTGGGGCACGCCGAGGATCTCCTCCGCACGGCCCTCGGGCGGCCGCCGTCGCCGCGCGCGGTTGACGCGCTCAATACCTACCTGGTCACGGTGATGGACCACGGCATGAACGCGTCCACGCTCGCCGCGCGCGTCGTCGCCTCGACCGGCTCGGACATGGTCTCCGCCGTCGTCGCGGGGGTCTGCGCGCTGAAAGGGCCGCTGCACGGCGGCGCCCCGGGCCCGGTTCTCGAGATGCTGCAGAGCATCGACTACCCGGCGCGCGCCCGCCCCTGGCTCGAGCGCGAGCTCGCCGCCGGGCGCCGGATCATGGGTATGGGCCACCGGATCTATCGGGTCCGCGATCCGCGGGCCGCCGTTCTGGAGCAGGCCATCGAGCGGCTCGCCCGCGCGGGGCTCGCCAGCGAGAAGCTGGAGCTCGCGCGGACGGTGGAGCGCGAGGCCGAGCGACTCCTTCAAGAAAAGCACCCGGATCGGGCGCTTCGCGCCAACGTCGAGTTCTACACCGCGGTGCTGCTCGATGCGATCGGCCTGCCCTCGGCCGCCTTCTCGCCCACGTTCGCCGCCGGCCGGGTCGCGGGTTGGTGCGCCCATTACATCGAGCAGCATGCCGTCGGCCGGCTGATCCGGCCCGCATCCCGGTACGTGGGACCCTGGCCCAAGTCACTGCCGCGCCCGGCCCCTGCTCCCACGGCCAGCGCCGGTCCAACCGAGAAATAGAAACGGGACGATCCGCCCGCGCGGCGCGTAGATCACAGGCGTTTTTGGGGATCCGCCTCGCGAAAGAGCGCGAATGCGCTGGTGTAGCCGTGGAGGAAGGTGCTTCCCCCTACCGGCCCGATCTCGCCGTTGCAGAAAAAACCGCCCAAGGGGATCGGCCCCAGCTTTTCGCGGAAGAGCCCGGTGTCGTGGTCGGCTCTGCCGAAGAGGTGAATTCCCCTGCCGAGACAGGAGAAGAGCAGCGCGCCATCGGGTTGAGCCGAACCCCGGTAGCGGGAGAGCAGTCGGGTCAGATCCGCGGTCGCAGTTTGCGAATCGCGCAGCAGGAACTGCATCACCTGCCACTGTTTCGGGACAGCGCCAATGGCGATCGAGCCGGTGTCCGGATCCAGCCCGATGATGTTGCGAACCAGGAAATCGCCTGGGCGGAATTCCACCTCGTCGGATTTCATCTCCAGGCCGACGAACAGCGACGTGCGGAAGAGGTCCTGGTCGGCTTCCGGCAGCGCGTCGTAGAGATCCTTCAGGACGAGCAACGGGGGCCGGCCATCCAGCTCCAACAGAATATTGCCCTGGGCCTGGGTGATGATCAGCGGCGAGCCGATCGGCCGGCAGCCCTGGGCGACGATGGTGTCGATCGAGACGTTCCCGCTCAGCGCCACGCCGACCGCCCCGCTTCGCCGCACCTGCGATCCGAGGAAAAGGGAGCTTGAGCCCTGCAGCTGACCGCCGCTGGAGAGTCCGCCGATCTTCCGCGAGTCGGGAAAAGCCGCATCAAGACCGGCGATCAGTGCGCTGGCGTCGAAGGTGAACGGGTCGCCGAGCAGCAGGAAATGGACGTTGGTCGTCGGCGGGCTGCCGACCAGCGTCCTCCAGGCAGAGACCTCGGCAAGATCTCCGGGCAGTTGCGGCGAGGCGACGTGAAACGGCACCAGATCCACCCCGGGCAAAGACGCGGCGGTGAGTGAAAATGCGGCGCGCTGCTCGACCTCGTGTCCGGCGCCGATGACCCCGTCCGCTGAGCAGCCGAGCAAGAGGGCCTCGGGAAATTGAGCCGAGACCAGCTGCGGCAGCTGCGGGTAGGATCGCGCGTGATGAGGGGAAACGAAAGCGACGACGAGATCGGCGCGCGAGCGACCCAGCCGTTCTCTGACCGCCTTGGCCGCCTCGGAGACGGCGCGCTCCAGAACCGCATCCTCCGAAATCGCGGATCCCCACTTCATCTCGCCTCGATGGCACATCGGGACCCGGCTCGCAACCTCTTAAAGATGGGCACCCGTTCTCTGCATGGTTGATAACAGGTTGAAACAAATATCCGTTCGCCGCGCAGAGATTTGTCCAGGGGAGCGTGCGCTCGTTGCTCATTCTTCGCCGCGACGCGTCGGGGAACCGGGACGCGGTGTCCGGCTTGACTGGCCTGCCCCATGATGGTGGTGTTCGCTCCTGCGCGTGACCATTTTGACGAGATACTCGGGGCTGGATGGGGCGCGCGCATTCTCAGGTCAGGAGAGGGATGACACGCATCGCATCGTTGATGTTTGGATTGAGCGTTCTGCTCATCGCTTGTCGGGATTCGGCCCTTCCACCGCGCGGAATCGACGCTACCGTTAGAAGCTCCCCCTTCGCGGGCAGCCCCGGCTCGGACAACCTGAATCCGGTCCAGATCGAGAATCTGTTGCCGGGCAGTCCGCTGTGGCGTTGGGGGGCAGTCGCCGGGTCGCGGCAATTGGAGATCTACCTCTCCACCGATTCGCAGGTCGCGGGCGGATACGTCTCGGTCAAGGTCTCATCCGACGTTCCGTCGCGGATCGACGCGGAGATCTATCGCCTCGGATATTATGGCGGGGATGGGGCGCGCCTGGTTTGGAGCGGCGGCCCTTATGACATTTCCACTCAGCCGACTTGCCCCCGCCAGTCCGGCACCAACCGCGTGGAGTGCAGCTGGAATGAAACATTCTATTTTCAAATTCCGTACGACTGGCTTTGCGGGGTGTACCTGGTCAAGGTGATCCGTTCCGACGGCGAGCGGTTCAAGCGCTTCGCGCCGTTCGTGCTCCCGGATCGCCGGCCGGCGGAGATCCTCTACCAGCCGACCTTCAACACCTATCAGGCCTACAATCAATGGGGCGGCGCCAGTCTTTATCAGGGAGTGGCCGGCCGCGCGGTCGAGGTTTCCTATGATCGCCCCTACGATGCCGGGGAGGGCGCTGGGCTCCTCTTCTGGTTCGACTATCACTTCTTCAAGTTCCTCGAGAAGAATGGCTACGACGTCACCTACGCCTCGAACGTCGACTTCAACCGGTTCGACAACCTGTTGTCTGGAATTGGCGCCTTCGTGACGGCCGGCCATGACGAATACTGGCACCCGACGGAGAGAGCTCAGGTGGATGCGGCTGTGGATTCCGGCCAGACCAGCTACGCCTACTTCGGGGCGAACGGCGCCTTCTGGCGAATCCGCTATGTTGAAAACAGCGTCTCCGGCCAGCCGCTGCGCACGCTCGTTTGCTACAAATCATACGATGATCCGGTGACCGATGCGCCGACGGTCCATTTCAGCGACCCGCCCAATCCGCACCCGGAAAACCTGCTCTATGGCATTTCCTTCGACTCGGTCCAGGCGATCCCGTTCCCGCTGGTGGTAGGCGATCCCAATCACTGGCTCTACCAGGGGACCGACGTGGTCGCCGGGGAGGCCCTCCCCGGGTTGCTGGGGATCGAGTGGGATCGCATCTGGCCCGATCGGGAGACGCCGGGCGATGTCCGGGTGATCCAGGAGAGCCCGGTGCTGCGGGATTTCGGAACGGCCGGAGCCTCCCACACCGTCGAGCGCAATCTCGCGGCGGGCAATACGGTCTTCGCCGCCGGCACCTTCTACTGGGCCAGCGCACTGGCCGTGGACCAACCTGAATTCATCGACGACCGGGTCGCGCGGATGACCCAGAACGTGCTGGAGCGTGCCCTGGCGCATCGCCGCCCGCCGGTGGAGCCGCCTCCGACCGGGCCGGTGCGGCCGACGCCTGTTCGAATTGTTCCGGAATGGGCGGCCTCGGTTTCGGCGCTGGCCGGCTCCGCGCGGATTGCGGGATGGGCCGACGGCCCCGGCGATTCGGCGAGGTTTTCCGGCCCCCTTGGGCTGGCCGCCGGACCCTCGGGGCAGATCATCGTCGCCGACGGTAACAATCACCTGGTTCGCCGGATCGACGCCGATGGCACCACGTCCACCATTGCCGGGACCGGATTTCCCGGATCGGCCGACGACAGACCCGGGAGCCAGGCGAGCTTCAGCTCTCCCACCGGAGTAGCCGTGGTGGCGGACGGGACGATCTACGTCGCCGACTCGGACAATCACGTCATCCGCCGGATCCGGAACGATCCGCCCACCTTTTCGGTGTCGACCTACGCGGGGCAGATGCGGCAGCCGGGCTGGGTCGACAGCGGTGACCCGCTCGGCGCCCGTTTCGAGCGCCCGATGGCCCTGGCCCTGGACGCCTCGGGCAATCTCTACGTGACGGAAATGTTCGGGAACAGAATCCGGCGAATTGCGCAGGGATCGAGGTCGGTCAGCACCTACGCCGGAAACGGAGAATCCGGAACCCTGGACGCGCCGGTCGCGACCGACGCCCGATTTGCCTATCCGTCGGCGGTCGCGGTGGGGCCCAGCGGCGAGGTCTACGTGCTCGACGCGACCACGCAGTTCCTGCGGCGGATCTCGCCCGGTGGAAGCCACCCGGTGGACACGATTGCCGGAAGCTTCTACGCGATTGGATACGGGGATGGCGGCGGCTTGGATGCGCGCTTCCGGGCGCAGCTGGGGATGGCGGTCGGCCCGGCGGGCGAGATCTATCTGGCGGACTCGGGCAATTTCAGGATCCGAAAGGTCGTGCCCGGATCGGCGATCGATAGCACCCGCGTCACGACCATCGCCGGCACCGGGCGCGTGGGGACCAATCTGGGAAGCGGCGACAGCGCGGACATCGCGCTTCCCGCCGGCGTCGCCGTGCTGCCCGATGGGCGGATCGCCGTCTCGGATGCCTACAACCAGGTGATCCGCCTGATCACTCCCAGCGGGACGTCTGGAATTGCGCAGTAGCTGCTGATATCAACGCCGGTCAGATGAAGGCGGGATTGGTTGGTTATTCGCTGGTGGGCAAGACCACGCTCTTCAACGCGCTCACCGCGCTGAACCGGGGCGGCGGCGCAGGACGCCAGGCCAATCTGGGAGCGATCAAGGTTCCCGACCCGAGGGTGGACGCGCTCTCCGCGATCTACAAGCCGAAGAAGAAGACCTTCGCCGAGATGCTCTTCGTCGACGTGCCCGGGCCTCGCGGCAAGGGCTCAGGCCTGGACGCCGAGTCGATCAAGGCGTTGGGCGACGCGGACGCCTTCTGCGTGGTGTTGCGCGGCTTTCCCGGGGGGGACGGATCGCCTCCGCACCCGCTGCAGCAGTTGCGGGACTTCGACTCGGAGCTGGTCCTCGCCGACTTAAGCCTGGTGGAAAAACGTCTCGACCGCCTGCGCAAGGAGCACGGGAAGACGGGGGCCGAGTACCATGAGCTGGCGCGTCTGGCCGAGCACCTCGAGGCAGGTCGCCCTCTTCGCACCATGCGCTGGAGCGAAGCGGAGGACAAGGAGATGGCGCACTTCCAATTCCTCTCCCGCCGTCCAATGCTCGTCGGGGTCAACGTCGCCGAGGACCAGGCCTCCAGCCCCCCGGCGCCCGAGCTCACCGCCGAAGCGAAGGAGCGGGGAGCGGAGGCGATCTCCTTCTGCGCCGCCGTGGAATCGGAGATCTCCCAGCTCGACCCAAAGGATCAGGGGGAGTTCCTCGCCTCGCTCGGGCTCGACGAGCCGGCGCGGGCGCGTTTCATCCGCGCGGCGTACAAGCTGCTCGATCTGATCTGCTTCTTCACCGTCGGCGAGGACGAGGTGAAGGCCTGGACGATCCGCCGCGCAGACCATGCGCCCCGCGCCGGCGGGCGCATCCACAGCGACATCGAGCGCGGCTTCATCCGGGCGGAAGTCATCCACTACGACGACTTCATCGCTTCGGGCAGCGAGGCCAAGGCCCGCCACGAGGGGAAGCTGCGACTCGAGGGCAAGGAATACGTTGTCCGGGACGGCGACATCATGAACTTCCGCTTCTCCGTCTGACCCGAACGAAGCTCGATCCGCGGGGATGGCAATTGCGTCGCGGCCACCGGGCGGACGGCCGCGTGGTCGCCCGGATGCCACGAAGCGCCTGGACAGATCGCTCGCGCGATACAGGTTGGGGTTACGGGGGATTCGGCTGAGCTTTTCAGCCTCCCTCGGGAAAGGCTGTGTTTGAAATGGCGATTATTCGACGCAACGACGGTGGCCGGGGCCTTGTCCGATCACGCGGCTGGGACCCGTTTGAAATGATGCAGGAGCTGATGGGAGGCGAACCTTTCCGCGAGCTTGCCCGAACGGGATTTGGCGACGCGGGGAGCTTCATCCCGACTTTCGAGGTGAAGGAGACCAAAGATTCGTACATGTTCAAAGCCGATCTTCCGGGCGTCAAAGAGAGCGATGTGGAGATCTCGCTGAGCGGAAACATGTTGACCATCTCCGGCCAGCGGGAAGAGGAGAAGAGAGACGAGAACGATAAATACTTTGCCTATGAGCGCACCTACGGAACCTTCACCCGTTCCTTCACCCTTCCCGAAGGAGCGGATACCGAGCACGTCCGTGCGGAGCTCAAGGACGGCGTGTTGACGATCGTGGTGCCGAAGAAGGCCGAGGTGCAGCCCAGGAAGATCGAGGTGCAGATCAGCGGCCAGAGCAAAAGCGACGACAAAGACCGGGCGAAGGCGTAGTCGACGCAGTCGATGAGGGGCCGCGCAAGACCGTCTGCCTTTGACCGTGTCAGGTGGAGGAGGAGGGGTCGTCTTTCGGGATGAAGTGAGTTCGCAGGAACTCTTCTTCCAACGGCGAAAGATCGAAACGGACGGCAGCCTGTTCGATGAGCTTCAGCGTCAATGGGCTGCCGTTCGATTGATCGCTCAACCAACGGACCGCGCTGCGCAGGCCTTCTCCCTCAGGCAAGAGGGGCTCGTTGATGCTGCGACGACCGGCTGCCATAACTGCCTCCGCTTCCCGCCGGTTCGGCGTCGCTACAGGCCGACGCGCTCGGCCAGGTCTTTGGGTGGAAGGGCGGTATAGTCCTTATCCAGCGTAAGCTCCACGCGCTTGGCGACGGTGTGGCCGATGGTCGCGCGCAGCAGGCCGAGGAAGTGCGGGGGAGCCACCAGCACCAATCGATCGTAGGCGTTCTCCGCGTGGCCCTTTTCCAGAGCCTTGGCGATCTCGTGGGCGAAACGCTCGGACTCCACCTCGTGCACGGGTTTGGTCGGCTCCATCGCGGGCCGGTCTGGGCTGGCGCTCTGCTTTACCCGCCCGGGCCGGTCGGTGAGGATGTCCCTTCCCTTAGCCCTGGATTCTGGATGTTCCAACTCGCGAATCAGCTGCCATTGGCGATGCGGTCCGAGTCGAAAAAAGCGGGCTCGACTGGCGTCGCAAACCACCACCCAGGTAGGTCCCATTCTCTCTCCTTGGCTCGGATGACCCATGCGAAGTTGCGAGGGTGCCGCGGATTCGCAAGGCCATATCCGGCTTTGCCGTCGAATCCGAGCGTCCTTCCCCGGCAACGTTCAGGCGACGACAGGTTCGGCGCGAGCCATCCGCCGCCGCCCAGCGGAGGCGATAAGCCGGATTCGACGGCGCGGCGTATTGCAGGCGGTCCGGCGCCGCGCCATGGTCAACGTATGTGGCCCCAAACGCTCTCCAAGCGACTCGGAATCGATTATCCGATCATCCTTGCCCCGATGGCGGGTGGCCCCAGCACTCCGGAGCTGGTGTCGGCCGTCTGCGAGGCCGGCGCGCTCGGCTCATTCGGCGCCGGTTACCTGGCGCCCGATCTCATCCGCGCCGCGATCCGCGACATCCGCGCCCGGACGAAGCGCCCCTTCGGGATAAATCTCTTCATTCCCGATCCCGGCGGGCGGCCTCCAAGCGACGCCGAGGTGCAAGCGGCCAGCGCGGCCCTGGAACCGATCCGCCGCGAGCTTGGGGTGAGCGGTGCGCCCAAGATCGGACCGCTCCCCGCCTTCGCGGCCCAACTGGCGGTGGTGATGGAGGAGCGGGTGCCGGTCTTCAGCTTCGCTTTCGGTTCGCTGGACGCGGCCGTCGTCCGCGAGCTGCAGGGATTGAACATGATGGTGCTCGGCTCGGCCACCACCGCGGAAGAGGCCCGACTGCTCGAGGCCACCGGCGTCGACGCGATCGTGGCCCAGGGCGCGGAGGCAGGCGGCCATCGGGGCACCTTCGCCGGCGCTTTCGAGCAGGCGCTGATCGGCACGATGGCGCTCGTCCCCCAGGTGGTCGACTCGGTCCGCCTGCCGGTCGTCGCCGCGGGCGGGATCATGGATGGCCGCGGCGTGGTGGCGGCCATCGCCCTGGGCGCCGCCGCGGCCCAGCTGGGGACGGCGTTCCTCGCTTCCCCGGAAAGCGGCGCCCCGGCGGTGCACAAGAAGGCGATGCTCGCCCGGTACGCCGCCGATCCCACGCGGCTGACGCGCGCCTATTCCGGCAAGATGGTGCGAGGCTTTTCCAACCGCTTCATGGCCGATGTCGAGAAGGCGGGCGCCATCCTTCCCTACCCGTACCAGAACTCGCTCACCGGGGAAATTCGGCGCGCCGCGGTCCAGCAGGAAAGGCCGGACTACGCGTCGATGTGGGCGGGGCAGGGCGCTCCGCTGGCGGTGGCGAAGCCGGCCGCGGAGATCGTGCGGGATCTGATAACGCAGGCCGAGCGCGTGGCCGCTCAGCTGTCCCCTCGATAGCCTCGCTCAAGCGCGAATCGGATCCACCACCGGAAAGCTCGCGGTCACCTGTTCGGGGTACTTGAGTCCCGTCCCGGTGTTCATGAGAACAATTCGCTCGTCGCGGTGGATCACCTTGTCGATCAGCAACCTCTTGGCGGCGGCCCAGGTGGCGGCCCCTTCCGGCGCGGCGAAGATGCCCTCGCGCGCGCCGATTTCCCGCATCGACTCGAGGATCTCGTCGTCGGTGACGGTCAGCGCGGTGCCTCCCGATTTGCGGATGACGGACAGGATGAGGTAGTCGGCCACCGCGCCGGGGACGCGAAGGCCGCTGGCGATGGTCCACGCGTTCTGCCACGTCGGCGCGCTGTCCAGCCCGTGCAGGAATGCCCGGACGATCGGAGCGCAGCCGGCGGCCTGGACGGAAATCATCCGCGGTCGCTGCGAGCCGATCAGCCCGAGCTCCTCCAGCTCTTGGAAGGCCTTCCAGATCCCGATGATCCCCGTGCCGCCACCCGTCGGGTAGATGATGGCGTCGGGCAGCTCCCACCCGAACTGCTCGGCGAGCTCCAGGCCCATCGTCTTCTTGCCCTCGGCGCGGTACGGCTCCTTGAGCGTCGAGACGTCGAACCAACCGTGTTTGGCCGACTGCTCGCGGACCATCGCGCCGCAGTCGTTGATCAATCCGCGCACCAGGGTCACCTGGGCCCGGTAGATCGAGCCCTCCTTCTTGTTCAGCTCGGGCGTGTCCTCCGGCATGAAGACGTGAGTCGGAATCCCCGCCCGCGCCCCGTAGGCGGCGAGGGCGGATCCGGCGTTCCCCGCCGAGGGGATCGCGATCTCCTTCACCCCCAGCTCGATCGCCTTGGAAACCGCGGCGGAGATTCCGCGCGCCTTGAAAGATCCGGTCGGGTTCAGGCCCTCGTCCTTGATGAACAGGGCCTTGCACCCGAATTCGGAGCCGAGGCGGTGCGCCGGCAGCAGCGGCGTATCTCCCTCGCCCAGGGTGACGATGTTCGCCTCGGCTCGGACGGGCAGCAGCTCGCGCCAGCGCCACATCCCCCGGGGCCGGCTGGCGAGGCTCTCCCGGGTCAGCGTCCGTGCGGCGCGGTCAAGATCGTAGCGCGCCAGCAATACCTTCTTGCAGCTCGGGCAGAGGGTGTGGACCTGGTAGGTTTCGAACTTGTTCCCGCACGCGCTGCACTCCAGATGTGAAAGCGCGCTGCTCTGCTCGGCGAATGGCATGGAACGCGGCTGTAACAAAATCAACTTCCCGAATGCAATCGGTGAAGGAAGTCCGTCAGCATCAGCTCCTGCGCCAGTCCCGCCGAGGGGAGGAGGCGATTGGCGAACAGGTGGATGTGGCTGTAGGCCTGATCGGCCACCGGCCGCGAGAGGCGGTCCCCGCGCTCCAGCCGGACGAGCTTCGCGCACGGGTCCTTCAGCCTCTTCGAGCGTCGCTGAAAGACGGCGAGCGCCCGGGTGAGCGCGGACCCCGGCTCGGGCTTGGAGGCTAAAATCCGCCGCAGGGAGGGAACCTCGCTCTGATAGCGCAAAGCGATCTGCCTCTCCAGATTCGCGTCCGCCTTGAGACGCGCGGCGAGATCGTCCCTCGCCGTCTTGAGGGCGGCGATCTTCTGCGGGCGGGTGAGACCCAGATCGGAAAGGAGCAGGTCGAAGCCGATCAACGCAACCTGCCAGCGCATTTCGTTCAGCTCCGCCTCCGAGAGCTCGCGGAGGATCGAGACGACCGCCTCGCTGTCGGCGCAGAAGATCTCTTCCGCGACGGCCGTCCCTTCCTCTCCTCCGAAGCGACTGACGTCCCGGTGATAGGTGTCGAGCTTGATGCTGAAAACGCGGCGGTCCTCGAGCAACGGCGCGGCATGAGATCGGATCTCCGGCCAGACTTCCGCGGTCAAGCGGTCCGGGGCGCCGTGAAACCGCAGTCGCAGGTGGTGCCCGGGGTCCGCGTAGCGCATGAAGTGCCAATGCCCGAGCGCGCCCGAACCGAGCGTGCGTCCGGTCGCGGGAAAGACCACTTCGCGCAGCACCTCGTCGAGGGCCGCCGGGGCCGAGTAGAGATTCACCTGCAGCCATTCGGAGCCGGGAGGAAAGGATCGCCGGGTCTCCGGGCGCGGCGCCCGGGCCTCCGCCGGCGGCCCGCCTTGCGCCCGAAGGAAGGGGACGGTGATCTCGTGCGCGTAGCGGCCCAGGGGCCCGAGAGTGCAGAGCGAGTCGGGCGCGGGGAACATCTCCACCAGCGAGGCCCTCCGCTCGGTGAGGATCCGCTGGATCAGACTCTCCGCGCTGAGCACATTCTCGAGGTCGAAGACCGAGCGCCGCAGCCCTTCCCCGGTCTCGACGAAGCGCGGAAGCCCCAGTCGCTCGCGGAGCTGGCACAGCGCGCGGAAGCGGTCGACGGCCTCCGGTTCTCGAAGCCCCTCAATCGCGTCGCCGCCGAGCGTCCACCGGGCGCGGCTGAGGACCAGTTTTCCGCAGATCACCCGGGGCAGAAACGCCGCCCCGCCGAGCGTTCCCCAACTCCACTGCAACCGATCGGCGGCGCCCTGGCTCTGCAGAGCGCAGAGGAAGCGATAGATGGGGGGGTTCCTCGGATCGAGAAAGTCGTGGGTCGCGGTGAGCCGCGGAATCAGCTCGCACCCCAGCCGCTTGGAGCTCAATCGAATCCGTTCGGCGACGACCGAGAGGTAGAGGTCGGTCACCGGAATCCGATGCTCCGGATCCGCCGCGGACGGACCGAGGTACGAAATCTCCCGTTCGCGCAGCCTCGGGCGCACCAGCAGATGGCGATCGCCGAGGTGGGGAAGCGAGGCGATCTCCGCGAAGCTCGCCTCCGGCCGGAGCGACTCTTCGGCCCGGAGGTGACGCTCCACCCGCTCCCGGAGCTTGGGATCGCTGGCGCAGAATTGACCGAGCGGGGCCAGGCCGGGCGGGCCGGCGACGCGGTCGATGCGAAAGAAGAACTCCCCCGCATCGAGGGCCGCCTCCGACGCGGCGGAGAGCGCCCCGAAAACCGCGAAGGAATCGGGCAGCGGCAGCGCGTCGGGGGCGGCGATCGACGCGAGATCCCCGGAGGTCAGAACGATCGATGCCGAACCGGTCCTCCACGCTTCCTCGAGATTCGAATAGAGGAACCTCTCGCGCGCGCCGAAGCCGGCGCCGGCTTCAGAGGGCCGCGCAAAGTCCAGCCCGTCGAGCAGGGGCTCGCTCCCGGCCCCCGAGCCTTCGAAGCCGATTCCGTACCGCTCATCGAGCGCTTCGACGAGCGGAACCGTCGAATCGCCGTAGCGGGCGAAGAAGGCCTCGGTGAACCTCTGGATCCGATCGTGGGGCCGCTCGAGGTTTGCCAGGATTTGCGCTCCGCGCAGGATCTCCGCGGCCACCTCGTGGGACAGGGAGGCGGTGCCCGCGGCCCTGAAGACGCGGACGCGAAACAGCGGCCGGTTGGCGCTGGTCATCGAAAGGAGCTTGGCGATCTCCGGATAGCGAGGAGCCTGTCCGCTGAAGGGCTCCCAGTCGATCTGGCCGATTCCTTCGCGGGCGCGGTCGAGCGAGCGGATGATGTTTTGCGCCTCGGGAAACGACTTCAATCTCTCCGTCAGCTCTCCGAGCGGATCCCCGCCGGCGAGCGCGGTGGCAAGCTCCGGCGTCAGGATCTGCTCGTCGACCAGCTCCGCGACGTAGGACGCGGCCTCGTTTCGGGAAATCTCCGGGTCCTCCGTCACCAGCGCGGAGGCCAGCTCGTTCAGGGTCGCGCCGCGCTCGGCGAGCTTGATGATCGTCTCCAGCTGCGGGGTGAGCTCGACGGTCATCGCGCGATACACCCGGGCCGCCCCGTCGCCGTGCGCGGTCAGGCACCGAGCCTTGGCATGGACGCGATAGAGCGTGGAGTTGTTGAAGTAGCGCAGCGCCTGGCGGACGGATGGCAACCGGGCCGCGGCTTCCGCCGCCGCGGTGAGGAAATCGATGTCCACCTGGGTATGCCGGCTCGACAGCGCGCCCAGGTGCAGCCGCGTCGCGCGAGCGATCTCACCGGTCAGCGGCGCCGTCTGCATGCCGCTGAATTCCACCACCGTCGCCAGGCGCACCAGCTGCTCGGCCAGCGCGGCGCCGATCCCTTGCTCTTTTTCCGGCTCGCGCGCCGATGCATTCAGCACCCTGAAAAAGTCGCCCGAGACGAGGAAGAGCCCCTCGCGTATCTCCGGCCGGGAGAGGGCCTGCCTCAGCCGGCGGCGGAGGATGGCGCGGGTCTCCTTGAAGGCCTGCTCGAAGCGCGGATCGTCCACCGGGATTTGCCAGCCGGGGTCGGCCCAGCGCAGCAGATCGTCGAAGGCCAGCAGCGGACATCGGAGGGAGAGGAATTCGGGGCGGGCGATCGCTTTGGGAGGCTCTACGGCGCTCGGCACGGGCACGCGCTTCTTAAACCACCGCGGTCCAGCGGTGTCGATGCTGGTGCCGGCCGTCGATCACCCCGGCTTGGGCTCGCTGATGCTGCAGGGCCGCTCCCTCTGTCCGTTCCCCCTGCCTCCCCTCCCACGGCCCGGGGGCGCATTCATACACTTGCTTATGGAGATTACAAGCCATGATTGTAGGTGCGCGAGCTTTTTTGCCCGACCCCGGCAACGACCCTCAGCCCTCGGTGTCCCGGTCGAACTGGAAGATCTGGGCCTGCACGTGCAGAGTCAGCCGTCGAATGCGCGCCAGCACCAGCTCCAGCTCGCCTGTTGCTTTTTCGCGCTCGCGCGAATCGGCGCCGGCCCTGGCCAGGCGCGCCGCCGCCTGCCGGCCCTGCTCCACCTGAACGCGGAGAAACTGCTCGGCGTGGCGAATGACTTTCAGCGCGGGCTCGTCGCCCCGGACGTTCTTCTCGAACGCGAGCGCCTTGATCCGCACGATGGCGTCGCGCGCGTGGCTCAGCTCGCTCTCGAGGTCGTCCGAGGCAGAAGGTTCCGCATTCATGTGGGGTGTGTGGTCTGCCGTCGGTGGTTCAATCCTGTAGGTAACAGAGGCTCTTCATCGTGGGCGGGCGGGACAAGTGGGAAGGGGACGAGAGCTTGTCTGTCCGATGGTGCAGCACAAGTTTTTGACGGTCGAGCCAGCCGACGGGTCGAAGGAAGGCGGCTCGTCCAGCGAGCATGGAGGCTCGCGTGCTCAGCCGAACCGATGCCAGGGAAAGCGCAGGTTTGGAATGCGCCTCCGCCGGTTCCGTTGTAAGAGGGCATCTGCCGAATCAGGAGGACGAGGTCCCAATGCGCAACGCACAGAGGGCGTGGATCGCGGTGATTTGCTTGGTCGCAGTCGGGGCGGCCTTGCCGGTGATGGCCCGGCAGCCGAAGGCGGCTCCGTTGGACGTGACCTACTACTACCTTCCTGGTTGACCGATCTGCGCCAAGGTGAAACCCGCCGTGAGCGGGTTCGAGAAGGAATTTCCCGGCAAGGTCCATGCGAAGAATGTCGACGCGACCACGCCGGCAGCCACCGAGGCGGTCAAGGCCCTGGGTTTCAAGAGCCACGGCCTGGTGATTCGTTCGCCCGATGGAAAAGTGCTCTGGAAACAGGCCGACCACACGGTAAAGGTCGAGGACGCCCGGGCGGCGATCCAGGATATCCTCAAGACGTAACCCCCCGGAGCTCGAGGTGTCCCGGGTCTTCAGCTGCCCCATGCCTTTGCCGCCCCTGGGCGGAGCGGGGCTAGGCGCGTGAGGAGCGCTCGAGGAGCGGCTTACGGGCTGATCGCCGCCGCGCTGTTCGGCGCGAGCGCGCCCCTGACCAAGCTGCTTCTGCCGCAGTCGAGCCCGCTGATGCTCGCCGCGCTCCTCTACCTCGGCGCCGGACTGGCGCTCACGCTCTACCGCGCCGCTCGCCCCCGCCGCGCCGCTGCTCAAGAGGCGCCCCTGGGGACAAATGACATCCCGGCGCTGGCGGGGATCGCGTTGTTCGGAGGTGTCGTGGGGCCGCTGCTGATGCTCTTCGGCCTGTCGCGGGTATCGGGCTTCGCCGGGTCGCTCCTTCTGAACCTCGAGACCCCCTTCACGATGCTCCTGGCGGTGATGCTCTTCCGCGAGCACCTGAGCCGAGGCGAAGTCTTGGGGGCGCTGCTGATCGTCCTTGGCGCGGGGCTCTTGAGCGGCCGGCCGGGCGAGGCCCTCTGGGCCGACGGGTGGGGCATCGCCTTGATCGCCGGCGCCTGCTTGAGCTGGGCGCTGGACAACAACTTGAGCCAGTGGGTCTCGGGGAAAGACCCGGCCGCCATCGTCCAGGCGAAGGCGCTTTCATCCGGAGTAGGGATGCTCCTCGTCGCGGTGGCGACCGGGCAGCGGGTTCCCGGCGCGGACTTCGCCGCCATCGCCCTCGGCCTGGGCAGCCTGAGCTACGGCCTGAGCCTTCTGCTGCACATGCGCGCGCTGCGGCTGCTGGGCGCGGCGCGCGAGGCCGCTTTCTTCGCCACCGCGCCCTTTATCGGAGCCGCGCTCGCCATTCCCATCCTGGGGGAAAGGCCGACCCCGTTCGCCGCGTTGGCCGGGATCTTCATGGTAACCGGAGCGATCCTCCTCGTCCGAGCCCGCCACAGCCACCTGCACGTCCACGCGCCGCTCGAGCACGAGCACCTCCACGTCCACGACGAGCACCACCAGCACCCGCACCAGGGTCCGGTCACCGAGCCGCACACCCACCCGCATCGGCACGGCCCCTTGACCCACCAGCATGCGCACGTCTCGGATGCGCACCATCGCCATCTCCACGACCGATGACCGCGGTCACAAAAAACGCGAAAGGGCCGAGCCGCGCGCGCCCGACCCTTTCTTGCCGGAGACCTTGGCTACTGGCCGATGGTGACTGTGCCGCCCCGGCTCATCAAGAACATCGGCTGGGTGATCGTCAGCCGCTCGTTGTAGCTCCGGGCGGTGATCTTCAGTTGGGCCTGATTCCATGCCCCGTTGATCCCTTCGGCGATGGTGAGGAACGGTTGGTCCGGAATGCCATACCGGAAAAACACCCCCGTTCCACCGTCGACGTAGACGGCGATCGCCTCCTTGAGATTGGGCAACGGTCCGATTTGCCGTCCGGACGCCTGAGCGACCCCGGTCTCGCGCAACAGGCCTCGCATCTGAATCGAGCTCAGATGGGTCAGGCCACGGCTGCGGCGGACGCCCTGAACGTTCGCCACCGCGCCGGCGATGATCGCCGAGCCGCTCGAGGTGCCGCTGAACGTGCCGGTATAAAACCGGGTTTCAATCGGCCCGAACAGGTCGCCATAGCCGGCGGTGACGACGCTGTCTCCCCACCCCTGCACATCGACCCGGGTGCCGGCATCGGACCAGCACCAGGGACTGCGGGAGCTCGAGCCGCCTGCGCCAACCATGATCGCGAAAGAATCGCGGGTGGAACGGCTGAAGAGGTTGTTGTATCGAGAGTCGTCCAGATTCATCTGACCATTGCCCGCGGCTTCCACGACGACGATCAAGCTGCTCACCGTGGCATTGCGAATGGCATCGTATTCGGCCTGGTTCCACTCCACCGCAATGCTGCCGAACTGACCGCAGTTGCCGCAGGTGGTGTTGCAGGTCAGAGTGCCCACCGGCCCGGTGACCTGCTGCTCGATGAGGATGATGTCTCCGTTGCGTAGTTGCCCAGCGGCCCGGTTAATGGCATCGGCAACGTCGTAGACGTTCCGGCAGGGAAGCGGCGAGCAAACCTGGCGGTAGGGATGGGAGATACCGACCGGCAATCGCGGCGCCATCCCGGTGACGCCGAAGCCGTTTTCGACTCCCGCCAAAACGCCCAGGACCGCCGTCCCGTGGTTGCGATTGACGCCGTCCCGGACGCCGCTCTCGTAAAAGAGTCCAGGCAAATCCTCATGCCCGTCCCGCCAATCGTATTCGATGTCGATCAGCCGCACCGCCTCGCCCCTTCCGCCGGCCAGCGTCCAGGCGTAGCGCGAATCGAGGCCATTGGATCCGGTGGTGGTCGTCGATGCCGCGTTGAGGTAGCCCTGCTGGCCGCTGAAGTCCGGCGTCACCGCCTGCGCCTGTTGGTAGATCGGCTGGGGATAGGCGATCTCCACGATGTCCAGAGCATTGAGCTGATCGATCAAGGCCTCGCCGTCTTCGACCGTCCCGTTGTCCACGAAGAGATGGAAATAGAGGTTCAAGTCGGCCAGCTCCTCGTTGCTGTTCTCCTCGCCGATCCGCTTCTCCAGCTCGAGCTCGCTCTCGGGCCGGGTGAACAGCCGGGCCACCGCCACGTTGGAGTTGGCCTGAAGCAACAGATTCGCGCTGTCCAACTCGCCGGCCACCTTCGCCGGATCGAGGTTCGCCCGCTGCAGCAAACCCTCGTCTTCCGGCGAGCGCGCCTGCGAGGGAGCCGTCCATCGGTCGTCGCGGAGGCGAAGACCGGTGCCCTCGCGGAATTTCACCACGATCACATCGGGCACCGAGATGTTCGGATCGATGCTCGTCTTCTCCGGCTTGGCCACCACCGACCGCTGGTTGCGCCCGATTTCCGAAGGCTGCCCATACTGGGCCAGCGCCGGCGAGCTTGCGGCCGCGGTCAGCGCCGCGAGGCAAAGGCCGGCTGGAAGGCTCACGATTCTCCAAAGTTTTTTCCGTTTCATGGTCTGTTCCTTCTCAAGGTCGAAAGTTGAAAGGCGAAGGCCGAGGGTGGCGGCAACGCGCCGCCCCCTTCGGCACCGCTACTGAAGGGTGACTACCACCAGCACCAGGCCGCGTCCCTTGGACAGCCCGGTCATCGCCTTGCCGAGAATGGCGCCCTGCGCCTTTCCGTAGTCCCTGACCTTCATCGCGTGGCCGGCATGGCTCGAGGTGGTGAGCAGATCTCCCGCGGAGATCGGGCCGTTGGAGGCGTCCGCCCAGACGTAGACCCGGCCGGAGAGCGCTACCGGATGATCGCCGTCGGCCAGCGTGCCGGCCTGGCCCATCAGCATTCCGGGCGCGACGCCGCCGGCGCCGCTCAAGATGCCCACCACGCGCCGGTCGTAAGCCTTGGCGCTGACCTCCAGCTTGCCGGGGTTGGTCGGGTCGATCGCCACCACCATTCCCGGTTCGATTCCCGCCTCGCCGCGGCGGACTTCGAATTTCTCCGACAGGTCGGAGCCGCCGGTGATTTGGACGACCCGCGCGGCCATGTTGCCGTTGATCTGGACCTTGCCGTCGAAGAAGCCGGCAAAGCCGGTGGTGCTCTTTCCCCAGATGGCATAGGCGCTGGTCCCGTTGTTCGCTTCGGCGATGAGGCCGTTTCCGGCGGGCGCCGTGCTGATCGCCTTCACGCCGGCGTTCGCCGACCCGGTGGTGACGATTCCCAGGACGCCGTAGCCCCCGGCGGAGGCCGATTCGCCATAGACGCCGATCGCATCACCGCTCGTCGCTGTGGCCTTGCCCCAGACGCCGCGCCCGCCGCCGGAGGATGCCGACTCGCCAATCACGCCGAAGGTATTGCCGGTAGTGGCCCCCAGGCCGTAGACGCCGGCTGCCCCGGAGCTTGACGAAAGGGCTTGGCCCAACACGCCGTAGTTCACCCCAGAGGCGGCCTCCGCGATTCCTGCCACGCCTCGGCCGTTAACGCCGGTCGCGTGACCCAAGATGCCCAGAAATGCACCCGTCGTATCGATGCCGGCATTGCCTCCGGCGACGCTCATGCCGTTGCCGGCCGCATTCGGGTTGTTGATCGTCAACGCGGGCCCGAGCTGATCGGCGGAAATCACCGCGCCGGGGGGCAGCGTCTGCGCGTTGTCGGCAATCTTTGCCCGGAACACGTAGCCGTTGGCCGTGATCGGGGTGCGGCCATTGCCGAGCTCCGTGTCCGGCGTGGCGTCCAGCGCGAACGCGATGAACAGCGAGGGATTGCCGGTAAACATCGCGGGGGAGAGCGCCCCGACGTTGCCGATCCTGACCGAGAAGCAGCCGGAGCCGTCGGTCGCCACGGCAGTCTGGGTCTCCTCGAACACCATCGTGCCGCCGCTGGCGGAGTCGAAGAGGCGCAGACGAAGATCCGAGGGATTCGTCAACGACGCATCGCAGTTGCTGAAGGCGATCGTCTGGGAGGTATCTGCCGCGCGCGCCGAGAGCGCCAGCGCACTGGTGAGAAGCAAGGCGACGGACATCAGTTTTCTAGACTTCATGGGTACGTTCTCCTGTTGCAGGTGGCGCGGCCCGGTGCACTTGCCCGGCCGCGCAATGGTGAGGGATTGAAGCGGATTGCCCCGCCCCCCCTTACGAGCGGCGGGTCCCCGTGCATTTGCCGGGCCGCGCTGCGGTCAGAGGGGCAAGCCCGGCGGGCCCCGCGCGTTTGTTTCACCGCGGCAACGGACGCCGCCCGGCCGTTGCATTCGAGCAACGAGCCAAGGCCAAAAAAAAAGCGGCGGCCTGAAGGAGGCCGCCGCGGCAATTCAGTCGAAGACGGGCGTCGTTAACGGCTCTTATTGCTCGCCGCCAGGGTCGCGGTGTCGATCCGCGAGAAATAGACGTCGGGATCCCCGTTCCGCGGATCGGGCCAGACCGCGTACAGCGAAGTTCCCTGGGTCACCCCGCGCAGATAGTCGCCGGCGTAGGTGAACCCCGGATCGGTGCGGATCCCCTGCCAGCTCGAGGTCACGTCGGTCACCTGCGTATCGGTGAAGGTGTAGCCTCCGTCGGTCGACTGCGAGAGGTACAGATCGGTCAGACCCGTGCCGGGGTTGTTGCGTCGATCCAGGTAGACGACATTGACCGTGCCGTTGGCGTCCACGCTCACCGAGGGCCACCAGTGGGGAGCCGACACCTCGTCCTGATTGACCGGCATCGGATTGGTCCAGGTTGCTCCGCCATCCTCGGTATGAGCGATCATCGGCCGGTTCCACCCGCCCAGGCCGCTGTGCCAGACGACATAGACAAAGCCGTCGTAGGCGCCGCCGCTGGTGTCAATGCCCACCTGGGGGAAGTCGGAGGAGCGGTCCATGAATTGCACCGCCGGGGCGGAGAAGGGAAAGCTTCCGCTCGACTGGAAGGAATCGCCGCCGTCGCTGGACTTGTAGACCCGAATCGATCCGCTGGACTGCAGGGCGACGAAGACATTTCCTTGACTGTCGACCGCAGGGAAAGAGCCCTGGACGCCGCCGCCCGCTTGGACCGCGACCTGGGGGCTCCAGGTGTCGCCGTTGTCATCCGAATAGGTGGAGTAGATGCCGGCCGGCGAACCGAACCTCGTATAGGTCAAATGGATTCTTCCGGTGTTCGGGTTGACCACGATCGCTTCCTTGTCGTGGGTGGCGCTGGGCGGGAAGGAGACGACGCGAACGAAGCTCCAGTCGATCCCGGTCTTCGTCACCGTTCCGCGATGGAAGCCGAATCCCTGGTAGCCGTTGTAGAGGCCGGACAGGTAGAAGGTCGATCCGTCCGGGCTGACCGCGAGCCACGGGTCGCCGTTGTTCATCTGTCGGCTCATCGGCAGGGTACCGCCGTCGGTCCAGGTGTCGCCGTTGTCCAGCGAGAACGCCCAACCGACCGCGGCATGCAGGTCCGGCTCGCAAACGCCGCGAGAGTCGTTGAACGCCGCCACCAACACGTTTCCGGCCACGGCGATCGAGGTCTCGCTCTGGATGACCCCCCGTCCGTTCGGGCACAAGGTCGCATCGTTGACCATCACGTTCGCTCCGACCGCGGCCGCCAGGGTGTTCGTACCGAGCACCTCGTTGGTCGCCGGCCCGAGGTTGCCGGGAAGGGTCAGATCGATCGCGCCTGGAGTCTCCGCCTCATCCGTGTCTCCACGGCTCACCAACGCGTCAGATCCGACGAAAAATGCCGGAATCAAGAATACCGGTGAAGCTATTCTCAACCATCTGTTCCACATGTGCCCTCCGCTGCTGTGTATGCCTATGCCGTCTTGGGTGCATTCATCGCTTCGATTGATAACAAATTACTCCTTGATAAAGGCTTACTTCCGGCTCAGGGCCGCGGGCGTCAGCCGGGCGAAATACGCATCCGGATCGCCGTTGCGACCATCTGACCAGGTAACGAGCACGTCGGTGCCGAGGCTGAGCGAGGTGATGTAATCGCCGAAGTTCGGGGTGATGTCGGAAGGAGTGCTTCCCCAGGTCGTGGCGACTTCGTTGACCTGGATATTGGGCGCAAACGTCACCCCGCCGTCCGTCGACTGGGTGAAGTAGACGTCGGTGATCGAGCTGCCGGGATTATTGCGCCGATCGTAGAAGAAGACATTCACGTTTCCCAGGTCGTCGACGCTGACGTTGGGAGAGTAGTGGATCCCCGTCGTGGCGTCGTCGTTCATCGTCGTCGGCACGGACCAGGTCTGGCCGCCATCGTCGGTCGAGGTGAGGTAGGCGTTGCCGTTTCCGCCGCAGGAGCTGTGGAAAGCGACGTAGATGCGCCCGTCGAACGCCCCGCCGCTGCGGTCCATCGCGACGCTCGGGAAAGCAGGAACCTGGCCGCGGCTGAATCCGGCGACGTTGAAAGGGCAGACCTGGGAGATTTGGACCGTGGGAGAAAACGTGTCGCCGAAGTCATCGGAAGAGGAGACGACCATGCGCTGACTCGGATTGGGCCAACCGGCGAGCCAGAACACATACAATCGCCCATTCGCATCGATGATCGGGAAGGATCCGATGCCTCCGGGAGAGGGAAGGATGGTCGGCCTCGTCCAGGTCGCGGCCTGATCGTCCGAACGAACCACCTCGACGCGGGCATTGTTGACGTCGTAGGCCATGTAGATGCTTCCGGTGTTCTGGTCGATCGCCAGGGCCTCCTTGTCCGTGCCGCTGGAGCCGAAGGTTGCGCGAACGGGGTCGCTCCAGGAGATGCCATCCTCGGTCACCGTTCCCCGGCTGATGGACATTCCGAGGAAGTTGTTCGAGATGCCGGAGATGTAGAACGCGCCATCCGGCCCCACCGCGACCCAGGGATCGCCGTTACTCCAGGGAGTGACGCCGCCGGGAAGCGTGCCGCCGTCGGTGAACGTCTGCCCTCCGTCGAACGAGAAGGCCCAGCCGAGGGTCGATCTCGGCTGCGGGCAGTAGAAGCCCCGCGAATCGTTGAATGCGGAGACGATGACGTCCCCAGAGACGGCCATCGAGGTCTCGCTCTGGGTGTTCCCCCGGCCGCCGCACAGCTCCCGGCTGTTCATCAGCGTGTTGGGGCCGACCGCCGCGTCGAGGGTGACTGCCTCATTCTGACCGGCGACGAAGGGCTCGGGGGGAACGTAGTTGGGAGCGGGCTCGATGCCGTCGCCGTCTCCATCGCTATCGATCGTCGCGGCCTCCTGGCCGTTGCCCTTCTCGCCGCCGACCGCGGTCGTGACCTTCTTCAAGGTCCACGGATTTCCAAGCCCAAGCACGGCGATCAAAACCAGTCCGATGCGCAGCTGCAGCTTCATGGATGTCCCCTTCCTGGTGAGCGGTGCGGCGAAATGTCGCAGCTATAGCGCGATTCCTCCGAGGGTCCAATGGAAAGGACGACCCTGCCGAGAGGTCAGCGGCGCCGGTCTTCGATTGCTGAAAATCCGGGTTCTACGGTTCCTCGCGCGCCAGCGATCGAATGGCGTCGGTGATCTGCGCCAGCTGTGGCACGGAGGCCATCTCCAGATTGTCGGCGAGGCCGATTCCGGGCACGAACTTGCCCGCGAGCAGCCGCGGCGGGGCGAGGAGCCGGTAGAACAATTCCTCGACGGTGCGCCGGATGAGGTGCTCGCCGAAGTTGGTCACCTCGGTGTCTTCATTGACGAAAAGGACGCGGCAGGTCTTCTCCACCGAGGCCTTGATCAGTTCCCAGTCGTAGGGCCAGAGGCTGCGCAGATCGATCACCTCGGCGTCCACGCCTTCTTCGGCCAGGGCGGCCGCCGCCTGGGCGCAGATGGGCTGGGTCCGGCCGTAGCTGACGACGGTGACGCCGCCTCCCTGGCGCACCACTTTCCCTTTCCCGATCGGGACCGCGTAGGGCTCGAGCTTGGGCCAGTCCGGCTGCCACTTCGAGCGATCGCCGAGCGGCGCGTCGATCATCTTCGAGAGCTTCCGGTAGTCCGCCGGCTCTCCGGGGATGAGCTCCTCGCCGCGCAGGCGGAGCAGGGCCTTCGGCTCGAGGAACATCACCGGATTGTCGTCCGAGCAGGCGGAGATCATCAGGCCATACGCGTCGAGCGGCGTCGAAGGGATCACGATCTTCCAGCCAGGCAGGTGGGTGGCCACGGCGTCGAAAGAGTGCGAGTGGTAGATCGCTCCCCGGATCCCCGAGCCGACCGGGGTCTTGAGCACCATCGGCAGGTTCCAATCGCCGTTGGAGGACCAGTGGACGCTGCCGGCGAGCTTGAGCAGGTCGATCGAGTTGAAGATGTAGTCGCAGAACTGGATCTCGGCGACCGGCCGCTGCCCCGCGAAGGCGAGACCGATCGCGGCGCCGATGATGCCGCGCTCGTCGAGCGGAGAATTCCAGGTGGTCTTGAGCCCCTGGGTGGTGGTGAACACGCCGCCCAGCGGTGGGCCGACGTCCTCCCCGAAGATGTCCTTCACCCCGAGGTTCTCCTCGGCGTAGTGGAGCGCCATTCGAATCGCCTGGGCCATGCTCGCCATCGCTACTTCTTCTCCGCGAAGACGTGCTCCCAGATCGACTCCGGGCTTGGTTGGGGTTCGCTGCGGACCTCGCGCGCCGCCTCGGCGAGCTGCTTCTCCCAGCGGCCGCGGACCTCGTCCATCTGGGCCCGGGAGAGAACGCCGTTCTCCTCGAGCCACTTCTCGTACATCTTCACGCAGTCCGGCTCATCGGCGACGAAGTTTGCGCCGGACGCCGACGAGTGCCCGTAGAGGCGGGACACCGTCGCCTCGAGCAGGAAGGGCCTTCGCTCGCTGCGCACGTAACCGATGGCGTCCTTGAGCTCCTGGTAGGCGACGATCGGATTGTTCCCGTCGATCGTCTTGGTTCGCATGTTGTACGGCTTGCCGCGATCCGAGATGTTCTTGCAGGCCTGGACGGTGCTCGCCGGCGTAGAGATGCCCCACTGGTTGTTGGTGACGACGATCAGGATCGGCAGCTCGTTTCCGGGTCGCGAGCTCCAGTTGAGGCAGGTCTCGAAATCCCCCTCGGCGGTGCCGGCGTCCCCTCCGGTGACGATGGTGATGCCGTCGCCGCCGTGGCGTCTCTGGGCGATCGCCGTTCCCGGGGCCATCGAATAGTGAACCTCGATCGGCGAGCTCCCGGGGACGATGTTCCACCGCCGCTTCGAAAAATGGCCGACGAAGTTTCGCCCGCCCGAGTAGGGATCGGTCGCCGTGTTCTTCATCTGGCGCAAGGCGCCGATCGGATCCTCGCCGAGCGCGAGCAGGGTCGCGGACTGGCGGTAGTGCGAGTGGAGGTAATCGTAGTCCAGCCCCTGGCCTTTCTTCATCAGAAGGCCGAGCGGCACATTGAAGGCCTCTTCTCCCGGCCCGCCGATCCAGAAAAAGCCGTCGCCGTGGCGATACATCCGGATCAGCCGCTCCTCGAGCGCGCGGGCTTCCACCATCAGATCGTGGATGCGGATCAGCAGATCGCGGTCCAAAGGGAGGTTCGCCTCGTCGCGCTTGACGAGCTGGGGTCGCTTCAGGCGTTGGGACATCTCTTTCAAGGTGGCCTCGACTTTATCAGTGGGGAGCAAGGCAGCGCACGAGGAAATCGGCGGCCTTGTCCAGGATTTCCAGGGGAATCGTGTGCCCGCCATCGAAAGTCAGGAAGTCGACCTCGAGGCCGGCCTCGACGAGCAGGTCGCGCAGCGCCACCGCGCGTTGAAACGGCAGCACGGGGTCCTGCGTGCCGTGCGATTGGAACACTTTCAGACCGAGGCGCGATGGCGCGCGCTTGCGCCAATCGGCCTCGCTCACCAGGGTGCCGGAGAGAATCACCAGCCCGGCCGGCGCCTCTTCCAGGCGGAGCGCCACGTCGATCGCCAGCATCGCGCCCTGAGAAAATCCGCCGAGCGCGATCTTCGCGGGGCCGCTCCCCATCTGGCGGGACACCTCGTCGATCAGCGAGAGGAGCAACCGGCGAGCGCGAGGAAGCCCCTCCGGCGTCGCCTGGCTCAGACGCTGGATCGATTCGGGATCGCGCGCGGCGGCGATTCGATCGAGGTCGATCTGCCACCAGGCCCGGCCATAGGGCACCCCCAGATCGGCCATCGAGATGGGCGCCTCGGGGAACACGAAGCGGGCCCGCTGAGCAAGCTCGGGCCGCCGCTCCATCATCGCCGCCCCGAGAGGGACGAGGTCATCCCCCGGCGCGCCGTAACCGTGGTTCAGGACGACGGTGAGATCGGGCGGAGCGGAGGACTCCTGGAGGACGCGGCAGCGCAGCGAGCCCAGGGTCGTGGTGAGATCCATGCCCGGGGAATATCAAAGACCGGGCCGTCGCGGATCATCAATGGATTTATTGATATTGTTATCGCGCCAGCCAGGCGGCGGTCCGCGCCCCGGGGCCGCGGTTGCGGAAGGGGATCGAGAGAACAATCCCTGCGACAAATCCGCCGGCATGGGCCCACCAGGCGACTCCCCCGGCCATTCCCGCCCGCGCGCTCAGCTCCATCGTTCCGTTGAGCAGCTGCATCAGGAACCAGAAGCCGAGGTAGAAGAGGGCGGGGATCTGCACGAACCAGGGGATGAAGAACAGGGGCACCAGGGTGACGATGCGGCTTCTCGGGAACATCACGAAGTACGCCCCGAGCACCCCGGCGATCGCGCCGGAAGCACCCACCGTGGGAACGGTGGACGTCGGGCTGAAGAAGGCGAGGGCCAGCGCCGCGATCGCTCCGCTGATCAGATAGAAGATGAGGAAGCGCAAGTGCCCGAAGCTGTCCTCCACGTTGTCGCCGAACACCCAGAGGTAGAGCATGTTGCCCGCGATGTGCGCCCAGCCGCCGTGGAGGAACATCGACGTGAAGAGGGGGACGAAGCGCCAGGGATCCAGCGGTGCGCCGCCCAGGTCGGTCCAGGAGACGAAGCGGGCGGGAATGAATCCGAAGACCTCGACCAGCCGATCCAGGTCCGGCCCGAAGCGCAATTCTTGAAGGAAGAAGAAGGCGTTCACCGCGATCAGGCCAATGGTGACGTAGGGCGTCGTCCGCGAGCGGATGGTGTCCCGGATGGGGATCATGGGGCCTCGGTGCTAAACCTGCCGCCCTGGGGGACGAATCGCCAGTGAATAGCGGCGCAGCGGTGGGGAACCGCCGCAAAATCAAGGGGCCCGGGCCAATCCCGGGCTCGAATTCGCCTCCGGGGTCGCGACCCTCTGGGAGAGGGGCAGCTTGACCAGGAAAGTGGATCCTTCTCCCGGCTTGCTCCGGACCTCGATGGTTCCGCCGAGCGCGTCGACGATTTGACGGACGATCCAAAGGCCCAGGCCAAAGCCTCCATAGCGCTGAGCGGAGTGGGCGCGCGAGAAACGATCGAATATCCGCGCCTGCTCCTCCGGCGGTATTCCAATCCCCGAGTCGCGCACTTTGAGGTAGGCCAGATCGTCCGCCTTATCGACCGAGACTTCGATCGGCCTTCCTTCGCCATACTTGATGGCGTTGATGAGCAGGTTGGACACCACCTGCTCGATCCGCATCCGATCCCACCGGCCGATCACCGGGCCAGGGGCGGAGATGTGCAGCGAGGAGCCGGCGCGGCGGCGAGTTTCCTCCAACCGCTCCACCCCCTCCCGCAGGACCTCGCAGAGGTCCACGTCCTCGATCTCGAGCGCCAACTTGCCCGAGGAGATCCTCGAGACGTCGAGGAGGTTGCGGATGAGCTTGGTGATCCGCATCACCTGCCGCTGGGCCCGATCCACCCGGTTCTGCAAGGAGGTCGGTTCGGATTTCACTTGCTGAAGGAGCAGCTCTATCTGGAGCTGGAGGGCGGTCAGCGGGGTGTTCAGCTCGTGCGAGGCGACGGAGAGAAAATCGTCCCGGGCTTGAACCGCCTCTTCCGCCTCCTTGAACAGGCGCGAGTGCTCCACCGCCGCGGCGGCCCGCCGGCCGAGCTCCTCGCCGATCTCGATCTCCGTCTGCGGGAATGAACGCCCCGAGCGCTCCATGGCGAAGGTGATCGCCCCGCGCACCCGAGGGGCGATCATCGGGACGACCAGCCGCGACGCGCCCGTCGAGGCCGCGGCCCCCGGCTTGGCCGAAAGCGAGGCGCGCTGCGACTCAAGCAGATGGGTCAGCTCTTCTTCGATCGGCCGAAACTGGGATTCCCGGTCGATCAGCAGGTGGGTGGAGGGGTCGATCGCGCAATGGGTGATTCTTTTCAGCGGGCCATTGTTCTCGATGAGGTCGATGGCGCAGCTGTCCGCGAACGTCGGAACGACCAGGCGCGCCAACTGCCGGAGGTTGGCCTCATGGTCCAGCGAGGCGCCGAGAATGCGGCTCGCTTCGGCGAGGAAAGCGGACCGCTGCTCGGCTTCTTCGGCGATCGCCCGGAGCGTCTGCTCGCGCATCAGCTCGAGGGCGGTCTGCTCGGCCTTCGTCCGCTCGGTGATCTCGCGCACCACGACCTTCATGTGTTCCTTGTAGGTAATCTTGCTCTTCGTCTGCTCGAGGACTTCCCGGGACATCAGATGCCCGAGGACGGCGGTCACGAAGATGTAGGTGATTCGCACCAGGCTCTCCTGGGCGTGACCGGCGAGCTGATTGAGGCCAAGCACCAGCGCGAAGTACCCCCCGGCGTAGATGAAGGAGGCGAAGGTCGTCTCCCGAGCCGTGAAGCGGAAGGCGACCGAGACCATCGCCGGGTAGAGCAGGACAAAGAACGGCGAATAGAACCCGCCGGTGGCGTACAGCCAAAGCATGATGAACGCCGCGTCGGAGATGGAGCTGAAATAGGCGGAGAGAAAGACGGCGAAGCGGCGGTAGGGCTCGAAGAAATAGACGAACAGCCCATAGACGCAGGAGAGCGCGATGACCAGATAGGCGAGCCAGGGAATCGTCCCGCTCTTGTCGCTGAAGGCGGTGTAGATGACGCTGTTGGAGGCGATGACGATCAATCGCATCCCGGCGATCACCCGCTCGGCGCTGATCGCTTTCTCGGACAGGGCCTCCGCGAGGCCGCTGCCGTCGGGCGTTGCCCGTTGCTCGAGATCCGAGCTCATGACGCTTTTTCCATCGGATGGCGCCGTTCGATCGATCGGCCGAACTTAACATCGACCGATGGACGGAGGGCCGCCCGCCTGGCCCGGGGGCTTAGGGGAAATCCGGACCCTCGCGCCACGCGTGCCGGACAGCTATCTCTCGGCCGCGCGCACCCCGAAGTGCCGGGCGAGCAGAGCCAGCTCGACCCGATTCTCCGGCCCCAGCTTGCGGTACAGGCTCGAGATGTGCGCCTTCACCGTGCGCTCGGTGATTCTGAGCATCGAAGCGATCTTCAGATTGTCCGCACCGCTTCCCACGTGCCCGAGGACCTCGCGCTCCCGGACGGTGAGCCTACGCAGCTCATTCGGGGTGGCTTCTCGCGACTCGCCATGCCGGAGGCTCTCCTCGAGGAACTGGAATGGAAAGAGTCGCTGGCCTTCCACCACCGATTGAACCGCGGCCAAAACCGATTCGCAGCTCGCGGTGAGCTTGTAGAGGTACCCGCCGGCTCCGCTGCGGTAGCAGCGGGCAACCATTTCGGGGCTCCGCGAGGCCGAGAGGACGAGGGTCTTGATCTCCGGATGGTACTCCCTCATTTCCTCGAGGACCGCGAGGCCGTCCATCGACGCCATTCCCTCGTCGCTCTCGAGGGTCAGGTCGATGATCGCCAGCTGCGGGTGAAGCTCCGATATTCTCGCAAGAAACGCCTGTGGATCCCCGGTTTGAATCACGACGCTGAAACCCGGTGCTTCGAGCACGTCGGTGAGGCTCTCGCGCATCAGGTAATGATCTTCCAAGATGGCAATCCGGGTAAGGTTCGTGCTGCTCACGACGCTACCTCCCGTCCAGCTACTTCTGTCTGTCCCCTTGTACACCAAGTAGGACAAACACCATCAAGCGATTGGCGTCAGATGAATAACACTTGGACCACGCTTTTGGAATTGCATCGAAGGCGCCTCCCGGTACATAGAGTTCGCCTTCGCGATTTAACCATGAATGGAGTCAAAAATATGGCAGCACCGAAGAGGCCGGTGTGGAGGCTCGCGGTCGGCGAAGAAGCGCCCGACTTCGAGTTGACCGCCACCGGGGACAAAGCAGGCAAGGGCGGCCCCCAAAAGAAGATCAAGCTGAGCTCTTATCGCGGTCAGAAGAACGTGGTCCTGGCGTTCTATCCGGCCGCTTTCACACCGGTTTGAACGGTTCAAATGCCCTCGTACGAGGAGGATCTCTCCGAGTTCGAGCGGCGCAATGCCCAGGTCCTGGGCATCTCGACCGATCAGGTATTCAGCAACGAAGCATGGGCTAAATCGATGGGCGGTCTGTCCTATCCCCTGCTGAGCGACAACTGGCCTTACGGCTACGTGGCCGTCCAGTACGGAGTGATGCGGGGCTCCGGCACCACCGAGCGGGCGATCTTCGTCATCGATAAGCAGGGGATCATCCGCTACATCGACATCCACGACATCGCCGAGCAGCCGCCCACCGACAAGATCATGGCTGCCCTGGACAAGCTCAAATAGGGATTTCGAACCGATGAGCGAAGCACCGCTGGAGCTGTCGCGCTACGCGATCCCCTACACGCCTTTTCGGGGAAAGCTGGAGGAAGCGACGATCAGCCTGGTGTCGACGGCGGGCGTTCGGCAAAAGGACGACCGGCCGTTCCTCGTCGAGGGGGACAACTCGTACCGGGTAATCGACGGGTCGAAGTCGGTGGCCGATCTGACCTACGACGACGACCACTACGATCACGCCTGCGTCGACGCGGACCTCAACTGCGTCTTCCCGCTCGACCGCCTGGCCGAGCTCGGGCGGGAAGGGAGGATCGCCGGGCCGGCGGAAAAGCACTTCTCGATGGGCTTCAGCCAGGCGCTGCGCGAGCTTCGCCAGACGACGATCCCCTCCCTGGTCCGGGAGCTCGAGCGGGTGCGCCCGACGGCGGTGTTGCTTACCGGAGGCTGACGCCTCTGCCATCGCACCGTGGTCACGGTGCAAAGGACGATCGAGATGGTCGGCATCCCGACCGTGCTCATCACCGTCGAGGCGGAGGAAAGCGCCCAGGCGCGTCCGCCCCGAGCGCTGTCGCCGCGGGGCTTCGTGGCGGGTCACTCGCTCGGCAAAGCCGGCGACGCGGCGTTTCAGAAGCGGATCATCATGGACGCGTTGGGCCTGCTGCTCGCCCCGGCGCGCCCGGGCGAAGTGATCACCCGCGACTACACCTAGCAGGGCGCTGAAAGACTGCTGCGCAGCCCATCTGCTTCGTCGCGCGCGCCAGGGGGCTGGGCTTGCTCGCGACGTTTTTCAACGCCCTGCTAGACCGCGCGGGCGGAAGGTCGCCGCTGCTCTCGGGCCCGATTCAGGTCGCGGGCCCGAAGACCTCCGGATTGACGCAGTGGGCCAGCCTCTGTCCGGCGAGTCCGGCGAGGAGGTTGTCGATCGCCAGCTGCGCCATTTTCGCCCGGGTCTGGTCGGTCGCGCTGCCGACGTGGGGAAGGACGATCGCGTTCGGCAGCTTGAGCAGCGGGTCGTCCGGCGACATGGGCTCGGGGTCGGTGACGTCGATCGCCGCCCCTCCCGGCCTTCCCCGCACCAGGGCCTCGAGCAGGGCGCGCTGATCCACCACCGCGCCCCGCGCCGTGTTGATCAGGATCGCCGTCGGCTTCATCAAGCGCAGCTCCTCCGCGCCGATGTAGTGCCGCGTCTTCGCATTGAGCGGAACGTGCAGGGACACGAAATCCGAGTCGGCCAGGAGGGCTTCCTTGGAGACGAGCCTCGCCCCGGTCTGCGCCTCCGCCTCCGGATTCGGCCGGCCCGTGTAGAGCAAGCGCATCCCGAATCCGCGGGCCCGCTGGGCCACCGCCTGGCCGATCTTGCCCAGCCCGACGATCCCCAGCGTCGACCCATGGACATCGCGGCCCAACATAAGATTTGGATACCAGGTCCCCCAGCGCCCGGCCCGCACGAGCTCGGCCGCCTCGGGGAGTCGCCGCGCCGCCGCGAGGAGCAAGGCAAAGGCCAGGTCCGCGGTGGCGTCGGTGAGCACCCCCGGAGTGTTTCCCACCGGGATGCGCCGGGCGGAGCAGGCGGCGACGTCGATGTTGTCGACCCCCACCCCCATGTTGCTCACGACGCGAAGCCTCGGAGCATGACGGAGGAGCTCCTCGTCCACGCGATCGGTGATCAGGGTGAGCAGCCCTTCGGCCTGAGCCACGGCGCGAACGAGGGCTTCGCGCGGAGGAGGAAGCTCGTCCTTCCAGAAGTCGAGCTCGGTCGCATCGGCAAGGGTCAGGTGCAGATCGCCAGGCAGAGCGCGCGCGACGAAGACTTTAGGTTTGGGCATGTCCATTCCTTTCAGGTAACGAGCTGAAGGCCGGCCGGTAGAGTATCGCCCAGCACCCGCGCCTCGTCGGCGATTTCGAGGACGGCGACCTCCGTCAGCATCCGAAGCCATGCTTCGGGCGCGCGAACGGCCCGGAGCGCGTCGGCGGCGAGGCCTCGCGCTTCATCGTCGAGGTCGCGGGTGCGATCTCCGCAAAGGCGCGCCAGCTGAGCCACGGCGAACGCCGCGCCGTCGATCCGCTCCAACCCCAGACCGACGAGGAGCCGCACCCAGGCCTCCGCTCGAGCTTTCGGCACCGCCTTGTGCCCGCTGCCGTAGACGGGCACCCGCGCCCCGATCCGCCCCAGGGCCCATGCCCACGGACCTCCGCCGGGACCTTCCCGAAGCCGCTGAGCGATCCACTCCCCCAGCTCCGTTTTTTCCAGCGGCTCGAGGTGCTCGAGCGAGGCGGCGGTGCGGACCATCTCGTCCAGACCCTCGGGCTGAACACCCTTGGGCTTGCCAGTCTGCGCGGAAGTGGTCGGCACGCGCCGGGCGAGGTGGGGGCGAAGGTAGCTCCACAGGGTCCCCTGATCCTCCTCGCTCAGGCCTCCGGACACCCGCCGCCAGAGGATCCAGAACTCGATCCAGACCGATTTTTCCCCGTGGAACTGCACGCCCGGAGAGAAGAGCTGGAAGGTCTGCTCGGCGCGCCAACCGTCGAGCGGATAGCCGAACCCCGGACGCAGGCCGTACCCGAGCAGACTGAAGAAGATGCGCTCGTGATCCGCCGAACGCCTCCGCTTGCCCGCGCCGGCGGTGAGCGCGCTCCAGATCTCGCGCAGGACGGGGGCGCGCCAGCTCTCCCTCGGCCCGAGCGCCTTTTCCAGGTGGCGCCAGAGCTGCTTCACGTCCTTGGGGCCGATCGGCAATGGCTTGTGGCCGAAGAAACGGTCCACCCACTCCCGCGCCTCTTCGAAGCGCGCGGGCATCGACTCCACCCGGGCCAGCTGATCCGCCGCCGCCCGGCCGCGCAGCTCGAACTCCAGCCGCCACCGTTCGTCGGAGCGATCCGAGACGCACCAGAGCTCGAGGGTTCCGATTTCGGTCAACGTCGCCCGCAAGTGGACCGGCAGCGAGGCGGTGCTCTTCGCCTTCGGGCCTTCGAGGACGGTGTGAATCGGCGGCAGGGGCCGAAAATCCTCCGCGATCGAAACCAGATCCCCGGGCTTGTCGATTCGATCGGAGGAGGTCGAGTAGAGCGGGAACTGCACCGGCCTTCCCAGCGTGAGCGCGAAGGAACGCTGGCCGAGCTCGATCGACTCGCCCTCCTGGAAGCCGCGGGGAATCAAGCAGACCGCCTGCTCCTCGCCCTCGAGCCCGACGTAGAACGCCCTCGCCGCGCCGCCGCCGATGCGAAGCCCCAGCCCGCGCCGGACCAGCCCATAGTGAGCGGCGCCCCGGGCCACCGCCAGGTCGAGCGACTCGTGCGGCAAGAGGCGGATCCGCGGCGCCGAGGGCCACCACCCGGAGACCACGTCCACCAGGCGCTCGGCGATCTGGGCCGAGTTGAAGACGCCGCCGTTGAGCAGAATCGCATCCGGCCGGGGAAGCGTTTCCGGCGACGGCGTCTGCCCGAGCGCGGCAAAGCCGGCGGCGGCATGGGCGCGAAGGAAAAAGGAGAGGTGCCGGGTGACGGCGGGATCCTGGGCGTAGGGCAACCCGAGCTCTTGAAGCGCGATGCGGGCGGCTTTCTGCGGCTCCTCTGCGGGATCGGTCCGCGGAAAGAAGCCATCGAGCACCAGCTTTCGGACCTCGGCCGCGGTCAGCTCGGTGGACTGCACGCCGGCGATCAGGCGGCTTCCGCCGGAAGCGAGCGCCAACGAGTGCCGCTCGGGGCCATCGGTGCCGAGCAGCGCCTCCTTCGCCTCGCGGGCGGCGAGGGTCAGCTGGGTCCACTGGGCGGCGGCGAGCTTGCGCCCGCCGGAAAGGAGCTTCTGCTCCGCCTGGCGCGCCAGGGCGGCATCCATGTTGTCCCCGCCCAGCATCAGATGGTCGCCGACGGCGATCCGGCGCAGGGCCGGACCCTCCCGCGTCGCGCTGACGTGAAGGAGGGTGAAGTCCGTCGTTCCGCCGCCAACGTCGACGACGAGCACCAGCCGGGTTCCCTCCAGGGCGCGGGAGAGGTTCGCGCCGTGGCGGGCGGCGAAATCATAGAAGGCGGCCTGGGGCTCCTCGAGCAGGGTGAGCCGGGTCAGGCCGGAGCGCCGCGCCGCCTCGACGGTGAGGGCGCGCGCCACCTCGTCGAACGAGGCGGGGACGGTGATCGCGACCTCCTGCTCGCTCAGAGGATGCTCGGGGTGGGCGGCGGCCCAGGCCTCGGCCAGATGGGAAAGGAGCGTCGACGAGGCTTCGACCGGGGAGATCTTCGCGACGTCCTCCGCGCCGCCCCAGGGGAGGATTCGCGCCGAGCGGTCCACGCCCGGATGGCAAAGCCAGCTCTTCGCCGAGCCCACCAGCCGTCCAGGAACCTGCGCCCCTTGCCAGCGGGCAAGCTCGCCCACCGCGAACGGATGGCTCGTCCGCCAGGGCAGCGCGAGCAGCGCGGCGGGCAGCTCGGGCCCCGGGATGTAGACGAACGACGGCAGGAGGCTGCGCGCCGCGACCTCGCCGGGGCGCACCAGTTGCACCACGGCGAAGTCGGCGATCGCCCGCGACCTGGGTTCCGCGAACGCCAGCGCGCAGTTCGTGGTGCCCAGATCGATTCCGACGCAGTACGTCTCCGCCAACGGCAAGCCCTCGCTACTCTTTCATCCGGACGCTGAGCTCCAGCTTCCACCGTCCGGGGCCGTCCTTTTCCAGGCAGCGCAGCTCGAGCGAGCCCAGCTCGGTCACCGCGGCCTGGAGGTTCACCGGAACGAGCCGGTCCTCTTTGCCCGGCTGGGATGGCAGGGTGGTCTGGATCGGCGGAAGCTCCTCGAGTTCCTCGCTTCCGTCCGCGTCTTCGATGAGCTTGCCGACCGGGTCCTCGCGGCGAACCGAGGAGGAGAAGAAGCGGAACCGGGTCGGCTCGCCGACCACCAGGCCGAACTCCATCGGCGGAATGTCGGCCTTGGTCCCTTCCTCCATCCCGAAGGGGGCGAGGCAGAGCGCTCGAACGGGGGGCTCCATCCCCGGAACCGCGGGCATCGGCGATTCTACGCCCACGTAGTAGGAGCGGGCCGTGCCGCCGCGGATGCGCAGGCCGTGTCCGTGTCGGACCCAACCGTAATAGGCCGCGCCGCGGGCGACGGCGAGATCGAGGTCGGCTCCTTCCAGCTCCTTGACCGGTGGCGCTCCCGCCTTGGCGAGCCAGGAATTGACCACCTCGAGCAGCCGCTTTTTGAGGGGTTCCGCCTTGAAAACCCCGCCGTTGAAGAGCAGGGCGGTCGGCTGGATGAAGGTCGCGCCCTTCAAGGCCGCCGGCGCGCCGGGGGAATTCTGCAGCGCGCGCGCCTGCCGGCTGAGAAAGGCCGCCAGGTGCCGGGTGATGCCTGGATCCTGCGCGTACGGCAGCGCCATCTGGGCAAGGCCGGTGCGCCGCGCGGTCTGCGGGGCATCGGTCGCCTCGACTTGCGGGAAGAAGCCGTTGGTCAAGAGCTCGTCCACCTCGGCGCGGCGAAGCTCGGTGGCGATCGTGCCGCCGACCAGCGACGACCCGCGGCTGGCGATCGAGATCGGCACCTTGGAGAGCTTGGGGCTCGCGAAGAGCTGCTCCTTGGCCTGCCGGCAGGAATAGGTGAGCTCGGCGAACTGAACGGAGTCCAGTTTGCGGCCTTCCGCGGCGAGCCGTTGGCTCAAGGCGTGCGCCAGGGTGAGATCCATGTTGTCGCCGCCGAGAAGGATGTGATCGCCGACCGCGAGCCGCTGCAGATCCAGGTCCCCGTTCTGCTCGCCCACGGCGATCAGCGAGAAGTCGGTGGTGCCGCCTCCGACGTCGACGACGAGAATGACCTCTCCCACGCCGATGCGCTTGCGGAACGATTCTCCCGCCGCCTCCAGCCAGGCGTAGAGCGCGGCCTGCGGCTCTTCGATCAGCGTCACGCTCGGAAAGCCCGCCTTCTGGGCGGCCTCCAGGGTGAGCTCGCGCGCCGCCGGATCGAACGACGCTGGCACCGTGACGATCACGTCCTGATTGACCAGCGAGAGATCCGCCTTCCCCTGCCCGGCGCCGAATTTGTAGTCCCAAGCCTGGCGCAGATGGGCCAGGTACTTCGCGGTCGCGTCGAGCGGCGAAATCTTTTGGACGTCCGCCGGCGACTGCCAGGGCAGGAGCGGACTCTTTCGATCGATCCCGCCATTGCACAGCCAGCTCTTCGCCGAAGCGACCAGCCGCGTCGGGACTTTCGAGCCGTGGGCGCGCGCGAGCTCGCCGACGAAATCCCGCGGCTCCTTGTCCCAGGGGAGCGCGAGCGCCTTGGGCGGGAATTCATGCGGGTTGGGCAGATAGAGGAAGGAGGGGAGGAGAAGCCTTTCCTCGACCGTCGCGGGATGAGTGAGCTGGGGGACGGGGAGAATGGGTTGGGCGCGGCCGCGCGGCCTGTTTTCTTTCAGATTGAAGTAGGAGAGCGCGCAGTGCGTGGTCCCCAGATCGATGCCTATCGCATAGGCGCGCACTTTATCGTCCATCAGGAAAGCTCCACTTCGGCGGGGGCGAGCACGGTGGTATCGAGTGCGTCCGGCACCTCCGGCAGCCGGACATCTTGCGTCCGCCAGCCGTGGTGCTTGAGCGCGCCGGAGAAGGGTGGGCTGCCGGCCACGTTCCCGACGAGCCGGATCCGGTTCGCATCGAATCCGTGCGGAACCGTGACCACCGTCCCCTCGGGCGCCTCCAATACGGGAAGGAGCGGCACGTACTGCTCGAGGACCTTGCGGCATCCGGCATGAACGATCCGCGCCGCCGCGCCCACATTGGCGTCGGAGGCGGTGGTGATGTCCTCCTCGATGAAGTCGAGCAGCCGCCCCTCGCGCTGAAGCAGCGAGAGGACGAAGAGCCCCGACGCGTGTAACTTCCTCGGGGGCGAGGGCGTCGGCCCCGGCAGCGTCCCCTGCTTTCCCCCTGGGCCGAGGATCGGCCGGACACGCTGTGCGAAATCGGGCTGAAACACGATTCGGAAGAACACGGCCAGTGCCATCCACAGCCTGGCGAAAAAGGAGATCCTGCGATCCGGAGGGTTTTCCATCCGGTCCAGATAACACGAGGAGCGGATAGGGAATTCGGAACTTCGAGGAAAGGGTGAAGAGCCTTACTGTCGATCAGCAAGGCCCTTCATGGAGGTGGACGGGATCGAACCGACGACCTTCGCATTGCGAACGCGACGCTCTCCCAACTGAGCTACACCCCCAACACGGGTTTCCGCATGTGAGTCTTTTCCGGGCCGCGCTGGGATAGTCAACGACAAATTCGGTGTCAAGGACCGCGGGATGTCCTACCTGTGGCGCATTTGACTGGCCTTGGGACCGGATGCAATAAAAGAGGCTTCTCCGCCGCGATGCCCAACCCCCCGATTAAGACGTTGAGCCCGGGCGAGCTCGCGAAGCTGGAGCACGCCTTCGCCACGGATCCATCGTCGAACGCCTATCGGCCGCTGGCCGAGGCCTATCTCTCGGTGGGCCGCTTCATGGAGGCGATGGTCGTCTCCAAGAAGGGGGTCAAGGCGCATCCGAACATCGCCGAGCCGCGACTGCTGCTCGCGCGCGTCTACCAGCAGCAGGGCAAGGATCGAAAGGCGCTCGAGGAGGCCCTGGGGGCGATTCAGGTTGCCCCGACCGACAAGGTGGCCTTGCGCCTCGCCGCCGATCTCCAATTCAAGCTGGGCGAGCTCGAGCCCGGCCGGGGGAACCTGCTCAAGGCCTACCAGGTCGATTCGCAGGACACCGAGACGATCGCGATGATGGGCCGCTGGAAGGTCGACCCTCCCAGGCCCGCCGCTCCGGTGCTCGCCCCGGCGCAGGCCACCGCACGCATGGCCCCAGCTCCCGCTCGACCGGCGAGCGAGGCGGGCGCCTCGGGACTGCCACAATCCGCGCCGCCGGCGCCCCGCCGCGCCCCACCGCCGACGCTCGGGCGCGGATCGAATGGCGCGAGCGGCGCGGAAGAAGCGAGCCGCCGCGAAAGAGCCGGCTCGGAGCGGCAGGGGAGATCGGTCCTGGAGGAAGAGTCCACCTCCGACCGGCTCCGCCCCGCGCCCCGGGCGCCGTCGATGAGAAGGACGGTGGCGATCGTCTTGCTGCTCGCCATTCCGCTCGCCGGAGGCAGCTACTTTCTCTGGGGCCGCTGGAAGGCGCAGCGCAACCGGGAGATCAAGAAGAACCTGGCCTACGCCGCCGAGCAGCTGCGCCACGACAGCTACGAGTCCTACAAGCGGGCCTCGATCGCCGCGGACAAGGTGCTCGAGCTCGACCCCGGTTCCACCGCGGCCCACGGCTACCTCGCCTACGCCTACGTGGTCCGCTGGGGAGAACACGGCGGCGGCGACGAGGCGAGAAAGCTCGCCGAGGAGCACCTCGAGGCCGGCAAGCGCGGCGGAGAAATCAGCTCGCACCTCTACGCGGCGGATGCGCTCTACCAGCACTACTCCGGAAAGGACGCCCAGGCGCTGCACGATCTGGAGCAGCGGATCCGCAGCTTCGACGCGGAGAACAAGAAGAGCTCCCTGATGTACCTCACGCTCGCCTTGATCCAGATGAACTCGGGAGATCTGGAGCACGCCCGGGAAAGCCTGGAGACTGCGCAGGCGCTGGCCCCGGACGACGCGCGCATCTACGCGGCGCTGGGGACGCTCAATCGGCGGCGGGGGCAGGACAACGAGGCGGCGAAGAGCTTCGATTTCGCGCTTCGCTACGAGAGGGACCACCCGGAGGCGCTGCTCGGGAAGGCGCTGCTAATCCTCCAGCAGGACCGTCCCGAGTACACCGTCGCGGCGAAGGTGATCCGCAAGCTCATCGAGTCGGATCCTCCGCCCTCGCCGCGCCAACTGGCCACCGCCCACCTGGTGCGTTCGCTGCTCATCTCCCGGGTCTCCTCCGAGATGCCCGACTACAAGCCCGAGTCGCAAAGGCAGCTCTCAGAGATCACCGGCGTCCCGGTGGACCGGATGCGGGCCCAATCCGAGGCGCAGAAGGCGGAGGAGACCGGCTTCGCCCTGGACCGCACCAACCCCGAGCTGCACGTGATCAAGGGGCGGCGACTCCTCTTCGAGCAGAAGACCGATGCCGCGCTGTCCGAGATGCGGCTGGCGATCAAGATGGACCCGACCCGCGCGCACTTCTACGTCGAGCTGGCGCGGGCGCTGATGCAGAAGCCGGGGGGAGAGAAGGACGCACAGGAGGCCCTGGTCAACGCCCTGAAGACGGTGCGCGACAGCCCGAAGCTCCTGGTAATGCTCGGCAATGCCTACCGGCGGCAGGGCAAGCTCGACGAGGCGCTCGCCCAGTATTCGCGCGCCCTGAGCGATCCCAAGGCGCGCAATCCGGAGGCGCGCCTGGCGATGGGGACCATCTATCGCGAGCGGAAGGAGTATCCGAAGGCGGTGCAGGCGTTGGAGAAGTCGGCGCTGGAGTTCATCGGCCAGCCCGGGAAGCTCGCCGCCGTCTATTCGGAGCTGGGGCGCGTCTACGAGGAGAAGGGCGACCGGGCGAAGGCGGACGAGATCTTTCAGAAGGCGCTCGCCGCGGACGAGGAGTACTCGCCCGCCTATTTCCACTACGCCCGCTTTCTTTCCGCGGATGCCCGTCAGGCGGCCAAGGCGAGGACGACCGCCCAAGAGTACCTCAAGCGGGATCCCCGCGGGGAATTCGCCAGCGAGGCGCAGCGGCTCGTCCAGTAAGAAAAGGTTGGTTCGCCCCGCGGCTCTCGAATAAATGAGGGGCCATGGTCGTGATCGTCGCCATCGCGGGTCTGGCCCTCGGCTTCATCGTCATCCTGCTCATCTCCCTGACCTCGCCGCGCGAGGCGGACCCGTCCCTGACCGGAGGCGATGGGACGGGCCGGAACGCGGCCCACGGCTGGATCTCCCGCCTCAGCGCCGATCAGTTGGCGCGCCTGCTCACCATGCTCTTCAACGAGCTCAAGTATGAAGTAGAGGACACTCGCGTCGGAGACGGAGTGGTGGATCTCCTGGCGGTGAATCCGACGCCGATCAGCGGAGGCCGGATCTACATCCGGGGCATCGCCCATCCGCCGCTGGGCATCGTCGGCGAGGATGAAGTGCGCGGCGCGCTGGACACCTCGCGGGCGGAGATGGCGGGCAAGGCCCTGATCGCCACCGGTGGAGTCTTCTCCCCGGAAGCACGGGCGGCTGCCGAGGGAGTGCCTCTCGAGCTGTTGGACGGGGCCACCTTGATGTCGCTCATCAAGAAACACTTGCCGCCGATCGCGGTAGCGCGTCGCGTCTGACGTTGACAGCTCACGGCGGTGATCTCTAAGGTGCGCCCGCGTCTTCAGACTCAGCGCTGCTGGGCACGGTTCGCCTTGCTGCTGACCCATTCTAAAGGAGCATGACGATGAGAAACCAAATATTTACCGCCTCGATTGCCGGCGCGATGCTGCTGGCATCCGGAGTCGCCTTCGCCGCCGGAAGCATCGAAGGGACCGCCCTCTTCAGCGGGACGGCGCCCAAACCGCAGAAGCTCAATCGCAAGTCCGATCCGATATGCGCGAAGAAGGACTTCAACGACGAGACGATCCTCCTCGGCAAGGGCGGCAAGGAGCTGCAGAACGTGCTCGTCCGGGTGAAGGACGGCCCCGCCGGAAAAGTGCCGACCGAGCCCGTCCTGGTCGACCAGAAGGACTGCATGTACCGGCCCCGCGTGCAGGGCGGGGTGGTCGGCCAGAAGATCCAGGTGAAGAACGACGACGGCACGCTGCACAACGTCCACAGCTACGAGGGGACGAAGACGCTGTTCAACCAGGCGCAGCCGCCCGGCTCCGCGCCGATCGAAAAGCCGCTCCCCAAGGTCGACGACGTGGTGAAGCTCAAGTGCGACGTCCATCCCTGGATGGCGGGCTTCGTCGTCCTCAACAAGAATCCCTACTTCGCGGTGACCAAGGAGGACGGGACCTTCACGATCAAGGACGTCCCCCCCGGGACCTACACCCTCGAGGCCTGGCACGAGAAGCTCGGCACCAAGACGCAGCAAGTGACCGTAACGGAAGGGAAGCCCGCCGTCGCCAAGTTCGATTTCTCGGACAAGAAGTCCTAGCGTCGCCGGCGGAGCGCGTCGTTTCCTCTTGGGCGAGTCTGGCTTGAAGTAGATGCGGCCCTCCGGGATATTGGGAGGGTAAGCCATGGGCGTCCACCGTTTCGCCGTCGCCGCCGCGCTCGCCACCTTCTGCCTGCTCATCGCCGGCGGCCTGGTGAGCACCACCGAGTCGGGCCTCGCCTGTCCGGATTGGCCGCTCTGCGAGGGCAAGCTGATTCCGAAGATGGTGGACGGAAAGCAGTTCGAGCATACCCATCGGCTGGTCGCCTCCGCGGTAGCGGCGATGACCTTCGTCTTGAGCGCGATGCTCTTCCGGAAGAGGCGGGAGGATCGAGCGCTGACCCGCCTGGGCGCCTTCGCCGCCGCGCTGGTGGTGGTGCAGGCGCTCCTCGGCGCACTCACCGTCAAGCTGGCCCTTCCGGCCTGGGTCTCATCGCTCCATCAGGCGACGGCGATGGCCTTCTTCAGTCTCATGGTTTCGCTCGCCTTTCTCACCCGGCAGAGGATGCCCGATTTCGCCCCGGAGCCGATCGATCCGCAAAGCCGGGGGCGTCTTCGGCGCTGGATCGTCCCGGCGATCGCGATCACCTACCTTCAAATCTGCGCCGGAGCGGTGATGCGCCACACCCGCAGCGGCCTGGCCTGCGGATTTGAGTTCCCCTTGTGCCTGGGCAGGCTCTGGCCTTCGGATGCGCCCCTGTTCGTGCAGATCCACCTCGTCCACCGGTTCGGAGGGTTCGCCGTGGCCGCCGCGGTGATCGCCCTGACCGTCGCGATTTTCCGGACGCGGGCCGGAAACTCCGCCCTGCGCGCCGGGGTGGTGCTTGCGTCGGCGTTGGTGATCGGGCAAATCGTTCTCGGCATCGCCACCATCTTGACCTCCCGCGAGCTCCTCACGATGACCGCCCACTCCTCGCTCGGAGCGGCGCTGCTCGCCAACCTCGTCGCGCTCTACTGGATCGCCTGTCCCTCGGCGCCTCCGGCGGTCTACGCCGGCCCGGGCCTTGGGCGTGAGCGCGCTTCGATGGAGATCGCGTGAGCACCCGGGCGGTGTCCCAGCCGACGACGGCGTCGGATCTGCTCTCTCTCACCAAGCCCCGATTGTCGAGCCTGGTCGAGCTCACGATGCTGGGAGGGATGTGGATTGCCCCGGCGTCGCGGTCGCCGTCCCAGTTGGCGGTGGCGCTCTTGTCGACCGCGGGGATCATCGGCTCCGCCAACGCCCTCAATTGCTATCTGGAGCGAGACGTGGACCGCCTGATGAGGCGGACGCAAAGTCGCCCGCTCCCCGCCGGGCGAATGGACCCCGCGGTCGCTTTCCGGTTCGGTATCTTCCTCGCGGCGATCTCCATCCCCGCCCTCGGGATGGTGACCAATTTATTGACGGCGATGCTGGGGCTGAGCGCGCTCGCGCTCTACGTCCTGGTCTACACGCCGCTCAAGGCGAGAACCTGGAAGGCGATGTTCGTCGGCGCGGTGCCTGGAGCGCTGCCGACGCTGATGGGGTGGACGGCGGTCACCGGATCGATCGCCCTGCCCGGGCTGGTGCTCTTCGCCATCCTCTTCCTCTGGCAGATTCCCCATTTCCTGGCGATCGCGCTTTTTTGCAAGGAGGAGTACGCGGCGGCGAACCTCAAGTCGCTGCCGCTGGAGAAGGGCGATGCGGTCGCTCGCGGGTACGTCGTGTTCTACTGCGCCGTGCTCATCCCGGTGACCCTCGCGCTCTACCCGCTCAAGGTCGCCGGACCGATCTACTTCGCGACGGCGCTCGTCCTCGGCGCCGCTTTCCTCGGCACCGCCCTCCACGGCTACTGGCGCGAGCTGGGCCCGGACTGGGCGCGAAAGCTGTTCCGAGTCTCGCTGTTTCACATGGCCGGTTTGTTCGTCGCCCTCTGGCTGGATGGCGGAGCCCGCGCGAGTCGTTGGATTCTAAAGTGAACGCCGCCCTCGCCAGGGAGAGAATCGCGGCGGAGGGCCAGACCCCCGCGGCGCTGCTTAAGATCGCCGGGCTGTCGCGCCGGTTTGGCGAGCGGCTCGCCCTGGACGACTTGTCCTTCGAGCTCCGCCCCGGGGAGATCTTCGGACTGCTCGGCCCGAACGGGGCCGGAAAATCCACCGCGTTCCAGATCCTCGCCTGCACGCTGCGCCCGGATGCGGGGCGGATCTTCTTCGCCGGGAGCGAGCTGTCCCTGGACGACCCGGCGCTGCGCCGGCAGATGGGCGTCGTCTTTCAGCGCAGCAGCCTCGACGACCAGCTCACCGCCGAGGAGAACCTGCTCCTCGGGGCGCGCCTCTATGCGCTGCCCCGCGCCGTCGCCGCCGCGCGCGTGGCCGAGATGTTCGCGCTGATCGAGCTGACCGATCGGGCCAAGGAGAAGGTCGAGGGGTGGTCCGGCGGAATGCGGCGCCGCCTCGAGTTGGCGCGCGCCCTGGTGCACCAGCCCAGGGTCCTCTTGATGGACGAGCCGACGCAGGGCCTGGACGAAGCCTCCTTCCGCAAGTTCTGGGCGCACGTCAAGGCGCTGCGCCAATCTCGTGGCTTGACCGTGCTCCTCACCACCCACCGACCCGAGGAGGCGGATCAGTGCGATCTCCTGGCGATCCTCGACGCCGGCCGGCTGGTGGCGATCGACTCGCCCGCCGCGCTCGCCTCGAGAATGGGGGGCGATGTGATCACCGTCGAGGCGGAGGAACCGGAGGCGATCGCCCGGATTCTCCTGGAGCGATTCGAGCTTCCGGCGACGGTCCTCGACGGCCGGGTTCAGGTGGAGCGGCGCGAGGGTCACTCGCTCATCCCGCGGCTGGTGGAGGCCTTTCCGCCCGGACGGCTGCTCTCGGTCAGCCTGCGCCGGCCCACGCTCGCGGACGTCTTCTTGAAGCTCACCGGACACGCGCTGGGATCGGACCGGCCGACGCCCCTGCCCACCGGGAAGGGAGGGGCGCGGTGAGCGTGCGGGTGGTCGAGGCGGTTCCGTCGCGCTGGATGTTGAACTGGGCCACGGTGCGCGTGCTCGCCGGGCGCGACGTGATCCGGTTCTTCCGGCAGAGATTCCGCGTCGTCGGCGCGCTGGTGCAGCCGGTGGTGTTCTGGTTCGTGCTCGGCTCGGGCTTCGGGGGATCGTTCCGCCTGCGCGGCGCGGAGGGCGTCGGGTACATGCAGTTCTTCTTTCCCGGAGTGGTGGCGATGGTCCTGCTCTTCTCGACCATCTTCGCCACGATCACCGTGATCGAGGACCGCCGGGAAGGCTTCCTCCAGTGCGTGCTCGCCGGGCCGGGCTCCCGCCTTTCGCTGGTGATCGGAAAGAGCGCCGGGTCGGCCCTGATCGCGCTCCTCCAGGCCGGATTGTTCCTCTTGCTCGCGCCGCTGGCCGGGGTGCGGCTCTCGGCGGTGGACTGGCCTCTCCTTTGCGCGGTGATGGTCTTGAGCGCGCTGGCGATGACCGGCGTCGGTTTTTCGATGGCCTGGTGGATCAACTCCACCACCGGGTACCACGCGGTGATGAGCGTCCTCCTGATCCCCGCCTGGGTCCTCTCGGGGGCGATGTTCCCGATCGAAAGCGCGGGGCCCATCCTCGGCGCCGTGATGCGGATCAACCCGATGCGATTCGTGGTCGAGGGCGTCCGCCGGGCGCTCTTCGGATCGCTGGGCGCGGTCGACGGCGGCGGCTCCGCCGCCCGCGACGTGCTCGCCCTTCTGCTCTTCGCCTCGGTGTCGGTGGGCATCTCCGCCTGGCGCGTCAGCCGGCGGGAGTGAGGCCAGGGCGCGATGTCCAATCCCTCGCGTGTGCTGGCGGTGGCCCTTTGCCTTCTCGGGGCGCTGGCAATCGCCCTCTTCTTCTGGGCGCCGGGGAAGAAGCGGGCGACGGGCGAGCGCCTGGCGGATGCGCCCGCCGGCGCGGGGACTTCGCCCACCCCGGCCGTCCGCGGAAACGCCACCATCTCCGGCGAAGTCCAGCTGGTCGGAATCCCTCCGGCGATGCAGCCGCTCAAGCTGGGCGCCGATCCGATCTGCGCCTCCGACTCCTCCCGCGACGAACAGGTGATCGCGAACGGGGGAAAGTTGGGCAACGTCTTCGTCCGGATCGCCGATGCCCCGCCCGAGCCGCCGCCAGGCGCCCCGGTGGTCGTCGATCAGATCCACTGCATCTTCCGCCCCCGCGTGCAGGGGGCGGTCCGCGGCCAGGTGATCGAGATCCGCAACGGCGATCGGACGCTGCACAACACCCACGGCTACGCCGGGGGCTCCACCCTCTTCAACTACGCGCAGCCCGCCAGCTCGCAGCCTCTCGAGCGCCACCTCCCCAACAGCGCCGGCGTGGTCAAGCTCAAGTGCGACGTCCACCCCTGGATGACCGCCTTCGTCCTCGTCACCGACAACGCCTACTACGCGGTCACCGGGACGGACGGTCGCTTCTCGATCCCCGGCGTTGCCCCGGGGACCTACCGCGTCGAGGCCTGGCACGAACGCTTCGGGGTGAAGTCGCAGAAAGTCGGTGTGGGCGCGGATGGGACAGTGCGCGTCGACTTTTCCTACTCGCCCGAGGACCGCGGTTGAGAGCGGCTTACTCCTGCATCGACTTGAGAATGTCCTGCTTGCGCCCGGACTTGGTCAGCCGGTCGTTTCTCAAGCCGTCGCGAAGCGCCATGTAGGTGAAAAAGGTGAACATCACGATCATGATCAGGATCGGAACGTTGTCCGGCTTGCTCAAGATCAGCGATAGATTGTCCCAACCGCTTGGCGGTTGAACGTCGGTTCTCACCGCACCTGCACTCGCTAAGATCGTCGGAAGGATCATCTCGGTCGTTCTCTCGTCGCATCTCGCGTTTTAGGGGACCGTTTTCAGCGCGTCAAGCGGAGGATCCGCCTCGGCGGTTCTTGACAGGGTTGGAGAGTGCTGGATAAACGAGTTTCGCCATTTCCGTCTTCGCGATAGAAGCGTGACGTTAAGGCGACGTGTTCGGAGGAAGTGAATGGCCAATCTGCAGGAAGGCGGCAGCGGTGAGCACATCTGGTCGCGCCGCAATCTGCTCAGCGTCGCCGGTTGGTTGGCGATCCTCGGAGCGCTTCAGGCGGGAGCGGTGGCGATGGTCGCCCTGCTTTTCCCGCGCGTCCTTTTCGAGCCGCCCACGGCGTTCAAGGCCGGGCAGCCGACCGACTTTACCGTCGGCGAGGTCTCGGAGAGGTTCATGAAGGATCAACGCGTGTGGATCGTTCGCGAGGATGCCGGATTTTACGCGCTGCTCGGCATCTGCACCCATCTGGGGTGCACGCCGCGTTGGCTCGGCCCGGAGAACAAGTTCAAGTGCCCGTGTCACGGCTCGGGCTTCCGCAAGGACGGGACGAACTTCGAGGGTCCCGCCCCCCGCCCGCTCGAGCGAATCAAGATCGTCCGCGCCGACGACGGTCAGATCCTGATCGACAAGTCCGTGGTGTTCCGCAAGGAGCTCGCCGAGTGGAACAAGCCCGGCTCCTATCTGAAGTTCACCGCCACCGGCACCGCCTAGCCTCACGGGGACCAACAAAGCTATGCCCGATCCGCAGAAGCCCACCCAACAAAACGCGCTCGAAAAGATCTTCAGCAGCACGGTCTGGCGCTCGATCTTTCGGCACGGCTATTCGGACACGCCGCGAAACCGGGTCCTGCAAGTCTCCGCCAACGTCTGGCTGCACCTCCATCCTTCGAAGATCCGCCGGCACGGCATCCGCTACCGCCACACCTGGTGCGCGGGCGGCCTGACCTTTTTGCTCTACCTGGTCACCGTGGTGACCGGCGTGATCTTGATGTTCTATTACCGGCCGACGCAGGAGTACGCGTATTTCGACATCAAGTACCTCGACTTCGACGTCCCGTTCGGAATGCTGATGCGGAACATGCACCGCTGGGCGGCCCACGGGATGGTGATCTTCATCTGGCTGCACATGTTCCGCGTCTTCATGACCGGCAGCTACAAGCCGCCGCGCGAGTTCAACTGGGTGGTGGGCGTGACCCTGCTCGTGCTCACTCTCTTGATGTCCTTCACCGGCTACCTCCTGCCCTGGGACCAGCTGGCGATCTGGGCGGTCACCGTGGGCACGAACATGGCGCGCGCCACCCCGCTCATCGGCCACCAGGGTCCGTTCGGTCCGGAGCTGGGGGTGACTCCGCGCTACGACATGCGGGCGCTGCTGCTCGGGGGCACCATCGTCGGCCCGCCGGCCCTGATGCGCTTCTACGTCCTGCACTGCATCTTCATCCCGATCATCGTCAGCATCCTGATGATCCTCCACTTCTGGCGCATCCGTAAGGACGGCGGCATCTCCGGCCCGCTGTAAAGGAGCAAGCTGGTCCATGGCTGAATCATTCCCCATCAAGCCAGTCCCCAAAGATCAGGAGCAGGTCAAGGTCGACTCCGCGACCCGGCGGGCGGCGGCCGACATCCAGCTTCCGGACAAGGTGCACACCTGGCCCTATCTGGTGCGCGCGGAATTCATCTCCGGCTGCGTGATGATCCTCGGCCTGCTCATCTGGTCGATCGTGATCGACGCTCCGCTGGAGGAGCCGAGCAACCCGACGAAGACGCCCAATCCCTCGAAGGCGCCCTGGTACTTCCTCGGGCTGCAAGAGATGCTGGTGTACTTCGATCCGTGGATCGCCGGGGTGATCCTCCCCACGCTGATCATCATCGGGCTGATGGCGATCCCGTACATCGACATCAATCCGAACGGGAACGGGTACTACACGTTCAAAGAGCGGCCGATGGCGGTCAGCACCTTCCTGCTCGGCTTCCTCGGGTTGTGGGTGGGGTTCATCATCATCGGCGTCTTTTTCCGCGGCCCGGGTTGGAACCTCTATTGGCCCTGGCACTACTGGGATCCGCACAAGGTGGTCCCGATGACCAACCGGGACCTGCCCTACATCCTCGGCGTGCGAGACGAGACGCTGACCTTCATCGTCGGCGCCCTGGCGGTGGTCGCCTGGTTCAGCCTCGCCCCGCTCATCTACCTCTGGAAGCGCGACCATCCGATGATGCGCAAGCTGGGGGCGGTGCGCTACTTCGTCGTCGCCTTCCTCTATCTGTGCATGGGTGGGACGGTGGTGAAGATCCTCCTTCGGCACCTGCTCTCTGTGAAGTACATCTGGGTCTGGCCGAACGTCCTCAACATCTGAGCGAATTCAAGAGCTGATCGAAAAACCATTTATGGGCAAGCCGGTCGAGCGCCAAAACCACTCGGTATCCTTCTTCATCCTCGCGTCGCTGATCGCCATCTGCACGGCGTGGGCGTTCTACGAGGAATTCCTTGCCCGCCGTCCCTGGAAGGACTTCCAGGAGCGGACCTTCGCCCACGAGCGGGAGAAGGCCGCCGGAGAGCTTCGCGCCTACGAGCGCAAGCTCGAGTCGGGAGACATCAAGGTCCTGCTCGATCCGGCCAAGCCCGACTCGGCCACGACCGTGGCCGAGGCGCAGAAGCGCCTCGAGGAGATCGATCGCAATCTGGCCAAGGAGCGCAAGGAGATCGATCAGATCCGCGGCGAGGTGAAGGAGGTCGAGATCGAGGCCTCCGACGCCGACATTAAAGTGAAGCTGCTCAAGTCGGAGGACGACGGTCTCTTCTACATCTTCCAGAACGCGGAGCACGAGGAGGCGCTCGCCAACAATCAGGCGAAGGTGCTGCGCGAGCAGGGAAAGCAGTCCGAGGCGGAGTCGGAGCAGAAGAGCGCCGAGTCGTGGAAGAAGGATCGCGAGCAGGCGGAGCACGACCGGACGCAGCTGGCGGAGCAGATCAAGAAGGCGGAAGTGGCGGCCCAGCAGGCGGCGGACAAGTTGGCCGCGGTCCAGACCCGCCTTAAAGAAAAGATCGGCGAGCGCGACCGGATCAAGGCGGCGATCGAGGCCGCCAAGGACCCGATCGTCACCGCCAAGGCGCAGCTCGAGGCCGCCTCGAAGAAGTCGCCCGAGCTGACCCAGTACTGGCTGACCACCTATGACAATTCGGTCGACCGCTGCCAGAACTGCCACTCGCTGGTCGACAAGTGCGGCTATTCGCGGCCGCACGAGGTGATCGAGGCGCTCAATGCGCCGAACGCCAAGGTCGAGGAGATCCCGGCGAAGTTCTGCATCAATCAGGAGCGCCTCGAGAGCTACCAGCAGACCGCGGGAGAGGTCTGCGCGCTGGAGCTCGATCTGGCGGCGTCGGTGACGGGAAAGACGGATGCGGGGCGCTGCCTGTCCCCGGATGAGCGAACCGCGGTGCGCGACTTCTTCATGAACTACTGCGGTCCTGAGTCGCCCGCGCACCGGGCGCTCTCGGACGCGGCGCTGAAGAACGCCTGCCTGGGCAAGGAGGCCTGGGAGAAGCTGGCCGACTACGTGGAGCCGCTGGACAAGCGGGGAGCGTGCGCGATCGAGCTGAAGCCGGAGGGAGAAACCTGCGTCGAAGGCGCGCGGCGCGACCAGGTGCTCTCCTGGGTGCGGCACCACTGTCCCGAGGTCTCGGCGACGCGCAAGGGTCTCGAGCAGAACGCGAAAGCCTGCGCCTCCGGCGATGCGGGTAAGAAGCTCGCGACGATCAAACCGGTCCTCTACAACTACGAAGTCTGGGCCCAGACCCACCCGTACCGGAACGAGCTTCTCGGCAACAATCACCCCGCCGACAGGTTCGGGTGCACGACCTGTCACGAAGGGCAGGGGGCGCAGACCAAGGGGGTGTCGCGCCGCGAGTTCGAGCACGGCTGGGACGATCATTACTGGGAAAAGCCGATGCTGGACCTGGTCTCCCACAAGAGGTACCGGCCGATCACTTTCAGCGCCCCCGCCTCCGATCAGGGTGTGCCCGGCGAATGGGCCCAGAACGAGAGGGAGTTCGTCGAGTCCACCTGCGCCAAGTGCCACACCGAAGCGGTGCAGCTGAAGTTCGCCGACACCTATACCAAGGGCCGCCGGCTGGTCGGCGAAATCGGCTGCCAGGGGTGCCATCCCTTCGATGCGCTCAAGGATTTTCCGAGGATCGGACCCACGCTGACCGACCTCAAGAAAAAGACGACGCCGGCCTTTTTGGCGGCCTGGATCTCCTATCCGAAGTCATTTCGCCCCCGGACCAAGATGCCGAACTTCTGGCCCGAGGCCCTCAACCCGGACCGCACCCTGAAGCAGGGGAGCCCCGAGGCCGCGCAGCGCGAAGAAGAGGTCCGCGGCATCGTCGCCTACCTCTGGAAGAACGCGGAAGGGTCGGAGCTGCCCCCGGTCCCGGTGAAGGGCGACGCCGAGCGGGGCAAGCGCGTGGTCCAGGTCGTCGGTTGCCGCGGCTGCCACACGTTCGTTCCATCGGACAAGCTCTGTTCCCCGGAGCAGATCGCCGCCGGCAAGAGCCGGGGCACAGCGCAAGATTCAGGCGAGTGCGAAGTGGCCAGAACTTTGAGTGGCTCGGAGGCCCGCGACTTCGCGCCGAACCTCTCGAACATCGGATACAAGGCGAAGGACCGCTGGCTCTTTGCCTGGGTGAAGAACCCCAGCGCGATGTGGCCGCTGACGAGGATGCCGAATCTGCGGCTGTCGGACCAGGAGGCGGCGGACGTGGTGGCCTACCTGGTCACGCTGAAGAACGGCGCGCCGCCCAAGCCACAGCCGTTCTTCGAGAAGCAGGATTCGAAGGAGCTCGCCTCGGCGGTGGCGGCGGGCGACAAGCTGATCACCAAGTACGGTTGCTCCGGTTGCCATGAGATCAAGGGGCACGAAAACGACGCCAAGATCGGCGCCGATCTCAACGAGTTCGGACGCAAAGCGGTGGACCTCCTCGACTTCGGAAATGCGATCCCGAATCCGCGCCACCACACCTGGTACAACTGGATCGATCTCAAGCTGCGCGCGCCCCGCGCCTATCGGTACGAGCGCGTCGAGACGAGGATGCCGCAGTTCGACTTCAATGATACCGAGGTCGATGCGGTGATGACCTTCCTCAAGTCCCGCTACTCGGAGAAGATCCCCTACAGCTACCTCGCGGATGCGGACGAGCGTCACGCGGCAATCGCCCACGGCGATCAGCTGATCGATTACTACAACTGCCGCGGCTGCCACGTGATCGACTTCCAGGGCGGGGCGATCCGGGACACCTACGCGGAGGATGACCTCTGGAAGGCGCCCCCGCTTCTTCAACAAGAAGGATGGCGAGTTCAGCCGGATTGGATGTTCGGATTCCTCCATGATCCGAGCGGCAAGCTGAGGCCGTGGCTCGACGTGCGAATGCCGACCTTCCCGCTGACCGATGCCAAGGCGACGACGGTGGTGCAGTCGTTCTCAGCGCGCGCCAACGTGCCGTACCCGTACATCACCGCCAAGGTTCCCGACCTGGCGCCGAAGAATCTGACCGAGGTGAAGGCCATGGTCTACGACCAGCTCAAGTGCTTCAAGTGCCACACCGCCGGGTCGCCGTCCGCCGATCAGGATCCCGCGTCGCTGGCGCCGAACCTCGAGCTGGCGAAGCGGCGTCTGCGTCCCGATTGGGTCGAAGCCTGGCTGAAGAATCCGCAGGCGCTCCAGGAAGGAACGCGCATGCCCAACTTCTTCACCCCGGAGAACTTCAGCACCGTGATGTACCCGAAGTACTTCGGTGGCTCGCAAGAGCGGCAGATCCAGGCCCTGCGCGATTTCGTGATGACCTTGCCGGATACGACCGCGACCAAACCGCAGGCGGCGGCCAAGCCTCCGGCGAAGAAGAAGCGGGCCGCGTTGACGAGTCCGGAGAAGCCGCGCAGCTTAGAGGCGAAGCGGTAAAGGACGCCGCGAAGCGACTCCTTGCAATTCAGGCGGATAGCGCGGGCTGATGGTCCAAGGCCTCGACCTCAAACCGCGCCTGGTGGCGGCCTCCGCAAAATCGGATCGCCGGAATTCAGCCACTTGCTGCGCCCCGATCGCCTTCAATTTGGCCGCGTTGGAATGAACGTTGGAACAGGCGTTGGGACCAATCCCCAACGTTGGAAATTTGTCCCAACAAGGCCCCAAGCGCGGTCTTGGAGGCTCCTCAGCCGTAAGATTTTTTCTCGTTGTAAGAAAAAATCTTACGGAACCACCAAAAACTCCCAACGCTGCTTCAGGGTGATGGCCCGGCCATCACCCCGACTTCACGCCGATGGCCCGGGCCATCACTTATCCACAGCCCCCTTCAGAGTTGCCCGGGAAAGCGACCACCAGATGTGTTGGTGGTGGCCTGGGCCACCACCCTCCTGATGCCAGCAGGAATCCGCCGAAACCGCAGTGCCGGAACGGCGCCACCTGCCAGTTGCGAGCGGTTCTCAATTGCATGCAATTGCATCGATGCAATTGCGGGAAGGCAGTGGGACGCCCTTCCAAAGCCAGTATCGATCCTAATGCTCGCGAGAACCGCAACGACGGCCTTATGCCAGCGGCAGCCGCGATGAGGTAACCAAATGTCGGGACATTCCGGTCCCCCTGATTTAGGGTCATCGGGTTCGCCCATCGCATGACCCTTCCGAACGAGCAGTTTTGGATCCGGTCGCAGCGGATCGCGCAAAAAATCACCATCGGGGTTGCACTCATCGGCGGCCGAGCGGCTTACGCGCAAGCTTCCGCCACCAGCAGCTTGAACTCCGGAGACACCGCCTGGATGCTGATGGCGTCCGCGTTGGTGTTGTTGATGACGCCGGGCCTGGCGCTCTTCTACGGCGGGATGGTCCGGCGCAAGAACGTGCTCTCGACGTTCATGTACTCGTTCTTCACCATGGCCCTGGTCACCGTGCAATGGGTCGTGGTGGGGTATTCGCTCGCCTTTGGCACGACGAAGGGCGGATTCATCGGCGGGCTCGACTATCTGTTCCTGCGAGGCATGGCGCCGCAACTCAAGGGCAGTTTGCCCCACCTCGCCTTCATGGCGTTCCAGCTCAAATTCGCGATCATCACTCCGGCGCTGATCACTGGCGCCTTCGTCGAGCGGATGAAATTCCGCGCCTACATCCTCTTCGCGCTGCTCTGGTCGACTCTGGTCTACGACCCGGTGGCGCACTGGACCTGGGCGGATGGCGGTTGGCTGGCGCAATTGGGCGTGCTCGACTTCGCCGGCGGAACGGTCGTCCATTGGACCGCCGGTTTGTCGGCGCTCGTCTGCGCTCTCTACATCGGCAAGCGTCTGGGCTACGGCAAGGAGCGATTCATTCCGCACGACTTGACGATGACCCTGGCCGGCGCGGGATTGCTCTGGTTTGGATGGTTCGGATTCAATGCCGGCAGCGCGCTCGCGGCCGGGCAGAACGCCGCGCTGGCCTTCGCTACGACGCACATCGCCGCCGCCGCCGCGGCATTGTCCTGGGTGGTGGCCGAGTGGATTCTGCGTGGAAAGCCCACGCTGCTCGGATTCGCTTCCGGCCTGGTCGCCGGCCTGGTGGCGATCACGCCCAACGCCGGCTTCGTCAGCCCATCGGCGGCGCTGGTGATCGGATTGCTGGCGGGGGTGGTCTGCTATTCCGCGGTGCTGATCAAGGAGAAGTTCCGCTACGACGACTCGCTCGATGCCTGGGGCGTCCACGGCGTCGGCGGGATGCTGGGAGCTCTGTTGGTCGGAGTCTTCGCGCAGAAGGCGCTCAATCCCGCGGGCGCCGACGGACTGCTTGCCGGCAACCCGGCGCTGATCGGTAAGCAGGCACTGGGGCTGCTCGCCGCCGGCGTGTGGACCGCGTTGCTCACGACCGGCATCCTGTTCGTCGTCGACAAGACGATCGGCCTGCGCGTCAGCGAAGACGAGGAGCGCGAAGGGCTCGACGCCTCGGAGCACGGGGAAGCGGGTTACACGTAATAGCGCCGCACTCCGGCGACCCCCTCACTCGCCAGAAACCCGCGCACTGGAGCCAGGGGACGCCAGCCCGGACCGTGCTCCGCGTCGGAATCGATCACAGCTTGAGGCATTCCACAAAGGAGTGCCTATGGCGAACAACGAAAAGAGAGTCGCGGTGATCCTCGGCGATGGATTCGAGGACTCGGAATTCAAGATCCCCTACGATCGACTCCACGCCGCCGGGTTTGCGTTGGACGTGATCGGCGCCGAGCGCGGACAGGAGATCGAAGGCAAGAACGGAAAGGTGACCGTCCGCGCGGACAAATCGATCGACGAGGTGAGACCCGAAGAGTACGCGGCGCTTTTGATCCCGGGAGGATACTCTCCGGACCATCTCCGGGCGGACAAGCGCTTCGTCGATTTCGTAAAGGCTTTCGACCGGCTGGGCCGGCCCCTCGCGGCGGTCTGCCACGGTCCGCAAATACTAATGACCGCGGGTCTGGTGAAGGGCCGCACGATGACCGCCTGGAAGACGATCCAGGACGATCTCCGCCTCGCCGGAGCCAACGTGAAGGACGAGCCGGTGGTTCTCGACAAGAACTGGATCACCAGCCGCAAGCCGGAGGATCTCGAGCGCTTCAGCGAAGCAATCATCAAGACGTTGCGCTGAACGACTGGCGATCGGATACCCGGGCCTGGAGAGACGAAAGGAACGAAACGACCGGTTGCGCGGGCCACCGCGAGCCGTCGAGTCTCGTTCCTTGCTCAGGTTTCGATGAACCGTATGACATTTTGGGTCCTTGCGGCACCTAAATGTCAGTTCGACGCGAAACGTCGGTCGCCCGGTGAAACCTAATCTCGGCGCGGTCGTGGCGGTGGACCCAGAATGGGAAAGCTGTGGGCGATCGTCGCAAGTCCCAGGACCGCCTCCCGGTGGACCGGCGCCAGAGATCCTCGGCCAGCATCTTTTCCAAGTGCAAGCGGATCAGCGAATGCGGGATCTTCAGCTCATGCGATGCGTCGATCGATATTTGCACTGCCCAGTTGCGCTGACCCCAGGCGACGCCTGAAGGGCGATGCGCGCCTGGAAGGTCTTGTGCGCGCCGCTCTCACCGTTGCGCATGTCGGTGGAAGATCATTCTGCCGACAACTGGCCGAAGGATTTCCTCGGGGTAAGATTCTCTCGCGATCCGCGACGTGGTGCCCGCTGACCGGGCGAGTTTCGGAACGCAAAGGGCCAAGCGGAACCTTTGGCCTAAACCCCTGAGGAGAATGCGAATGAACAAGTTGGCAGCGAAGTTGGCGATAATCGCGTCGATGAGCCTCGGCTTCCCCGTGCTCGCCCAGACCGGCGAGTCGACCGAGACGAAGAAGGAAGAGAAGGTCGAGGAAGTAAAGGAAGCCAAGGAAGCCAAGAAGGACATGAAGGAAGCGAAGAAGGACAGGAAGGAAGCTCGCAAGGACCACAAAGAGGATCGAAAAGAGCACAAAGAAAAGAAAGCACAGTAAGCGGCAAACCGCCGAACAGGCCGGATGCCCTTGCTGGCTCCGGCCTTTTCTTTGTCCGGATCCTCTATCGATGAAGCGATATCTGCCCACACTTGCCTGTCTGGCGATGCTCCTGCCCGGCCTCGTCCTCGCGCATTCGATCTCGGATGAGGTCGGCGTTGGAAGCTCCCAGGCCAATCCACGCAACCCGCGCACCGGGTTCATCTACGATCGGATCAGCGGCGTTGCCGATGCTTCCGACGCGATCAGCTTCCGTTTCGACGTCACCCTCACCCACGACGATGCCACCAAGCCGACCCAGGGAGCCACCTTCGGCAACACCGGCGGGAACATCTTCGCCGCCGCGTTCGGCATCGATTGGAATCCGAACGAGCACGTCCCCCTTTCCGCGGAGATCGATCTCTCTCCGAGGAGCACCTCATCGTCCGACGCGCCGGTCACTTTCGACGTGGGGGCTGCTTCCAGCAACGCCGACGCTCTCTTGAGGGCGACGAGCAGCAGCATCGGATTTCTGATCGACGTGGGCTACGAGACCGCGGGCGACTCGGATTTCGAGAGCACGCTGAACAGCTCGTTTTCGCTGACCCACTACTCGACCACTCAACTTCTCACCGAGATTGCCACCTCGAGCGGACCGGTCGACCGGCAGCAAGTGATCGCCTACTGCACGCGGACGCGGAACCTGGGCATGGGCTGCCGCCAGCTGGGGCCGGCGCTGCGGGCCGAGCCGGCGGCCTTGAACCAGTTCAGATTGGCGGGCTCGTTCACCGAGACGCTCTTCGAGAACACCGATCTCACGCTCGGCGGGGCCTACTACTTCTACGACAAGGATCCCTCGCAGGTTGGATACTTCAGCATCGCGTCGATCGGGCGCAGCGTCTCGCTGGGCAACGGCGTTCCCGCGGCGCCTCTGCAATACAGCGTGCGCCCGGATCTCACTCAGAAGTTCGGCGCCTTCTCCGTGGGCATCTGGTACCAGTACGGCCAATACGTTCCTGGCGATGGGTACGGCCACTCGGCGGGGCTCAAGCTGCAGTACAAGCTCAGCAAGGCGATCAAGATCTGGGCGAGCGGAACCTGGCAGGACGACGTCGACGCTCAAAGCAACGCGCAGATTTCAAGCACGCTGGCGCTGGGCGGACGCTACAGCTTCTAGCGAGCGGGCGGAAAATCGAGCCCGAGCCTTGGTCACTCGATCTTCTGCGACAGGTCGAATCTCGGATTGTCGATCGCCAGCGTTCGGCGCAGACCCTCCTTCACCTGCTCCCAGGCGCGGCGCTGCTCCCCTTCGGAAAACCGGCGCTGGCGAATCCTCGCCGCGAGCTCCCGGTGCAGCTGGGAAAGGAGCTCGCGGCGCTCCGCCTCCGATTCCGGCGCCCGGCCGGCCACCGCGTCCGGCACCAAGTCCGTCAGCCGCGCGATCTCCTCGTCGATCACCTTCTTCTCGGATTCGAGCTCCGCGGCGACCATGTTGGCCAGGTTGGCGGCGACGAGGACGCGGAAGCTGAGCCGCTTGTCGGAGATGCTCGGATAGGCCTCGGCGACCAGGAACTTGGCGATCGCCTCGAGAATCTGGGTCTTGGTCGGGCGTTGCTGCATTGTCACGTTCCTTGATCGATCAAGCGAAGCGCTTCGAATTCCATCTCCACCGCACGGCGCGCGATCCCTAGAAGCTCGATGTCCGACTCCTCGCCGGACAGGTAGCGCTCCCCCTGGTAGATGCTTCCCAGGGCCCAGCGCACGTTGCCCGCCACCTCCCAGTAGTGAACCCGCTTCGGATCGACGGGGCGGCCGCTGGCCCTCTCGTAGGCGGAATAGAAAATGCTTCGAGAGGCGAAGCCTCCGACCGGTTTGTTGAGCTGACCGAACCGCCAGTCCCGGACGCAGAGCCACCCGAGGTCCTCGAACGGATCTCCCCAGTGGGCGAACTCCCAGTCGAGCACGGCCACCAGACCTTCCCGCGAGACCATGAAGTTTCCGGTGCGGAAGTCGGCGTGAACCAGCGTGCGCTCCGCGTCGGCGGGGGCGTTTTCGGCCAGCCACTGGGTGGACAGCTCCAGCGCGGGACGGGGCTCGGCGAGTCCGTCGATTTGCCTTCGAATGCTCTCGATCGCTCCCTGGGTCGGCGCCGCATCCGGACGGGGGCGACTGGAGAAGCGCAGGTTCGGCGCGGATTCCGGCGTGACGGAGTGGATTTTCGAGAGCACCTCGGCGAGCTGCTGAGGAAGGCGTTGGCGGGCCTGAGCGAGCTCGACGTTGCGCACCACCCGGCGGCCGATCGCCTCTCCCTCGACCCAATCCATGAAGTACGCATGGGCGCCATCCCGGACGAGCCCCTCGGTGAGCCAATGAACGGCCGGGGTCTTCACCCCGGCGGCCACCGCGGCGCGGATGACTTCGAATTCCTCGGCGCGACCCAGGCTTGCCGGCAGCGACCGCCGGGCGTCGCTGCGCAGCACCATCCGCCGGTCTCCGCCCATCTCCGGCGCGGTCAGCGAAAGATCGACCCGGTAATTGTCCTGGCAGGCGCCACCCGGAAGTGGCTGCAGGTCGCGAACCACGACCTCTCCGCCGGTCTTGCCGGCGACCCAGCGTTCGATCCTTCGCGCGAGCGCGGCGAGCGCTTCGGTCGTGTGCTGATTCTCCACGGGGGCGGGATACTACCCGCATCGCTCTCCGGTGGGCTGGATTCGTGTGCGGATGGCCCGGCTTTAGAGCGTCAGGGTGAGCCCGACATAGGGACCGCCGAAAACGTCGGTGTTCCGGTTGCCGTCGACCAGTCCCTGGTCATCGAGATAGATTCGGCGCCAGCCGCCGTGCAGACCGAGGGGTCCCAGGTTCAGCGCGAGGCCGGTATTCCAGTCGAGCTGTCGATAGGGGAAGGGCGTTCCGTGAATCGCTCCTTCGATTCCGAGGGGGCCGAAGAGGATCACCGCGGAGAATCCGCCGCCGGGCCCAGCCACCGTCAGATGCGGTGCGAAGGCGCTGGTCAGGCCGGCTTCGACGCGCAACCGGGCGTTCGGGTGGGCGATCAACGCGTAGGTCCCGTAGATGTTGAATAGGCCGATGTTATCGGTTCCCGAGCTCACCGAAACGTTGTCGATCGGGGCAAAGATCTCGGTGAATTGCAGATTGGCGCCGAGGCGGTGCCCCTCGAACGCGATCCGGCCCCCTACCGCGCTGCCGTTGCCCCGCCCGTGGTAGCCGCTCGAATCGAGCGTTCCAAAGGTCTGACCCTCGAGGGCCAGGGTGGTCGTGATCTTGGGTCCCGGCGCCTGCTGGGTCAGCACCGGCTGGCCGGCGACCGGATAAGCATAGGGGGTGTAGTAGTAGGGCGGGTAGTAGCCGAAGGGGTAATACCCGTAGCCCCAGCCGGCGTAGAAGCTCGGCCAACCGTAACCGTAAAAGCGATAGGGTGAGTAGTAGCGAGGAGAGTAATACACAGCCCCGCCGCCTGAGGAACCGTGGGCACCGCCGCTGCTTCCCGCGCTCGAGCCCCCGGAACGCTTGCCGAATCGGGCCTCCGCGGGAGTAGGCGCCAAGGCGACTGCGAGGGTGGAAGCCAAGGCAACCAGAAGAATACTTCTCTTTGCACCCATGACGCGCTCCAAATCCCGACCCCGGCGCCACTGACGATTCTGCCACCGTTGTATTCAAGTTTCCGGACTGGAAGCAAGCCACCGCACGGCCGGTGAGGCTTCAAGGCTGAGGCGAAGCCCCTCCGGGGATGCCCGCCGATGTGGGGTACTCAGCCCGGCCGGCCGTCGCGTTAGAATTTATCCCGTGTCGTTCTACGCACTTCAGAATACGCTTCCGCCCCAACGCGGGGGCGGCGCCTCCCGCAAATCGAGCTCGACGAATAGATCACTGACAGCGGAGCAGGGGCACCATTCGATGCGGTACCGGATCTCATCGGTCGCCCGCGCGATCGCCGACTCGCGCGTATCCGCGACGACGGTCACCTCGCCGGCGACGGTGCCAATGGAGCGAATTTGGTACCTTCCGTCGATCAGCTTCTTGAGCGTGGCGGGGAATTTCACTTGAGCAAGCATCCGTACCGCACCCATGAGCGTGCAGGCAAGCGCCGTCGCCTACCGCGGCCGACCATTTTGTGTACGATGCCCGACGTTGCGCCCGCGCCGATCTGTTCCAGGCGCCGGAATCGCTCCGCTGGGTTAATGGAATGCAGGCCGGGCCGATTCGTTACAAGAGAGCACACCGGATGACACCCTCCTCGTTTGGCTGGACCGTTCGCGCGATCATCGGGCTCATCTTTCTGCTGCCGGCGGCAGCACCGGCGCTCGAGCCGGGGACCTCGCTGAAGGCCGGCGCCTACTGCACCGGTGAATACGCAGACGACTTCTCGTCTCTGGCGACCACCGTCCGCGACTTCGAGCGCGATTCACGCGCCTACTCCTCTTCCTACTGCGTGCGAAACACGGCGATCTACGAATGCCTCTCGTACAGCAGCGACGGCAACGTGCGCCGGGTGCGGAGAAAGGCGGTCCTCCACGGCACCGCGTTCGGGTACCGGGTCCAGGGCGGCGAAACGCTGCTGCTGACCAATCAGCACATCGCCGACTGGCCCGCGGTGACCGACGACGAGCACACGGTGGAGGACATTCCGATCGGCTGCAAGCGGGTCTCCGACTCACTGCGAATCGTCGACAACGAGTCCGACGCCTACGAGCGCGACGACATCCCGCTTACTCGAGTGGTCACCGATCCGCAGCTGGACGTCGCCGTCCTCAAGGCGCGCGTCCCATTGACGATTCTGCCCTGGAAAGTCGGGCGCAGCGCCGCGCTGCGCGAACGAAACGTGGTGGACGTCCGCGGATTCCCTCTCGGGGCGTTCCGGGCGACCAACGTCGGCAAGGTCGTGTCCGCCTACGATCATGACGATGAGAAGGATTGGGACCACGACGACTTCGTGATCGACGCGCTGCTCTCGCCGGGCAATTCCGGGTCCCCGGTCCTCGCGGTGTCGTGCCGCACCGGGGAGTACGAGCTGGTGGGGATCTACCACGCCGGCTACACCAACGGCAGCGCGCTCAACGTCGTGGTCGGAATCGATCAGGTTCGCGATTTGATGACCACCCTGAAACGCTCGCCGCGCGCGCACGCCGAAAGCACCCTGGGCCCGGAGGCGCGGGACCGCAGCCGCTTGATGCAGGACAACTGGTTCTTCGTCGAGCCGTTCTTTCCGTTCGGGCCGCTGGCCGCCGCGGTCCGCCCCCGTGCAGACGGAGCGCTGATCTTCGAAGTGCTGTCGCGGGAATTCCCACTCAAGGCGCATCCCATCGCCGTGCTCGAGGATCTGCCCGGGCAGCGCCCCGACGCCTTCGGGGATCTCGGCCGGCTCTGGTTCGGGGGACCGCAGGGGCTGAAGCCCTACTTACGGGCCGAGCTCGAGGGCGATGTGCAAGCGCAGTTGGCGCGCATCCTGGACGCCCTGCGCAGGGACGCGCTCGCCACGTTCTCCTATCGCAGCGCCGCCCGCAACGCGCTGATCTCCCGGGAGCGCTTCGAGCAGGTCACCCGCCTGGAACGAGGCCTGAAGCGGCTGACCGCGGGGCAGAGGGACCTCACCCAATCGCTGGCGGAGCTCGCCGATCGACTCGGCCCGCACGGGATCGACGTGCCGGTCCACCTTTCCGACGCCTTCACCATCCCGGTGGGAAATCCCGCCTTCCCCTTGCCCGGGGGCGACGCGGCGGCCGCGATCTCCCCCCGCAGCGCGGCGGAATCTGTCCAGCCCGCCGGCGCCTGGGGAGACGCCTCGGGAAACCTGGACGACGGTCAAATGTCGAACGGCCGGTGAGCCCTCGCGCCCCGGTTGCGTCGAGGCCGAACCCCGAAGCACGATGAACGCCCGATGCCGGAACTTCCGGACGTAGTCGTCTACATCGAGCGATTGAAAGCCTTCATCGCCGGCCAACGCCTGGAGCGGGTTCGCCTGGCGAGCCCTTTCGTCTTGCGCTCCGCGGATCCGCCCATTCGAGAGATCGAAGGGAAACGGGTGCTCGGGCTGCGCCGGATCGGGAAGCGAATCGCCGTCGAGCTCGAGGGCGATTTGTTTCTCGTGATTCATCTGATGATCGCCGGCCGCCTCCACTGGAAGGAACGCGGGGCGAAGATTCCCGGCCGGGTGGGGCTGGCGGCCTTCGACTTCCCGACGGGCACGCTCGTCTTCACCGAGGCGAGCTCGAAAAAACGGGCCTCGATCCACCTGGTGCGGGGAGAAACGGCGCTGCGCGAATTCGACCGCGGAGGCTTGGAGGTCCTCGAGGCGGACCTTGCCGCCTTCGAGGCCGCCCTCGCCCGCGAGAACCACACTTTGAAAAGATCGCTGACCGACCCGCGGCTGTTCAGCGGGATCGGCAACGCCTACTCGGACGAGCTGCTGCACCTTGCGGGCCTCTCGCCGGTCAAGCTCACCGCCCAGCTCACCCCGGAAGAGAGGGCCCGCTTGTTCGAGGCGACGCGCCAGACGCTCACGGACTGGACGGACCGCTTGCGCAAGGAGGCGGGAGAGGGATTCCCGGAGAAGGTGACGGCTTTCCGGGAGGGGATGGCGGTCCACGGCCGCTTCGGAAAACCGTGCCCGGTGTGCGGCTCGCGCGTCCAGCGCATCGTCCACGCCGAGAACGAGACCAACTACTGCCCGCGCTGTCAGACCGGCGGCAAGCTCCTCGCCGATCGAGCGCTCTCCCGCTTGTTGAAGAGCGATTGGCCGCGGACGGCGGAGGAGCTCGAGGAGCGGCGGCTGACTCCCGAACCCGGATCGGCAAATGCGTTCGGCCGCGTCCGCTGACCCAAAGCCCGAGAGCTCAGGGCCCGCGAAGGAAAACCCGGGTTCGGACGAGGTCCTCTCGCGGCGAGGGCCGTTTCGGAGTACAAATTCCACTCTGTCCCACGCCCGTTCTTCGCTGACCGCGATGGGCCGGCAGTCGGGCAACCGGATACCGCGATGGGAGTCGTGAGCAGCCAGTCGGCGAAAGAAGGCGACGCGGCGGGGGCGCAGGCCACCAAGACGGCGGCGCCTGCCCGCGCGGCCCACGCCGGGGTCGGGCCGCCGGAGACGGGCCCGAACCACCCGCTGGCGTCGTTCGCCAGCCGAGCCTTGATTTCCCTGATTCTCGCTCTGCCCGCGTGGGTTCATCGCGCGCTGGCGCGAGCGATCTCCCGGACGGCGTGGGTCCTGGGAATCCGCCGGCGGGTGACGCTGGACAACCTGCGCCACGCCTTCCCCGAGCTCGCCGAACGAGAGCGGCGACGAATCGCACGAGGTGCGTACCTCAACATGGCCTATTCGGTGGTGGAAGGGCTGACCTCGCCGCGACTTTCGGAGGAGGGCGTCGCCAGGGCGGTGGTGACCGACAACTGGGCGCCGGTGCAGGCGGCGATCGACGCGGGGAAGGGGATCCTTGTCGCTACCGCCCACATCGGGGGGTGGGAGCTTCTCGGTGAAGTGCTCGCCCGTCGCGGGGTGAAGCTCCATGCGGTGGTCAGGTCGCTGCGCGGCGCGCTGAACGCGCAGATCATACTCAGCCGGAGAAAGAGCGGGTTGCGCCAGATTCCTCCCCGAGGCGCCGTCCTCTCCAGCGTCCGGGCGCTGCGGCGGGGCGACATGGTGGCGATGCTCATCGACCAGGTGCTGCCCGCGGATCGCGGAGTGTTCGTGCCATTCTTCGGCCGTCCGGCCTGCACGACTCCGGCGCTGAGCATGGCCGCGCTGACCTCTGCGGCCCCGGTCTTCGTGATGTTGTCCATCCGGGAGAAGGACCACTTGAGATTGTTCGTCGAGGGGCCCATCCCGGTTCCAAACACCGCCGATCGGAAGGCGGACATCTTCGAGCTTACGGCGACCCTGACCCGGATCATCGAGGGCTACATCCGCCGCTACCCCGACCAGTGGCTCTGGCTTCACCGCCGCTGGAAGGTGCAGCCGATCAAATCTTGATCCGGACGCCGAGCCCGAGGTCGAAGGTGGGAGTGGGAATGGCCGGGATCACCTGATCTCCCACCTGCTGGGCCGAATCGAACCCCAACCTGAACTCACCGCCCCGGTGTCCGTAGTGCATGTCGGCGAAGGCCTCGACGAAAAGGTACGAGAGCACGCGGGTGAGATAATCCAATCGGGTGATAAACGAGCGATCCGAGAGGTTGGCGAGGTTCGACAACACCAGCGAGGCGTTTTCGCCGAGGATCGTCGGGCTGGTAAAGCTGGCGTAGATCGCCCCATAATGTCTACCTGTATAGAAGGGTTGAAACGCGCCCTGCAAAAACAGCAAAGGATAGATGGAGGCGCTGTCGTAGCCGTTTGAATTGTAGAAATACTCGCCGCCGACGATGAGGTCGTTGTTCTCCCCGAAGACGAGCGTGGTGTTGAGTCCGCCGCTGGCTCCGACCGCGACGTCCGTGGGCCGATAGCTTTCGAACTGCCCGGCGAGGCCGAGCAGCGGGTTGGGCTGCGGCACGGCCCGATAGAGAGGCACCTCGTTGCCTTTTTTCAACGAGGCCTCGAGGTAGACGTCCCAGGGCCCGATTGCCGACGATGCATCCAGACCGAAGCGAGGCCGCCGGCCGTTCTGCAACACGGCCTCCGCCCCGATCTCGCCCCGGCCGATGGCGATTTCGCCTCGCAGCGCTCCGCCGATCTGCCCCAGCGTGCTCGCCGGGCCGGCATTGTCGAAGAGGCCGATGGCGTAGATGTTCCAGCCCCGCTCCGAGGGCAGGTGGAGCTTGAGCATCGAGGCGCCCAGCCGGGGATCGAACACCGCCAGCGGATTTCGCCGCTGCGGGCTCAAGAAATCGGTCGGGTTCCAGAACCTGGAAACTCCCCACTTGACGTGCTGCCGTCCGGCGGTGACGAAGACGGTGCGCGCGATGTCGAAGTTCACCCACAACTGATCGAGCAGGACCGCGGGATTGCTGGTGGTGAGTAAGCCGTCGGTGTTGTTCGTCGCGTTGGCGCCGATCGTCGGATCGTAGGTCATCCGCGCCAGGATCATCCCGCGAACGCGTTCGCTCGGCCGCGCATCGAAGAACCCGTCGACGATCGCAGGAAGCTGGAATTGCGTGTCCGAAAAGGAGGACTTCTCCGTCGCGTGGACGAGCGAGCGCAGATAGATCTGGCCGCCGATCTGAAGCGGATTGTCCCGGCTCGGTTCGCTGGTGAAGAGGTCCTTGCCGAGCGCGCTGGCCAGGCCCCGCTCGTCCTGGGTCGCCTGCTCGCCGACCGGATTCTCCCGGGCCGGCACGGAAGGGGTCTGCGCCTTGGCCGGGCCCGGCGGCGTCCCCGCATCGGGCGGCGAATCGCCGAACATTTCGGCTTCGCTGGGCCGTGAATCCGAAGGGCCGGCGCGTTCGGTTCCCTTCGAGCCCCCATCCGGCGCGCCTCCGAAGAGATCCTCCTCCCGCGGCCGCTCCTGCGCCAGCGCGGTCGAGGCGGCGAGGAGGATCGGCGCCCAGGCGGCGAGCGCGGAGGATCGCCCAATCATCGACTCTTGCTCTCGAACCAGGCCTTGGTGAAGATGTTCGCTTCGAGCGCGTGTAGGTCGACCGTCTTGATCAGCACGATGGTGGAATTCGCTTTCTCCACTTCGTCGTAGATGCGGATTTCGGGCGGATACCAGAACTCGCCTTTCTTGGACTCGCTGTAGAGCTTCTGCCACCGCGGATAGTAGAGCGTGCGCATCAACCGGCCGCTCAAGGCGAACTCCTGTCGTTTGAGGATGTTGGACGTCTCGTTGTCCACCCAGAGCTTCACTACCGGGAAGGCGACGTCGACCCCTTCTTTCACCTTGAGCGAGATCTTGCGAACGGAGTAGGCGCCGAGCTTGTCCTCTCCCTCGTCGCTGGGGTCGTACTCCTCGGCCAGCCGGGATTCGTCGAAGTCCGCCCGCCGCGAGTCGGTGCCGGCGATGCGCTCCCGCTCGGTCCGGCGCTCCCACTTGCCCACGTTCGGATCGTAGGACCAGAGGTTCTTCTCCAGGCGCAGGTAGCCCTTCCCCTGCTCGCTCTTCGGCTTGCTGAAGAGGATCATCAG
>Ga0070708_100000065_pt1 | contig 69306 bp, 55 predicted proteins | sample KBSK5503metaG_FD_65469 | JGI IMG/M metagenome (GOLD analysis project Ga0070708, IMG submission 65469) | Corn, switchgrass and miscanthus rhizosphere microbial communities from Kellogg Biological Station, Michigan, USA - KBS K5-50-3 metaG | ecosystem: Host-associated > Plants > Roots >... | reverse complement strand
TCAACACCTCAAGTTGTATCTGAGTCTTGATCATCACTACGCGCAACACGCCGCCGCAGTTGTCGCATCGCTGACGCTCGGCGCGAGTTTGTTCGGACGCCTCGCGATGGGATGGCTTGCCGACCGCTGGCCGAAGAAGCACGTGATGCTGCTGATCTACTCGCTCGTCGCCGTTTCGTTGGTCATTCTGCTGCTTGCGACATCGCGGCCGGCGATCCTGCTGTATGCCGTTGTCTTCGGCATCGGACTCGGCGGGGAGTATATGGTAATACCGTTGATGGCGGCCGAGTTGTTCGGCGTACGCGTACTTGGTCGCGCCATGGGTCTCGTGCTGGCGGCGGACGGCGTCGCCGAGGCGACCTCGCCGGTTCTCGTCGGCTATTTGCACGACACGTCGGGAAGCTACGCCTCCGGGTTCTTGACGCTCATCGCCTTCGCCGTCGTAGGCGCGCTTGCCATCGCACTGTTACCGAACAAACGCTCGAGTCACGCGACGCTCGCGCTGGCGGTCGAAGGCGGCTGAACCGCCCGCGCACTCACACATTGACGGACGCGAATGGGAATTCGAACGATCGGCATCGTCATGAATGGCGTCACCGGGCGAATGGGAATGAATCAGCATCTGATTCGCTCCATCGTTGCCATTCGTAACCACGGCGGCATCGCGCTCGCGAATGGCGATTGCTTGATGCCAGATCCCATTCTCGTGGGACGAAGTGAAGCGAAGATCCGTGCGTTGGCCGCCGAGCACGGAATCTCGCGGACCTCGACCGATCTCGAGCAAGCCCTGTCCAGTCGCGACGACGCCATCTACTTCGATTCCACACTCACGAGCACGCGCGCCGCGAACGTGCGTCGCGCGATCGCGCGTGGAAAGCACGTCTATTGCGAGAAGCCCCTAGCTACAAGCACGAGTGACGCGATGGCCCTCGCGCGTCTCGCGCAGAGCGCCGGCGTGAAGCACGGGGTCGTGCAGGACAAGCTCTTTCTTCCCGGCGTGCGGAAGCTCAAGCGACTCGTCGACTCGGGATTCTTCGGCCGCATCCTGAGCGTGCGGGGCGAGTTCGGGTACTGGGTCTTTGAGGGAGATTGGCACCCGGCGCAACGACCGTCCTGGAATTATCGCCGTGAAGACGGCGGCGGCATCATCGCCGACATGTTTTGCCATTGGCGGTACGTGCTCGACCACACCTTCGGCAATGTCACGGCCGTGCAGTGCATCGGCGCGACGCACATTCCAGAACGTGTCGACGAGAACGGCCGCCGCTACAAGGCGACAGCCGACGACGCGGCGTACGGCATCTTTCGGCTCGCGGGACGCGACGGCGAGATCATCGCGCAGTTCAACTCGTCGTGGGCGGTACGCGTCTATCGCGACGAGTTGCTCCAGCTCCAAGTCGACGGCACACTCGGCAGCGCCGTCGCCGGACTGCGTGGATGCAAGACGCAGCATCGCGTCAACACCCCAAAGCCCGTGTGGAATCCGGACGTCCCGAATCCGATCGACTTCTACGCCGACTGGCAGGACGTTCCCGACAACGTGGAGTTCGATAACGCGTTCAAGGTACAGTGGGAGGCCTTTCTCCGGCACGTCGCCGACGACGCGCCATTCATGCACGACTTCTTCGAAGGCGCAAAAGGAGTCCAACTCGCCGAGCTCGGACTCGAGTCGTGGGCGAAGAAGTCATGGGTCGACGTGCCAGCGCTAGAGCGATGACGACGATCACGCTTCCGCGCCCCGACGGAACGGTCGAGTCGTACGCGCTTCGCGAGCCTCCGCCGTGGCCTCGTCCGCGCGAGTCCTTCCGATCGCGCGTCGCGTACGCGGCGGCACATGTAGTGTGCGATCCCCTGGCCGACGTCGATGTTCTCAGCGACGGATGCATCGACTGGGAGTCCACCCTCGCGTACCGTCGACTCTTATGGAGGTACGGGTTCGCCGTCGCCGAGGCGATGGACACGGCGCAACGAGGTAGCGGCCTCACTTGGCCGATGGCGAAAGAGTTGATCCGACGATCAATCGCTGACGCGCGCGCTGAGCAACGTACGATCGCCTGCGGCGCCGGCACCGACCATCTCGCGCCCACTGAACGAACGACAGTTGACGACGTCGACCATGCATACATCGAGCAGGTGGGATTTGTCGAAGGCCAGGGTGGCCGAGTGATTCTCATGGCGAGCCGAGCGCTCGCGCGCGCGGCGCGAAGCGCCGACGACTACTATCGCGTCTACGGTTCGGTCTTGAGGCAAACAAGCGGTCGGGTGATTCTCCACTGGCTTGGCGATATGTTCGATCCCGCGCTGGCCGGATACTGGGGCTCGCGCGACCTCGATGAGGCGATGGATGTCTGCCTCGCCGTCATCAGAGACCATCGCGACAAGGTGGACGGCGTCAAGATCTCGCTGCTCGACGCGCAACGAGAAATCGACATGCGTCGCCGCCTTCCCGCCGGCGTCCGGATGTACACCGGAGATGATTTCAATTTTGCTCAACTCATTGCCGGCGACGAGTGCGGCCACAGCGATGCTCTTTTGGGCATTTTCGACGCGATCGCGCCAGTGGCTTCGAGCGCGTTGCAGGCGCTCGATGAGCGCGACCTGGTGCGCTATCACGCCGTTCTCGCTCCAACTGTGCCGCTTTCGCGGCACATCTTCCGCGCGCCGACGCACGCGTACAAGACCGGAATCGTCTTTCTTGCCTATCTCAATGGGCATCAGTCCCACTTCCGCATGTTCGGCGGAGCGGAAAGCGCGCGGTCGGTGATTCATCTCGCGGACCTGGTGCGTCTCGCCGACGCGGCGGGATTGCTCGACGATCCCGACCTCGCGGCTGCGCGCGCCCATGCCGTGTTTGCCGTTGCGGGTGTCGTGTGAGCGACACACGTCTCGATGCCGCGCCCTTGTCGGATGCACGCCGCTTGAGCTTCAACCAGGCGACCGCCGAGCGCGCATCTCTGCGCGACGTCGTTGAAAGCTGCGCGCGACACGAAATCACAACGATCGGCGTGTGGCGTCATAAGCTTCACCAGATCGGCGTTGAACGCGGGGCGCGAGTGGCGCGCGATGCAGGCGTCAGTGTTTCGAGCCTATGCCGAGGCGGAATGTTTCCCGCGCCAACTGAAGCAGCACGTTGCGAGCGCATCGACGACACCCGGCGCGCAATCGATGAAACCGTAGCGCTCGGCGCGCCCGTGCTGGTGCTCGTTTGCGGCGCGTCACCCGACCGCGACATCACGGGGGCGCGCGCCATGGTAAACGATGGCATTGCCGCTATCGAGTCGTACGCCGCGGAGCGCGGCGTCACGCTTGGCATCGAGCCGCTCCACCCGGCGTTTGCGGCGGAACGCTCCTGCATCACGACGCTGCGAGAAGCTCGGCTGCTCGCGGAACAGTTCGACTCGCAGACGGTAGGCGTCATCGTCGACGTCTACCACGTCTGGTGGGATCCCGAACGCACTGACGAGATCGTGCGACTCGGCGAGCGGATCGTTGGATATCACGTCAATGACTGGCTGGTGCCGGCGCGCGACGTGCTGATGAACCGTGGCATGATGGGCGATGGCGTGATCGAGCTCCGCACGATCCGGAGCGAAGTCGAGCGAGGCGGTTACGCGGGACCGATCGAGGTAGAGATCTTCAACGAGGGTATCTGGAGCCTTCCGGTAGACGAGATCGTTCAACTCACCCGAAACAGGTTCATCGCATGCGTATGATCGATCGACGCACGTTCGTCGGTGGCGCGGCGGCGGTGGTCGCCGGCGGAATGCTGCGGCCGCAGTCCGGGATCGAGACCGCACTCCAAGCAACCCGCTCGGGACGTCTGCCACTCGGCTTCTCGACGTTGGGATGCCCCAAATGGGACTGGTTGACCACGCTCGACTTCGCGGCGTCGCACGGATACGCGGCGATCGAGCTTCGTGGCATTCTGGATACGGTGGACCTGACGAAGCGCCCGGAATTCCAACCGGATCGCCTGGCGCAGACTCGTCGTCAGCTCGCCGACCGCAGCCTCGTTATCAGCGATCTCGGCGCGTCGACGAATCTCCACGAGAGCGATCCCGCAAAGCGCGAGGCGGGACTCGCCGAGGCGCGCGGCTTCATCGATCTGGCGGGTACGCTCAAGGTGCCGTATGTGCGCGTGTTCGGGAACAAGTATCTCCCGGACGTCCCGCGCGAACAGACGCTCGCGCGCGTGGCGGCAACGCTACGAACGCTCGGCGAATATGCGAAGGAGCGCAATGTCGTCGTTCTCTTGGAGACGCACGGAGATTTTACCGATTCGCCGACAGTCCTCGACATCATTCATCGCGCGGACTCGACGGCCGCCGCGGTGCTCTGGGACGCGCACCACACCTTCGCATTCGGCAAAGAGTCGCCGGAGACGAGCGCACGCGCGCTTGGACCATACATTCGTCACGTGCACTTGAAGGACTCCGTTCCAGCAGGCGACGATCGCCGCTATGTCCTCACCGGCAAAGGTGACGTGCCCGTGCAGCGACAAGTCGACGCGTTGGTTCGCATGAAATACGGCGGCTTCTACAATTTTGAATGGGAAAAGCGCTGGCACCCGGAGATCGAGGAACCGGAAGTCGCCTTCCCACAGTTCGCCGACGTGCTAGGCGGCTACCTGCGTCACGCGGGCATCAAGCCGCGGTGATCTCTACCGCAGCCAGAGGAGCGGCTGTCTGACCGGATAGTTCCGAATCACTTCTTCAACGGTCGGATCCGGGTCGAGTCGTCTCCATAAGGCGAGATACGACGGCTCGTGCAACGCCCGCCCGCCGAAGAGCAATGATGGATGTCTAATCGGCCACGCGTCGAAGTACATCACGTCGGGCGGTTTGGGCCAGCTTGATTTGTCGGCGATGAACGGGGCCATGAACGCGAGTGCTTTGCGCATGCCGCGACCGTCGGATGTCGTGTACGTCCACATGTTCTCCCGCGGGGCCGAGAGAGCTTCGGCCAACATTCCCATGACGTCGAGCTGGAAGAGCGAATAGCCATACGGCTTCGTGCGCGCGAGCTCGCGCGGGAAACTTCCGTCGGGCGCCATCTGGCCGGGAATCAGGGGTCCCTTGAAGAACGTGCGCATGTCGGCGAGCCTCGCCGAGTCGCCGGTGAAACGCGCGAATGCCGCGACCTGGAGAGCCCACGCGGCGCTGTGATTGTTGCCGTTATTCCGCTCGGCGATGCCGTACTTGTGCGTCCTCATCCACTCGATGTACTGACGGAACCAATTCTTCGTTGCGATTAAATCCGGGCCGGTGAACACGCCGAGCCGTTCGAGCTCCAGCGCTGCCTGGGCAACCTCGACGAGATGAATTGTGTCGATGATACCAATTCCCCTCCCCGTGGCGACGCCCTTGATTGCCTGCGCGTAAAGCAAGCTGGGGTTCATTCGCGTATCGGCGATCACGAACCAGGCGCGTAAATGCGCGACGGCATGCCGTGCGAAGCGTGCGTCGCCGGTGATCTCGAACGCGGCCACCAGCGCCGGGACGATCACGCTGAAGCGTCGCATCGCCGCGCGGTGGGCGTCGAAGTTCGCGGGGTTGGTCTGCCCATCGCGCTGGATGTACGGCTTCGTCGAGTCCGTCGGATCGGGCCACCAGTAGTCGCCCTCGGAGTAGTAGTCGTGCAGCCCGCCTTCGCCGCGGGGAGCTCGAGTCGCGGTAATCGTAATCGGAGGTTCGCTCAGATAGCGAGTTGCCTGCTCGACAACACGTCGCCGTTCGATCTCGATCAACTGCTTCCGAGTAATCGTGTCCTGTGTCGAATGAGGGACGGCAACGGAGACAGCGCTGACGAGCGACACCCCATCATGTCGCGACGAGGCCAGCGACGCCACGGCAACCAGTACCAGCGTAGAACGACGACGATGCATCGATTCGGTCGAGTAGTCTTGCCAATGAGCGACGTACGCAATATTTCCGAGTCGCTCAACGAGATGACATTCACTTGACGATGCCGCACCTCATTGGAGTCTGCCAGTAGTCATGCCGCAACACGCGTCCGTCATCAGTCGCCGCGAGGCGCTCCGGCGCACCGCCCTCCTCTTAGGCGGCGTCGTGTCCGCTCCCGCGCTCGCCGGAGTCCTCGCCGGCTGCGAGACACCGCACGGCGAAAGCGGATGGAGACCGAGGGCGCTGACCAGTGAGCAGACCGATCTCGTGGCCACGATCGCCGAGCACATTCTCCCTGAGACCGACACGCCCGGCGCGCGGGCCGTCGGCGTACATCGGTTCATCGACACCATGCTCGCCGAGCACTATGGAACATCGGACCGCGCGACTTTCCTCACGGGATTGAGCGACGCCGACGCACGCGCCGCTCGATCCGGCGCGAGGAATTTCGTCGGCGCATCCAAGAGCCAGCAGATCGCGATCCTGACAGAGCTCGATCGCGAGGCGTACTCGAACGTCGCCGCGCCACACTTCTTTCGCACAATGAAGGAACTGACGCTGCTCGGCTACTACACCTCCGAGGCGGGCGCGACGAAGGAGCTACAATACAATCCTGCGCCCGGCCGGTTCGAGGGATGCGTGCCGATCTCCCGCATCGGGCGCGCGTGGGCTGTATGACCACGCCCTACGACGCGATTGTCGTCGGCTCAGGAATCACGGGAGGGTGGGCCGCGAAGGAGCTCACGGAACACGGGCTGCGCACGCTTTTGATCGAGCGCGGCCCAGACGTCGAACACGGGAAGGACTACGTCACCGAGTGGAAGAAGCCGTGGGAGCTCGCTCATCGCGGGAGAGGCGAACCGGAGACGTACGCTCGCGATTACGCGATCCAGAGTAAGAACTACGCGTTCGGCGAGGCAACGAAGCACTTCTTCGTGAAGGACAGCGAGCATCCGTACCACACGGACGACGGCAAACCGTTCCGTTGGATCCGCGGCTACCAACTCGGCGGCCGCAGTCTGATTTGGGGCCGGGCGTGTTGGCGGTGGAGTGACCTCGATTTCGAGGCCAACGCGAAGGACGGTCACGGCGTGGATTGGCCGATTCGCTACGCCGATCTCGCGCCGTGGTACGCGCACGTCGAGCGCTTCATCGGTGTTGCCGGTGAGAAGCGGGGCCTGCCCCATCTTCCCGATGGCGAGTTTCTTCCGCCGTGGGAGATGACGTGCGCCGAGAGGTTCGTCAAGAACGGGATCGAGCGGTCGTATCCCGATCGTTTCATGACGCTGACTCGCGTGGCAAATCTCACGCGCGCGGTCAACGGGCGTGGACCGTGTCAGGCGCGCGACCAGTGTGCTCGCGGGTGTAGCTACGGCGGCTATTTCAGCACCCAAAGCGCAACGCTGCCCGCGGCACGAGCGACGGGCAAGCTTACGCTTGTCACCGACGCGATCGTCGAGAGCGTGCTGTATGACGACAAGAAGGATCGCGTCACGGGCGTGCGGGTGATCGATGCCAACACAGGCCAGTCGCGCGACTATGAAGCGCACATTGTGTTTCTCAATGCGTCGACGTTTGGGACCGCGCAGATTCTCCTCAACTCGAGAAGCACCCGATTTCCGACCGGCCTCGCGAATTCGAGCGGCGAGGTTGGTCACAACGTCATGGATCATCTCTCCAAGGCCGGTGCACGCGCTCTGGTGCCCGGAATGATGGATCACTACGTCTACGGTCGCCGGCCGACCGGCACATACATTCCACGCTTTCGGAATCTTGGGACGAAGAACGAGAAGCTCGGATTCCTGCGCGGGTACGGCATTCAGGCCGGCGCGAGCCGCGCTTCCTGGTCTCGTGGGGGCGCCGAACCCGGTTTCGGTGTCGAGCTCAAGGAGCGGCTACGGGAGCCCGGGCCGTGGCGCGCCTCGCTTCAAGGCTACTGCGAGTGCCTCCCCAGACACGAGAACTACGCCGATCTCGACCCGGCGCAGAAGGACAAATGGGGCATTCCGATTCTGCGCATCCATTGCGCCTGGAGCGACAACGAGCGCGCGCTTCGCGAAGACCTGAAGCAGCAGGCCGCGGAAATGCTCGAGCGTGCGGGTTGCACCGAGGTCGAGACGTACGACGACGACGCGCCGCCCGGCTTCAGCGTGCATGAGATGGGCACAGCGCGCATGGGACGTGACCCGAAGACGTCCGTCGTCAACGCGCACAATCAGGCGCACGACGTCAAGAATCTCTTCATCACCGACGGCGCCTGCATGGCGAGCACGTCGTGCGTGAATCCATCGGCGACGTACATGGCACTAACGGCGCGCGCCGTGAATTACGCCGTCGAGGAGCTCAACCGACGCAATTTGTAGAGCAGCCTTCCTCGAAGGATTGTCATCCGCAGAATCTCCCTAACGCGCGACTCGCCAGAACGCCACGCCGTGAGAAGGAACCGTCACGTTCAGTTCCGGTCCGGTCGCGTCGACGCTTGTCCTCGCCCACAGATCGCGAACCGGGCCGTGCTTCGGAAGCCCGATGTCGACCCAGCGAACTTTCACGACCGCATCGGTCGCAGCGCGGTTGAAAATGCCAACAGCGGTCGATCCATCGGCGAGCGCGCGCGTCCAAATCTCTTCATCGCCGGCACCCCACACCTTGCTGGCCTGCTTGCCCAGCGAGTCTTGATCAATCGCGATGACTTCGCGGTTGGTGAGAATCTCCAGGATCGATGGCGTCATGTTGCGCAGATCGTTGCCGGCCAACAACGGCGCGGCGAGCAACGACCACAGAGCCATGTGCGTGCGGTATTCAACATCACTCATTCCGCCGTTGCCGATCTCCAGCATGTCGGGATCGTTCCAGTGACCGGGTTTCGCGTACGGGGCCAGATCCTTCTGCCCGAAGCCAATGCGCGACATCGAGTCCCACGCATCGCGGATATCGCCCGTCGTACGCCACAGGTTGCCGCCGACCTCCGGCCCCCACTTCCACACGTCGAGTCGACCGTACTGACACAGGCTGTAGACGATCGGTCGGCCGGTCGCCAGCAACGCATCGCCCATGATTTGGTAGACGGCGGGCATCGCTTGGTCCGTGTAGAGCGTGCGCGCACCGCACCAATCGTACTTGAGATAGTCGATGCCCCACGCGGCGTACGTCTTCGCGTCCTGCAGCTCGTGGCCGTAGCTGCCTTCGTACCCCGCGCAAGTATTCGGACCGGGCGACGAATAAATACCGAGCTTGAGCCCCTTGCTGTGCACGTAATCCGCCAGCGCCTTCATGTCGGGAAACTCTTTATTGGTCGTGATGTTTCCGTTGGCGTCGCGGCCGCCTTCCCATGTGTCATCGATGTTGATGTAGCGATAACCGGCTTCCTTCATCCCGTTGCTCGCCATGGCGTCGGCCATCCCGCGGACCGCCGCGTCATCGACTCGCCCAGCGAACTTGTTCCAACTGTTCCATCCCATCGGCGGTGTTCTCGCGAGTCCGTTGTCGGCGACGGCATGTCGAGTGGGTAACGGATTCCGCGCTGGCATGGCGCCTTCGCCGCCCGGAACGCGACGCGCGATGGTCATCGTGAGTGAATCTGTCGGACGCCGCCGCGTGAAGAGATGTAGCTCGCTGCCCACGAGCTTCCCCTCGTAGGTCACGGTTCGCGGACTCGTTCCGTCCATCATCGACCCGACGATCGTGAACTTGTCGGGCGTGCCGGTACCCTCAGTGATCGTGTAATAGAACTGCGTGCTGCGGATCGATCCGCGGATCTGCTCGCCCTGTTCCACGAGATTGAAATACTGCTTGCGCACGGCGCCATCGGCGTTGCTGTTGTCGACCGCCCAATTTCCTGTCACGCCGCTTGTCTGTTGCCGGCGAACGCGATCACCTTCGATTTCGACGACGACGACCGTCGCCATCGGGTCGTTCATCATCGCGTTGTTGAACTGCAGCTGTTTCTCGCCGTTGACGTCCCGGATCTCGACCGTGGCGCCGTCACTCAACCGGTACGCCCGCTTGACGGCGTTCTGCATCGGCGGAAGAACGAACGGCACACGCGGTCCGGCGAAGAACGTGAAATACAGCTTGCCCGGCTTGGCCGTCACACGATACTCGTTGCGCGACAGAAACAACGGCTGACCACGCAGATCTTTTGTCCCCTTCGCGCTCGGCTCGCCGAGTTCCTCACCGAATGGCGTCGACCACGTTCCGTACACCGCCTCGCCATTCACCTTGAGCCACGCTCCTGCAGCGCGAAGAATGTCTTGCGCGATCTGCGGCATCTCGCCGTTGGCCATCGGGCCGACGTTCAGCAGATAATTCCCGCCTTTGCTCGCCACGTCGACGAGCTTGAAGATCACTTCGCCCGGCGACTTCCAGTCGTGATCGTCTTTGCGGAATCCCCAGGTGTGATTCAGCGTCGCCGGCACCTCCCACGCTTCGCCGTTCGCGGTTCCCGGGATGACGTTGTCGCCGGTGCTGATGTAGTCGCCGCTCTCGCCGAGTCGGCCGTCGATCAGCGTGTTTGGTTGCATCGTGCGGACGATTTGCGTGAATCGCTTCGCTCGATCGCCGCCCATCATGCGCGGCGTATCGAACCAGATGAGGGCGACCGGTCCGTAGCCCGTTAGCAGCTCGCGTACCTGTGGTTCCGCCTTGCCGCGCAGATAGCTGTCATAGTCCTTCGTTGAATCGGGGCCGAAGTCCCAGGTGTTGCCTGCGCCGTTCGGCTCGTGCCAATCCTGAGATTGCGAATAGTAGAAGCCGAGCCGGATGCCTTGCTTCGCGCAGGCGGCGGCGAGCTCCTTGAGGACGTCGCGCTTGAACGGCGTTGCGTCGACGACGTTGAACGGGCTTGCCTTCGACTTGAACAGCGCGAAACCATCGTGGTGTTTGCTGGTGATGACGATGTATTTCATCCCCGCGTCCTTCGCCATCTTCGCCCACGCATCGGCATTGAACTTCACGGGATTGAACTGCTTGGCGAGCTTGGAGTACTCGGCGACCGGAATCTTCGCGCGATTCATGATCCACTCGCCAATGCCGGGCACGGTCTGTCCCTTCCACTCGCCGGCTGGGATCGCGTAAAGCCCCCAGTGAATGAAGAGGCCGTACTTGGCGTCGCGGAACCAGACGAGTCGCGCCTCGCGTGCCGAGTCGGCGCGCGTCTCTTGGGCGCGCGCGACCGGCGGCGACGCGGCGAGCGCGAGCAATATGGCAGACGAGACGATGGAGTGCATCCAGGGCGAGCGGACTGGCATCACAGCCTCGCGGCGGTTGTGGATTTAAACGTTTAACTGCCCGTGGCGCGCAAAGCTTACCGGACGCCGAACGCCGCCACAAGTCCGCGGTCGCGAGTCCACTCAGGCAGCCCCATCCACGAGCACAATCGTGAGACTCGTCGGGCCGTGGGCGCCGATCACGAGTGACTGTTCGATGTCCGCCGTCTTCGAGGGGCCGGCGACAAAGACACCGAATCCGTCGATCGCGACGTCGAGCGTGGCGTAGGCCTCGTGCAGATCCGCGACGATGCGCGCCCGGTCGACGACGATGATCACGTTCGTCGCAAGAAATACAGCGGAGCGATGCCGTAGTCGCGAGAGCGGCAACCACGCGGCGCGGTTCTCCGCGACGCCCAACGTGGCTTCGCAGATGAACACGTCGGTATCGGCGAACGAGTGCGGCGACACGCCATCGTCGACCTCGACGGCTTCCACCACCGACACTCGGCGTCCCCGAGCGGGATATGCGGCGGCCAGCAGCTCAGCCAACTGTGAGCGCTTGCCTTCGATCACGCGCGCGCCCGACAGCGCAACGCTCTCGGCAAATGTCTCTATCACGTTGGTTCGTTGGGGAAAGCGACCGACTGCCGTGCGCACATCGGGTCGCGCGACAGTCGCCGGCTTCGCGTCACGAATTGCGCCGATGATCGACTCACGCGCGTTCATTGGCGCTTCCCTGCGCGACGTGAAGCCCGGTTCGCCTTGTACCACGCGCGAAAGGTCTGCGACGCCGGCGACGGTACGTCACGATCACGAGACCACGGCGCGGCAACGGCCGCGACCAGAGAGCGCGGAAGGATTCGCAACGCGACGCGAGTCGCCCGACCAATCAGTGCGAACAAGCGCGGCCGCGCAAGAATCTTCGCCGCGACGACCGCCGCGCCGCGTTTCTTCCCGCTGACGTATCCCGCGTCGACAGCGATCTGACGCCAACGATAGAGCTGCGCGTCGAGATCGATCTTCACGGGGCACACCGCGGTGCACGATCCGCACAGCGTCGACGCGAAGGGAAGCGATGCGTACTTCTCCAAATCGATTCCCGGAGTGAGCACGGAGCCGATCGGCCCTGGTACGGTTGAACCGTAACTGTGTCCGCCCGACCGCCGATACACCGGACACGTGTTCATGCACGCGCCGCAGCGAATGCACTTGAGCGACCGCCAGAATCCGTCGCGGCCGAGCTGCGTGGTGCGTCCATTATCCACCAGCACAATGTGCAGTTCTTGTCCCGCGCGAGGACGATGGACATGCGTCGTGTAGACGGTGATGCGCTGTCCCGTACCGCTCCGCGCGAGCAGTCTGAGAAAGACGGCCAATTCCGCCGTTCCGGGAATCATTTTTTCGATGCCCATCGACGCGATGTGGATCGGGGCGAGCGCCACGCCGAGATCGGCATTGCCCTCGTTCGTGCACACGACGACGCCGCCCGTCTCGGCGATTGCGAAGTTCACGCCGGTGAGCGCGGCTTGGGCGTCGAGGAAGCGCTCGCGGAGATGCCCGCGCGCCGCGGCAACCAGAGTGATTGGATCGCTGACTCCGGGTTCCGTCCCAAGTTGCGCAGCGAACGTTTCGGCGATTTCCTCTTTCTTGAGATGGATCGCCGGCATCACGATGTGGCTGGGATGCTCGCGACGCATCTGCACGATCCGCTCGCCGAGGTCGGTGTCGACGACGGCGATGCCGCGCGCCTCGAGATATGGATTGAGCCCGCACTCTTCAGTCAGCATCGATTTGCTCTTGACCAACCTGCTGACGCCGTGCGACTCGAGGATGCCGTAGACGATGCGATTGTGCTCCTCGGCATCGCGCGCCCAGTGAACGACCGCGCCGTTCGTCGTCGCCGCGGACTCGAACATGAGCAGATACTCATCGAGGCGCGATAGCGTGTGTTCTTTGATGCTCGACGCGAGCCCGCGCAGCTCTTCCCATTCCGCGACTTCGGTCACCGCCTGATCGCGCTTCTCGCGCACGAACCAGAGAGCGGCATCATGCCAGGTCACGCGGTCCGGATTCGCGTTGAAGCGTGCCGCGGCCGCCGCATGATCCACCACCGGCTCGATGACGGGCAGCCCCCGCGACGGAGTCACGCGGCCGCCGTCGACCCGGAGAGCACTTCGGCCACGTGCAGCATCGGAAGTCGCTGACCGTCTCGGCTCGCGAGTCCCGCCAGATGCATCACGCAGGAGACGTCCGTCGAGACAACAAGGTTCGCGCCGCTCTGTCGATAATCGCGCAGTCGATCGCGGCCCATCCGTGCCGACACGTCGGGCTCCGTCACACTGAATGATCCGCCGAACCCGCAACACTCGTCCTGCCTCTCCGGCTCGGCGAACGTCAATCCTTGGACCGTCTCGAGAAGCGTCCGCACTTTGTCGAAGTGCGGCACGCGGAGCTCGCTCGGCGACGCGAGCGCGAGTCCGCGCAACGCGTGACACCCAATGTGTACGGCCGCCCGCGCCGAGCGCTTCGCATTGAGCGTCGCTACACGCTCGACACCGACAACGTCGTGCAGGAACGAGCAGAACTCGATGGTGCTCGCGGCCACTCGCGAACCGTCTGCCTCGAGCGCCGCCGCGTGCGATCGCACGTGCATCGCGCAACTACCCGAGAGCACGATCGTCGTGTCGTATCGCGTGAATGTGCGCACGAATTGCCTGAGCGCCGCGTCACCGGCACGCTCGAACCCCGCATTGGCGGGGGGTTGACCGCAGCATGCCGCGCCACCCGGAACATCGACACGTACTCCCAATCGATCGAGCACGTCGAGCGCGGCGATCGCAACCCGGGGGTACAACTGATCGACAAAGCATGAAACGAACAGCGCGATACTCACCGCGTCGGCGGCGTTCGGCTGGCAGTGACCTGCGGTGCCATTGACGGTTTTGCGTCCGGCGGCAGGTCGTGCGGATCGATCCGGATCACGAGATACGTTGTGTTCGTATTGCTCGTATTCTTGAGTCCATGCAGCTCGTTGGACGCCATGAAAATCACGTCTCCGGTGTGCGCGAGTCGGGTCTTCGTCCCTTGCAGAACTTCCACGACCCCGGTTCGCACCACCATGAGCTCCTCGTGCGCGTGACGATGCGGCGGGTGCGGCGACTGCCCGGGCGCCAGCGTGGTCTCGTGCATCTCGAGTTTCGAGAGAATCGCCGTGAGCGTGTCGACGAGCGAACGCTGATTCGCCGGTCCGTTGCGCACACGGGCGCTGTCGGCGGGGAACACGGTCGAGTGAAGCGGCGCTTGCGCGGCGATCGCCGCGGCCGATAGCGCGAGTCCGCAAATCGGAAGAAGAACGCGACTGAAGATGGATCGAGGCATGATCGCTCCCAGCGGGTTCGAGTCGATGGACGAATCCCTCGTCGCGGGCAAATTACGGCCTCGACGGTCGGAGGGTCAGTGCTTGCCACTTAGACGTTTAAGTAGCATCATCCGCCCTTGGCCAGTTCTGCGAAACAGCGCCCGGATTGAGGCGCCGCCCTTTTCACCGGCTCTCGCCAACTCGACCCATGTCCACTACCTCGCGTCGCACATTCGTCAAGACGTCGTTGCTCACGGTTGCTGGCGTCGCTCTCCCGGCTCGCGCGTGGAGTCAAGTGCTCGGCGCGAACGGCGACATCCGCGTCGCTGTCATCGGCTTGAACGGTCGAGGCAAGAATCATCTGAGCAGCCTGGCGAAAATCGTCGGAGTTCGCGTCGTCGCCATCTGCGACGCCGACACCGCCGTACTGGATGCAGTCAAGCCAACGGTGAACGGCGGCGACGTCAAAACGTACCAAGACATTCGCGAGCTGCTCGCGTCGCCCGACATCGACGCGGTCACGATCGCGACGCCGAACCACTGGCACTCGCTCGCCGCGATCTGGGCGCTGCAGGCCGGCAAGGATGTCTACCTCGAAAAGCCGGTCTCTCACAACATTTGGGAAGGCCGCCAGCTCGTCCGCGCATCCCGAAAGTACGGCCGCGTGGTCCAAGCCGGCACGCAGATCCGATCGGGTGAAGGGCTTCGCGAGGCGGTGCAATGGGTGCAGGCGGGGAACATCGGCAAGATTACCGCGTCTCGCGGCTTTTGCTACAAACGCCGCGACAGCATCGGCAAGGTTTCGGGACCGCAGCAGGTTCCGGCGTCGATCAATTACGATCTCTGGACGGGGCCTGCGCCGCTCGTCGCGCCGATGCGCAACACGAAGAACGGACCGGTGCACTACGACTGGCACTGGTTCTGGCTCTATGGGAACGGTGACGTCGGCAATCAGGGCATTCATCAAATGGACGTCGCTCGCTGGTTCCTCGGCGAACCTGGACTGCCAGCGCGATCACTCAGCATCGGGGGCCGGCTCGGTTACGTCGACGACGGGCAGACGCCGAACACACAAGTCGTTATTCACGAATATCGCACGGCGCCGTTGATCTTCGAGGTGCGCGGGCTCCCGTCGCGCGCGGGACTCAGCGGGACGGGCGTCGATCCACGCGAGAATGCCGACACTGCCGGCATGGACACCTACCGCGGCGTCGGTATCGGCAACGTGATCGACTGCGAGGGCGGCAGCGTAATCATCAAGAGCTATTTGTCGGCGACGGCGGTCGACAAGAACGGCACGGTGATTAGAGAATTCAAAGGGACCGACCGGCACATGCAGAACTTTGTCGACGTCGTTCGCAGCCGGAAGACGGCCGACCTCTACGGTCCGATCGAGGAGGGCCACGTGTCGAGCGCCCTGTGCCACCTCGGCAACATCTCGCACCGGCTCGGCGCCGCGACGCCGGACGGCGAGCTCCATGAGAAGATCAAGGGAAGCACGGCCCTCAGCGAGGCGCACGGCCGCATGGTCGAGCACTTGCGCGCCAACAATTGCAACCTCGGACAGACGCCGCTCACGCTCGGCGTTCCATTGCTCGTCGACCCAGCGGCCGAGCGGTTCAAGGGCCCGGACGCGGCTCGCGCGAATGCGATGCTGGCGCGGGAGTATCGGGCGCCATTCACAGTTCCGTCGATCGCTTAACGATTTCGTGACGACGGCCGGCGCCGCGAGGGGCACAGCGAGCCCCAGCCTTAAGCCTTGAGCGGCTAGCCGCGAGCCTTGAGCCGGCCCCGAGTGAAGGAAGGCTCACAGCTCCTTGCTAAACACTCAGGGCTTACCGCTGGAGCTCACCGTCGCGCTCGAGATGCCAAAGAGCATCGCAATGTTCAAGGTCCTTAGCAGCATAGTTATGGTGTCCCCGGTCCCACCGTGACTTTCACCGGCGCCTCAATGCGCTCCGCCATCTCGTCGAGATAGCTCCACCACGATTGCGGCGTGGGGAAATCCCCGCTCGCCGTCCATCCCGCGCCGATGTAGTGGACGACTGGCCTGCCCGACGTCGCCTTGCTGACCGCCATGTAGTGACCGAACGCCTCCTTCCAATCGGTCACTGACGCGCGCGGCAGCAGTACCGCCGTGCCCATCTCACCGTGGCCGCCTGTCTTCGGCGTGACGGGCCCCCATCCGGTGAGCCACGCCCAAGCGTTGTTCTTGCTCATCGTGCCAATCATTCCCGGTCGCTTGACCGTGCCGATCACATACGGAATCTCTCCGCCGCTCGGCGTCGTGAAGATGCTCGTTGCGCGGCAGAGATTGGACCCGGCGTCGATCGCGATGCGCTTGATCTCGGCGACCTGGGTGCCGCCGACATTCCACGGGTCGTACTTCAACTCGAAGATCACGCGAATCGGACCAGTCGCGATGACCCGCCACGACTTGAAGTTGTCCGCGCGCCAGATCGTGTCGTTCTTCCAGCCCGCGGTCCCGCCGTTGCCGAGCGTTTCGCCAACGTCGTAGAAGTCGGCGCCCTCGCCGGTGTCGACGTGATACGACTGGTGGTCCTTGCCATCCTTCGCATACCATTTCTCGATGATGAGCGCGCGCGTCCGTTTGTTCCAGACGTCGATCCCGCTGCTCGACATCGCTTGGGGCGTCTTCTTCAAACCTTCGCCATAAATCCGGAAGGCCACGCGGTCGCTCTCCCAGGCGACGTCATCGCGCGGATCGTCGTGACGTACCGCGACCTTGGGCGCGTACTTCTGCGTTGGCGCCGACGCTTCGACAGTGAACCGTCGCGATTCCTTTTCGCCAAAATCGCCTTGAAAGATGAGCGCGTCCATTGTGCCGTTGCCATCGTCGTCGATGACCTGCGACGGGATCTCACGACCCTCGGCGTCCAGCACGCGCACGTGGTCGGCCGCGACATTGTTGAGTCGTCGCTGGAGATCGGCCCATGCGACGGATACAGTCTCGTCACGGCGCGCGAGCGCTATGGAATTCTCGACTCGAATCGTGACGCGCGAGGGAACACTAGCCTGACCATTCGCGACGCTGGCGGCAACGAACGCGAGATACACCACGATACCGGGGAGCGACATCGTCATTTTCATATGTTGGTTCTCTTGAGCTACTCCAGAAAGTGTCCCTTCCGCCGCAGCAGCGCCTCGACGAAGTAGTAATCCGCGTACACCAGACCGACGTCGATTTCGGTGTGTTGCGGGCGACCACCGGTTGAATGCGCGAGGATCGCCCCAGCTGATGTTGGCGGAGCCAGGTAACGCGAGGTCAGGGATTCGAGCAAACGATCAGCCGCGGCGCGATAACGCTCCGCGGAGGGCGCATCGCTTCGACGCGCGAGGTCGTAGAGTCCTGAGGCGGCGATCGCCGCCGCCGACGCATCACGCTCAGTATTTGGAATGTCAGGATGACGGAAGTCCCAATACGGCACTCCATCAGCTGGCAAATGCAGCGTGAACCAATCGGCTGCTCGCTGCGCTGCTCGCAGGAGATCCGGTTGTCGCGTGCGACCATACGCGGCGGACAATCCGTGAATGGCCCACGCTTGCCCGCGCGCCCAGGCCGAGGTGTCCGCGTAGCCCTGCCATGTCGTCGTTCGCTCGAGCGCGCCGGTTGTCGGATCGAACAGTGCGACGTGTGCAGTGCTTCCGTCAGCGCGCACGTGGGCTCGGGCGGACGTCAGCGCGTGCCGTTCCGCGATTCGCGCCCACGCGGAATCACCGCCGTGCGAGCCCGCCCAGAACAGCAGCTCCAGGTTCATCAAGTTGTCGATGATCACCGGGTACTTCCAGCCACGCCGGGCGTCGGTGGCGTTCTCCAAGTCCCACGACTTGATCGCGCCGACCGCCGGATTGTACCGCGTCGCGAGCGACCGGGCCGCCTCCATCACGACATCGCGATAGTGCGGATCGTTCGTGAGGAGGTATCCGTGGCCGAAGCTGTTGAAGATCATGAAGCCGAGGTCGTGCGTCGTCGTGATGCGCTTGTTCGCCTCGAGGCCGATGGTCCAGCGCTCGGCGAGCTGACGCCACTCGGGTGCATGAGTGTTTTGATACATGTACCACAGCGTCCCGGCAAAGAATCCGCTCGTCCACTGGTTGGCTGGACGCTGCTCCCAGTTACCGTCGGGCTTCGTCGCGCGCGGGTAGCCCGCGGCTGGGTCCAGCGCGTTCGCCGCGCGCCGCAACTGCCCCGCGACACGCGCCAATACACTATCAGTGAACGCGTCGAGCGAAGCGGATCGCGGCGTGGCCGTGGGAAAATTGAATCGAGAGAGATCTTCTCGGTGAGCGTCCTCCGGCAGCTGTTGGAGCGCACGCTCGACGCGAGCATCGCCCAACGCCGCTGCGGCCCGCCGAAGCGGCGGGAGAAAGGCATCGCTGCCGACGGGGCTGACGTCGGCCGCCAGAAATTTGACGTTCGGGTCCGCGTAAGGCGCGACGAAGCGAAGCGCCGCCTCGATGCTTCCGCCCGACGGTGCTGTATAGTGCCAGAGGTCGACCCCAACATGTCGGCTCATCTCGGCGAGCATCGTGAAGGCGTCGAGATTGAACACGCTGTAGTGCAACGGGCGCGTTCGCTCGAGCTCGAGTGGCTGCGTACCGTCAGCTTTTATCTGCGATCCGATGCGGACTTTGGCACCGGCGTCGAGTGTCTGCCGCGCGACCGCGCTGTCGCCGACGAACAACGCGAGCGCGGCAACCTGCGCGTCGTAGAACGTGCCGTGGTTGTTCAACGCAGCGCGCTCTTCGCGCCCGTTCACGCTCTCCAGCATCCAACTGAGATACGCCTTTGACCAAGCCCTCATTTCCCGCTCGTCGCTGGCACTCCAACCCGGCGCTCCTTCGAGCAAGCGCAACGCGTCGACGAGCTCCGGGAGCGTCCGCGTGTCGATGATCCCGGTTCCACGCCCGTCGTTGACGCCGAGCACGGCCTGTGCGTAGCGCAGGTTGGGATTCATCCGCGTCGCGCTGTCGAGGAAAAACACGTGCAAATGCTTCGACGCGCCTTCGGAATAGCGGACGTCGCCGGTGAGGTAATACGCGAGCGCCAGGTCTGCGACGCGCGCAATGGTCTTCTGGAGACGGGTGCCATCGTGATCGGTCCGACTCTCCGGATAGACCTGGCCGTCTCGGCGGATGAACGGCAACCCGTTTGGCGTGCTCGGATCGGGCCACCAGTAGGGCGCCATGCTCATGTAGTCGTGCTTGTCGCCGCTCGGTGGAATCTTTGTCTTCTGCATCACCGACAACGGCGTACTGGCGAGCGCGGCGCGCGCACTGTCGATCAGGACAGCGAACGTTGCTTTGAGCGTCGGGTCACTCGACGCCAGCAGCCGCTTCGATTCGGCCAGCCGCTCGCCACGCATGAGGATCGTTCGTGGCACTGCGCCGGCACTGAGCGGTGCGTCCCGCATGGCGGCGCGATTCCCTGCGCCGGCGCACGCGATGACGCTGAATGCCGATGCGGCAATTAGACAGGTGCCGGACCTCACGTCGCCCCCCGCTTTTCAATTCCTTCCCACAATCCTTGCAGGTATGTCGCGCCAAGCGCGCGATCGTAGAGGCCATAGCCAGGCCGGCCCGTCTCGCCCCAGATCATACGTCCATGGTCCGGCCGGATCGGTCCGGCGAATCCGCTCTGGTGAAGCACGGTGAGCACCGCGTGCATGTCGACGTTGCCGAGCCACGACGGATGCGGGCTCTCGTTGAATTTCTTCTCGCCGGTCCACTGCACGTTTCGGCAGTGCGCGAAGTGAATGCGTCCGCGCGCGGCGAGCATGGATGCGATTCGCGGCAGGTCATTGGACGGATCGGCGCCAAGCGATCCAGTGCAGAACGTCACGCCGTTCGCCGGGCGATCGACGAGGCGCGTGAGTCGGTCGAGGTTCTCGCCATTGGTGACGATCCGCGGGAGTCCGAAGATCGACCAGGGTGGGTCGTCAGGGTGAATCGCCATCCGCACGCCGACGCGCTCCGCAACCGGCACGACGCGCTGCAGAAAGTATTCGAGATTCTCCCACAGTCGCTCGGCATTCACGTTCTTATATGCCGTGAGCAGTGCCTGCAGCGACGGCGCATCGTATGCTGTCGCCCAACCAGGCAGATCGCCCGTCCCGTGCGAGAGGTCGATGCGCGAGAGCGCGCCATGATCGTAGGCGAGCGCGGTCGAACCGTCGGGTTGGCGCATGGCGAGGTCGGTGCGCGTCCAGTCGAAGATCGGCATGAAGTTGTAACAGAGAACTTCAATCCCGGCCTCGCCCATGTTCTGAACACTTGCCGCATACTGATCGGCGAGGCGATCGCGCGTTGGACGTCCGAGCTTGATGTCTTCGTGCACCGGGATGCTCTCGATGACGGCGAGCGAGAGCCCCGCCGCGTCGATCCGCGACGCGAGATCAGCGATCTTGTCTCGCGGCCAGACGTCACCGACAGGGATGTCATACAAAGCACTCACGACACCGGTGACACCCGGAATCTGGCGAATGTACTCGAGCGGAATCGCGTCGTCCGCGCCGAACCAGCGAAAAGTCATCTGCATGGTGTGTCGCCGGCTTACGCTTCCAGTGGTGGAGCTGGTAAGAAGTCGAGGCGCGCGGGAGTGAACGCATCGATAAGCGTTCCGCCCGCGAGCGCTCGAACACCGTGCGGCACGTTTTCAGCCGCGAAGAAACTGTCCCCCGCGTTCAACACGCGCCGCTCCTCACCGACGCTCACCTCGAACCGGCCGGCAGCGACGTACGTCGCCTGTCGATGGACGTGGTGATGAACCGCACCGACCGCCCCTTCGTCGAACTCGACGCGCACCATCATGAGGTCGTCGCCGTGGCTGAGTACCTGCCGGCGGACGCCGGCCGCCAACGTGTCCCACGACGTTTCGACACTGAGCGCGAACGCGGATCGCCGACCGGTCATCGCACGCGACCCTTGGTCGCGAGAAGGCGACGCCGGCGTCGCGATCGCGAGGCGGCCGTCCCACTCGATTGGCGAATGATGAGCTTCGGCTCGAGGAGTTGTCGCACGGGAGGTTGCTCTCCGTGAATACGGGCAAGCACCGCGTCGACCGCGCGCGCACCGATGTCATTCACCGGCTGACGGATCGTGGTGAGGGGGACGCGGGCGCGGGCAGCAAGCTCGATGTCGTCGATTCCCACGATCGCAATGTCCTCCGGAACGCCTACGCCCGCGTCGAGCAGCCCATCGAGCAGGCCGAGCGCCCCGAGGTCGTTGAAGCAGAACATCGCGTCGGGGCGCGATCGCAAGGCGGTGATGCGACCGGCGACCGTGTAGCCGGACTTGTAATCGTTCCATTCAGATTCGAACGGATGCGAGAACACGAAGTTCGGGGCGACGGTGAATCCCGCGTCCGCGAGCGCGCGGCGATAGCCGTCCATGCGTTGCTCGCCGTTGAGACTCTCGACGCGATCGATCAGGTAGCCGAATCGCCGGCGACCGAGCGACACCAAGTGCCGCCCCGCCAGGCGGCCACACATGTCGAGGTTGACGCCAACGTAGGGGACGTCGTCGCCAGCGGTATACGATACCATCACGTAGGGAAAGTCCGCGTCGTGCAGCGCCTGGATCGATTCGCCGATGCGAAAGGTGCGGCTCATCGACGCGATGATGAGCCCGTGCACACCGAGGCCGTGGAGTCGGCGAATCTGCTCCTCTTCGCGATCGGCCCGATTGGAGCTCGAGGCGAACACGATTCCGACGCCCAACTCGTCGGCGCGTTGTTGCGCGCCATGCGCGATCAACGAGAAGAACGGCGAGCTCAGATCGCGCAGCACGAACCCGATCGTGTTAGCGCCGGCGACGGCGGAGGTGGACGCGGGTCGGACCATGACATAGGTGCCGCGTCCGACGTGGCTGTGGAGGACGCCCTCGCTGACCAAACCGGAGAGCGCCTTGTTGATGGTGATGACCGAGACGCCGTACTGCACGGCGAGGTCGCGGTGCGGCGGGATACGCGCGCCGACCGGAATGTCGCCATGCACGATTTGGCGCCGGATGTCGGCGGCCACTTGGTGATAGAGCGGAGCGGACGGTTTGAGTCGCAAGACAACCTCTCGTGGACGGCGCGCGGTCCGGCGCGTGGGAGCATGCGCGATGATATTGATATTGTCAATGCCGGACGATCAAGGCCCCTTGACTAATGGCGGTGTCGTCTCGACGTGTTCATCATGCGACGCGGCGACGGTCCGACCGGGCACGACGCCCCGCGGGTTTATTGAGTCCATTTTCCGGAGAACTCCGAATGCGAGTGAGGATCTTGACCGCCTGGTGCCTGGATCGCCTGCCGCTGCTCGCGCAGAAGACGCTGACGCTGACGTTCGCGCTTCTCGTCATCGCGGCGCCGAGTCGAGCGCAGAATACCACCGGGACAATTCGCGGCGCCGTCACCGGCGCCGGCGGCGCGCCAATCAGTGACGCGCAGATTGCGGCGCGCAATGTCGAGACCGGCGTCTCACGCGGGACGACGAGCCACGCCGACGGCGCATATGTCCTGGCTGGTATCGTGCCCGGCACGTACGACCTCACCGTGCGACGGATCGGCACGACATCGCAGACACGACGCGTCGTCGTGCAGATCGGCACGACGCAAATTCAAGATTTCTCACTCGTGGCCGTGGCGACACAGCTCGAGCAGGTCGTCGTTCAGGCCGCCCCGACGGCGGAGACGCGGACGTCTGAGGTCGCGACGAACGTCTCGCAAGCGCAGATCGAGAAGCTGCCAAGCGCGAGTCGGAACTTCTTGGAGCTTGCGGCCTTGGCACCGGGCGTCACGGTGTCGGAGGACCGAATCAACAGCACCAACTTCCGAACGATTCAAGCCGGCGGCCAACCCGCCACCGCCGTGAACCTGTTCGTCGACGGAACAAGCTTCAAGAACGACCTGACCGGCGGCGGCATCGCCGGTCAAGATGCGAGTCGCGGTAATCCATTCCCTCAGAACGCAATTCAGGAGTACCGCGTCATCAGCCAGAACTACAAGGCGGAGTATCAGAAGGCATCGAGCGCGGTGATCACGGCGACGACGAAGTCAGGCACCAACGTGTGGAGCGGCAACGCGCTCGTCGGATTTCAGAATCAGGATTGGGTGCAGCTCGACAGCTTCCAACGCAAGGACAAGGCAGCGAACCCGGCGACCTTCACGAAGCCGCCGTACGATCGCACCCTCACCGCATTCAGCGTGGGCGGTCCGATCGTCAAAGACAAGCTGCATGTGTTCGCGTCGTACGAGGGAAATATTCAGAATCGCTCGAGTCGCGTAGGCTTCGCGGCGCCGCCGACCGGATTCCCAGCCCTCGATTCCGTGCGACTCACGCAGTACAACGGGACGTTCGGGTCGCCCTTCCGCGAACAACTACTGTTTGGAAAGCTCAGCAACTCGATCAACGACCGTTCGTCGGCGGAGTTGAGTTTCAGCAATCGTCACGAGACCGATGTGCGCGACTTCAATCTGAACACCGCGTATCAGGCGGCGGTGAACTACCATCAGAACGTCGCGGTCGGCCAGTTGAAGTACAACTATTTCACCGGCCCGTGGCTCGACGAGGCGAAGGTGGACTACTCGCGCTTCCAGCGGAACCCGGCTCCGAATACGCCGGGCCTTCCGGCGCGCGACTACATCTACAGCAACACCGACCACTTTATCGGCAGCAACCTGAGCACACAGGATTTCAAGCAAAACCGTTTGGGCCTTCGCAACGACGTGACGTATACGGGATTCCAGATGGCCGGCGAGCACGTGTTCAAGGGCGGCGCGAGCATCGATTTCGTCAAATACGACATCGTGAAAGACAACAACGGAACGCCTACATTCCGGTACAACGCGACGAACGGCGTGCAGACGTACAATTACGCGTCACCGTTCCAGCTCGACTACGGTACGGGCGATCCGAACTTCAACGCCAACAACAATCAAATCGGCGCCTACATTCAGGACGACTGGACGCCGGTCAAGCGGCTCACGTTCAACCTGGGCGTGCGGTGGGATTACGAATCGCACATGATGAACTACGACTATGTAACGCCCAAGAGCGTGGTCGATACGCTGACGCGATACAATAGCCAACTTCCTACCCCGCTCGACCTCACCCGGTACATCAGCACGGGGAGCAACCGCAAGCCCTTCTACGGTGCCGTCCAGCCGCGGTTCGGCTTCTCGTACGCGCTCGACCAGCAGAGCAAGACAACGGTGTTCGGTGGCTTCGGCATCTATTACGACCGCACGTTGTTCGATGTCGCGGTCGATGAGACGCAGAAGATCACGCATCCGACGTACACGATTCAATTCGCGCCGCGGGGTGCCATTCTTCCGCTGCCCGGACAGCAGGCCTGGAGCGATTCGTATCTCACGGCCGATCGGGCCGTGTTGAATACGCTCGTTGGTAAATTCGGGAAGCCCGAAGCGTGGCTGATCGACAAGGATCTCAAAGTTCCGAATTCGCGACAGTTCAATCTGGGCGTCCGTCAAGTGATCGATCAGTTTACGGTGTCGGCGACGTACGCCGGCGTGCGCGGCCTCGATCAGCTCACACTAAATTGGGCGAACTTCGCGCTCAAACCGGATGGTTCCTGCTGCAACAGCTTCAACGCGGCGGACCACGGCTTCAGCAACTTCATCTACTCGACTAACGACGGCAAAACGTGGTACGACGCGCTTCAACTGCAGATCGATCGGCCGTACTCACGCGTCTCGTTGTCGAAGGTCGGCTGGGGTGCGGGACTCGCGTACACCTACGCGACTCGTTCGGTCCAGGGGATGGACAACCTGGGTGACTTGTTCGAGTTCCCGAATGCCCTTGGCATTCCGAAGCATCCGTCAACCAGCGCGAACAACGCACTCTCGGGAGACGAGAAGCACCATCTCGTCATCAACGGCATCGTCGATGTACCGTATCTGTACGGCATTCAGCTGTCAGGCGTCGGGACGTTTGGCGGAAAGTATCTGCAAGACGTCGGATGCCCTGGGCGGTTCTGCGGCAGCGGCTACGAGCGCGGCGGCTTCACGGTACCGGGGCTGTTCCCGTACCAGAACATCAACCTCCGTGTGCGCAAGGATTTTCCGAGATATGGGTCGCAGAGTGTCGGCGTCACGCTCGATCTGTTCAATGCGCTGAACCGCGACAACCTTGGGTGTTACAACACCGGGAACCGCACGGACAAGGCATTCGGTACGGCGACGTGCGTCGTCACGGACGCACGTCGGATCCAGCTGGGCGCGGAGTACGCGTTCTAGTGAAGATTGTAATTTGAGATCGCGATAGTGGCGAGCGCGATGCGTCAGTTGGCCGAGAGGGCCCGGCAGGTGCCAGGCGTGTTCGCTACTATCGCGACGTGCGGTGCGCTCGCCGGATGTCTGCGCGCCGCGCCCAGCGAGTCGACTGCCAGCGCGTTCGCCCCGGCCAGCTACCATCCGTCGCCGGCGGAGAGCGCGTTCATCGACACGCTCTCGCGCCGGACGTTCGATTTCTTCTGGCAAACGACGAATCCCCGGAACGGTCTGACGCCGGATCGCTGGCCGACCAAATCGTTTTCGAGCGTCGCCGCGGTTGGTTTCGCGCTCACGGCGTACCCGATCGGCGTCGAGCACGGTTGGATAACGCGCGACGCGGCGCGCGAGCGCGTACTCTCGACGCTTCGCTTCTTCTGGACCGCGCCGCAAGGACCACAAACCGCCGACGTCACCGGCTATCACGGCTTTTTTTATCATTTCCTCGACATGGAGACGGGACGCCGATTCGAGCGTGTCGAGCTCTCCACCATCGATACCGCCTTGTTGCTTGCCGGCGTGCTGACCTGCCGCCAGTACTTCGATCGCGGCGACGCGGGCGACCGCGAGGTGCGCGAGCTGGCGGATTCTCTATACGCGCGCGTCGACTGGCGATGGGCAACCGATGGCGCGCCCGTCGTGAGCATGGGATGGCGGCCCGACGCCTCGCCGAATCAGAACTCGCGGGGCTTCATCACGAGTAGCTGGCAGGGGTACGACGAGGGAATGCTCCTCTACGCGCTCGCGCTCGGCTCCCCCACGCACGCGATTGATCCTGCGGCCTGGACCGAGTGGACGCGTACCTACAAGTGGGACCGATTCTATGGTCAGGAGTACGTGCAGTTTGGTCCGCTGTTCGGCCATCAGTACTCGCACATCTGGATTGATTTTCGGAACGTGCAGGACGACTACATGCGCGGGCGCGGAATCGACTACTTCGAGAACTCGCGTCGCGCGACGCTCGCGCATCGTGCCTATGCAATCGCGAACCCCGCGGGCTGGCGCGGATATGGAACGGACGCGTGGGGCTTGAGCGCCAGCGACGGACCGCTCGATTCGACGTTCAACGTCGAGGGACGGACGCGCACGTTTCACACGTATTGGGCGCGCGGCGTCGCGACCACCGAAATGAACGACGACGGAACGCTCGTGCCGACTGCCGCCGGCGGGTCGATTGCGTTCGCGCCCGAGATCGTTGCGCCGGTTCTGGTATCGATGCGCGAAGCCTACGGCGATGCCTTGTTCGGGCGTTACGGGTTCGTCGACGCCTTCAACCCAACGCTGCGCACACCCGGACCGCCGCTCCACCACGGCCGCATCGTGAGTGGCCTCGCGTGGTTCGACACCGACTATCTCGGCATCGATCAGGGTCCGATCGTTGCAATGATCGAAAACTGGCGCACGGACTTTGTCTGGAAGTTGATGCGTCAGAACCCCGACATCGTGCGTGGACTATGTCGCGCCCATTTCAGCGGCGGGTGGCTGACGGGGCGCTGCTGATGCTCGCGGCCACCACCCACGCGCCCGCCGTGATCGCCCAAGAGATGATGAACGCGGTCCACGGGAAGCGCGTCGTTGGAGCGGCGACGACCGCCGGGATCCAGACGAGCATCGTAAACACACTCAGCATCCCCGCTTCCATCGCCGCCGCTAAGCGCGGATAGATCGAGAACAGCACGCCGATCCCGGCGGCGACGTGCCCAGCGCCAGTCAGGTACGCCCAGCCGGTGCGCGCGGGAAGCCACGCCGGCACCAGCGCCGCCGTCTGGGTCGCATACACAAAGTGTGATAGCCCGATCGGGAGCAGCGCGACACCGAAGAGGAACCGCGCAGTGCGAACGGCCTTGTCACCGACGGCGAATCTCAGAAGCCCCGGCGGTCGAACGCCCGACAGCTGCGCGAACAGAACCCATCCTCCGGCGAGAAGGACGGCGATCTCGCCGCAGCCCAACCAATTGACCACGACCCGCGGCGCCGACACCACGCTAGGGACCTTGAGGAGCAACCACCAGGCGAGCAAATACGGAAACAGGATGCGAGCCGAGAGCGTCGCCGTTCGTTCGGACAACAATCCGACGCCGCCCGCCAGCATGATGATGCCCGAGATGTAGGCGAGCGTTGCCCGCGCTGGAATCCACGCGGGAACAGGTTGCCACTGGAGCGCGAAGTCGCCGTAAACAAGGGCGAGGATGGCGAGACCAATCATTCCCACCGCAAAGAGGATCCGTGCAGCTTGTCGGTTTCGGTCCATTTCGTTTGTCGGTTATGGCACATCGTGAGCGCTAATGATGGCACCGCCGACCACCCTTGGAAGCCACACGCGAAAAAAAAGCGCGCAGGTCCAAGCAAACCTGGACTTGCGCGCTTGCCTCGATAGCAGGGGTGGGACTCGAACCCACGACCCCGGCATTATGAGTGCCGTGCTCTAACCACCTGAGCTACCCTGCCACAAACCCTGCCACAAACAAACCGGCCGGCCCTCTCGGACCGGCCGATGTCATGACCTCGTTCACGCGATAGCGGGGGCGGGATTTGAACCCGCGACCTTCGGGTTATGAGCCCGACGAGCTACCAGGCTGCTCCACCCCGCGGCAGTATGCGTAAAGTAAGGCCCAGCAACGACGTGTCAAGGTTGTCGGACGCGAGTTCCCGTGCGCATCAGGGCGCTCGGCGCACGCTATCAGCGGGAGGAGCGGCAAAGCGATAGACGATCTCCTTGTTGCCGCGAACCATTCCGAACACTTCGCGCGCGATACGCTCCTGCGTCGCTGGATCGCGTTCGACTTTGTCCTTGTACGCCTTGAGCGAGTCGACGATTCGCTTCAAGGAGTCGACCGACCGCGTGATGCGCGCCTTCTCGCTCCGCTGACGAAACAGATCGAGCGTGCCGAATTCCCCGCCCTGCACGGCGAACACGACGGCGACGACGATCAACGCGAGCGCGCCGATCCGTTTGAGCAGCGGCTGTTTCTTAGATGCCATACAACGCGCCGCCGGGGAACTCGGCGGCGGCGCCGAGTTGCTCCTCGATGCGCAAGAGCTGATTGTATTTCGCGACGCGATCGGTTCGGCTGGCCGAGCCTGTCTTGATCTGGCCGGCGCCCGTCCCGACGGCCAGGTCGGCGATGAACGTGTCTTCCGTCTCGCCCGAGCGATGCGAGATCACCGACAGATACCCCGCCGCCCGCGCCATGTCGATTGCCTCGAGCGTCTCGCTCAACGTCCCGATCTGATTCACCTTGATCAGGATCGCGTTGGCCACGCTGTTCTCGATGCCGCGCGCCAAACGCTCGGTGTTCGTGACAAAGATGTCGTCGCCCACGAGCTGACAGCGATCGCCGATCGCTGACGTCAGCTTTGCCCACCCCGTCCAGTCGTCCTCGGCGAGCCCATCCTCGATCGAAACGATGGGGTATTGATCGATCCATTTCGTGTAGAGCTCGACCATACCGTCAGCGTCTCTCTTTCCGGCGCCGCTCTTCTTGAACGTGTACGTCCCGTCGGAATAGAGCTCGCTCGCCGCCGGATCGAGCGCGAGGGCAATTTCTTTTCCGGCGTCGTAACCCGCGGCGTCGATCGCCTCGAGGATCACCGTGATCGCCTCTTCGTCGTCGCGCAGGTCCGGCGCGAATCCGCCTTCATCGCCTACGCCCGTCGCGAGCTTGCGCTTGCCGAGCACTTTCTTGAGCGCGTGAAAGACCTCCGCGCCCATGCGCAGCGCGTCGGCGAACGAGTCGGCGCCGATGGGGACGATCATGAATTCTTGAAAGTCGATCGTGTTCGTAGCGTGCGCGCCGCCGTTCACGATGTTCATCATCGGCACGGGCATCACGCGCGCGAGCGGCCCGCCAAGGTATCGATAGAGTGGCAGTCCGACCGACTGCGACGCCGCGCGAGCCGTCGCCAGGGAGACCGAAAGGATCGCGTTCGCGCCCAGGCTCGACTTGTTCGGCGTTCCATCGAGGTCGATCATCAGCGCGTCGATACCGAGTTGATCGGTGACGTCGTGTCCCCTGAGCGCCGGGTCGATCGTGTCCTCGACATTCTGGACCGCGCGCAGCACGCCCTTCCCACCATAGCGCTCTGAATCACCGTCACGGAGCTCAACTGCCTCGTGCTCGCCCGTGCTCGCCCCACTCGGAACGGCTGCGCGCCCCATGATGCCATTCGAGCAAATGACGTCGGCTTCGATTGTGGGATTGCCGCGGCTGTCGAGAATCTCTCGCGCCTTGATCTCGGTAATGGTGACCATGTGGAATGCGATGTCGTTGAGGCGGAAGGCGAGGGGAACTGCGTGCGATGAGCCCGCGCCGGAAAATAATCGAACTGGGCGCGTCGTGAGCGCGCGGCGAGGCGGTTCTTCTGACTACTCCACTCGCTCGCCGCTTGCCGCGATCGAGGGCTCGGAGGTGCCGATGCCGTACAACGACTGCATCGCGTCGGCCATGTCGGTCCACACCGTCGTCATCAGCGCACTCCGATCCTCGTAGTCGTACCCGTGCGTCTCGATCGGCGGGAGAAAGTGCAAGTCAACGGTCCCTGCGCGGATCAGGAACGAGCCCTTCGCCAGCACTTCCCGCGCCCCGAACACGATCGTCGGGATGATCGGGGTCTGCGCGGCGATCGCCAGCACAAACGGCCCCTTCTTGAACGGACGGAGATGATAGTCGAGGCCGCGAGTTCCCTCTGGGCACACGACGATGGATCGGCCGCGCTGGACTTCTTTCGCCGCCACCTTGTAGGATTCGAACGCTTGCTTCCGATTCTCGCGGTCGAGAAACACGATGCCGACGCACTGCGCCGCGAAGCCGAAGAGCGGAATCTTTCGCAATTCCGACTTGGCGATGAAGCTGCACCACGGGACAGCCCTCGCGAGGGCGGTGATGTCGAACCAACTGACGTGATTCGCGATGAACACCGCGCCGTTGAGTCCCTCGAGATGCTCGGCGCCGTGCACGCGAAGCTTCACGCCGGCGGCCCAGTCGATGGATCGTGCCCACAATCGAATCGATCTCGAGTAAATCGACATCGGCCCTTGCGGCGCGCGGAACAGGCGCGCGATCACGACGACCGGTCCCAGAATCAACGTCATCACGAGCGCGACCAGCGCGGCAAACGGCGTTCGCATCACCGCGAAAGGTGATCGTAGCCCCGCGCGTTGGCAACGCGCGCACCGCGAATCGTGACGTCAGTTCGCGACGCATCCACAACGCGGCCGATGACGCTCAGTCGCACGCTGAAGCGTCGCTCGAACTCGGCGCGATCCATCTCGCGCGGCGATGTCACGACGAGCTCGTACTCGTCTCCACCATGCATCGCGGTCGAGAGATCGACGCCGCTCTCGCGCGGAACGCTCCGATCGTCCACGTCGATCACCACACGACTCGCCGCGGCGAGATGGCCGAGATCGGCGATCAGGCCGTCGGAGATATCGATGCCCGCCGATGCTCCGTGCTCGAGGAGCCACTGTGCCTCGGCGAGTCTCGGCACGGGGCGGGCAAAACGATCGCGGAACACGCCCGCGGGTTCGCCGCTCGACAATCGACGCACAGCTTCGGCGGGGCCGCCGAGCTCCCCAGTCACGTACACACGATCACCGAGGTGAGCGCACGCACGCGTGAGCGGCGCGAACGCGGCGCCGAGTACTGTCGTCGTAATCGTGAGCTCATCGCCGTCGCTCAGATTTCCGCCCACGACGTGAGTTCGCGCCACGTCGACGGCGTCGCCGATACCGTCGGCCAATTCGAGCATCTGATCGCGCCACGCTTTGGGAAGAGACAGCGCGACGAGCACACCGAGCGGGTGCGCCGCCATCGCCGCGAGATCGCTCAGCGCCGCGACGACCGATCGGTAGCCGATCTCGCGAGGCGACAGCCACTCGCGCTTGAAGTGCCTGCCCTCCACCGCCGTGTCGACGCTGGCGACGAGTGCGTCACCGCGCGGAACCTGTACGACCGCGGCATCGTCGCCGAGACCAGAGGCGCGCGCACCCCAGCGATCGGCCATTCGGCGAATCGCGTCGAACTCGGCACCAGGGCCGAGCGAAACATTATCGGTCACGTTCGTGCGCCGACGCTCGGCAATTCGGCAATCACCGGGTATCGAGTCGGACGATCGTCGAAGGTCCAGCTGTCGCGCAGCTCATTCACGACGTCCTCGAGCGCGACGCCGCGAACGTCCCCCGTTCCTGTCGACGGCACGCGCTCCGCCGCACGGCCGTGCACCCACGCCGCGATCGCGACGGCGACGAACGGATCGCTAATCTGGGCCAGCATCGTTGCGCCAATTCCGCTGAGCACGTCGCCGCTTCCGGCTGCCGCGAGCGCCGGCGTTCCGCTTGCGCTGACCAGGCACCGACCATTCGGCGCCGTGACCACCGTCGGAACGCCCTTGAGCAAGACCACGGCGTTGAGCGTTTGAGCGAGCGCGCGGCCCACGTCGAACCGATTGTCGAGAACGTGCCGAACATCGACGCCGGCCAGCCGCGCGAACTCGACGGGATGCGGCGTGATGATCGACGGGCGACCGCCCAACAACTTGGCGAGTCCGCTCGCGTTGCCCTCGAACAGAGTGAGGGCGTCGGCATCGAGCAATGTCGGGCCGTTCCATTTTCTGAGCATTCGTTCGAGCAGCGCGCGACTCTCGTCGCCACGACCGAGTCCCGGTCCGATCACCACCGCGTCCGCCCAGCCGCCAACGTCTCGATCGACCGCGTCATCGCCTCCGGGCCACTGCGTCGCCAGTGCGTACGGCTCGCTCTCCTGAACGGCGGCGACACTGTCCGGTGCGACGACGAGTTTGACCATCCCGGCACCGCTGCGCATCGCGGCGCGGGCGGCGAGTACCGTCGCTCCCGCCATCCCCGGCGCGCCGCCGACGATCGCCAACTTCTTTCGCATCCCCTTATGCGCGCTCGCGGGAATGCTCGGCAATCGCGCCGCGACCCACGCTTCATCGATGAGCAACGGCGCGCGATCATCGAGCGACGCGTGCGTGCCAAGCCCGATGTCGAGCACCGCGATCGCGCCGCAGACGTCGCGATTGACGAGGTGTCCGCGCTTGATGGTGCCGAAGCTCAAGGTCAGGTCGGCTCGCACGACGACATCGTGCGCTTCACCAGTCGATGCGTCGAGACCACTCGGGACATCCAGCGCGACGATCGTTTCGCGCCCCTGGGTCGCGGCGACGAGCGAGATGAGGCGGGCGATGTCGCCACGCGGCGCACCACTCCCGCCGGTGCCGAGTAGCCCGTCGACGATGAGCGATTCACCGGTCTCCAATGATTCAGGGACGACGCTTACGAAATCGGTGGTGTCGAGGACGTCGAGCGCGAGCGCCCGTTCGGCGGCCGCGTCGGGCGATGTGGCGGCGATCGGCTCGATCACACGAACGCGCGCTCCGATCGTGGCCAACGCCCGCGCAACGACCCAGGCGTCGCCGCCGTTGTTTCCCGGGCCGGCGAGCACCAGCACGCCACGGGCGAGCCTGTCCCGATAGCGGAGCGCGATCTCGGCGGCGGCCGCGGCCCCAGCGCGCAGCATCAGCGCGCGCGATGGAATCCCCGACGCGATGGCGGATGCGTCCCGCGCCGCCGACTCTGTGCTGGTGACGACGCGGACGAGATCGCGCACGATAGTGGGGATGGATTTACTTCTGCGAGGTCCCGACCGTGCGGCCGTAGCTCAATTCACCGTTGTCGATTCGGATATTGAACCCGCAGTCGGGATTGCTGCACGCCCATGCCTTGAACCTGATCGGCGCCCCTTCTCGCCCGTAGTCACTCAGCGGAAGCAATACGCCGGTATGACATCGCTGACAGCTCGGCCAGTGCATCGGCTGATCCATACCCCGCCTCCTCCCCCTTCCCCACCCCGACCCCGTCGCGCGCCGCTAGACCGTCAACGCCCCGCACCACGGGTACTCGCGCTCGAATGCCTGGTCGAAGTCGAATACCTCGACGAACTCATCTCGCGTGTCGGTGGGCTGGCTCATGAGCAAGCCCAGATCGACAAGCGTGAATACGACGTCTCCAATGTCGGCGCTGCTGTTGACTCCCCAATGCTCGAGGACGACCCGGGCCATGACGCCGAAGCGCTCGAGGGCCAGGTCGCGGCAGGACAGGGCGAGCTCGCGGCCATTGATGTGCCGGCGTTCTTCGAGGCGCTGTTGGCAGAACTCGAGGGCGGCGAGCACGAATAGGTACGCGCGCTCGTCGAATCGCGGCTCGCGAAGCCGAATTCGATCCATAATCCCGTCTCGAAACGCCAGTTCAGCCACTTCTGCCCTCTTTTGGGACGTTTTAACCGAACGGCGGGACCTCGCCCCGCCGACGACAAGAAAATGACGGTTGTGGCTCGCTACCACAACTCCCCCAATCGCGGCCTTCCGGGAGAGGCGCGATGCCGAACTCGTTAGTAGATTACCCGGTTCTGATCCGAAGGACGGAGCGCCGTTGCTCCCTCGCGTTTGTTCAACACGGCTGCTCGCAGCCTCCGCCTGATTTCGATGCCGCCAACCTTCAAGTACGACGTAGCGATCACCGCCGCCGACTTCGACGCGCTCGCGGTCACGGAGCTCAAGCGTCGGCTCGAGCATCACGTCGCGAAGTCAGTCTACGCGCAAGCAAACGGCAACGGATCCAAACCGGCGGTGTCGTCAGCAGCGCTCCGCAAGCCGATCGAGAAAGAAGCGCGCGTCGTGGTCGTGTTGTTTCAGCGGTTGTGGGGGGTGACATCGTCGAGCGCCGCCGAGGCCGAGGCCCTCAAGGCGCGCATCGGCAAGGCCAAGCGTAAGGACGTCATCGTCGTTCCGCTCGACAGCTCTCCGATCCCGAGCTGGCTCAAAGGAACGATCGTGCGAGCGACGGGCGCGCCGACGAGCCACGCCGTAATCGATGCGATCGTCAGCGCGGTCATGGACGCGGGCGGCGCGCCGAAACGCTCGACCCCCGCTGCCGTCGCCGCACGACAAGCCGAAGACGAGAAGCACGCGCGAGCGCGCGCATCGTTCCTATCATCCCAACGGGCGCTCGCGCTGATCAATCGCGAGCTGGACTCGCTGTCGAACACGGTGCTGCGGCTCTGCGAGGCACCGGGCACGCTGCCCGCTGGATTCTCGCCTGAAGCTCGGCGAACACCGGATCGCTACACAGTGCAGATCGGACCGGTGGGCTTGAGCTTCTCATGGATTCGCGGTCGGTCGAACTCGATCGCCGATGGGCAGTTGCTCGTGATCGAGTGGAGCGGTCAGCTTGGCGACCAGCACGCGTCGGCCGATCCGCAGACCGCGATGCCGGCGTTCGAGCACGTGCTCCAGCCACACGCGACGAGCCCCGAGGACTGGCAGTGGCGTCGCACCGATCTCGACTTGTGCTCGTACACGACGCGCGATCTCGCCGCGCAGTGTGTGACGTCGGTCGTGCGTCGGTTGCCTCGCACAGACGCCGCGCCGCGTCCGACCGTGTCGGCCGACGCCCGAGCCAAGAGCGCATAGTTGTCATCCTGAGCGCGCTCCTCAGGATGACAAGAGGTTAGGCATAGAGCGGGAATGCCTTTGCCAACGCGCGCACCTGTTCGCGGATCTCGGACTTCACGCTGCCGTCGTCTGGAGATTTGAGGACGCGGTCGATCAAGCCGGCGATCTGTGTCATCTCGCCCTCGCGCATGCCGCGCGTCGTGACGGCCGAGGAGCCGACGCGAATGCCGCTCGTGACGAACGGCGACTGCGTTTCCTTGGGCACGGTGTTCTTGTTCACGGTAATCGCCGCGTCGTCGAGCGCGGACTGAGCGATCTTTCCGGTAAGCCCGCGGTTGCGCAGATCGACAAGCATCAGGTGATTGTCGGTGCCACCGGACACGATCTCGAAGCCGAGCGCGGCCAGCGCCTTCGCGAGGGCGCGCGCGTTGGCAATCACGGCGTTCGCGTAATTCTTGAACGACGGTGCCAGCGCCTCCTTGAAACACACGGCCTTTGCCGCGATCACGTGCTCGAGCGGGCCACCCTGGCTTCCGGGGAACACCGCCTTGTCGATCGCCTTGGCATGCTCGGCTTTGCAGAGGATGAGTCCTCCGCGTGGACCGCGCAGCGTTTTGTGCGTTGTCGTCGTCACGACGTCGGCATGTGGCACTGGTGAGGGATAGGCGCCGCCGGCGACCAAGCCGGCGAAGTGCGCCATGTCGACCATGAACACCGCGCCGATCTCACGCGCCACGTCGGCGAACGCGGCGAAATCGACGACGCGCGAGTACGCGCTGTAGCCGGCGAGAACGAGACGCGGACGGTGCTCGCGCGCCTTGCGCCGCATATCGTCGTAGTCGATCAACCCTTCATCAGTCACGCCGTACGAGATCGCGCGGTACAGCATCCCGGAGAAATTCACCGGCGAGCCGTGCGTCAGATGGCCGCCGTTCGACAAGTCCATGCCGAGAAAGGTGTCGCCGGGTTTGAGAAACGGCGTCATCGCGGCGTAGTTCGCTTGCGCGCCGGAGTGCGGCTGGACGTTCGCGTGCTCGGCGCCGAACAACTCTTTCGCACGATCGATCGCCAACTGCTCGACCTTGTCGACCACCTCGCAACCGCCGTAATAGCGCTTCCCCGGAAGACCTTCGGCGTACTTATTGGTGAGCGGCGAGCCCATCGCCTCGAGCACCGCGGGCGACACGAAATTTTCGCTCGCGATCAATTCGAGCCCGTCCTTCTGCCGACGAACCTCGTCGTCGATCAGCGACGCGATCTCGGCGTCCGCGTCACGCAGCGCCGTACCCGGGCTGCAGAGCGGGTATTTCATCCAGTCATTCATGTTTGTGAATCCGTCTTCTCGATCTTGTCGACGCGGCGCGCGTGGCGGCCGCCCTCGAATGGTGTGTCGAGCCAGGTCTTGAGAATCGCGATGCCCAGCTCTTCGCTCACGAATCGCGCCGGGACGACGAGCACATTCGAATCGTTGTGTTCGCGCGCGAGTTTGGCGATCTCCGGGTTCCATGCCACTGCTGCCCGTACGTGCGGATAGCGATTCGCCGTGTAGCTCATGCCGAGCCCGGTGCCACACAGCAATACGCCGCGCCGCACTTCTCCGGCCGACACTTTTTGCGCCAGCGGATGCGCGTAGTCGGCGTAGTCGGTCGACTCGGCGCTGTCCGTGCCGAGATCCTGGACCTCATACCCCAACTCGCCGAGTGCCCGCTCGAGCTTCTCTTTCAGCTCGAAGCCGGCGTGATCGGAGGCGATGAGAATTCGCTCACTCATGCGCGATCACTTGTTCGGCCACTGCGGCCAAGTGCGCACCATCGAGCCGACCGCGAGGATTCGTTGCTCGGCGAGACGATCGGCCGCGAGATACGTCGGAATCCTTTCCGCCCGCGCGATCGCGTAGACCTTGCGAATCGTGTCGTAGATCTCGTCAGCCTTGCGGAATGAGCGCGCCGATGTCCACCCGGCGAGCTCGCTGTAGACGTTGATCACGCCGCCGGCATTGGCGACGTAATCCGGCGCGTACATGATGTCGCGCGAGTCGAGCTCGATGCCGTGACGTTCCTCGAGGAGTTGGTTGTTCGCCGCGCCGGCCACGATCTCGACTCTGAGCTGCGGAATGGTCTTGTCGTTGATGATCGCGCCGAGTGCACAGGGCGCGAAGATGTCGGCTTCGACACCGTAGATCTCGTCCGATCCGACGGCCCTCGCGCTGAACTCGGCGACGACGCGCTTCACGCGATCGGCGTCGATGTCCGTCACGACGAGCATCGCGCCGGCTTCGTGCAGTGCTTTGGACAGGTAATAGCCGACGTGGCCACATCCTTGAATCGCGACGGTTTTGTCGCTCAAGTCATCCGAGCCCCACCGCTCCTTGGCGGACGCTTGGATCGCGCGGAACACGCCATGCGCCGTCACGGGCGACGGATCGCCCGACCGGCCGGCGAGACCGGCCACATAGTCGGTCTCCATGTGCACATAGTCCATGTCCGCCGTGCTTGTGCCCACGTCCTCGGCCGTGATGTATCGCCCGCCGAGGCTCTCGACGAATCGGCCGTGCGCGCGGAAGATCATCTCACGGTCGGTCGTCTTGTTGTTGCCGATGATGACCGACTTGCCGCCGCCGAGGTTGAGGCCTGCCACCGCGTTCTTGTACGTCATCCCGCGCGCGAGCCGCAGCGCGTCGACGATCGCTTCATCGTCGCTCGCGTAATTCCAGAACCGCGTTCCGCCGAGCGCGGGGCCGAGCACCGTGCTATGGATCGCGATGATGCCGCGATAGCCGCACGCCGAGTCCTGGCAGAGCACGAGCTGCTCGTGTCCCATATCGGCGATCGTGTCGAAAAGCTTCATGAGATGAGGCGAGTATCGTAAGGAGGTGGAGTACGCGAGTGAGGCCCTGCTATCGCTTCGAGTACAACTCGCGCGCGATGACGATGCGCTGGATCTCCGAAGTGCCCTCGTAGATCTGCGTCACCTTCGCGTCACGGAACAGCCGTTCGACGGCGTACTCCTTCACATAGCCGTAGCCGCCGAAGATCTGAATCGCCTGCGTGGTGACCGCCATCGCGGCCTCGCTCGCCAGGAGCTTGGCCATCGAGCTGAATTGCGTGATTCGCTCGCCGCGGTCCTTCGCGGTCGCGGCAGCGTGCAGGAGCGCGCGGGCCGCGGCGACGCGCATCGCCATGTCGGCGAGCTTGAACTGAATCGCCTGAAATTCCTTGATCGGGTGCCCGAACTGTTTGCGCTCCGCCGCGTACGCCGCGGCGAGACGAAGCGCCGCCTCTGAAATCCCCACAGCCTGCGCGGCGATCCCGAGTCGTCCGTTGTCGAGCGACTGCATCGCGTAAATGAACCCACTGCCCACCGTCCCCAACAACCGGTCGCCGGGGACGCGCATGTCGGAAAAGTGAATCTGCACCGTGGGCGACGCGCGCAGACCCATCTTGTCTTCCTTCTTGCCGACGCTGTAGCCCACCAAGTCGGGCGTGATGATGAACGCGCTGATGCCGCGCGCGCCGCGGCGATCGTCCGGGGTGTCGGTTCGCGCCATGACGAGGATGACGCCGCCCTTCGTGCCGCTCGAGACCCAGGCCTTGGTCCCGTTCAGAATCCAGTCGCCGCCGTCACGTACGGCCTGCGTCGTGAGCGAGGCGGCATCGGAGCCCGCTTCGGGCTCCGACAACGCGAAGGCACCGAGCATTTCGCCCCGCGCCATTGGCTTGAGAAAACGCTCTTTCTGGTCGTCTGATCCCCACTTGAGGATCATCTGCGTCGGGAGCGAGTTGTGGACGCTGATCATCACCGCGGTCGACGCATCGACCCGCGCGATCTCCTCGAGCGCGACGAGATACGTGAGCGTGTCGAGCCCGAGCCCGTCGTACTGCTCGGGAATCAGCATGCCGAGAAACCCGAGGTCGCCGAGCTTCTTGATGAGCGACGGCTCGAAGTACGCATCGCGGTCCCACTGCGCGCTGTAGGGCGCGATCTCGTGCTCGGCGAAGTCGTGTGCCAGACGTTGAACCTCGCGCTGGTCTTCGGTGAGGGGGGTGAGAGCCCAAGCCATAGGACTAGTGAGGCCTCACCGCGAGCAACGCGAGCAACTCAGTACGCATAAAACCCGCGCTTCGTCTTCCGACCCAGCCATCCCGCCGCGACGTATTTTCGCAGCAAGGGGCACGGCCGGTATTTCGGATCGCCCAGACCAGCGTGCAGGACCTCGAGAATGGCGAGACAGGTGTCGAGGCCAATGAGGTCCGCGAGCGCGAGTGGCCCCATGGGATGATTCATTCCCAACTTCATGACCGTATCGATCGCCTCGGCGCTGCCCACGCCTTCCATGAGGCAGTAGATCGCCTCGTTGATCATCGGCATGAGGATTCGGTTGGCGACGAAGCCCGGATAATCCTGCACTTCGACCGGCGTCTTGCCGACCGCTTTGCTGAGCTCGAGCACCCGTGCCGTGGTCTCGTCAGACGTCGCGAGCCCGCGGATCACTTCGACGAGCTGCATCATCGGCACGGGATTCATGAAATGCATGCCGATGACGTTGGCCGGCCGTTTCGTGCGTGCGGCGATTTCGGTGATGGAGATCGAGCTGGTGTTGGTGGCGAGAACCGCGTCCGCGCTCGCGATGCGGTCGAGGTCGGAGAAGATCTTGAATTTCAGATCGCGATTCTCCGTTGCCGCCTCGACGACGAGCGACGCGTCGGCCGCCGCATCGAACGACTGCGAGGCCGCGATGCGGTCGAGAATCGCGTCTTTGTCCGACGCCTGGAGCGATCCCTTCTTGATCTGTCGATCGAGGTTCGACGCGATCGTGCTCTTGCCGCGCTCGAGCGCCGTCGCCGCCACGTCGATCATCGTGACGTCGAACCCGCTTTGTGCGAAGACGTGCGCGATGCCGTTGCCCATCTGCCCCGCGCCAATCACGGCCACACGTTCGGCCATCTTCTATATCTCCTCACGGCGTGGTCTACGCGCGCGCCGCGCGAAAAGGTATGCGATGCCACCGCTCATCCCCATCCCAACGCCGGCTGGAACCCCGCCTTCCGGTCCCCATTCTCCGCCCGTTGCCCAGTCCGGTCCCGCATCAACATAACGGTAGCGCGGCGATTCGAGCGGGTAGCCGCTCACCGTAGCATGAAACAGAACTGCCATCGTCCAGTTCCAGGCGAAGTGCGCCATCCACGCGGCGTACAGGCTCTTTGTGACGTAGAGAACGCCGGCGAGAAAGAATCCCGCCATCGTAACGAGCAGCACCGACTCGACGTTGACGCCGTTGTTCGAGAGATGAAGTAGCCCGAAGGCGACGCTCGTCACGCCGATCGCCCACGGCCAACCCCATGCGTCTCTCAGAACCGAGAGCAAATAGCCACGAGTCGTCAGCTCCTCGACTAACGCGGCGGGAAGTAACAACAGCGAAATACGCAGCGCGGCTGCCCACCACGAGCCGTTTCCACCGGGAACCTCTCGCAGCCAGTGCAATCCGATGAGTAAGGAGATCGGAAGCGCGATGGCCACGGCCCCTAACGCGAAGCCAAAGCCCAGCAGCGCAGGCTGCGCGGCATCGCGCCCGAGCCAGACCGCTCGCCAGGGGCGTTTGTCGATCCAACGCAGCGAAAACGCGGTCGCGCCGAGCACTGCGGCGAGCTGGACCCACTCCTGGTTGGACACACCGCGTATGCCGACCAGTCGGTACAAACCGGTGACGAGGGGTCCGACCAGCGCATCGGCGACGACAAGCGCTGCGAACGCCGCCGCGCAAAACACGACAACGCGCCACGGGGCGCGAAGTGAGCCCGTGTCAGTAAAAAGAACCCGTGGCGCGCTCAAACGCTCGTCGAGGACTACGTGACGGTCGACCGATGGCGCGGACCACTGATCGTTGCCGCGATGAACGCCTTTGCGACGTCGAGCAGCGCGAACGGAGCAACTCCGACCTGGATCGCGCGCCCGATGCTCCCGCTCAGCAACGAGAGCTGGGCGATGCCGCCAAGATAGATGACGGCGATTCCCGCGATCGCGGCGATCCAGCGCATGCCGAAATTCGGCGCGCGCGCGGCGACAGCTCCGGCGACGAACGCCGCCGCCGGGTACGCGATCAGATAGCCGCCCGTCGGTCCGAGAAAGCGAGCGATGCCCGGAGCACCGATCGGCGTGAACACCGGCAACCCAACGGCGCCGGCCGCGAGGTATAGCAGCATACTCGCCGCGCCGGCGACCGGACCGAGCCACATTCCCGCGAGAATGACGAGCATCGGTTGCAACGTGATCGGAACGGGCGTCCACGGCAGCGGGATCGCGATCTGCGACGCAGCCGCGACCGCGCCAGCGAAGCCGACGATTCCGACGAGCGCGAGGGGCGACGAGAGCGAATGCCCGAACGGCGTCCTGAGGCGCGATGCAGTTGTCGTCATGTCAGTTCACCCGTGATACGCTGAGGGCGACGGCGTCGCCGCCGCCAAGGCACAACGTCGCGAGTCCGCGTTGTGCGTTCCGATCCTTGAGCGCGTACAAGAGCGTCGTGAGGACCCGAGCGCCGCTCGCGCCGATCGGATGCCCGAGCGCGATCGCGCCACCGTTGACGTTGACGCGATCCCAATTCCACTCCAGCCCTTTGCCGTCGGCGATCGCTTGCGCAGCGAAGGCCTCATTGGCCTCGATCAAATCGTAGTCGCCGATTTTCTGATTCGTCTTCTTCATGAGATTCTGCACGGCGTGAATCGGCGCGAAGAAAAGATCGCGCGGCTCCGTCGCACCAGTCGCGTAGGCCTCGATGCGCGCCAGGATCTGGAGACCGTGGGCGCGCGCGAAGCCCTCAGACGTCACGACAACCGCCGCGGCACCGTCGTTCAAGCTCGAGGAATTGCCGGCGGTGACGGTCAACCCATCGCTGCCGCAATCTTTGTTCGGAAACGCGGGTCGCAGCCGCGCGAGCGACTCGATCGTCGTGTCTTTCCTAGGACCCTCGTCGGTGTCGACGATGGTCGGTCCCTTGCGGCCAGGAACCGGGACGGGCACGATCTCGTCCTTGAATTTCCCGGCTTCGATTGCGGCGATCGCCTTCTGATGCGATCTCGCCGAGAACTCGTCCTGCATCTGGCGCGTGACCTCGGCCTTCATGGCGGTGTACTCGGCGTGCGATCCCATGTGGACGTCGCAGAACGCGCACCACAATCCGTCCTTGATCATTCCGTCGACGACGGTCTGATCACCCAGTTTGACGCCCGTGCGCATCGCATAGTTGTAGTACGGCGCGTTCGACATCGACTCTTGGCCGCCGGCGACGATGACATGGCGGTCGCCCGCCTTGATGGCTTGCGCCGCGAGCATCACGGCCTTGAGGCCGGAGCCACACACCTTGTTGACCGTGAGGGCAGAGACCGTCGCAGGAACGCCGGCCTTCATTGCGGCCTGTCGCGCCGGCGCCTGGCCGACGCCGCCCTGAATGACGTTGCCCATGATGACTTCTTCGATCTCTTGCAGATCGATGCGTGAGCGCTCGATCGCGGCGCGAATCGCGATGGCGCCGAGCTCGGGCGCGGCGAGCGGAGCGAGTCCGCCGAGGAATTTTCCGATCGGTGTGCGGACCGCCGAGACGATGACGGCCTGGCGCGATGTATCCGACATTGCTGCTCGATCTCCAAGTCGATGAAGCGTGACGTGCACGTCGTCGATCGAAAGCTAAGGTCGTCGGGCCAGCCTTGACAGGGCGCCCGCGCCAGCCCAATCTTCCATACAGAGTCTTGATAGACCATCTGGAGGAACCGTGAGCCGCCTTCCCGTTCTGAAGGGGACGCTCGACCTGCTCGTCTTGCGTGCCCTCAGTTGGACACCGATGCATGGCTTCGAGATCGTGTCGTGGCTCGAGCGCGCCGCGAATGCGTCGCTCGAGATCGAGGACTCGGCGCTGTATCAAGCGGTGTACCGCCTCGAGGAGCGCGGGCTGCTCCAAGCGGAATGGGGGGTCACGGAGAACAACCGGCGCGCCCGCTACTACAAACTCACCACGGCGGGACGCGCGCACCTGCGCGCCGAGACACGGAACTGGATTCAATACGCCGACACCGTGACGAGCATCCTCACCGCGACCAAGACCGGCGCGCCGTCGACGGCCGCCACATGATTCGCGCCGGCGTCCGTCGGGCCTTTCGACTGGCGCTTCGCCGACGCGATCGGTGGGAGCGAGAAGTCGAAGACGAGATCAAGCTGCATCTCTCGCTTCGCGCCGAGCAACTTGTGGCGCACGGGGCGACGCGGGACGACGCGTATCGCGAAGCCGCGCGTCGCTTCGGCCCACTTACGGAATCGCGAGCTCGGCTCCTCGAGGCCGCGCGTCACCGGGAGCAACGCATGCATCGCACCGAATATCTCGACGATCTGCGCCACGACGTCTCGTTCGCCGCGCGAAGCCTCGGCCGTCAGAAAGGGTGGACCGTTGTCACGATTCTCACTTTGGCGTTGGGCATCGGCGCGACGACGGCCGTGTTCAGCGTCGTCAGCACGCTGCTTCTTCACGCGCTGCCCTACCCGCACGCCGATCGCATCGTCTTTGTCGATCAGCAGCCAAGCGAAGGCAATGGTACCGGGATCAAAGTCACCATCACCCCGAGCGGGAAGGTGGTGCGTGCCTGGATGCAGAACGCGCGCAGCTTCGAGGCACTCGAAGGCAGCTCGTCTGGGCCACGAATGCTCAAGACGTCGGGGGAGCCGAGCGCGCTCAACACTAGCGATGTCTTTCCGTCATTCGCCGATTTTGCCGGGCAACATGCGTTGCGAGGACGCATGTTCACCGCGCGCGACATCGAGAACGGCGGCCGCGTCGTTGCGCTCGGGGAGTCATTTTGGCGCGAGCGATTCGGATCAGACCCGACGGTCATCGGTAAGCTGATCACGCTCGACGACACGTCGTACATGATTGTCGGCGTCATGCCATCCGCATTGGGAGTCGCGCCGAGCTACGGTCGCCGGGTACGGCCACCCGATCTGTTTCTTCCGCTCGATGTTCGAGATGACAAGCGTGGTATGTCACTGATGGGCCGCCTTCGTCCCGGCGTGACCATCGACGCGGCCACGCGCGAGCTTGATTCGATCTTCGCGCGGTCGGGCGGTTTCACGGGTGGAAAGATTCCGTTCAAGACGCTCATCAGTACCCCCGCGCAGCGCGTGCGGATGCGTGACTCGCTGCTGCTGTTGACGGCGGCGGTGGGGCTTGTGTTGCTGGTCGCCTGCGCCAACGTCGCGCACTTGCTGGTCGCCCGGTCGGCGGCGCGGCAACGCGAGCTGGCGATTCGGGCCGCACTCGGTGCCGGTCGCTGGCGACTGCTTCGTCAGCTTCTCACCGAGAGTCTCATCCTCGCATTTCTCGGCGCCGGATGTGGGATCGTTCTTGGATGGGCGGGACTGCATGGCCTGATCGCGCTGCGTCCGCCCGGGTACGATGATATTCAGGCGGCGCACCTCAATGCGATCACGCTTTGGGTAGCGATTGGGTTGGCCACGTTGAGCGGAATCGCGTTTGGCGTCATCGGGGCTACGCAAGCGACACGCTACTCGACGCATGACACGCTCAAAAGCAGCGCGTCGTCGGTCTCGGCATCAGGGCGCCGTCATCGTGGCCGGGCACTGCTCGTCGTCACCGAAATGGCGTTGTCGGCGATGCTGCTCGTGGGCGCCACATTGCTCATTCGAAGCGTTGCAAACTTGCAGCGCGCCGACCTTGGGTTCGATCCGAAAGGGTTGTATGCCGTGACCCTTCCCTGGGGAGGGGAACGCGTCGCGACGCCCGCGCCGCACACCGCGACGACGAGGGAGCTCGCGGACAGGTTGCGGCAACTTCCCGGTGTGCGATCCGCGGCGATCGCCACCGTCGCGCCCGGCTCTCGCTACTTCACCATCGGACGTCTCGAAATCGACGGAGAGACGCCACCGCCAAGGGGCACGACTTCATTCATCGATGTCAATCAAGTCGAACCCGGCTTTTTCGGGACGATGGGGATCGCGCTGGTGGAGGGCTCGACGTTCAGCGACACGTCCACCGCAGCTCGGCAGGTAATCATCAACGCGGGCTTCGCGCGAAGGCATTGGGGTGGCGCCTCGGCGCTCGGCCGCCGCCTTCGGGTCGCGGAGAACGACCTGTCAGGGAAACCCGAGCAGCCGGCCAACAGTGAGCCGTGGCTCACAATCGTCGGCGTCGCACACGACGCGGCGACGACTGGCCCAGGCTTGGAATCGAGCGCACCAATGTTGTACACGCCAACGGCCGTCGCCGAGGCGCGTACGGTGATGGTTCGAACGAACGGCACCGCGCAAGCGTTGACGCCGCTCGCGGCGCTCTTGCGCACCATGGGATTCCGACGCACGTCGAGGATCGAGAGCACGGAAGCGTTTCTTGCGCGATCGCTTGCGGCTCCGCGATTCATCACGCTGGTGCTAGGCATCTTCACGGGCCTCGCCCTGACGTTGGCCGGAGTCGGATTGTACGGCGTGATGGCGTACACGGTGACGCAACAGACGCGGGAGATCGGCATTCGTGTCGCACTCGGGGCATCCGGGTCGCGGATCGCGCGCGGAGTGCTCGGGCGCGGGACGTGGCTCGCCGTCCTCGGCGCGACGATCGGACTCGTCGCGGCGATGTGGGCCACGAAGATGATCGAGAATCAACTACACGGAGTGACGCGGTCGGACCCGCTCTCGTTCGTTTCGGGCGCGATCATACTCGTTCTCGTCGCGGTGCTCGCCTGCGTCGTTCCAACTCGCCGCGCGCTGGCGGTCGATCCCATGACGGCGATCCGCGCCGATTAGGAAACAGTGGAAACGGTGGAACGGTGGAATGGTGAAACCGTGGAACGCGAGGTCTCGTGGCGCTTGGAGCCTTCGGTCCACTCGGAATCATTGGCGAGTTTTCGCGCGTTCTGGCGCGTTTTCGCGTCATCAATAGTTCCAACTGTCTCGCCGAGTCCCGTTGGAACTCGTTTGAACGCGAAAACGCGCGAATGCCGCGAAAAAACGCGAATCGAAAGCCGGGAACAGCAGATCCTTCGCTGCGCCTTAGGATGACCGGTTCGCTCGTTCCACCGTTCCACCGTCAGGTACTTCGGCTACTTGCTGCCGGTCCCTCGTGCGCGGCGAGCACCAGCGACCGCGTCCGATTTTCCTCGACGACACGTGAGACGAATTCGTCAAGCGGAACGGAGTTGGGTTTTTGCTCCTTTCCCGCGCCGCGCACGTTGACCGCCACCGTGCCCTGCTCCGCCTCGCGCTTTCCGACCACAATCATGTACGGCACCTTCATGCGCGCACCCTCGGCAACGCGGTACTTGAGCGTCTCCGAGCGCGCGTCGAGATGGACGCGAATTCCCGCGTCGTGCAGACGCTTCGTGACACGCTCGGCGTACTCGCGGTAGTCGTCGGTGATCGGCAAGACGCGCACCTGTTCGGGCGCGAGCCAGACCGGGAAGGCGCCCGCGAAGTGTTCGATGAGAATCGCGATGAACCGCTCGATCGAACCGCTCACGGCGCGATGGATCACCACCGGGCGATGCACCGTGTTGTCTTCGCCAACGTACGTCAGCTCGAATCGCTCCGGCGCGTTGTAGTCGAGCTGGATCGTGCCGAGCTGCCACGAGCGCCCGATCGAGTCCGTCACATCGAAATCGATCTTGGGGCCATAAAACGCACCGTCGCCCGGCTTGAGCTCATACTCCATGCCCGTCGCGTCGAGCGCGGCACGCAGCGCCGACTCGGCGTGGTCCCATAGCTCATCACTTCCGAGCCGCACTTCGGGCCGGGTCGCGAAGCGCATCGTCGCCGTGAGCCCGAACGTCTGATAGTAGCCGAGAATGAACTGCACGAGGCGATGCACCTCGGCTTCGATCTGTTGCTCAGTCAAGAAGATGTGACAATCGTCCTGCGCGAACTGGCGAACGCGCGTGAGGCCGGAGAGCGCCCCCGACACTTCGTTGCGGTGCAATACGTCGAACGTCACGTAGCGGAGCGGCAGCTCGCGATACGAGTGCTTCTTGTTGAGGTACAGCAAGTAGTGCGAAGGACAGTTCATCGGCTTGAGCGAGAAATCGTGCTCGCCGGTCTCGGCATCGAGCACGAGGAACATGTGCTCGCGGTACTTGCCCCAGTGCCCCGAGATTTCCCACAGGCCCTTGTTGTAGATCAACGGCGTATGGATCTCGTGATAATCGTCGCGCTGGCGTTGTCGTACGTACTCGACGATGGCGTTGTACAGGAGCGTCCCGCGCTCCGTCCAGAACACCGCGCCGGGCGCGAACTGATGCATCATGAACAGGTCGAGCTGTCGGCCGACGACGCGATGATCGCGTCGCTTTGCCTCTTCGATGCGATTCAAGTACGCGTCGAGGTCTTCCTTCTTGAAGAAGGCTGTGCCGTAGATGCGCTGCAGCATCTGACGTTTCGAGTCGCCGCGCCAATACGCGCCGGCGGTGCTCGTCAGCTTGAAGTGTTTCAAACGCGACGTGTCGGGCACGTGCGGTCCACGACACAGGTCGACGAATGGTCCGTCGGTGTAGGTCGAGATCACCTCGCCGTCGCCCAGCTCCGACAAGCGCTCGAGCTTGAGCGGATCGTCGGCAAAAACCTTCTGCGCCTCGGCGCGAGTTACTTCGTCGCGGACGAACGGGTACTTCTCCGACGAGACCTTGCGCATTTCGTTCTCGAACGCGGCGAGATCTTCCGGCGTGAACGGCTCGGCGACCTCGAAGTCGTAATAGAAGCCGTCGTCGATCGCGGGACCGAAGCCGATCTTCGCACCAGGTCGCAGGCGTCGCACGGCCGTCGCCAACACATGTGCGGCGGAATGACGCAACACATCGAGCGCCGGCGCATCACGATCGGTGAGCACGCGAAAGGTTCCGCTCGTCCGGAGCGGCGTGACCAAATCCTGAATCGCGCCATTCACCTCGACCGCGACCGCGGCCTGGAGGAGTCGTTCACCGATGGATTTGACGACTTCCGACGGCAGCGTTCCTGCCGGCACCGTGCGCTGCGATCCGTCGGGGAGCGTCAGCGTCAGCGTCGCTTCTGATGGTCGATCGATCATGTCTCAGACAGATGGTTCACCATCTCGGAGAACGAAAAATTTCGCAGTAAACTCGCGCTCAGCCCGTGCTCCAGATGGCCTTGTTCTTGCACGCCGAGCGGTTCGCCACTCGCGCTTTTCAATAGCGTAACTTATCATTCTGCAACAACCTCCGCCACAAGGCTCACTCTCCATGTCACGGTTTCGCTATCGGGACGACGAGTCAACTTCCACCAACACTATCATCGGTGTGTTCGCCGGTGCGGTGGCCGGCTTCGCCGTGGGAATGCTCGTGGCGCAGCGCGTTGGTGGCTTCAGCGGATTGACGTCGAGGCTCAAGCGCCGCCGCGGTGCGGCAGCCAGCGTGGGCGACGACACGTTGCACGGCGCGCATGGCGTCGCCGACGATGACGACGAGTTCGACGATGTCGAGGAAGACGAGCTCGAATCCGAGGAGTACGACGAGTCGTTGGAGGAGCACGTCCTCGAGGCGTTCCGCAACGACCCGATCCTCTCCGAGCGCGCGATCGACATCGGCTCGCTCAACGATGGCGTGATCGAGCTCGCCGGTTGGGTCGAAGCCGACGACGAGTCCGAGCACGCCGTAACGATTGCGCGCGGCGTTCCCGGTGTGACAACGGTGGTGAACCGCATCGCGATCGGCGACGAAGAGCGCCGGTTCGAAGAGGCAGCGCGACGCGTGCGCGAAGGCGACGCATCGCTGACCGAAGCGCGATGGGAAGGTCGCAATGTCGGAACGGGACGGCGCCGACAGGGTACGTCGGACGAGGCGGATCGCCATGCCGACCCGCGCGTCGCGCTCGAGGATCGCTGGCAGCGTGTCGACGAAGGCGTACGCAACGCCGCCGACGACGACACGGCCGGCGTGGCCGAGCGTCGGACGCGGGCAAAGCGCGCGGTACGCGGAGATCGCACTGGTGGCTCACCGATCGCGCCGACCGGTGTCCCCAAGGGGGACCACGTCGCTGCCCCGCTCGATGCGGACCGCCAAGCACCACGAATTGACGCGACCCAAGAGACGGGGGACGCACCCGCCGATCGAGGCGATCGATTCTGATCGCACCGATCAGCGATGCGAATACCGGGGCCGCGAACCACGCGGCCCTTTCGTTTTATGGGACTTATCCACCGGAATACTATCTTTCTCCTATGACCGCCCTTCCCGATCGCTACGACTTCGCGACCTCCGAACCGGAGATCTATCGCGCATGGACCGAGGCCGGCTGCTTCAATGCCGACCCGAATCAATCCGTGCGCGTCGGTGGCGAGCGCGAGCCGTACACGATCGTAATGCCGCCGCCGAACGTGACGGCCATTTTGCACGTGGGGCACGGACTCAACAACGCGATTCAAGATGTGATCATTCGCTGGGCGCGCATGAACGCGACGGAAGCGCTCTGGGTTCCCGGGACCGATCACGCGGGCATCGCGACGCAGAACGTGGTCGAGAAGTTGATCGCCGGCGAAGGCAAATCGCGCTTCGATCTCGGGCGCGAAGAATTCGTGCGTCGCACCGAGAGTTTCGTCGCCGAGACGGGGGGGACGATTCTCGAGCAGCTGCGCGCGATGGGCGCGTCGGCCGACTGGTCGCGCACGGCGTACACGCTGTCGCCCGAGCTGTCGCGCGCCGTGCGCGAGGCGTTCGTGCGGCTGTACGAGCGCGGATTGATCTATCGCGGGTACCGGGTGATCCATTGGTGTCCGCGCTGCCTCACGTCGCTGAGCGATGAGGAAGCCGAGTTCGCGGACGAGACGGGCAAGTTGTATCACATCGCGTATCCGGTGGATGGACAGCCGGGGCGATCGCTGGTGATCGCGACGACGCGTCCGGAAACGATGCTCGCCGACGTCGCCCTCGCGGTGAATCCCGACGACGAGCGCTATCGCGATCTCGTCGGGAAGTCGGTGCGGCTCCCGATTGTCGATCGATCGATCCCGGTGGTCGCTGACGCATACGCCGATCCGGCGTTCGGCACCGGTGTGGTGAAGATCACGCCCGCGCACGACGCCAACGACTTCGAGGTGGGTCGCCGTCACTCGCTGGCGATGCCGATTGTGATCGACGAATACGGCGTGATGCGCGAGGTGAAGGACGCCGACGGTCGCGTGCCGCGCGAGATCAATGGCCTCGATCGCTTCGAGGCCCGTGATCGCATCGTGGAAATGCTCCGGCAGAGCGGTGCGCTCCTGAAGACGGAGACGCACCAACACGCCGTGCGGCACTGCTATCGTTGCGATACGGTGGTCGAGCCGCGGCTGTCGGATCAATGGTTCGTGAAGATGGAGCCGCTCGCCCGCCCCGCGTTGCAGGCTGTCCGCGACGGCGCGATCCGCATTCTTCCCGAGCGATGGGAAGCGGTGTACGTGAACTGGCTCACCAACATTCGCGACTGGAACATCTCGCGACAGCTGTGGTGGGGCCATCGCATTCCCGTGTGGTATTGCGCGGAGTGCGATCCGCCGCAGGACATCATCGCGAGCCGCGAGGACATCACGGAGTGTCCGCATTGCGGCGCCCCGGTGCGGCAAGACGAGGACGTCCTCGACACGTGGTTTTCGTCGTGGCTCTGGCCAATGTCGACGCTCGGCTGGCCGAACGAGGACGCGCCCGATCTTGCGGCGTTCTATCCGACGGACACGCTCGTCACCGCGCCGGAGATCCTCTTCTTCTGGGTGGCGCGCATGATCATGTCCGGCTACGCGTTCATGGGGCGCACACCGTATCACACGGTGTACCTCCACGGCACGGCGCGCGACACGCAGCATCGCAAAATGTCGAAGTCGCTCGGCAACGGCATCGATCCGCTCGACGTCATCAGCCTCTATGGTGCCGACGCGTTGCGGTGGACGCTGATCGCCGGAATGGGCATGGGCGCCGACGTGATCCTCGATCCGAACGACATCGACAAGTCGTTCGCGACGGGGCGCAACTTCGGCACGAAGCTGTGGAACATCGGCCGGTTCCTGCTCGATCGCGTGGGTACGGATGTCGTGCGTCCAATGGCGAACGTCGAACGCGGGTCGCTCACGCGCGCCGATCAATGGATTCTGGCGCGCCTCGACGTAGCGATCGAGGATTGCGATCGCGCGCTCGGACCGCTGCGGCCGACAACGAAGCACGCGTCGCCCGATGCACGCGTCTGGCGCGACTCGGAGCGGTATGCCGGCCTCCGCTTGAACGAGTACGCCGAGGCGGCGCGACGATTCGTGTGGAGTGAGCTCGCTGATTGGTATTTGGAATCCGTGAAGGCGCGTCTCGAGACGCCTGGCGACGATCGCGAGATCGCGCGCGCCGTGTTGGTGCACGCGTTCGATCAGGCGCTTCGCTTACTTCATCCGGTGATGCCGTTCATGACGGAATCGCTTTGGCAGAAGTTGCCCGGGCGCGACGCACAACGTGGCGAGTTCCTGATTCGCGCCGCGTGGCCGACGCGGGCGGGCTTCGCGTCGGCGGAGGGTGGACGGGAGTTCGAGTTGATTCGAGAGGCCGTGCTGGCGATCCGACAAATCCGCGGCGACAACAATGTGCCGCCGAGCAAGTCGATCGAGGTGTTCGTGCGACCGTCGACCGGTGATGGTAACCTGCGCGGCCTCTTCGAGACCGACGCGGCGACGATCGGCCGTCTCACGCGCACCGAGGTGCGCGCCGTGACCGAAGCACGAGCCGGAGCAGCGGCGCATGCGGTGCTGACCGGCGGAACGGAGATCATCGTCCCGCTTGCCGGACTGATCGACGTCGAGAAGGAATGCGCGCGTCTGCGCGGCGAAGTCGCTGACCTCGAGAAGCAAATCACCTCGCGCGACGGCCGCCTGAGCAACGCGAAGTACATCGAGCGTGCGCCGGCACAGGTGGTCGCGAACGATCGCGCGATCCTCGAGGAGATGAAGGCGAAGCGCGATCAGCTCGTCGAGAAAGTGAGGTCGCTGTGCGGGGTCTGATCGCGCTCGCGCTCGTTGTTGGCTGCGCGTCGGCCGGCGCGCCCCCGGGCGGTCCGGAGGACCACGCCCCGCCGAAGATCATCATGGTCATCCCGGATTCCGGGACGACAAATGTGCATCCCAAGGAAGTCGAGATTCGGTTCGACGAAGTGGTGAGCGATCGGCCATCGGGCGCGACGACACTCGATCAGCTTTTTCTCATTTCGCCGCGCACCGGCGGCGGCTCGCCGAACGTCTCGTGGCATCGCAGTCGCATCACGGTGAAGGCGCCGCGGGGGTTCCGGCCGAACACGACGTACCGAATCACCATGCTGCCGGGCATCGTCGATCTGCGCGGCAATGTCCGCCGCGACGGCGCATCGATCGTGTTCTCGACTGGACCAAGCTTTCCGCCCTACAGCATTCCCGGTCGCGTGTTCGATTGGGCCGCGCAGAAGGTCGCGAACGGGGTCTACATCGAGGCCATCTCGCGGGCCGACACCAGCGTCGTGTATCTGACGGCGACCGACTCACTTGGCCAATTCGACGTCGGACCGTTGGAGGCGGGATCGTACACGGTCCGCGCGCTCATCGATCAGAACGCGAACCGGACGCTCGATCGCAACGAGAAGTGGGACACGACGACGGTCACAGTGTCGGGCGCGCGGCCCATGATCGAGCTGGACGTGATCGAGCGCGATTCGTCGGCCGCGGTGTTTCAGAACGTCGTGGTGGATGACAGCGTCACGCTGCGCGTGTCGTTCGACAAGCCGCTGGACCCGGCGATCCCGCTGCAGCCCGCGCTGATTCGCGTCCAACGTCCCGATTCGTCTGAGCTCAATGTGACGAAGGTGCAGTGGGCCGCCGCGTTCGACGTAGCGCGACAGGCGCAGATCGCCGACTCGGTGCGTCGGGCTGACACGACGCGAGCGCGACAACCCGCCGCCGTCACGCCGCCGGTGCCCACACCAGGCTCGCCACGTCCGGCACCGCCACCACCAAAACCCAAGGCGCCGCCGCCGGATCGCGCGGTCGTCGTAACATTGTCGCCCACGACCCCCGTCGTGCCCGGAACGACCTATCGTATCACGGCGCGCGGCCTGCGTAACTTGGTCGGCAACTCGCTCGAGATCAGGCGAACCTTCACGGCGCCGAAACCGACGCCAAAGGACACGACGCACAAGACGCCGCCTGATTCGGCGCGACGACCGCCCGCGGGTCGGCCTCCGTTCTCGCTCGATCGATGACCGACGCACGACGCGCGCTCCCCAGCGTGTCCGCGCTCCTCGAGAGCGAAGGTGTGCGACCGTTGCTCACGCGCGCGCCACGTGGAGTCGTCGTCGACGCGATTCGCCGAGCCATCGACGCCGCGCGTTCGGCGCCGGAATCGGCGCCGCGCAGCGAAGGCGATTGGGCGAACGCCGTCGCCACCTCAGTCGAACAGTCGCTGCGTCCGTCGCTTCGACGGATAATCAACGGAACCGGCGTCGTGTTGCACACGAACCTCGGTCGCGCACCGCTGCCGCAGGCGGCGACCGACGCCATCGCGCGCGTCGCCGCGGGATTCTCCAATCTCGAATTCGACATCGAGCGCGGCGAACGTGGCTCGCGCTATACACACTGCAGCGCGCTGCTCCAAGAGTTGACCGGCGCCGAGGACGCGCTCGTGGTCAACAACTGCGCCGCGGCGCTCGTGCTGGTGCTCAACACGCTTGCCGATACGCGAGATGCCATCGTCTCGCGTGGCGAGTTGATCGAGATCGGCGGAAGCTTTCGCATTCCCGAGATCATGGGCAAAAGCGGCGCGCGGCTCGTGGAGGTCGGCACAACGAATCGCACGACTGCCGACGACTATCGCCGTGCGCTCGGCGCCGAGACGGGAATCATCGTCAAAGTTCACCGCAGCAATTTCGCGCTGTCCGGTTTCGTAGCCGAAGCGACCGCGAGCGAGCTCGCGACCTTGTCTGGCGAATCCGGAGTTCCACTTCTGCACGATCTCGGCAGCGGACTCATGATCTCGCTCGCCGAGTTCGGACTGACCGGCGAGCCCACCGCGCGCGACGCCGTCCGCGCCGGCGCGACGGTTGTCACGATGAGTGGGGACAAACTCCTCGGCGGCCCACAGGCAGGACTCGTCCTCGGCAAACGAGACGCGGTCGATCGAATCCGAAAGAACCCGCTCACGCGCTCGTATCGAGTCGATAAGCTCACGCTCGCGGCGCTGGAGGCGACACTGTCGCTGTATCGCGATCCGGCGAAGGCACTGCGCGAGATTCCAGCCCTCGCTCAGCTGACGTGCGATCTCGCGCTCTTGCGCGATCGCGCCGAGCGCATCCGCAACCAGGTGAACAGTCCGGCCGTCGAGATCGTGGACAGCGAAGCCAGCGTCGGCGGAGGCGCGTTCCCAACAGTGCGTATTCCGTCAGCGGCCCTCGCGATCTCGGGCCGCGCCGATGCGATCGAGTCACGTCTTCGGTGTGGCGAGCCGCCGGTTGTCGCGCGCGTCGCGGACCGCCGCGTGATCGTCGACCTGCGCGCCGTTTTTCCGTCGGACGACAGCGATCTCGCGACCGCGCTCCGGGTAGCGCTGGAATGACTCGACGACCCGCGGCGTTCCTCGATCGTGATGGCACAGTGATTCGCGACGCGAACTACATCGCGGACCCGCGCGATGTGGCGGTACTCCCGGACGCGCCCCACGCAATTCGCCGACTGAATCGGAATGGGATGGCCGTGATCGTGGTGACGAATCAATCGGGAATCGCTCGCGGGTTGCTCGGGACGGAGGACTATGAGGCAGTCCGGCAGCGTCTCGATGACCTCCTCGCCGCCGACGGCGCGCACATCGACGCGAGCTACATGTGTCCGCACTATCCGGATGTGAGTGGACCGTGCGATTGCCGCAAACCTGGCCTCGCGCTCTATCGCCAGGCGATCGCCGAACACGACCTCGATCCGAGTCGCTCGGTCTTCATCGGGGATCGTTGGCGCGACCTCGCGCCGGCCGACACGCTCGGCGGAGCAAGATACTTGATCGACCTGGACACGACGCCGCCCGAGGACCGCGATCGGGCCCAACGTGCGGGCGTCGAGATCGTCGGATCACTTGGCGAAGCGGTCGATCGATTCCTTGCTACGCTTCCCGCATCACCCGTGCAGCAATAGTATCCGCGCGATGAGATCGCGCATCGCGGTACTCGCGTCGGGCGGCGGGTCGAATCTTCAAGCGATCGTGGATCATTTCGATTGGCTTGGCGAGCGGCGCGGCGGTGACGTCGTTCTTGCCGCCAGCGATCGAGCCAACGCCGGCGCCCTCGAGCGAGCGGCGCGGGCCGAGATCGAGACCGTCGTGCATGCGACGGCGAAACAACCGCAAGGCGCGTCTCTTGAACAGTTGCTCGACGAGCGGGGGATCGATCTCATCGTGCTCGCCGGCTACCTCCGCCTGGTGCCGGCTGAAATCGTCCGCAAGTACGAGGGACGAATCCTCAACGTCCACCCGGCACTGTTGCCCGCGTTCGGCGGACCTGGGATGTACGGGTCGCGCGTTCATCGTGCCGTGCTCGCGGCCGGCGTGAGGGTCACGGGAGTGACGGCGCATTTCGTCGACGACGTGTATGACCGCGGTCGCATCATCGCGCAGTGGCCGGTGCCAGTATTCACGAGTGACGACGCCGGCACGCTGGCGTCGCGCGTCTTGCGCGTCGAGCATCTGGTGTATCCCCGCGTCGTTGACGCCGTCGCCGCCGGCCGCACGACGCTCGAGAACTGCGCAACGGCACGCGGGACCACACTCGTCGACACACATCCGTCGTTCACACTGCTTCCGCACGAGGATTCGCGTCTTGCCGAGAACATCGAGCTCACGCTTGGCTGTTGAGTGGGCAAGCTTCCGACCTCGACAAAATCGTCTCGTCCATAATACGTCCGTTCGCATCTTTCATATATTCTCATGCCTCGCGCCCTCCTTTCCGTTTCCGACAAGACTGGTCTGATCGACTTCGCCCATGGGCTCACCGAGTTGGGCTGGGAGCTCGTGTCGACCGGCGGCACCGCGCGCGCGCTGCGCGAGGCGGGCCTCAGATCGTCCGATGTCAGCGACGTGACCGGATTCCCGGAGATGATGGACGGCCGGGTGAAGACACTGCACCCCGCCGTGCACGGCGCGTTGCTCGCGCGGCGAGATGTTCCCGACCACATGGCGGCGCTCGCGGAGCATCACATCGAGCCGATCGATCTCGTCGCGGTGAATCTCTATCCGTTTCGTGAAACGGTCGCGCGGGCAAACGTCACGCCCGAGCAGGCGATCGAGAACATCGATATCGGCGGACCGAGCATGCTCCGGTCCGCAGCGAAGAACTTTGCGTCGGTCTGGGTCGTCGTCGACCCAACCGACTACGAACGTGTCCTCGCGGCGCTCCACGCCAACGACGATGACGACGACCTGCGTCGTTTGCTCGCCGGAAAGGTGTACGCCCACACGGCGTCGTACGACGCCGCCATTTCCGCATGGTTCGCGCAGCAACGCGAGGACAAATTCCCGGAGACAATCGTCGTCGCGCTCGAGCGGGCGCAGTCGCTACGCTACGGCGAGAATCCTGGGCAGGCGGCGGCGTTCTACACGGAGCGCCCGGGCGCGGGACTCGCCGCGCTCACGCAACGCGGCGGAAAGGAGCTCTCGTTCAACAATTTACTCGACTTGGAGGGCGCGCTCCTCGCGATCGGTCCGTTCGAGAAGACGGCGGCGTGCGCGATCGTCAAACATACGACGCCATGCGGGCTCGCGACTGGCGAGAGCGCGCTCGACGCGTACAAGAAGGCGCTCGCCTGTGATCCTGTCTCGGCATTCGGCTCGGTGATCGCGTTCACCGTCCCCGTCGATGACGCGACGGCGGACGTCGTGTCGGGGCTATTCGTCGAGTGCATCGTTGCGCCGCAGTTCAGCACCGGCGCGGTCGAGATCCTTGGACGCAAGAAGAATCTCCGTGTTCTCGAAGGTCGCGCGGCGTGGGGCGCGGGCGGACCGGGCGGCTCGAGCAATCTCGACTTCAAGCGCGTGCGTGGCGGCGTGCTCGTTCAAGAACGTGCGCCATCGATCATCGACGACAGCGGGTGGACGGTGGTGACGAAACGCCAACCCACTCCGGATGAACGCGCCGACATGCTGTTCGCTTGGCGCGCCGTGGCGGCGGTCAAGTCGAATGCAATCGTCCTGGTTCGGTCGGGCGCGACGATCGGCATCGGCGCCGGGCAAATGTCGCGCGTCGACGCGGCGTTTCTGGCGGTCCATAAGGCGACCACCGTCGGTCATGAAACCGCGGGCTCAGTGCTCGGTTCCGACGCATTCTTCCCCTTCCGTGACGGCGTGGATCAGGCAGCCAGCGCCGGAGTGCGTGCCATCGTCCAGCCCGGCGGGTCGGTGCGCGACGCCGAGGTCATCGCCGCGGCCGACGAATGCGGAATCGCGATGGTGTTCACGGGCAAGCGCCAGTTCCGTCATTAGGACTGCGAGCGACCAACAACCGGCAGAGCGAGCGCCAACATCCAACGAATGGCTGATCGCGGGGCTGCTAGGTACCTTTATGTGCTTCCCCGCCCCGCCCCCAACGCGAGCGGGGCGCGTGCTGTAGTACATCGTGTTCGGACACTCAACGGATCGTAATGGCGACCTCAACGACCACTGAGCTGGACTACCGTCCGTCATACCGCGCGGCGCTCGTCGTCTCGCTCGTGACGCTGGTGCTCTATCTCGTCACGCTCGCGCCGTCCACGGCCATGTGGGACACGAGCGAATACATCGCCGCCGCTTACACGCTCGGCCTGCCGCATCCGCCAGGAAATCCGCTGTTCGTCATCGTCGGTCGCGTGTTCTCGATCCTGCCGATCGCGTCGTCGGTCGCGGTTCGAATCAATATCCTCGCCGCGATTTGTAGCGCCGCGTCGGCCGGGATGTGGTTCCTGATCACCGAAAGAATCCTGGTCGGTTGGTTCTCGCAGCGCTGGCAGCGCGTCCTCGGCGGGGCGGTTGCGGCGGCGATCGGCGCGACCGCGTTCACGGTGTGGAACCAATCGGTGGTCAACGAGAAGGTGTACACGGTCTCGTTGGTTGGCCTCGCGATCATCTCGTGGCTGATGATCCGCTGGTCAGACGACCCTGACGGACGCAAGGCCGATCGCATTCTCGTGCTCGTCGCCTACGTGCTCGCACTAGGATACTCGAACCACATGGCGGGAATGCTCGCCGCGCCGGCCGTGGGATTGGCGGTCATCATTCGCCGGCCGCGGACGATTTTCCGTTGGAAGTTGTTGCTCGCGTGCGCCGGTGTGATGGCGCTTGGTCTCACGCCCTTCGCCACGCAGCCGATTCGCGCGGCGTATTTCCCGGCGATCAACGAGGGTGAGCCGACGGCGTGCCGCACGAAGCTCGAGCTGTCGTGTACGTTCTCGAAAGGCACGCTCGACGCGTTCGAGTACAACTTCAACCGCGGGCAGTACGGCAAACCCGATCTCAGCGATCGCCAGGCGTCGTTCGTCGATCAAGTCGGGTTGTGGTGGTTGTACTTCAAGTGGCAGTGGGTGCGTGACGCGCATGGTGATCACCCGTTCGCGCAGGCGCTCCTCGCGGCAGCGTTCCTCGTTCTGGGGCTGTTCGGCGGTTGGGTGCATTACCAACGCGACCGGCGAAGTTTTTGGTACTTCGGCTCGCTCATGTTCACCATGACGCTACTGCTGATCTACTACCTGAACTTCAAGCTCGGCGCGTCGCAGGATCCAAATTCGCAGGCGCCGCACGAGGTCCGCGACCGCGACTACTTCTTCATCTGGAGCTTCTCGGCGTGGGGCGTGTGGGCGGCGCTCGGTCTGCTGTTCGTGTGGGAATCGATCGCGTCGATGTTGGGTACGGAGACCGTAAAGGTCGCACGCGACACCGTGACTTTGCCCAAGCGTGAGAGTTGGATGTATTCGTCGCCGGTGTTGCTGCTTGCGGCGATTCCGTTGTTCACCAATTGGAATTGGGCATCGCGGGCGGGTCACCGCGACACGCGCGATTTCGCCGCCGACATGCTCAATTCCGTCGAGCCGTATGGCGTGCTCGTGACGGTCGGCGACAACGACACCTTCCCATTGTGGTACGCGCAGGAGGTCGAGGGCATCCGGCGCGACGTGATCGTGGCAAACACGTCACTCTTGAACACCGATTGGTACGTGCGGCAAATCATCCGGCGACCGATCTACGAGTACGAAGCAACGAAAGGCCCGTCGATCTACCGGGGCACAGCGTGGCCGAAACCGACAACATCGCCGATCCACATGTCGATGTCCGACGCCGACTCGGTTCCCGCCTACTATCCGCTGAACGCGCCAATGAGCTTCGTCGCCGGCGACCTGCACGCGACGATCGATCCGAAGAATCTCGACCACGGTGTGCTACAACGCGCCGATCTCTTCGTGCTGCGGATGATTCAGGACTCGTGGCCGCAACGCCCGATCTACTTCGCGCGCACGTCGGGGAGTTACGCACGGTCGCTCGGCCTCGGCGACAACGTGCTGACGCAGGGTTTGGCATCCAAGATCTTCATCCCCGCCAAGACCGGGTCGAAGGACACGTTGTTCGTGCAGGGAGACGGCTGGTTCGACCTCCCTCGCAGCGACTCACTGTGGAATCATGTCTTCCTCGGACCACAGTCGGTGCTGAAGACCGGGGATTGGATCGACCGCCCATCGGTCGGCATTCCATACTTGTACGTCGCGACCGGACTGGAGCTCGCGGAGGCGCTGAAGCAAGAAGGCAAACTCACCCAGGCGCAGGCCGTATTCAACACATCGAAGCGCGTCGCGACTGCGGTGCGGCTCGACGAGCTCGTTCGTGGCGCTGAGACGGAATTCCAACAGCCCGTCGGCGACACCGCCCGCGGAGCTCCGCTTCCGTCAGCGATCGCGCCGCCGCCCGCGGTGCCGACGGATTCAGCGAACAAGCCCAAACCGAAAGGCGCGCCGAAGAAGAAGCCCTGAGCCGTCGTGGTGGTGTTGGTCAGGACACCGCTTGCTGCGCGCCAATGAGCACGGAGCACGGTGCTGAACGAACGAGTCCCTTGCGCACGCTGCCCAGCAGGATGCGGTCGATGAGACCGAGATGATGACCACCGACCGCGATCAGATCACAGCTCTCGCGACCGGCGTACTCGACGAGTTGACCGACGACGTCTCCGGTCAGGACGACCGTCTCGATGCGACGCCGCGTCTCCCGATGGATCTCGCGGCGGCAGGCCGCGAGCTTGTCGGCCACGCCCGTGTCGTAGAGGTCGGCCAAAGTTCCCTCCGCCGCCGTGCTATCGCCGAACGCCGAGACGTGCGCGAGGATGAGCGTGCCGGTCGGCGGCATGAGCCGCGCCGCGAGCTTGGCCGCATTCACGCTCGATTTCGTGAAGTCGACCGCCGCGAGCACGCGACTAGGGATTTTTCGCGCACTCGGCACGACGGCGAGCACTGGAGCGCGTGCCTGTCGCGCGACGGCGATTGCCGTCTCTGGCCCGAAGAGTCGGTCCCACGCGTGGTGCTCGCCTCGTCCTAACACGATGAGGGACGCCGGCCAGCGTTCGGCTGCGTCAACGATCGCCTCCGCGGGCCAGCCGACAATCGCCTGAACGTCCCACTGCTTTGCATCGGGAAGACTCTCGAGCTTCGCTTTGACCGCGCCGAGCGCCGCGCGCCGGTTTTCCTCATCCATCATCGGCGGCGCTATCAAATCGGCCACGCCGATCGCGTGCGGAAATGGGGTCGTCACCGTCACGACGCGAACGGCCGCGCCCGATCGACGGGCGATGGCCGCGGCGACGCGTAGCGCGCCGATCGACGACTCTTCGCCGGTCGCGCCGACCAGGACATGAAGTGGAATAGTGGGCGGAGCCGGCGCGGATGGTTCCTCCGCGTCAACGGTATGAATCCGCGACATGTTGCCTCCGTCGTGAACGTTCCCCTGTTCTGTGCTGCGCGAATCTTCGTTCAGTACGATGCGGCAATCGCTCGCGGCTGACAGTCAGGCGTTTCGGAGCGCACTGTCGCGGTTCACCTTACGATGATTCGGAGCGAGATCGACAGCCGGACGCTCTTGCATACCGAATCTCGAAACATCATGCTATAACCTTCGACGACTCCGCCTGCCGCCGGCGGCGAACGGTTTACACACCCCTCGGCAACAAATCCCCCTTGCACGCGTTGCGTCCGATTGTTCTCGTGTTCGCGTTGTCGTTGACGGCGGCGAGCTGCGGCGGCGATTCCGGATCCACGGCGCCCGACAATAATCCGGTCGCGATCTCGATTGCGCCGTCGACCGCTTTCAGCATCGCGTCAGGAGGGACGACCACGTTTACGGCGTCGGCCACCGGACGTGACGGCCATGCGATCATCAACGCGTCGATCGTTTGGACGAGCTCCAACCCCGCTGTTGCGATCATGAGCGGACCGCAGCTCACGGCGGTCAAAGTGGGCACGACAACGATCACCGCCACGAGCGGATCGGTGAGCGCGAATGTCGCCGTGACGGTGACTCCCGGCGCCGTGCGACAGTTGGCGATTCGGACGCAACCCACGGGCGCAACAGTGGGCTCGGCGCTCGCCACGCAGCCGGTTGTCGAGTTTCAAGATGCCGCCGGCAATCTCGTGACCTCGAGCGCGAACATTGTTGCGGCAACCATTGCGACTGGTGGCGGAACCCTTTCGGGCACCGCCACGGTTGCTGCCGTCGGAGGTGTCGTCACGTTCACTGACCTGCGCATCAGCGGTAACGCAGGTCCGCGAACTCTAGGCTTCACCGCGGGATCACTGGCGACGATCTCTGCGGCCTTCACCATGACGGCGCCGCCGACGGCCTTCATCAACGTCGACAACACAGCGGTCACGTTTACGGCGCAGCGCGGCTCGAGTCCCGCGCCCAAGATCGTCAACATCACGAATACCGGCTCGCAACCGCTTGTCGGCATGACCGTCGACGTCGGATATGACGCAGGCCAGACGATTAGCTGGCTCTCGGCGAAGCTCAGCACACCCGACGCGCCCGCGGCGCTCACGCTTACGGTCGACACGACAGGTCTTGTCGAAGGGACCTACCGCGCCACCGTCCACGTCAACGCTCCGGGAGTACCCAACGCACCCGTCTCGATTGGCGTGACGCTCACCATCACTCCGAACTACTCGATCGGCTACGGCGCATCAGCCGAGAAGGTGAGGATCGTCGATATTGGAAACACGTTCGCACCGAGTGTTTCGATCGTCGATAACGCCGGCAAACCGGTGTCCGGTATCTCGCTGACGTTCACGAGCCGCGCGAGTACGGTGGCTACCGTTGGACCGGATGGCCGTATCACCGCCGTCGCCGGCGGCGACGCGTGGATCATCGCGAGTACGCCCGCCACCGCGGACTCGGTCTTCGTCATCGTGCCGCGCTCTCCGACGACGCCGGTCATCCGCACCGACGTTACCAGCTTCGCAACGCGCCTCGGCGACACGCTCTTCGTAAACGTCGCCTTTGACACACGCGCGACGACCGTCGGCGCGGCATCATTCGCCGTCGGGTTCACGTTGCAAAGTGGCTCGTTGGGATTCCTCTATAGCGTGCCGGCGAGCACCCCAGCTCCTGTCGTGAGTATTTCGTCATCCGGCCTGATGCGGATTTCCGTCGGCTCAGCCAACGGAATGACCGGAAGCATTCAGCTGCTTGGTCTCAAGATCGTTGGTCGCGGCACCGGCGCGACCGCATGGCTGGATTTATTCGCGCTCGACGTCAGTGACGTCGACGGGAACAGCCTCACCGCGCAATCGTCGTCCACACGCCTGCCCATCGTGATCCGATGATGAGTGTCCTCGTACTTCCCTCGCTGCGCCGCAGTCCATGCGCCATAGCGCTTCTCGTGCTGGGCTTTGCGTGCACGGAGCCACAACACGCCGATCGATCGAAGCCAACGCCCTCTCCTGCCCTCGAGGCGCGAATCGATCTGTCGGACTCGCTTCCGACGCCGGGGAGCGAGGTTGTCGCAACGATGCGATTCATCGGTGCTCCGGTCGCCAGCACAACGGCGCGGCTGCTGTACGACACCGCCGGCGTGCAACTCGTCGGCGAGGTGTCGATCGACGACGGCGCGACTCGCGTCATGAATCCGCAGCCAGGCGTGCTGCGCTTTGCCGGTGTGGCCGCGAACGGGTTCGTCGACGGACGCGTGTACGCGTGGCGCTTCATGGTGCGTCGCACCGCGGCCATGCTGGCGCTCCGCCTGGTGATCGATGAGGCGCACACGATGTCGCGCGCCGACGCGGCGACCTCTTTGGCGAGAAAGCCATGATCGCGCGCGTCATCGCGCTCCTGGCGCTCGCGGCGGCATGCCACACGTCACGTCGCTCGTCGCTCGAGCCGTACATCGAGACGGTCCGCCCCGATTCGGTGATGCTCGCGCCCGGCGCCGTCGTCGAGGTCGTGGTGCGCGGCCGCGGCTTCGTGCCCGGAACACCCGGTCGCAACACAATTCAGTTGGGCGAGGCGACGATCACCGGTGTTCCCGCATCGGCCGACGGCAGAGAGATTCGCGTCGTCATACCCGACCGCGTGGCGCTTGGTGGCGACGCCGCCCCACTCCCGCTCGAGGCGGGTCGCTACAGCCTGCGCGTGCGGACGAGCGCGGGTACGAGCAACGCCGTTGCCGTGAGGGTCGACCGATGAGACGCCGTGTTGCGTACCTCGCATTGTTCGCGTTTGCTGCGCTGGGCGCATCGGCACATGCACAAGAACCCGGCTCACCACGCGAGGATGTCGAAGGTCGCGACGAGTGGTTCTGGGCGTTGCGCTCGTATCCGTTCGCCGAGCGACCGTACGCCAAGATGTCGCTCTTGCATCAGAACTTGCTCGACTACCTGCATCGCACGGCGGCGCTTGCGACGGCCGCGACCGCTCCGCTCGGCGGCGCCTGGCGCTCGATTGGTCCGAACGGTGTGTGGGTCGCGCAAATCGAGTCCGGACGCATCGCCGCTATCCTTCCGGCGACGACAGCCGGCGGCCCGATGTACGTCGGCACGGCCTCAGGCGGCGTGTGGCGAAGCACCAACAACGGCGTTTCGTGGACGCCGCTCACCGACGCCGAATGCGTGCTGACGACGGGCGCGATGGCGCGCGACCCGTCGAATGCATCGACGGTTTACGCTGCCACGGGCGAAGGCAACGGCGGACTCACCGGGTGCGGCGTGCTTCGCTCGACCGACGGTGGGAACACGTGGACCACCGGCACTCAGGGATTGCGATCGAGTGCCGGCGGTTCGGGCGCGTTCACGAGTCTGGTTGTCGATCCCTCCGCGGCTGGAACGGCGAACAGTGTGCTGATTGGCACAACGAACTTCAGCAACGCGGGAGTCGTCCGATCGACGAACGCCGGCTCGAGCTGGTCGGTCGTGCTCACCACTGGTCCGGCGACTAGCCTCGTGGCGCATCCCACCCGCGCCGGCGTCTACTACGTCGGTAACCGCGTTACCACGCCCGCGACCTCGCGCGGTGTGTATCGCTCGCTCGACGCCGGCGCAACATGGGAGGCACTGCCGTCGTTACCGGTCACCGACGCAACCACGATTGGCCGCATCGAGCTCGCGGTGAACAAGCTCGAGCCAACGTCCGTGTGGGCGCTCGTGGGAAATCGCATCACGAGTGGTCTGCTCGGCCTGTTCAAATACGACGAGACCACCAACGCGTGGACGCAGCTCGCCGCGTCGGGTGTGACGAGCTCATTCGGCACGCAACAGAATTACGACCTCGTGCTCGCGATCGATCCGCGCGACACCAAGCGCATGTTCATTGCCGGCGTCGGCGCGTTCCGATCGACCGATGGTGGCGCGACGTTCACGCCTTTCGCCCGCGAGGTCCACAGCGATTGGCACGTGATCGTGTTCGATCGCAACAATCCTGACATCATGTGGGCGGGCACCGACGGCGGCGTGTATCTCTCGACCGACGCCGGCGGCTCATGGTTCTCGCGCAGCGCCGGACTCTCGGTCACACAGTTCTACCCAGGCGTGTCGGTGCATCCGCAAGGGACGCGTATCGCCGGCGGCTCGCAGGACAACGGAACGCACGTGTTCTCCGGCTCGTTGTTTTGGGACGCGTTCATCGGCGCCGACGGCGGCTACACGGCGATCAATTATCGCGACCCGACGATCCAGTGGGGTGAAACCCAGTGGTCGGTCACAACGGGAACCGTCGGCAACCTGTTCCGTCGCGATCTTGCGGGAACGCTCCGGCGCAGCACGGGCATCGACGTGACCGACCGGGCGCAATTCATTCCGCCGCTCGTCATGGACCCGGTGAATCCGTCGAAGCTCTACTTCGGCACATTCCGCCTGTATCGCACCGTGAATGAAGGATTGCTGTGGGCTCCGATCACGGGCGACGTCACCGGCGGCAGCGCAGCGATTACGTCGATCGCGGTGTCGCCCGCCGACACGAACACGATTTACATCGGCACGAGCGATGGCCGGGCGCTCGTCAGCCACGACGGCGGGGCGACGACCGCGGCCGCGACCGGCCTTCCCGCGCGCGCCGTAACGCGTGTCGTGCCGCATCCCACCGATCCCCTGCGCGCCCTCGTCACGGTATCGGGGTTCGGCACAGGTCACGTCTTCGAGACGACCGACGGCTTTGCGACGGCGGTCAAGAACATCAGCGGAAACCTGATCGATGCGCCCACCAACGTCGCGCTCTACATCCCGTCGGTGGCGGCGATACTCGTCGGCACCGACGTCGGCGTTTTTCAGACCGTGGACGGGATCACCTGGACCCCCGGCCCCACTAGCCTTCCGAATGTGATCATTCAGGATCTGGCATATCAACCCGCGATTGGTCTACTCGTTGCCGGCACCTACGGTCGCGGCATGTTCGCGTACGACGTCGGTACCTCGACCGCCGTGTTGCGCGGCGACGCGAACGGCGACGGCAAGATCGACGCGTTCGACGCGCTGCTGATTCAGCAAACGCTGGTCGGTTCGGCACCGGCGAGCACCGCGGTCTACCCGCGCGGCGACGCGAACTGCAACGGCACCATCGACGCGGCTGATCTGATACTCATACTGCGCGCCGCGGTCGGGTTGCCGACCGGAACGGCGTGCGTGGGCAGTAGCCGCTGAGTCGGGTCCCTAAGGCGCTCGTGCTGACCACGGTGTCCGGTTCGCCGCACGCCAAGCGTCGTGACGATCATTCCCGCTCGCTCGTTCTCAATCACAGAGAGGGGAGCGCGGTTTGCGACGAAGCGTCCGCCAAACGGAGTGTGGAGTATGGGGAATGAAACACGCCTTCGAGGAATCCTCGCGGCATACAAGCTCGTGGCCGAAGCGTCATGGCCAAACTTGCATTCGCGCATGCGAAAGAGTGCATCGTCGTGGGCAATCGGTACGGAAACGCAACTTCAATCGGAGCTCAATTCCTATTTGAGCGAGGCGTCGGCCCCGAGTTGCACGGTTCGAGTCTTTTGGAAATACGCGCCACAATACAAATTCGGTGGTTGCAACGAACACTTCGCGCATGATGCTGGCTTTGGGCGAGCCGCGGACCTCGTTGGGCTGACGGATTTCGATCCTGGGATTCCCTGGCGCGCCCAAGCGGGAAAGTATCGGCACGACGATGAAGAGATCGTGCGTGACGGCAAGGCGAAGCTCGACATCATCGAGCGTCAAACGTCGACAACCGGCATCACGTGGGTTCGCGCCGGCAAGGCGCCTCTACTTGAGCCCGATGGTCACACCTTCGGCGTGCTCGGCATGTACGAGATCCTCGACCAGGATGCCGGACGGAAACTGTGGGCCGCGCGGCAGCGAGGAGTGACAAGCGCCGAGTAGCCCTCGGTCGCGCACGCGCAGCCTTGCTCCGGAGCGCGCACCTTGACATCCGGTCCGAAGCGGACCAATTGGATGGCACTCCGCTGCGCGAGATCCGATCCGCCGACGGTCGGTGAGCGAAGCATTCACCCAGTGAGGTGCCCCATGCCAAAGTTCTTGCTAACCGCGTCGTACACCGTTGAAGGCGTCAGAGGATTGATGAAAGAGGGCGGGACGAGTCGCCGCCGCGCCGCTGAGGAAGCGATCAAGAGTGCGGGTGGCACAATGGAGGCGTTCTATTTCGCCTTCGGCGACAATGATGCCGTCGTGATCCTCGACGCTCCGGACAACGCGGCGGCGGTGAGCGCATCCGCGACGATCAACGCAAGCGGCGCCGTTCGAACCAAGACCGTCGTGTTGATCACGCCGGATGAGATGGATCAGGCGACGAAGAAGAAGGTATCGTACCGGCCACCCGGGCAATAGGCTGTGAGAACGCGGGTTTTCGTCCTGATGCTCGCCTGCGCTCTGGCGTGCATCACTCACTCGCCGGCACTCTCGGCGCAGCACGAGGAGCACGGGGCCCGTCTGAGCGGAGACGCCGCGCGCTTCGGCGTCGTCTCATTCGCCAACTCAGGTACCCCCGACGCACAGCCGGCGTTTCTGCGCGGGCTCGCGTTGTTGCACAATTTTCAATACGAGCCGGCCGCCGCCGCTTTTCGCGCCGCGCAAAAGCTCGATCCGAACTTCGCGATGGCGTATTGGGGCGAGGCGATGACGCACAACCACGGCGTCTGGCGCGAGCAGGATTCCGTTGCCGCGCGTGCCATCCTTGCGCGGCTCGGCGCCACGTCGGCCCAGCGCCTCGCCAAAGCCCCCACGGCGCGCGAACAGGATTATTTGCGCACGCTCGATGTTCTCTACTCCGTTTCCGGAACGAAGGCGGCTCGCGACACAGCGTATGCGACTGCGATTGGGCAAGTGGCGAAGCGTTACACCGACGACGCCGACGCCCAGCTGTTCCATGCTCTTGCGCTGCTTTCACTTTTCCCGCGCACCGATTCGACATACATGCGCGCCGGGGCAATTGCCGAGCGGGTAATGCGTGACCACCCGCAGCACCCCGGCGCGCTGCATTATGTCATTCACTCGTACGACGATCCCGCGCACGCGACGCGCGGTCTTGCCGCCGCCCGCGCGTACTCGAAGGTCGCGCCCGACGCGCCGCACGCCCAGCACATGACGTCGCACATCTTCGTCGCCCTCGGTATGTGGGATGACGTCGTCGCGGCGAATGAAACGGCGCTTCACACGATCGAGACCGCGCGGGGCGCCGGCGCCGTTGCTGAGGCGCGGTGCGGACATGTCGGCCTGTGGTTGCATTACGCGTATCTGCAGCAGCAGCGTCTCGCCGATGCGCGCCGGATCATGGACGGTTGCCGCGCAGGGAGCGCCGCGTCGGCGAATCAAGCAAACGGATATGCGGAAATGCGTCTGCGTTTCCTCATCGACGTCGATCCGCCTCCCCCCGAAGTCGTGGCGGGGTCGACGAACCAACCGTCGGCCGCTGACGCGCGCTTTCAGCAAGATTTCGGAACGGCGCTCGAGGCACTGCGACGCCGGGACACGACCGCCGTCGTGCCGCTCATCGACCGGCTGCGAGCGACGCACGGGGCCTTCTCGGCCAGCGATCAGGCGAAGACGTCGCCCGAGATGGCTGGCGCTATGACTGTCAGAGAAGACGAGATTCGCGCTCTCATGTTGTTGCGGCGCGGAAGCAAAGACGAGGCGGTGGCACTCTTGCGCAAAACCGTCGAGAGAGAAGACGCCCTACCGTTCGACTTCGGTCCGCCCCTGGTCGAAAAACCGTCGCGCGAGCTCCTCGGCGAAGTGTTGCTCGAGATCGGCCGACCCGCCGAGGCGCGTCACGAATTGGAGTTGGCCCTTAGGCGAACGCCGGGACGGGCGCTCACACTACTCGATCTGGCTCGCGCGAAACGGGCATTGGGCCAGAGCGGCTCGCCGGCCTGACCAAACAGCACGTCGCATCGAGTAGGCAACATCGCCGCCAGCAACGACGGACCCACGCTTGCGCCTCGAGTACTCCATCCGCTCCGTTGCATCTGGTCACCCGGCGTTCGATCTTTCGAGAACTGGAGGGCTGGCAGAATGGCTAATGCACCGGTCTTGAAAACCGGCGTCCGCAAGGACTTGGGGGTTCGAATCCCTCGCCCTCCGTT
>Ga0070708_100000064_pt1 | contig 69617 bp, 58 predicted proteins | sample KBSK5503metaG_FD_65469 | JGI IMG/M metagenome (GOLD analysis project Ga0070708, IMG submission 65469) | Corn, switchgrass and miscanthus rhizosphere microbial communities from Kellogg Biological Station, Michigan, USA - KBS K5-50-3 metaG | ecosystem: Host-associated > Plants > Roots >... | reverse complement strand
AGAATCTTTTAAACCATTTTGCCGTAGGGTGAGTCTAACCTACTGAAGCCCGGAATCACCCCTCCGGCTCTGCAGGATGGTGCTACTGGTCGAGCTTGTAGGACGGGTGGGCCACCAGTAGCCAGCCCCGTACCCCACAAGGGTACGGGGTTTTCTTTTCAGCGGGATTGCGGTGCCGGCTCCGGATAACCGGTGTCCATGATCACGAGCCAACGTCCCTTTTCGCGCCGCCACATCGTAACGTACCTTCCGCGCTGCAGCTCTTTGCCAATATCCGCGGTTCGTCTGCTGATGATCGAGTAGCTGCCCGTCGTCGAGCCAATCGATCCACCGCGGAAGACGTAAGCGTCCGTCGGTTCCCAGTTCAAAGTGATGGTGGTGTCGGAGATGTTCGGCAGGTCGAATTTGCGAACCTCGTCATATCCCTTAACCATGTTGTTGCGGTAACGGATGCGGATCGCATCGCCAGCGTAGAAAGACATCCAGCCGTCGATGCCCCGCGCGTGAGTAGCGACCGCGAAATCGCGATCGGCCTGCATCAGCGAGCTTTCTGTCGCTCCGCTGTCAGATCCGGCGGTGTTCACCGCAGCAGCGCAGCCGACAGAAGCGCAAAGCGCGAGAATTACAGCCAGTCGGTTCACGGGGAAGCGGGAAGCGGGAAGCGGGAAGCGAAACAGAATTAGCACTTTCTGCGACTTCGCACCATAGCTAGGTTTGCCGTTCGCAATGCCGCATCCCGCTTCCCGCTTCCCGCTTGGTGAAGAATCGATGGCCCAGACATTTGGAAGCAAGCTGCTGAAAGGCAAAAATGCGCTGATAACGGGTGGCGGCAGCGGGATCAATTTCGCCATCGCGCGACGTTTTGCCGATCACGGCGCCAAAGTGGCCTTGATCGGGCGCACCAAAGAGAAACTGGATGCGGCGGTAGCGGAAATAGAGAAGGCAGGCGGAGCAGCATCCGGGCATCCGGCAGACGTGCGTGACTACAACGCTCTCGCCGCGGCGCTGAAATCGGCCCGTGACGACCATGGTGAGATCGATCTCGTCGTCTGCGGTGCTGCCGGAAATTTTCCCTCTCCAGTGCTCGGTATGTCGGCGAACGGTTTCAAAGCTGTCGTCGACATTGACCTCCTGGGGACGTTCAACACTTGTCGCGCCGTGTTCGAGTATCTCCGGCGGCCCGGCGCTTCCATCATCAACATCTCGGCGATGCAGGCCTTCACGCCGATGCCGATGCAGGCGCACGTCTGCGCGGCCAAGGCGGGAGTGGACATGCTCACGAAGTGTCTCGCTATTGAGTGGGGGCCCGAAGGAGTGCGCGTCAACTCGATCGCGCCAGGTGCCGTCGACGACACCGAGGGCATGCGACGGCTGGCACCAACTCCGGAGATCCGAAACCAATTCACGCGTAGCATCCCGCTGCAGCGCTTCGCCACCAAGGACGAAATCGCGGACCTGGCGCTGTTTCTATCGAGCGAAGCCGCGAAATTCATCACCGGCGCGGTCGTCGTCTGCGACGGCGGTCAATCGCTCGCCGGGCTGGGCGTCAACATGGCGGCCGCAATGAGACCATCTACTTGAGCGAGATCCGCCGGCTGGGAGTTTTTTGCGGATCTAACCCGGGCGCGCGTCCCGATTATGTCCAAGGCGCGCGCGCATTCGGCCGTCTGTTATGTGAGCGCGGCATTGGTGTGGTCTATGGTGGGTCCAGCGTTGGTATCATGGCGGCGCTCGCCGAAGCCGTACTCGACGAGCTCGGCGACATTATCGGCGTGATTCCGCGGATGCTGGTCGAGCGAGAGGTTGCGCATAAGTCGCTGACCGATTTGCGGATCGTTGATTCGATGCACGATCGAAAGGCGCTGATCGCCGAGCTGTCGGACGGATTCGTCGCACTGCCCGGCGGCATTGGAACGCTGGAGGAATTTTTCGAGATCTGGACGTGGGCGCAGCTCGGCGTGCACGAAAAACCGTGTGGCCTGCTCAACATCGCCGGCTACTTCGATCCGCTGCTGAAGTTCCTCGATCGCGCGGTGGAGGAAAAGTTCGTACGCGAGGTTCACCGGGCGATGGTCATCGTCGAGAGCGATCCGCGGGCGCTTCTCGCGAGATTTGAGGCTTATGAGCCGCCGAAGGTAGTGAAGTGGATCAATGCGGGGACGATTTAGAAGCTGCAAAATACGACTACCGGCTAGGGGCGGTGGGCGGAGCAGCTAGGGGCACCGGGCTGGAATTCAAAAGCGTCTCGCTCTAGCCCGAAGCCCCCAGCCGCTCCGCCCGAAGCTCCTAGCCGGTAGTCGTAAGTGGCAGTTCCTGCCAGTTAGCTCCACGTCAATTCATCAATCGACTTCGGCCAGTCCTGCTTGAGAAGTCGAGACAAGGCACGGTCCGCCAGCAGCTTACCCTCGGTCTGGCAGCGCGGACAGTAGTTGGTTTCGTTGTCGGCGTAGCGAATGCGCTGAACGGGTGTGCCGCAGACGGGACAGGGCTTTCTGTATTTGCCGTGCACCGCCATCTCCTCGCGAAAGGCGGTGACCTTGGCGGGAAAGTCGTCGCCCGATTCGCGGCGCAGGCGATCGGTCCACTCGACGAGAATGGCTCGAGTGGCGTCGAACAGTCGTTTGATTTCGTCGCCGGTGAGACGGTTGGTGTGCTTCACCGGCGACAGCTTCGCGCGATGCAATATCTCGTCGGAATAAGCGTTGCCGATACCGCTGAACAGTCGGGGATCGGTGAGCGATCGCTTCAGCGTATGATTCTCCCTGGTAAGTCGCTCAGTGAATTCGCCGAGATTGGCATCCAAAACCTCTAAGCCGCCCCGATCGAACTGCTCGAGCGACTCTTCACCGCGCACGAGCCACAACGACGCGCGACGCTTCGATCCTGCTTCCGTGAGAATCAGGGTGCCGTTCGGAAAATCGAACGCAGCCAGACCAAACTTGCCGGGAACTTTGGCGCCGGCTGGAACCCAGCGCAAACGTCCCGCGATCATGAGGTGGATGACGAGAAAAAGATCGTCTTCGAGCTCGAGGACGATCCGCTTTCCCATTCGGCGGATACCGGTCACGCGCTTTCCGTTGGCGGCGCTGATGGGTGGATCGACCGAGCGCAGCAGAAACGGCTTCGGGATGCGCACTCGTTCCAGCGGTTGACCGACGATGCGCGACTCGATCGCTTCGATGTAGACCGTTATGTCCGGCAGCTCGGGCATCTGCGCTCAGTGCTTTCGGTCGGCAATCGCCGCCAACAGATAACTCAGGTTGGCGGTGCCATCCATGATCGGCTCATTGGTCGAGTAGTCGCCGACGTCGTCGTGGTACACAATGAAGCCGGTGTTGAAAGCCGCGTACTCGTCGGGATCGTGCAGAGTTATGCCGAGCAGGTTCTTGTAGATGGAAGAGTAGACGGGGCCGTCGAGCAAGGCTCCAGTAAGCTCGATGTGCATCTCCTTGGCGACGACGGAATGTGGATCACGCGCGAATACACCGTCGTGCGGCAAACCAATCACCATCGACACACCCCAGGGATTGGTGCCGAATAGCCAGTCGAGCGCGGCCTGCTCGTACTCGCGGAACTGATTGCTGCCGGTCATCCGACGATAGAGGTAGGCCTGGGTGGCGAACGATGCCATCAGGTTGTTCGAGCACCAGATGAATGGAATCCCAATTCGGAATCCGTTCTGAGCCCGGTTGACTACTGCCTGGAGTCCCTTCCTGTAATACTCCGCGACGATGTTGCGGTCAGCAGCATTCGCATTTCTCCAGATCTCGTAGTGCCCGTTGTTGTGCCACGGATACCATTGGTAGTGTTTCGCGGTGTCTGCGCCCATCCATGGTGTCACGGGCTCGCGGGAGGCGTAGTCGAGCGCGTCACGCAGATATTTGCGATCGTGCGTAAGCGCGTAGAGCTCCGCAGCTGCAAGCTCCATGTCGTCGACCCAGTTGTCTTCCTCATAGAAGTAAGGTGCTCGACCAGGTGCGCCCTGGCAGACGCCGGGGAATTTCTTGCCGATAGCGTACGCTGCTAACGCCTTCAGACGGACTTTCACGGCGAATGTCGGATCTCGTTTCGCGTAGAGCGATGCCGCCAGCGCAAAGGCCGACGCGTATTTCCCGGCCGTAGATGCGAACCCGTTGGATCTGTTCTTGTACTTGAACAGCCCCTGTGGTTTCCCCGTGCACGGATAAAGCGCTCTCTCCTTTCCTTTGCCCCAGCCGTAATCCGACGAGTCCGTAGTCGGAAGATCCCAGTAGGTGTGGTCGCGATCGTCGCCCAGCTGGTTGTACATCTCCGAATCCGACGGGAACATCCTCAGCAACCACTCGAGACCGTGTCGCGCTTCGTCGAGTATGTCGGGAATGCCGTTCGCCTCGGGCAAGCCGCGTGAGTCGAAGCGATCGGCGAAGGCGCCGGGATGGTCGCGATACGCCATCAGCATCACGAAGGTTGCGTTGGCCGACGTCATCACGTACTGCAGATAGTCTGATGCATCCGCCCAGCCGCCGGTGACCGGGACGAACTTGCCGGCACGAGCTGAATCGTCGACGACGATTCCGTCGTGGGTATGCACCATGGTCTTGAACAGTGGGTTGTAGCCGGAGCGCTGCTCTCTCATGTAGTAGAGGAGGGTGTCAGCCGCGCCCGCATAAGCGTCGGCTCGAATGCGGATTGTCGGAGACGTGACGGATCCAACGGTAATCCGATACTCTCCAGGCTTTTTGATCGAGGAGAAATCGAGCCGATCGACGGTGGCGCAGGGACCAAACCGCCCGCCCTGAATCGCACGACGCACCAGCACCGTTTTGTCAGTCGCGTCGCTCACTGTGAAGTCGTGGATCTCCGTCAGTTGCAGAGAGCAATACACGGCCACCTTCGACGCGTCCGGGAAGTAGCCGAGCTGGTTGAAGCGGATTACTCCGGGCGACGGAGATGCTGCGGCGATCTGAGCGAAGACGATGAGCGCGACCATGAAATTCCAGTTGGACTCTGTCTACGATAGTCTGCGATCGAAGTAAGCTGCGGCGGTCTCGATATCCTGACGCGAGATGTAATCCTCGCCGAGCGTCTGCGCGCCATCGAGCGCGATGTCGGCAAGCGCCCGCGCCATTCGTCGCAGCGCTGGATGAGCAACGCCTTTGATTCCCGCCAGCTCCAGAAGATCGGGATTGGGAGTGCCGACTATCTCGAAAGCGCGCTGTGAGCTCTCTTGATCGTACACGAGCGACGTGACGAAGAGCACCGGCGCCGCCAGCCATTCCACTTCTATTGTATCAGCCGAGCGCAGCTCGAAATACTCTTTGGGACGGACTTCGGGGAAAAGGGTGGAGAGATGAAAATTCCAGTCCTCCAAAGTCACGTTCCCAGTCACCATCCACTCCCGGAAGGTCTGGTACGGCTGCGTTCTGTTACCGCTGCGCATCGCGAAGGCGTCCAGCGCAAAGCGCAGGTAATACGCGATGGGATCTTTCTCGTCGTAGGCGATGCCCGTGCGCGAGTCGTCAAGTGTGCGCCAGAGATGTGCGCGATAGCTGGCGTGATTCACCCGTCTGCCGGCGTAGCTCGACGAATTGCTGAAGAGCGCCACGACGACGGGGCTGATCGCATTGAGCAATAGCCACCTGGCAAGGGGCTCACGTCCACGCTCGACATTTATTTGGAGCGCAGCAGTCTGACGCATCATGCGCACGCCCGAGGGTCCGATCGAGTCGAAGTAGTGCGTCATCCCGACGTATCGTTCGCGATGCAACTGTAGCGGCACGACGCCGATGTCGTTGTACGGATCAACTCCGGCGGCGACGAGCTCGATTCCATTGGCAACCATCGTTTGCCGCAAGACTTCCACCAGACTGCGGGTCGATTGAATGACCGACGACGCAGTAGTGTGCGGGCTGGTGCTTATCTCCAGCTGGCCACCTGGCTCGAAAGAAATGCGGGCGCCGTCGGACAATTCCCATGAGGGTGGATCGTCTCCGGCCGGTTTTTCCGTCCAGCGTTCGACCTTTGCGAGTTGGGAAAGAATCTCGGAGGTGGACGGATTCTCCCCAGGGGTCGCCAGCGCCGGCTTGTGCGTCGACTGCAGAACAGGGATCAGCTCGAGCTCGAGTCCAACCGCGCGCGGATGCGCGGATCGGGAGGGAGCGAACAGTCGCTGTCGAACATCGTCCAACAGCTGGGCCTCGGTGAGGCTCACGACTCCAGCTCAACCCTCCGCGCGCGCAAGCGCCAGAGCAAAGGAGTTATCGTCGGCGGGCATCCATTTCTCGAGTACTAGCCCCGATGCGGTAAGAATATCCTCAAGCATTGGACGATCGTACTTGTAGCTCAGCTCGGTGCGGATGCTCTCGCCTTTCTCAAAAGAGATCTCGCCGATTTCCGGAATAGTCACCTTGTGCGCGCGGCGCGCAATGAGGTGCATCTCGACGCGATGCTGCTCACTACTATAGAATGCGCGGTGCTCGTAGTCGCTGACAGGGAAGTCAGCGCCGAGCTCGCGGTTGAGCCTCTCCAGAATGTTGAGATTGAAAGCCGCGGTGACGCCGCGCGAATCATTGTAGGCGCGATTGATGATCGCTGGATCCTTGATCAGATCGGCGCCGAGCAGAAATCTGTCGGTCGATCCCATCTCACTGGCGATGTGCGAAAGAAGCCGCACCGCCTGCTCGCGTGGGAAATTTCCAATGGTGCTGCCCAGGAAGGCAACGAGCGTCGGGCTGGCGCTGGGGGGAAGTGCAAAAGGCTCCGTGATGTCGGAGGCTACAGGTATGATCTGCACGTCCGCGTAGTCCGCGCGCAGCTGAATCGCGGTCGCTTCCAGAAAGTCCTTGCTGACATCGACCGGTACGTAACACTCGGCGCAGCCGCTGGTGCGCATCTGGTCGAGGATTATGCGCGTCTTAGTGGCGCTGCCGGCACCGAGCTCGACTAGTGAACATGGCCGTACAGTGGAAATGATCTCGGAAATCCGCTGCTCCAATAGCGATCGCTCGGCGCGGGTGAGGTAGTACTCGGGAAGCTGGGTTATCTCCTCGAACAGCTCGGAGCCGCGCTCGTCGTAGAAGTATTTTGGCGAGAGCTGCTTGGGTGACCGAGTCAGTCCCTGGCGCACGTCGACCACCATCTGCTGCCGTGAGCGGCGGACGGTGTAGGGCGGGGTGCCCATCAACCCGAAATGGCGACCGTTTTTCACGCGTCGCGGGCGCAGCGAAAGCCGCTGAAAATTTGCCGCCTGATTGGATAATCCCAGTTGCGGAACGTGTTGCGAATCGCCCCCGATCGAGTAGCCCAGGAGCCGCCTCTCAGCACCTTGTAATCGGAACCGAAGAATTCTTCCGAGTATTCCTTGTAGGGGAAGCTCTGAAATCCTGGATACCCGTGGAAGTCGCTCGATGTCCACTCCCAGACATCGCCAATCATTCCATGGAAGCCGATTGGCGAAACATTTTGGTCGAAAGTTCCAATTGGAGCAGTGTCGAAGGAGAGCTGATCGATGTTCGCCAACTGTGAATCGGCCTTTGCATTGCCCCACGGATAAGTGCGAGCCTGTCGGCTGGCGGGGTCCCAGGACGCGGCCGCCTCCCACTCGAATTCGGTAGGCAATCGCTTTCCGTCCCACTTGGCGAACGCTTCGGCCTCGTGGTAGCAGACATGACAGACGGGACGCGCAGGATGGACTGTTCGCGTCAAATCCATAGTGCGAGAAATCCAGCTGTCGCCGTCGCGAGTCCAGTACTTGGGCGCGGTCGCGGCGGACTCAGCTAGCCAGCGACGTCCGCCTTCCGACCAAAGATCTCCGCGCTGGTAGCCGCCGTCAGCGATGAATTCCAGGTAGCGGCCATTGGTGACCGGATCCCTATCGATCAGGAACGGACGCAAATCGACTTCGTGCCGTGGCCGCTCGTTGTCGTAAGCGGCGCTTCTATCATCCGTTCCGATGGTGATTCTTCCGCCTGGGAAAGAAACCATGTCGGCACGGGCTGACCGGCGGGTGGGAAACGTGCGGGCGCGGGGAGCGTGGTACGGGTCCCCCTTTTTCAGCTGCAGCGTCTGCAGAATCGTTTCGTTGTGCTGATACTCGTGCTGCAGAACCATGTGGTAGACGTAGGCCTCACGCAGTAAGGGATTGCGGTCGTCGAATTCAACGGTCTCGAGACGATCGAGTACGCGAGCTCGAATCTCTTCCAGGCGGGCCGTCATCTGCGACAGCGAGGGAAGCCCGAGTGAGGCGCGGGTGGCACGGGGATGCTCGAACGGGTTGTACATCCCCGGCATCTCGGAGAACTCGATTGGACCATCAAGATTCTGGGTGAGCCAGAGCTCCTCGAAGTGAGCGATGTGACCCACGTCCCAGATGATGGGGCTCATTAGCGGATCGTGCTGCTGATGCAGATCCTCGTCCGACAATCCTGATATGAGCAGCAGCGTTCTGTCGCGGGCTTCGGTGAGAAGACTCGCGATCTCCTGCTTCATCGCGGAAGCAGAATACGGTGCGTTGGTTGTGAGTCGGGACAAAGTCATGGAAGGAGAACAACGAGCCGCCAACCTGTGAAATGATAGTACCGGCGCTGAAACTTGCCAAACAAGGGTCCCGTTCCACGTTATAGAGCGCGGCGGCGGGCCCGCCGAACTTCAATCCCAGCAGTCACTTACGGAGCGCCAATGGGACCGTAACGAAATGGACAGGGGTAACGACTGGTAGAATTGCACTCGTATTTGTTCGGGAATAGGTTTTCGGTCGGTAGTCATGGCCAATCCAAACGCAGTTGCACTCAGCCCGCCGGGCCGTCACAGCCCGTTGATCGACTTCTTCGAGCGGGTACCGATCATTGCAGGCGGCGCCGTAGCCATCGTCGGCGCAGTTGTACTCGCAGGCTGGGCTCTGAATCTTTCGTTCGCTACGACGCCGCGACCGGGCGGATACCCAATGCTTCCGCTGAGTGCGTTGTGCTGTGTGCTCGCGGGTGGCTCGCTGACAATGGCGGTGCGTCCTCATCGCAGTCCGACGACCGAAGCCATTCAGCAAAGTCTTGCCGCACTGGTGGCGACTATCTCGGTCCTCACTCTATACGAGTATTTGCGCAGCGGATCAGCAGGATTCGATCTGCTGCTTTTTGGCGACAAGCTGCATCAGGTGTCGCTGGATCCACCAGGCCGCATGTCAGTGAATACCGCCGGCACGTTCCTTCTCTTCGCGTTGGCGCTGCTGTCCATCCCTCATGATCAGCGCAAACGTGATCTGCGCGCGCAAATGTTCGCCACGCCGGGACTCTTCATCGCCCTGGTCGGCCTCCTCGGTTACATCTTCGGCGTGAAAGGGACGTACGGACTCTCCCAATCATCGGGCATGGCGCTCTTAACGTCGATCTGTCTGCTGATACTGGGGGTTGGAATTCTCGTCGCCGTCACCGATCGCGGTGTTGCGTCTTTGTTGATGGATGAAGGAGCCGCCGGCGTGCTCACTCGGCGCCTCCTACCTGCTGCTTTGCTCGCGCCAATCATACTCGGCAGCATCCGGATGATCGGAGATTCGGCCGGCATCTACGAATCCGAATTTGGCGTCTCGCTTTTTGCAGTAGCGACGATTCTGACTTTCGTCGGTCTGGTGCTGTGGTCGGCGCGAGTGCTGCGCGACACCGATAAGGAAAGGGTCGATCTGCTGGCGCTCGAGCAGGAGGCCCACGCCCACTCCGAGATGTTGCGGATTGAAGCGGAGACGGCGCGCGCAGAAGCAGAAAGAGCCAACAACAGCAAGACCGATTTCCTGGCAGTGATGTCGCACGAGCTGCGGACGCCTCTAACCGCGATAATGGGATATGAGGAGCTACTCTCGGATGGAATCACGGGCCCCGTCACTGAGCTACAGCGGCAGCAGCTGGGGAGAATCAACGCCAGCGCACGTCACCTGCTTGGCCTTATCGATGAGATTCTGACATTTGCGCGTGTCGACATCGGCCGCGAGCGGGTGAGGTGGGAGTCGATGTCCGTCAATCACACACTCGGTGATGCCGCCGCGCTCGTCGAGCCGATGGCGGCGGCAAAGGATGTCCATTTCATCGTCGAGTTGCTCGAGGAAGATCAGGCGATCCAGACTGACGGCACCAAGCTGCGTCAAATGCTGGTGAACCTTCTCTCGAACGGCATCAAGTTCACCGACAAGGGAGAGGTGCGAGTCAGCTGCGCGGTTGCCAACGGACAGCTCGAAGTTCGGATCGCCGATACGGGAGTCGGCATCGCCGCAGAGAACATCGAGGATGTATTCGAGCCGTTCTGGCAAGCGGAGCAGATGGCGACGAGACGCACAGGTGGAACGGGCCTTGGGCTCAGCGTGACGCGCAAACTGGCGCGACTGCTGGGGGGCGATGTTACTGTGGCGAGCAGAGTCGGGGCGGGCAGCACTTTTCTCCTAACGCTGCCCATGAAAGCACCGCCGGGCGAAAATGTGCGTCGGCGCGACACACCGACGACGCCCACCAGCGCGGTTCCCGCGCTTCACATCTAGCGCGCGCCAACTTTCGCGTCGGGCTTGGACGTCACCGGTGCGCCCGCTTCCTCGAGTGGCGCTACGAAGTTGAAGAGCTTGAGACGAAGATTACCGCGCGGGCCGAGCGTTTCGTCGTGCTCGTAGGAAGTGACGGAGCAGTTTGCGATCTCCGCTTTCTTGTCGATGGCGAGGAGCTCCACTTCGGTGAGGTGCTCGAGGATGTAACGCATGCAGAGCACGACGACGGCGTGGCAGACGATCAGCACGCGCTGGCCACAGTACTCACGCGCAATCATCTCGGTCACGCTTCGGAGGCGAAGTATCACGTCGCACCAGCTCTCGCCGCCCGGTGGCCGGTGGTAGAACTTTCCAAGCAGCCGCCGGAACTCGGCCTGGTCTGGGAACTGCTCCTGGACGCCGACGGCGGTCAGCCGATCGAGAATTCCAAACTCCTTTTCGCGCAATCGCTCGTCGACCATCAGCGAATAGGAATCCTCGCGCATGCCGGCGGTCTTCACGATCAGACCAGCGGTGTGTCGCGAGCGGAGGTAAGGCGATGTAAGGACGATATTCGGCCGATCATCTGGCGGCAGCGCTCCGAACCATCGACCGACAGCGGTCGCCTGACGTTGGCCGAGCTGCGAGAGCGGCACGTCGACATCACGGACGTCGATGTCGATCATCGGCTCGCCGGCCTCGATGGCGGCCTCGCGCGCGACGTTGCCGGCGGATTCACCGTGTCGCACGATGTAGAGTAGATCAGGCCAGATCTTCTCGGATTTCACGTGGCGAAGCAGGTCAAGGAGCGTACCATCTCAGAGCGAACGAGTCCCGACCAGCACGATCCTGATTGGCCGAGATATCCCGAAACAGTTTTGCGCTTTTCGGACCCGCCGGTAGAAATCGATCTGCGCGACGTTCCCTCTGAGTACGCACTGGCAAAGTTGCGCGCAGCGGGGTTCGGAAAGCCATTCGCAGTGATTACTGCCTTCGATCCGGGCGGACGCAATCTCTCCGCCTCAGAAAATGAGGAGCGCCGGCGCGATCTCAACCGACGCCTCGAGAAGACCGGGCACCGTTTCGTTGCTGTCGACGCCTGCTCGCCCGATCGGTCCCACTGCGAGTGCAGCGTCGCGGTGGTCATGAAACGGAAAGAGGCGCTTGCTCTCGCACGTGAGCTCGAGCAAGTCGCCTTTTTCTGGTTCGATGGCAGCCGATTCTGGATTCGGGGAGCAATCGCGGCAGCCGATCCGCTAATGTTGCCCCGCAGTTCCTAGCTCACCGGTTTGTACTTGTACCCGTACGCGCCGCCCTTCGACGAAGTGAGCTTAAAGTTGGCGGTCGATTTCGGGGCCACCGGTCCGACAGTCGCGGTCTGAGTGTCGATGACAGCCCCGGTCTTGTCGAGGAAGTCCACGCTCAGGTTGTAGGTCTTGGAAGTCGAGCTGCGGTTCTCGATCGTACCGCCGAGCGTGCTACCATCGGTTCGACGTGAGAACTCATTGACCGAGAGCTTGACTGGCGCATTCTCGGACTTGTTGTTGAAGTAGACGAGCGAGTCGGTATAGATCTTCTGTAGCTTCTTGTCCTTCGTCCCCTTGTACAGGCCCTGGTAGGCGAAGGCGTACAGCAGCGGATTGTCCGGATTGCTCGGATCCATCGCCACCAACTTGTCGATCAGCGGGAAGGCTTTCGAGAACTCGTTGTTCTGGATGTAAGTGGCAGCGAGGTTGTTGACCGCATCGCGCGAATAGGGATTCTGCGCCATCGCTGCATCGAAGAGCTTTGACGCATCAGCATGGTGGCCGCTGCGCGTTGCTACGACACCAGCGTGAACGAGCGCCAGCTCACCGTACTTCGACGGATTCGCCAGCATCGGCGCATAAATGCCGGCAACCGACGCGCTGTCACCGGCCGCGAGATATGCGCGCGCTTCGTTGTCTACCGCGTCAGCAAGAAGCAGGTCGTTGTTCGCGACGGCGATGTAGTCCTGCCACGGCTTGATCGCCTCCTTCGCGGCGGCGCGCTTGGCTGCGCCCGTTGCCGCGTCAACTCTATCCGACGCCGCGGACGCCATCTCGTACATCGTCTTGACGCGAACATCCGCGTACGACGTGTCCGTTCCCGCTGCAGTCAGAGCCTGCTTCCAGTAATCGTTGGCGGCGGCGTAGTCCTTTCGGCTGCGCGCAATCGACCCGAGTACCGAATACGCGTACGGCGCTTTCCGGTCGAGGATCAGCGATCTCTTGGCGAGCTTCTCCGCCGAATCGAGCTGTCCGGCGTTGAGGGCATTGATTGCCCCGTTGAGCGCGTTGAGCCAGGGCTTCTGCTGACGCCACTGGGCGATGATAGGGACGCACTCGGGTGAGGCCTTCTCGACGATCGAGAACGCCGAGTCTGCCGCGGCGTACAGATCGATCATGCCGGTCGGGTTATTTGTCAGTCCGAGCGTACTCCGCGCCACGACGGGCTGCGCGGTTGGCTGCATCAGATAAACGATGTATGCCTCGCCACGCAGATAATTCCGCGCGGTCGGATTGTCGTTGCCGTTGTCGACGAGCCGCAGCACATCCTGCAGATCGCGCGTTGGATTTCCCTTTTCGGATGCGGAGATGGCGCGCGTCATCGAGAACTGCGCCTTGGCGATATCGCCCTTGGTATTGGCGGTCGGATCGCAATTCGCCGCCGCGTTTTGTGCCGCGAGCGGCGATGCAGCAACGGCGCCGACGGTCAGGGCGGCGGCAATTCTATTGAGGATCGCTTTCATCAGGGATCTCCCTGGAGACCATAAAAAGAGGGGGATGGGGGACCGGGTGGGCCAAAAAGCACGTCCAATTAATATACCGACCAGCATTGTTCGTTCCGAGCAGACACGATCTAGGCTTCGGCTCTTACTGCCTCCCTGACTAGTTCCAGAGCGTGGCGCACGTGCTCCTCGGTCGTGTGAATGTTCCCGATCGCGATGCGGAGCGCGTATTTCCCGCGCACGCGAGTGTGAGACAGGAAGACCTCGCGTGTGGCCAGTACCCGCTCCACCAGTCTGGCGTTGTGCCCGTCGAGCTCGGTCGCCGCCATCCCCGATGGGCAATGACGGAACACCACTGTCGAGAAGTTTGCCTCCGCCATGCGCTCAAACTCCGGGTCGTCATCGATCCATTCCGAGAGTTTTCGCGCGATGCGGATGTGCTCTCTGATCAGCGAACGCAGTCCGTCAACGCCGAAATTTCGTATTACAAACCAGAGCTTGAGCGCGCGGAAGCGGCGGCCGAGGGCAATGCTGTAGTTCATCAGATTGGTAACGCCGGCGCCGTCGCTGACAACCAGATATTCCGGGATGTGCTGGAACGCGCGCTTCAACAAGTCGGGACGGCGCGTGTAGAGAGCAGAGCAGTCCACGGGTGTGAACAGCCACTTGTGAGGATTCACTACCAGCGACTCGGCGCGGTCACAACCTGCCAGCACGTTTCGCATCTCGGGAAGAATCGCAGCGATGCCCGCATATGATGCATCGACGTGCAGCCACATGCCGTGCTTTTCCGACAACTCGACGATGGCGGGCACGGGGTCGACTGCAGTCGTCGATGTAGTTCCGACTGTGGCGACGACCGCAATTGGAATTCGTCCGGCGCGAACATCGTTCTCTACCGCATCACGCAGCGCGCGGGGATCCATTCGCAATGCAGAGTCCGTAGGAATCTTGCGCAGCGATTCAAGACCGTATCCAAGCGTCATCACTGCCTTGTCGACGCTCGAGTGCGCCTCTTCCGAGCAGTAAATGGTGAGCTTGGGCAGATCAGCTCTTCCCGACATTCCTTCTTCGCGAATGCGAAGCTCGGGATGCAGTTCACGTGCAGCGGCCAGCGCGTAAAGGGTATTCGCCGAAGCGGTGTCGCCAATGACGCCGAAGAATTTGTCCGGCAGCCCGATCATCTGACGCAGCCAGTCGAGGGTGTGCGTCTCCAGCTCGGTTCCCGCGGGCGTTGTCCGCCAAAGCATCGCGTTGACGTTGAGCGCCGCCGACAACGCTTCACCGAGCACACCGGCTCCCGTCGCGCTGTTGGGGAAGTAGGCCATGAAATCGGGGTGGTTCCAGTGCGTGTTGGCGGGAACGATCAGTCGCTCGAAGTCGGCGAGAATCTGGTCCATCGACTCACCCTGCTCTGGTGGGGACGCGGGCAGCGACTTGCGCAAGTCACCCGGTTTTACGCTGGGGAGCACCGGCCAGGTTTCCGGGTCGGCCAGGTAATCGGCGATCCAATCGATCACCGCATGTCCGTGCCGGCGGAATTCATCCGGCGACATGTCGGCGACGGTTCGGGATTCAGACGACGTAGTTGAAGACATAGATCGATGAAAATATAGAGGGTGGTGACGCCTCAGACGGCAGGGCGTACGAGCCATATATTTTCGCCGATGGCGCGCAATCCGATCGTGCTCGTCCACGGATACTCAGACGAAGGCGCTTCGTTCAGGGTGTGGGAGCGCATCCTCGAACAGCGCGGCTACGATGTGGCGATGATTCACGCCTGCAGCTACCGGTCGCTCACCAATGAAGTGACGATCAAGGACATCGCTGAAGGGTTTGATCGGGCATTGCGCATCAGGACCGGTCTGAGCGAGGACGAGCCGTTCGACGTCATCGTGCACTCGACCGGAATGCTGGTGATAAGGGCCTGGCTCACCGCCTACGCCGGGCGTCGCGATCGCCTGAAGCATCTCATCGGACTCGCCCCGGCGACATTCGGCTCACCTCTCGCTCACAAGGGACGCAGCTGGCTCGGCGCTCTATTCAAGGGCAACAAGCACCTCGGTCCCGATTTTCTGGAGGCGGGCGATCGAATCCTCGACGAGCTGGAGCTCGCCAGCCGCTTCACGTGGGACCTCGCTCATCTCGATCTGCTCGGCAACGAGACGTTTTATGGGCCGACGCGACGCACGCCCTACGTTTTTGTTTTCTGCGGGAACGAGACCTATGGCGGACTGCGGCAGCTCTTCGACGAGCCGGGATCGGACGGGAGTGTGCGATGGGCGTCGTGTCCGCTCAACACGCGAAAGATCATTCTCGACTTCACCATCGATCCCGAGCGCCAAGGCTCCGAGAAGCGTGTCTCCGTCGCCGACTGGAAGAACACCGACATTCCTTTGATACCGATCGACGGCAAGAACCACGGGACGATTCTCTCCGACCCAGGAAACGACCTGGCAGATCTGGTCGATAGCGCGCTTCAGGTATCGAGCGCGGCCAGCTTCACGCAGTGGATCGATGACGCCACCAGGAAATCCCAGCGCGCCCGCGCGAAGATGGATGAGTGGCAGCAGTTCGTGGTGCGACTGATCGACGAGCGCGGTGATCCGGTTCCCGACTACAACATCCAGCTATTCAAACGCAGCACCGGGGCGGGCGCCGACAACAGCATCCACCAGTTCTCGCTCGACGTTCATACATACAAGGGCGATCCCAGTCTCCGTTGCTTTCACGTGCGGCTCGCCGATCTCGACTACAAAAAGCTCCCGAATCTCTGGATTCGGGTGATGGCGTCCTCAGGATCCCAACTCGTTGGCTACGAGGGCTTTGGCAGCGAGAAACAGGCAGATACGACCCTGCCTCCCTTTGCCAGGGAGGCAAGATGGGACGGAACTCTGGACATATCCTCCCTCTCCGACGATACAGGGATAAAATTCTTCTATCCATTCACGACGACTCTGATCGAGCTCCGGCTCAATCGCGAGCCGCTACCACTCACAGTAAGAATGAAGTCTGCTGGTTCTAGCTCATTTGGTCGGAAAGCAGTCACGCATCTCAAGAAGGTCGATCCAGTTCTGGCCCAGGTGATCGACAGGATTGGTGTGTATAAAGGCTGGCCGACGAGCAATGGCTCACACTTCGATGCCGTTTGTCGCTCGATTGTTTTCCAGCAGCTTTCCGGCAAGGCCGCCGGCACCATTCACGGAAGGTTCCAGGGATTGTACGGTGGTCGTCCGCCACTGCCCGACGAATTGGCGACCACGTCCGACGAGCAGCTGCGTGCTGTGGGACTGTCCCGACAGAAATCAGCGTATCTCAAGGATCTCGGCGGCAAAGTCGCATCGGGCGAGCTGCCGATCGAGACGCTCCACGAGCTGACGGACGAGGAAGTCATAACGGCACTCACTCAGGTCAAAGGAATCGGCAGATGGACGGCGCAGATGTTCCTGATGTTCCGACTCGGCCGACCCGATGTCCTTCCGGATCTCGATCTGGGGGTGCAGAAAGGGATTCAGCGGGCGTATCGGCTGCGTAAGCTGCCGACGCCGGAGAAGGTGAAGAAAATCGGTGCCAAGTGGGCGCCTTATCGCACAGTGGGATCGTGGTACATGTGGCGATTGATGGACGCCCCCACTCCGGTTCCACGCTCGGGAGGGGGAGGCGGAAGGGGAGGGGGAGGGGGAGGGACAGGCTGATTGTTACACCAATTTGCGCGGGACCTTAGCTTGATGCTGATGTCGACGGTGCACGCAGAGATCGAGACGACTGGCGTCCGTGATGACGGCAGCCCAATTGGGCGTTGTCGTGAGGTGCTCGAGGCGTTGTTTGGTGAGCCGCACCAGCGATCATTCGACGTCAGGTTCTGGGACGGAGCTGTCGATAGAGGAAGTGCGGCGCAGTCTCCATACACGCTCGTGCTCAATCGGCCGGCGGCGCTGCGCCGGATGCTGTTGCCGCCCAACGAGCTGTCGCTGGTCGAGTCTTACATCTCGGGCGACGTCGATGTCGAAGGAAGCATGGAGGCGGCGGCCGGTCTGGCGGACGCGATTGGCGATCGTCTCCACTCTCCGGCAGGAGTGGCGAAGCTGATTCGACTGGTGCTCAGACTTCCCGGGCAAGCGGCGGACGATCTCAACGACGCGCGCTTCCCCGAGCGGGCCCGAAACCTCGGACCAAGACACACTCCGGTGCGTGACGCGGCAGCTGTTCGCTTCCACTACGATGTCGGCAACAACTTCTACAAATTGTGGTTGGACAAGCGCATGGTGTATTCATGCGCCTACTTCCTTTCGCCTGACGATTCTCTCGACGCGGCCCAGGAAGCAAAGCTCGATCTAATTTGCCGGAAGCTGCGCCTCAAGCCAGGCGATCGCCTGCTGGACATAGGCTGCGGCTGGGGCGGACTCATCATGTACGCCGCGGAGCATTACGGCGTCGACGCAACCGGGATCACATTGAGCGAGAACCAGGCATCTCTTGCCAGAGAGCGGATCGATCAAGCTGGCCTTGGCGATCGCTGCCGAGTGGCAATTCGGGATTATCGGACGCTGACGGCAGGCGATGGATACGACAAGATCGCCAGCGTGGGAATGGTCGAACACGTCGGACTCTCCCACTTGCCGGTGTATTTCGCCTCGGCATTTCGCGCGCTCAAGGCGGGAGGATTGTTTCTCAATCACGGCATCGTGAGCCTGCGCGAAGCGCGTCCGAAGTCAATTCGCGACAAGATCTTCGCCAGGCTCTGGAAGGCGGACTCCTTCATCGATACCTACGTCTTCCCCGACGGAAAACTCACGGCCTCGGCCGATGTAATCTCGGCCGCCGAGGCATCGGGCTTCGAGGTGCGCGACGTCGAGAGTCTGCGCGAGCATTACGCGATGACGCTACGGCACTGGGTGAGATCGCTGGAGGAAAAGAGTCGCGACGCCATCGCACTCGTCGGCAATCACACCTATCGGGTGTGGAGACTCTACATGTCGGGTTCGGCGCACGCGTTTGCGACGGCGGGGATCAACGTCATTCAGACGCTGCTCGCCAAGCCTGATGCAGCAGGACGCTCGAACATTCCGCTCACGCGGGACGACATCTACGACGGGCTGGCAACGGATCTGAGGGCGCCGAGAGTAGCTTGAGGGTAAGGATTTTGTTGGGCGCAGTGGCGGCGGGGATCGCCTGCGCCAGCCCGCCGCCACCGCCGCCACCCCCGCCACCAGTTGTCGTCGTCGGGCCACCAACTGATACTGTCAGGATGCCGATCAACGACCTGGCGACGCGCACCTACTTCAAGAACTCCGGTGGGCTCTATCCCGGCGGCAACAATCAGCCGCCGTCCGATCAGGATTCAGCGGCGCGCGCGCGGCGCAATACGGTCAAGGCACTCGATGTCAACGGGGACGAGAGTCCATTCGGGAAATTCGTCCTGCTCTCCATCGGTGGGGCCAACGCCAGCGAGTATTGGTGCTCGAAGACATCGAGACCGCCGTGTGCTGCCGGGTCGTTCATGGGTCGTGCAGTAATCGATCCGACAGTGAATCGATATTCACTGGTGATAGTAAATGGCGCAGCTGACAGCCTGGACGCACCCGCCTGGACATCGGCGACATCCGCCGCCTACGATCGCATCAAGGTCGCGCGACTGGCGCCGCTCGGGCTCAGTGAAAATCAGGTGCAGATAGCGTGGGTGAACCTGGCGGATCCCAAGCCAACCGTATCGCTGCCGTCAGATAGCGCCGATGCGTACACGTTTCTGACGAACATCGGATTGATCGTGCGCGCGCTCAAGGTTCGCTATCCAAGTCTCCAGCTCGTTTTTGTTTCGAGTCGTGCCTACGGCGGCTACTCGACGACGGACTGGAATCCGGAGCCGTACGCGTACGAGGAAGGATTTTCGGTAAAGTGGGCGATCGAGTCGCAGATCAACGAGATGCGTGGGCAGGCGCCCAACCCCCGAGCGGGTACTCTCAGCAATGCGAAGAAAATGGCGCCGGTCATGCTGTGGGGACCGTATCTCTGGGCCGACGGAATGGCACCGCGGAGTGACGCGCTGGTATGGCAGCGAACGGATTTCGAGGCAGATGGTGTCCATCCGTCGCAGAATGGTGTGGCCAAGGTCGGGCTGATGCTGCTCGATTTTTTCAAGACCTCCACTTACACCCGTTGCTGGTTCCTGGCGAACCAATATTGTCTATAGACAATGGTTCAATGGATTGGCGATCTGGTTGAAGTGATGCTTATGTTCGGGGATGCACTGTTCCCGGACAATGACGAGAAGAAAAAAGAGAGAAAGGGTCGTTTTATGTCAGTGATCCAAATCGAAGATCTTCCTGATTCGTCGCGAACGTGGGTTTTCGCCAGCGACCGCACTCTTGATCCGGCGGAATCAAAAATCCTGATGAAAGAAGTCGACGCCTTCTTGCATCAGTGGAAGGCGCACGGAGCAGAGCTTACATCGGGCAGGGATTGGAGATATGGTCGTTTCCTGACCGTCGCTGTCGATCAATCTACTGCCGGCGCATCCGGCTGCTCGATCGATGGCCTCTTCCGGGCGTTGAAATCGCTCGAGCCCAAACTCGAAGCAAGTCTGGTTACAAGTGGGCTCATCTTTTACTGCGATGAAAACGGCGCGGTGCAGTCGGTAACGCGCGAGCGTTTTTCTGCGCTTGGGGCGCAGGGCAAAATTGGTTCACAAACGCGAGTGTTCGATCCCACCGTCACGTCACTGCTGGAGTGGCGAGCGCGTTTCGTTCTCGACCTCAAGGACTCCTGGCACGCCAGGCTCATTAAACAGAATCAGCCCGCGTGAAGTCCCACACTTCGTATCTCACCTTCAATACGAAGAAGCGTCAGGAGATCATCGACATCACCGACGAAGTCGAGAAATGCCGAGCTGCCGCGGGAATCAACGAAGGGATGGTACTGGTGTCGGCAATGCACATCTCGGCATCGATCTTCGTCAACGATCACGAGTCCGGCTTGTGGAAGGACATCCTCGACTGGCTGGAGAACCGCATCGCGCCGTGGTCACCCGATGACTACCGGCACAACAGCGGCACCGGCGAAGACAATGCAGCCGCGCATCTTCGATCGCTGACAGTTGGCCACGAAGTCATCGTGCCGGTAACGAAAGGGAAACTCGATTTTGGCCCGTGGCAGCGCGTGTTCTACGGAGAATGGGACGGCCAGCGTCCCAAGCGCGTACTGCTCAAGGCGATGGGGGAGTAGGGTCGAGCTTCTGCACCGCCTCCTCGGCGCCGATGAATCCGATCCTGCTGTGAGTTCCGTCGCAGAACGGCTTCATCACCGAGCCGCCGCACCGGCATAGCGAAACTCGAGGCAGACCTTCCGGCGTCGTTTTTCTCTTCTCTTCGGGAACTGCAATCGGATTTCCATCGGCGTCGACGAGATTGAAATCGCCGATCACCCAGTAAGGGCCGTTCTTGCGCACCAGAATCGTCACTTCTGCCATTGGGGATTCTCGGAAAATTTGGGACTGCCTTCGACGGGTGTCGTCGTCACGCTGACACCAAGGTCACGCAGCAGACCATCGTGTAAGTCGTAAATCCAGCCGTGGACGCCTAGAGACTGATCGCGAGCCCACGCGTCGCGAACTACCGTCGTCTGACTCACGTTCACTACCTGCTCCACGACGTTCAGCTCGCAGAGGCGATCGTGGCGATGTTCCTCTGTTGGAAGACTGTCGAGCTCCGCCTGGTGCTTCCAGCGCACGTCCTGAACGTGTCGCAGCCAGTTGTCCACAAGGCCAAGTCGGTCGTCGCGCAGCGCGGCACGCACACCGCCGCAACCGTAGTGGCCGCAGACGATGATGTGCTCGACCTTGAGTACTTCGACCGCAAACTGCAGCACCGACAGACAATTGAGATCCGCGTGCAAGACGACGTTGGCGACATTGCGATGCACCAGTAGCTCGCCAGGCGCGAGCCCTACGATCTCGTTCGCCGGTACGCGACTGTCGGCGCACCCGATCCACAAGTACTGAGGCGCCTGCTGGCTCGACAAGCGCGAAAAGAACTCGGGATCCTGCCGAGTCATCTTCGCTGCCCAGGCGCGATTGTTGGCGAACAGTTGCTTCAGCAATCGCGTCTCCTACTCGAGAGCATCGACGAAACCGACACGCCAGCTCGGATAAATGGGGGTCCAACTGAGCTCACGCTTCGCTTTCGCATTCGAGCAGCCGCGGATTTGGGTCATCATCGAGACGCCGGCCTTGCCGATGAGGAGCTCTCCAAGCCAGTGCGGAATTCTATAGGGTGGTTTGGCGCCAATGGCTTTAGCAAGCGCGGGCAGCCAAGTCGACACTTTTGCCGGCTCGTCATCGGCGACGTTGTAAATACCGGCCGCACCGTGTGAGATGGCCGCCACCGTGGCAAGCGCGGCGTCACTGACGTGGATGAGCGACCAGATTCCGCCGCCACCGCCGATGACGGGGAGCTTGCGCTTCTTTACCATCTTGTAGACAGCGCCGCCCTTTCCGATCGCGGTGCCCGGGCCGTAGAACGATCCGTAGCGGAGGGCGACCCCTTCCAGGTAGGTCACACTGCGCATCTTGTCCTCGAGATAGCGTATTGCAGCGAGAGTTTTGCTGAAGCTATCCGGCGGTTTCGGATCGAGCGGATCCTCTTCCGTCTTGACTGGGCCGCCTTTCTTCGCGTAGGGCCAGCCGCAATAACTTTGGGCGATGAAGCGGCGCGTTCCGATGGTGCGCGCGGCGGCGAGCAGGTTATCGGTGACCTCGGTCCGGAAGCGATTGGTAAGCGCGAACTCCTGATCGAACTTCCGAAAATTTCCGACGCTACTAAGCGCGGTGAGCTGATGAATAATCACCTCGGGCTCCGCTCTGCGCACAGCGGCGGTTAGCGCCTGCTTGTCGAGGGGATCCGCGATTACAGCGCTGACACCCGTGTCCTCGAGTGTCACCGCCTTCGCCGCCGAGCGTGTCAACGCCACCACTTCGTGTCCCTTATCCAGGAGCTGCGGTATCAGGAATTTTCCGATTGCTCCAGTACCGCCGGTGACAAAAATCTTCATGCGATATTGATGATTATGGTCAGAGGTCTTTCTTGAAGCAGCGGATCTGAGCGGTTTCGACAAATCCGAGGGCACGGTGCGCGGCGGCGCTGATCTCGTTATCAATCAGCGCATCGGAACCGAACTCAATGCAGCCTTGCCGCCGTGCCCACTCCTCAGCCGCTGCAATGAGCGCACGTCCTATTCCGCGGCGACGGGCTTCTGGCACGACATACCAGCCTTCGAGATATCCAACGCGATCTGTAACGCAGTCTTCGGCGTAGTTTCGAATCGATAACTCGGCAAAACCCAGCGGAACGCTGCGGTCGTCGACTGTAATGAGAACGGCGAGGGGCTCACGCAGCTCACCGGCAAAAAAACGGTCGATCTCCGCCGCGTGTGAGGCCAGATCAACTTCCGGCCAGAGCGCCTCGCGCATTTCCAGCCACGCCACTTTGTCGCCACGCGTTGCGGGACGAACTCGAATCATGGTTGCGGTGATGTTCTCCAATGCGCAAAGACTGGTGAGTTGCCGTCATCTCGAATTACTGCCAATCTAACGCGATGGGTGACGAGCACCGACTCCGTAGGCGAGCGCCGTTGGTCGAGGGACATTCCGCCGTCTGTCTCAACTGTGGCGCGTCGCTTTCCGGCCTGTTCTGCGGGTCCTGCGGGCAGCGCGACATCCCGCCGTATCCGAGTGTGCGTGAGCTGGCAGTCGATGCCGTTTCAGAGTTTTCCGGATGGGACGGCCGTCTCGCCTCGACCCTGCGCGCGTTGATTCAGCATCCAGGAAAATTGACGCACGAATTTCTGGAGGGCAGGCGCGTCAGCTACATCTCGCCGTTGCGCCTTTATCTGACGGCGAGCCTTGTCTACTTCCTCATCGCGGCAGCGGCCCCCAACCTGAGAATCGGCTCCGGGAACGTATCGGTTGGCGGCATCAACGTCGGGGTGACGACGGCATCAAACAAGCCGCCAACTTCCCGACCGGGGCGAGTTGCCAACGCAGCGAGTGGAGCGCTCGAAAAATCGCAGCCTCTGTCAGCGGAGGAGCGCAATGCGGCGCTCAAGGACATCGCCAAGGCGCCGGTCCTGTTGCAGCCATTTCTGCGACGCGCCGTGGAAGATCCGGGCGGTCTCAAGCGTGGGCTGCTGGAAACGATGCCGCGAATGTTATTCGCGCTGCTGCCCGTGTTCGCGGGCATCGTCGCGCTGTTTTACCGAGGGCGGAAATATCCGGAGCATCTCTATTTCGCCATTCACCTGCATGCCTTCATCTTTCTCGCGCTGGCGGCGACCGAGCTGCTCAAGTTCAGCCACGTGTCCGCGATCGCTGCCGTGGGAAGCGTGCTGGTTCTGATCTGGATTCCGATCTATGCCACGCTGGCGTTTCGCCGCGTCTATGGCGGCTCCGTTGGGGCGACCATAGCCAAGGAATTGGGAATCGGGGCTATCTACGCGGTCGTCTCCGCACTGGCGTTCGTCATCATGATCTACTGGGTCTCGATCGCGACGTGACGCCACCCCCGTTTACGTAGCGATGTCGACGCAATAATGATCGTCACGATAACGGCAATTACTACATCCTTACGTCGCTCAGCAGCATATCGTGTGGCCACTGGTCAGTGAAGCCATTTTGACGCAGCACAGTGGCGATCTGACCCCAGTGACGGACGCCGTGCAGGAAAATGTTGGACGCGATCTTGTATTTGCTGGCCGTCACCATTCCAGCAGTGAGCGTCTTGAAGGTGAGAACTTTGTCGAGCTCGCTCTCTTTGGCAGTGGTGAGGAAATCGACGAACTGCGCGCGGGCGAAATCGCCGAGCTCAAATACGTCTTCGATCGAGGTCTCCTGAAATTCATCCCACTCAGTGACGCGCTCATCGCGGAGTCTCTGACCGTAGCGCAGCTCGACCCCGAAAATGTGGTGCACCACGCCACCGATGGTCGCCATGCGACCGCTGGCGAACGGAGCCGTCCAGGCGTTCGGGTGCGCGTCGAACCAGTCGTGCCAGCGATGCTGCTCGACCGATGTGAACTCGAGGAGCAACTTGTACGTCAGGGCGCAGCGGTCGATCGCGCTCACACGCGGAGATGATCAGCGCGCCAGCGTTGAATAGCTCGCTTGATGTCACCCTGGGTCGTGAGCTCCCCGCTCAGTACGCGGCGAACCAGATCCGGGACCTCGGCATCCGGAGCAAAGCGAATCGCAACCAGCTGGCCCGTTCTCAGATCGGCGACTCGCCCGCGCAAGTCGGGCGGCAGCAGTCGCTCGAGGCGTGCTCGCTCCTCGAAGCGAATGATTCGGTCTTGTGCGCGGAGCGCCATTGCCCTGGCAGTCCAGATGCCGATGGCGAGGGCGAACGCCAACACCACAACCCACCCAGTGATGAAACGAGGATGTCGTACGAATTCCACAATGGTGATGACGATGTTCGCGACGAGAACAGGCAGGACGAAGAAATGAAATTCGGGGATGTACCGCCGGTGACTCGCGTAAGTCTGGACTCGCTCCGCCATCCGCGCTCCTTTAAGCGATTTGTCTCTCTGCCTCGCGCGCGTAGCGCTTGAGCCGTGCAACCATCGCCGTGAGCCCCGGCTCGCGCGACGCCAATCCGATGCTCTCCATGAGGATGCTAACGAAGTCGCTGGGGATGCCAAGCGTTGTCGACGGTGGCTGGTCATTCACCGCGCTGAAGATGATCGCGAGTACCGCGGCGATGGTCGGCGATTCCCGCAAGTTGAGATCAGCGTAGAAGTGTATGCGGCCGTCGCGGAATTCGGGAATGATGTCGACACGCGTCTGGCACTCCGGGACGGTGAAGGCTCCGCGATCGAGATCTCTGAAGCGCTCCGGCAGCGGCTCGAGCTTCTTCGAGTACTGCACCAGCGCCTGCATCTTCTCCTCGCGTCCCATCGAGCGAAACAACCTCAGCACCCGATCGATCGACGGGGGAATGCCATTGCCAGTTGTAGACGGCACGCTCTCCATATTGCGCAATCTAACTATCTTTCGCGCAGCAGATCATCAACAGCACGGAGAGCATGGATGCCAACGAGAAAAGCAACTGCAACCTGGGAAGGCGGACTCAAGGGCGGAAAGGGAAGCTTCAAGGGCGAGAGCGGCGGAATCGCCGGTCAGTTCAATTTCAGCTCGCGCTTCGAGAGCGGCGTCGGCTCGAATCCTGAGGAATTACTGGCCGCGGCGGAAGCGGCGTGTTTCAGCATGGCGCTCAGCTCGGGGCTGGAGAAAAACGGAACTCCGCCGACGAAAGTGGAGACTACCGCTGCCTGTACGATTCAGGCCGTGCCCGGCGGATTCGGCATCACGACGATGAAGCTAAACGTTCAGGCGACCGTGCCCAAAATCGACAAGATGAAATTCGATCAGATCGCGCAGGAGACGAAGGAAGGGTGTCCCGTCTCCAAAGCCTTGAAGGGGAACGTTGATATACAGCTCGACGCGCGACTGGTCAGCGCGAGTAATTCCTGATTTTGCTTTTCAGCAGCTCGCCGTTGGAGAAGATGATCTGCTCGCCAGTGTCGCTGCGGACGCGGGTTGTTTTAAGGCCGATGTGCTCGACTTTGCCGCGATAGTTCTCGACGGAAATCTGATCGCCAATGACGAAGGGCTTGTCGGTTACAATCGCGATAGCCGCGAAAAGGTCGCCGAGGATGTTCTGAACGGCCAGCGCCACCGCCAAGCCGCCGATTCCAAGGCCCGTCAGCAGCGGCTTGATCTCTACTCCCAGGCCCGACAACGCCGCGACGCCGAGGATTATCCAGACGGCCAGACGGGCGACAACGCCCAGCGCCTTGAAGCTTGTGATGTTGCTCCCGTCCGTCGCGTGCAACGTCACGAACCGCTGCTGGTAGTAATTGACGATGATGTTGGTCCAGATCACGCCCTGCGTGAACAGCGCGATGATCGTCGCGACATTCGCCTTGTCCTGAGCGGTCTGCGATAGCCCAAGCAGCTTTGGAGTGAATGAGGCGATCAGGGCGATAAAGAGGAACAGCGAGCCCCGGAGAATCTTGACGGCGAGACTGTTTTTCATTTCCAGTAGTTGGGTCTGACCACTACTGACTCATAAGTTGCTTGAACTGCAACCTACGACTTCTGGCCACTACCGACTCATAAGTTGGTTTGAACTGCAAGCTACGACTACCGGCTAGGGGCAGTGAGCGGAGCGGCGAGGAGCAGCGGGCTGAAGATCAAGATTCGACACCAGCTCGAAGCCGCTGGCCGCTCCGCCCAAGGCTCCCTGCTGGTAGTCGTAAGTGGCAGTTCCTCTACGCTCCCCTCGCCAGCGGGATCTCCGCCATCGCATCACAGGCATCGCAGTTGTGGCAGCGCCAATCGGCGTTGACCTCCTCACCGAAGTGCTCGAGGATGTAGCGCGTGCGGCACTGCGTCGTCTGGCAGAACTGAATCATGGTGCGGAGCTTTTCCTGGTCCATGGCGCGACGTTCCTCGTAATCCTGGAGATCCGCACTCAGGTCCACGGCGCACAGGTTGTCGCCCAGTCGTTCCCATTTTCCGCCCCGGTGCTCGCGCACCAGGCCGTGCCGCTTGAGCAGCGCAAAGACGATCTTCGCTTTTCGTGACGGTATGCCCGTCAGCTCGACGATGTCGTCGAGAAGGACCGGCGTTTTGAGGGGATATTTCTCGAGCGCCAGCGCCACCTGCGCTGCTTCCTGTACCTCCGGGTATTTCCCGCCCAGGAAATAGGACTGGATCCGTTTGTCCTCGACCCGATACAAGACTCGACAGGCTGCCGGCTCGCCGTCTCGCCCTGCTCTGCCCGCTTCCTGGTAGTACGCCTCGATCGAGCCGGGAAAATGGTAGTGAATCACCCAGCGCAGGTCCTGCTTGTCGATGCCGAGCCCAAAGGCGTTGGTGGCGATGATGGCTTTGAGCTCACCCGCCATGAACCGATCCTGAACTTCTTTGCGATCTGCTGCCGGCCGCTTGCCGTGATAAAGGCCGACCTTGAACTCCTCGTGCAGCATGTCATACAGCCGCTCCGCTTCCTTCACCGTCGCGACGTAGATGACGCCAGATCCCTCGAATTCGCGCAACGCATGACGCAGAATGGTGTCTTTGATCTGGTCGTTGACGGTGCGGATCACCTCGAACCGCAGGTTCGGTCGCGCGAATCCGGTGATGGTCACGTGGGGATCGTTCATCCCCAGCTGCCGGATGATGTCCGACTGGACGTGGGCTGTAGCCGTCGCCGTGAGCGCCAGAATCGGTGGCCGCCCCAGCCGTTTGGAGATTCCGCCGAGCGAGAGGTAATCAGGCCGGAAGTCATGCCCCCACTGACTGACGCAATGGGCTTCATCGACGACGAAAAGGCTTATCGGTCGGGACAGCAGGTGCTCGAAGAAAGCACGGTCCTTGAAGCGCTCCGGCGTTAGGTAGAGAATCTCTCCCTCACCTTCGGCTATGGCGCGATGCGCCTCGCGCGTTTCCGATGTCGAGAGATGCGAATGCATCGCTACCGAGCTGACGCCCTGTGCCGAGAGTTTGTCGTGCTGGTCCTTCATCAATGCGATGAGCGGGCTGACGACGATGGTAAGCCCAGGCAGAAGAAGGGCGGGTAGCTGGTAGATCATCGACTTTCCGCTACCCGTCGGCATCACCACTAGCGCGTCTTGCCCGGCGAGCACGGCGTCGAGTGGCTCCCACTGGCCGGGGCGGAAATCCTGGTGCCCAAACCGGTCGCGGAGCAGCTGTCGGGCTGACTCCTTGGTAATTCTTGTTGACACTCTGCTCGATACAGGCACAAAGCATTCCGCCACTTACGAGTCCAGGCGCGGGTAGCTAACCTGAGCGTTCAATGCCAACGAGGGCAAGAACATCGCTCACCGGAGCCGAGTTATTCGCGGCTACTGCGCCGGGGCTGGAATCGATAACGGCCGGCGAGCTCAAAGCGTTGGGTATCAAAGGCCGCCAGGAAGAAGGTGGCGTCGCGTTCGACGGCAATCCAGAGCGCATGTACCTCGCGAATCTCTGGCTGCGCACGGCCAGCCGGGTCCTGCTAAGACTTGGCCGATTTCACGCCAGCACCTTTTACGAGCTCGAACGCCGCGCCAGGAAACTGAGCTGGAACGAGTATCTTCCCGAGAAGGGACGCGTCGAAGTGCGAGTTACCTGCAGGAAATCCCGCCTCTATCACTCTGATGCGGTGGCCGAGCGTGTACTAGGAGTGATCGCTCAGGTCGCTCCGGCCGGCGTAGATCTCCGGGCGGAAGGATCTTCGCGCGCGGAATCCGACTCGGAGATCGAGAACACACAGCAGGCAGGTGTGCAGCTGTTCGTCTTACGGATAGTGAATGATGAGTGCGAGATCAGCGCCGACACTTCAGGCGAGCTCCTGCATCGGCGCGGATACAGACAGGAAGTTGCGAAAGCACCGCTGCGTGAGACACTGGCGGCGGCGATGATTCTGGCGAGCGGTTGGCGACCAAAGCACCCTCTGCTCGATCCGATGTGCGGGTCGGGGACGATTCCCATCGAGGCGGCGCTCATCGGACATCGAAGAGCGCCCGGACTCGTGCGCCGCTTTCAATTCATTAATTGGCCGTCGTTCGATCAGCGACTCTGGAACGAGACACTCGGCAAAGCCAACGAATCCATCGTCGATGTTCCGCTCGACATCCGGGGTGCCGATCGCGACTCTGGCGCGATTCAATCCGCGCAGAGAAACGCCGAGCGAGCGGGTGTAGCAGCCGACATTCAGTTTTCGGTATCATCGGTCTCCGGATCTTTAGCCGAGCTCGCAGAAGTTGCAGATGTCGGTAAGGACGGATGGATCATCACCAATCCGCCGTACGGAGTACGGGTTGGCGAGAGCACCGATCTGCGAGATCTCTATGCGACACTGGGAACTGCCGTCAAAGGGAAGCGCGGCTGGAGAATCGGCGTTCTCGCTGCCGCCGACGACCTTGCTCGGCAGATCCGCATTCCACTGCGATCTCGCTTTGCCACCAGTAATGGAGGGATTCCGGTGAAGTATCTTGTCAGCGAACGCGGTGGGGATTCGGGAGCGCTTGCTCGTAGCGGTCGAGTACGACAAGGAGCTAGAGAGAACTGACGATGGATCAAGGATTAGGTACTCATCGAATCGGGACGCTGGTCTCGATCAATGTCTCCAACGGCGGTGTCCCGAAGAAGCCGGTCACTGGCGCCAAAGTGTCCCTATCTGGGCTCGCTGGTGACGCCCAAGAAGACAGAATAGGCCACGGCGGACCCGAACGAGCAGTGTGTATTTATTCCGTCGAGAGAATCCGCGCACTCCAGAAGGAAGGCCATCCGATCGAGGCCGGAACCGTCGGCGAGAACCTCACCATCGAAGGAATCGACTGGGATCTGGTGGTTCCCGGAGCTCAGCTGCGCGTCGGCGATGAGGTAGAGCTCGAGGTGGCGTCCTTCACCAGCCCCTGCAAGACCATTAAGCGCTCCTTTATCGACGGAAAATTCGTCAGAATCGCCCAGAAGCTCCATCCCGGCTGGAGCCGCGTCTACGCACGAGTACTCTCCGAGGGCCAGATCCACTCTGGCGACCGGGTCGAAATAGCTCCCGCCCCCCAGTAGACCCCCACCCCGCGGCGGCCAACAACGGCCCCGCTTTTGAACAGTAGAAATAATCCCCTGGCCATGCGTTTTTCCCGCCGGCCGGGAGGGTTCTAAATCCCGCGCGGTGGGCGCGTGGGACGCCAAAAAGTCACAGGAGTGGAGTCGTGGAGATCGGCGACACAATCGAGATGGAAGAAGCCGGTGTCGAAGAAGGCACCGCGCGTTCTCCCAAAGCCGCGGGCGCGCGACGAAAGAATGGCCGAAACGGCGGCCGAGCGCGCAACGGCATACGAAATGGAGACAGCAGCGGTTCCTCTCAACGGGATGCTGAGCACGAAGTAGCCCTGCTCGCTCCAGATGGAAAAATCAGGGACATAGATCTGCGACGCGTCCTGAGCGCGATGCGCGATCTGCGAGACGGCGATTTCAAAGTGCGTCTCCCGATGTCCGCGGATCCGCTGCTCGCCGAGTTGGCGGACGCGTTCAACTCCATCGCCAAGCTGAACGAACACCTCTGCGACGAGATGACGCGTGTCGCCACCACTATCGGACGCCAGGGTCAGATGAACGATCGCGCGTCCATCGGTGCCGTCACCGGTGGCTGGCGCTCAACCGTTGAGTCCGTCAACACTCTGATCACCGACCTCGCGTCGCCCACCACCGAGGTCGCCCGCGTTCTAACCGCAGTCGCCGAGGGAGATCTCGGCCAGAAGATGGTGCTAGAGATCGATGGCAAGCCGGTGCAGGGGGAATTCCTCCGCATAGGCACGACCGTCAACACCATGGTCGACCAGCTCGGCTCCTTCGCTAACGAAGTCACACGTGTCGCGCGCGAAGTGGGAACGGAAGGGAAACTCGGTGGCCAGGCGGCAGTCCCCGGCGTCGCGGGTACGTGGAAGGATCTGACGGACAACGTAAACACGCTCGCCGGGAATCTGACGAGCCAGGTGAGAAACATTGCGGCAGTGACGACTGCGGTTGCCAAAGGAGATCTCAGCCAGACGATCACCGTCGAAGCACGCGGCGAGACGCTCGAGCTGAAGAACACGATCAACACCATGGTCGATCAGCTCAGTGCTTTTGCCTCCGAGGTGACGCGTGTCGCCCGCGAAGTAGGAACTGAAGGAAAGCTTGGTGGACAGGCGCAAGTGTCCGGCGTCGCCGGAACCTGGAAGGATCTGACCGACAACGTGAACGCGATGGCGTCGAACCTCACCGGACAGATTCGCAACATTGCCGACGTCACTACCGCGGTGGCGAAGGGCGACCTGTCGCGCAAGATCACCGTCGACGTCAAGGGCGAGATTCTCGAGCTGAAGAACACCGTCAACACGATGGTGGATCAGCTGAGTAGGTTCGCCGAGGAAGTGACGCGCGTAGCGCGTGAAGTAGGAACCGAAGGACGACTGGGCGGCCAGGCACAGGTGCCGCAGGTCGCCGGCACGTGGAAGGATCTCACCGACAATGTGAACTTCATGGCGTCGAACCTCACCGGTCAGGTGAGAAACATCGCCGACGTCACTACCGCTGTTGCGCGCGGCGATCTATCGCGCAAGATCACCGCCGACGCGCGCGGCGAAATCCTCGAGCTGAAAAACACCATCAACATCATGGTGGACCAGCTCAGTGCGTTCGCCTCGGAAGTAACGCGTGTTGCTCGCGAAGTGGGAACCGAAGGCAAACTGGGAGGTCAGGCGGAAGTCCCAGGTGTCGGCGGAACCTGGAAGGACCTCACTGACAATGTGAACACGCTGGCGTCGAGCCTTACCGGCCAGATTCGAAACATCGCCGACGTGACCACCGCTGTGGCCAAGGGCGATCTCTCGCGCAAGATCACGGTCGATGTGAAGGGCGAAATCCTCGAGTTGAAGCAGACGATCAACGTGATGGTCGATCAGCTCGGCGCGTTCGCTTCAGAGGTAACGCGTGTCGCCAAGGAAGTGGGAACCGACGGTCGACTTGGCGGACAGGCTGACGTGCCCGGCGTTGCGGGAACGTGGAAGGACCTTACTGACAACGTGAATACTCTCGCCGGGAATCTCACCGGTCAGGTGCGCAATATCGCCGCGGTCACGACAGCAGTCGCCCGCGGCGATTTGTCACAGAAGATCACCGTCGAAGCAAAAGGCGAAACGGCGGAGCTCAAGGACACAATCAACACCATGGTCGATCAGTTGGGTGCGTTCGCCTCCGAAGTCACCCGCGTGGCGAAGGAAGTGGGTACCGAAGGAAAGCTGGGTGGTCAGGCGAGAGTCCCGGGCGTGGCGGGAACGTGGAAGGATCTCACGGACAACGTGAACGCAATGGCGTCGAACCTCACCGGCCAGATCAGAAACATCGCCAACGTGACTACAGCCGTTGCCAAGGGTGATCTCTCCAGAAAAATCACCGTTGACGTGCAAGGGGAGATCCTGGAGCTCAAGCAAACCATCAACACCATGGTGGACAGCCTGAGCGTCTTCGCGGGAGAAGTGACGCGCGTGGCGCGCGAGGTGGGAACCGAAGGGCGCCTCGGCGGCCAGGCCAACGTGCCCGGTGTGGCAGGTACGTGGAAGGATCTCACCGACAACGTGAATTCAATGGCGAGCAATCTCACCGGTCAGGTGAGAAACATCGCCCTCGTCACGACGGCGGTGGCGAAAGGCGATTTGTCGCAGAAGGTCACCGTCGAAGTTCGCGGTGAGATTCTCGAGCTGAAGAACACCGTCAACGCGATGGTGGATTCGCTGCGCGTCTTCGCCGACGAAGTCACTCGTGTGGCAAAAGAGGTAGGCACCGAAGGAAAGCTTGGCGGCCAGGCCGAAGTGCCCGGCGCAGCCGGTACCTGGAAAGCGCTGACCGACAACGTGAATGCGATGGCGAACAGCCTTACGCTGCAGGTGCGCGCGATCGCGGACGTAGCTACCGCAGTGACAAGAGGAGATCTGAGCAGGCAGATCGCGGTCGAGGCTCAAGGCGAGCTGGACGAGCTGAAGAACAACCTGAATCAGATGATCGCGAACCTGAAGTCGACAACCGACAAGAACACCGAGCAGGACTGGTTGAAGACGAACCTCGCCAAGTTCTCGCGCATGATGCAGGGACAAAAGGATCTGGAGGCGGTCTCCAAACTCATCATGTCGGAGCTGACACCGCTCGTCTCGGCGCACCACGGCACGTTCTACATCATGGACGACGAGAACAACACGCCTGTGCTCAAGCTCATTGCCAGCTACGCTTACAAGGAGCGAAAGCATGTCGGCAACAGGTTCTTCCTCGGCGAAGGACTCGTCGGCCAGGCGGCGCTGGAGAAGAAGCCGATTCTGCTGACCAACGTTCCTGACGATTACATCAGAATCACTTCAGGCCTTGGTGAGGCACCGCCCCGCAACATTCTCGTGTTGCCAGTGTTGTTCGAGGGTGTTGTGAAGGCAGTGATCGAGCTCGCCTCATTCCTGCCCTTTAGCCAGATCCACCAGCTATTCCTCGACCAGCTGGCGGAGACCGTCGGCGTCGTGATCAACATGATCGCGGCCAACATGAGAACCGCAGAGCTGCTCGAGCAGTCACAGAGCCTGACCCTCGAGTTGCAGAGTCAGTCCGAGGAGCTAAGGAAGCAGCAGGAGGAGCTCAAGAGGTCGAATGCCGAGCTCGAGGCGCAGGCAACCACGCTGCGCACCTCCGAAGAGTTGCTTAAAGATCAGCAAGAGGAGCTTCAGCAGGTCAACGAGGAGCTCGAAGAAAAGGCGTCGCTGCTTGCCGAGCAGAATCGGAAGGTCGAATCGAAGAACGAGGAAGTGGAAGCAGCACGTCTCGCTCTCGAAGAAAAGGCCGAACAGCTGGCGCTCAGCTCCAAGTACAAGTCGGAGTTCCTGGCCAATATGTCGCATGAGCTGCGGACGCCGCTCAACAGCCTGCTCATCCTGGCGCGGCTCCTCAGCGAGAACAAGGATGGCAATCTCACGCCGAAGCAGGTGGAGTTCGCTCAGACGATTCTCACCTCGGGCAGCGACCTGCTGAATCTGATCAACGACGTGCTGGATCTGTCGAAGGTCGAAGCCGGAAAGATGGACGTCAATCCGACGGATGTCAGACTGGTCGATGTGCAAGATTTTGTCGATCGCAGCTTCGCGGCCGTCGCCGAGCAGAAGGGACTCAACTTCCACGTGGAGGTCAACGCCGATCTGCCGCCGACGATTTACACCGATGGTGGTCGGCTGCAGCAGGTTCTCAAGAACCTGTTGTCCAACGCGGTCAAGTTCACACAGGAGGGCGAGGTCAGTCTGACGATCCGCCGCGCGGAGAAGGGCCGTCGCTTCCAGAACACGACGCTCGAAGCAGCCGCCGAAGTGATTGCGTTCGCCGTCGCTGATACCGGAATCGGAATCGCCAAAGACAAACAGCGTCTCATTTTCGAGGCATTCCAGCAGGCTGACGGCACAACCAACCGCAAGTACGGAGGGACGGGACTCGGACTTTCCATCAGCCGCGAGATCGCGCGACTGCTGGGCGGCGAGATTCGGGTGGAGAGCACCGAGCATCAGGGAAGCACGTTCACACTGTTCCTGCCGGCTCGTTACACCCCGCGTCAGGATACGTCCGATCGAGACCCGGGCGAAATTCGGGATTTCAAGCCGATGAGCCGGGACTACAGTGCGGCCCGAGACAATCCCACGGGCCGTGATTACGGTGCGGCATTATCTTCCAGCTCGCCCGCACCATCATCCAGTGCACCGGTGAGAGGTCCGCTGCGTCGTGATCAGCGGCGCAAGCTTCCCGGCGATGCACTGCAGTATCGGCCCGAGCGGCGAGCGGTGCCGCAGACCGTGATCGCCGACGACCGTGACCAGGTCGAGGAAGGCGACCGCACGGTGCTGGTGATCGAGAACGACAAGAACTTCGCCAAGGTTCTGCTGGACATGGCTCGCGACAAGGGCTACAAGGGCGTCGTCGAGCTCGATGGCGAGGCGGGACTCAAGGCGGCACGTGAAGTTCGGCCAGACGCGATCACGCTCGATATCGACATGCCCGGGATGGATGGACTCCAGGTTCTCGATCGACTGAAGCGTGATCCGGAAACCCGGCATGTGCCGGTGCACATCATCTCGGGTGTCGAGCAGAGACGCGCAGGATTGAAGGCCGGCGCTATCGCCTACCTGGAGAAGCCGGTGAGCAAAGAAGGCCTCGACAGCGCCTTCGCGCGCATCTCATCGTTCATCGATTGCATTCCGAAGAACCTGTTGGTGGTCGAGGACAACGAGACGCAGCGGCAAAGCATCGTCGAGCTGATTGCGCATGATGATGTCGAGATTACCGCCGTCGAGTCGGCGGAGGAAGCGCTCGCCAAGCTGCACGAGAAGCATTTCGACTGCATGGTGCTCGACCTCGGCATGCACACCGGAAATATGAGCGGCTTCGATCTGCTCGAGAAGGTCAAATCCGACGCCGACAATCACGATCTCCCGATCATCATCTACACTGGTAAAGAGCTGAGCCAGGACGAGGAGACGCGCATCAAGAAGTACGCGGAGACGATCATCCTCAAGGACGTCAAGTCTCCCGAGCGACTTCTCGATGAAACGGCGCTCTTTCTGCACCGAGTAGAAGCAAAGCTGCCCGAACAGAAGCGGAAAATGCTCGAGCATCTGCACGACGCGGACTCAGTGGTGTCGGGCAAGTCGGTTTTGGTGGTGGATGACGACGTCCGCAACATTTTCTCGCTGACGAGCATGCTCGAGGATCACGGGATGGTGGTGCGCTTCGCCGAAAACGGGAAGCAGGCGCTCGAGCAGCTGAAAAAGGATCCGAACGTGGATGCGGTTCTGATGGACGTCATGATGCCGGAACTGGATGGGTACGAGACCACGAAAGCGATTCGCGCGATGGAGCAGTTCCGCACGCTTCCGATCATCGCATTGACGGCAAAAGCGATGAAGGGCGATCGAGAGAAATGCATCACTGCCGGCGCCTCCGACTACATCACCAAGCCGGTGGATACTGAGCAGCTATTGTCGCTGCTGCGCGTATGGCTCTACAGGTAGCGGAATCGCCCATTGCCGGCGGAGACTCCGACAGACAGGAGTTCAAGCCCGATTTAGAGAGAATCGAGATCGAGCTCCTGCTGGAGGGGATTTTCCGCCACTACGGATTCGATTTCCGGGCGTACGCGTATGCGTCGATCAGGCGGAGACTGTGGAAACGCATCGAAGAGGAGGGACTGGGCAGTATAAGCGCCCTCCAGGAGCGTGTTCTCCACGAGCCGGAGATGATGGAGAAGCTGCTGCTCGACCTCTCCATCAACGTCACGGCGATGTTCCGCGACCCGGGTTTCTACGTGACGTTTCGCCAGCAAGTCGTGCCGCTGTTGCGCACTTATCCGTTCATACGGCTATGGCACGCCGGCTGTTCGACAGGCGAAGAAGTGTATTCGATGGCGATCCTGCTGCGCGAAGAAGGACTCTACGATCGATCGCGCATCTACGCGACGGACATCAACGAGGTGGTACTGCAGCGGGCCAAAGCAGGAATCTTTCCTCTGGACCGCATGCAGGAGTACACCGACAACTACATTCGCGCCGGCGGCAAGAAATCGTTCTCCGAGTACTACACGGCGAAGTATGGTGGCGCGTTGTTCGATCAGTCGCTGACGAAGAACGTGGTTTTCTCGCAGCATAATCTGGTGACGGATCGATCGTTCAGTGAATTCAACGTCATCCTGTGCCGCAACGTTCTCATCTACTTCGACAAGACACTGCAGTCGAAGGTTCATGGCCTCTTCTACGACAGTCTGGTCATGTTCGGCGTGCTGGTGCTCGGCAGCAAGGAGACGCTCCGGTTCATGTCGCACGAGGACTGCTATGAGCAGATCGCTCCTCCGGAAAAAATTTTTCGGAAGGTGAAGTAGCGATGTACTCGGTCGTGGCGGTGGGAACTTCCTGGGGCGGGCTCTCGGCGGTGAGGACACTTCTCGGCGGCTTGCCGGAAGATTTTCCAATCCCGATCGTGATCGTGCAGCACCGCGGCAAGGATTCCGATCAGCTGCTTTCACAGCTGTTGCAGGATTCAACCGCACTCTCGGTGTGTGAGATAGAAGACAAGGACGTTCTCGAGCCGGGAAGAGTTCACGTCGCGCCGGCGGACTACCACGTGATGCTGGAGCCGGGCTACGCGTCGCTCACGATTGAAGAGCCGGTCAGGTTCAGCCGCCCATCGATCGATGTGATGTTCGACTCCGCGGCTGCTACCTACGGCGAGCACACAATCGGCGTGGTCCTCACCGGCGCCAACGAAGATGGCGCCACCGGATTGGCGCACATCGTGAGCCGCGGGGGACGCGCGTTGGTACAGGATCCGAAGACCGCCGAGGTTGAAATCATGCCCCAGGCGGCGATCCGCGCCGTTCCATCCGCCGAGGTGTTGCCACTCGCCAGGCTGGCCCCCCGGCTTGTCGAGCTCACACGAGAAGAATCGAAGCCGCGCCGGACGAGGAGCATCGTGGTATGAGCAAAGATCCGGTCAACATTCTTCTCGTCGACGATAAGCCCGAGAATCTTCTGGCGCTGGAAGCGATACTGGAGCCGCTGGGCCAGAAGCTGGTGCGCGCGAATTCGGGTCCCGATGCTCTACGGTGCGTTCTCGAGTGGGATTTCGCGACCATTCTGCTCGATGTGCAAATGCCGGGGATGAACGGCTTCGAGGTCGCCGAGATCATCAAGTCGCGCGAGAGGTCACGCACGATTCCTATCATCTTCCTCAGCGCGATCAGCAAGGAAGACTCTTACGTCTTCAAGGGCTACTCGATGGGGGCGGTCGACTACGTCTTCAAGCCTTTCAATCCGGACGTGCTGCGGTCGAAGGTATCGGTGTTCGTCGATCTATTCATCCAACGGGGCGAATTGCAAAGACAGGCGAAGCTGCTGAGCGAGGCGGAGAAGCGCGAGCTGGAGCTGGAGCACCGCACGTCGCTGCTGGAGACAGAAGCACGCTCGGCAGCCCAGCTCTCGCAGATGAACGATGAGCTGCATCGCCGTCAGATTGCTCTCGAGCAGGCGATGGGCGCGCGCAACCGCTTCTACGCTTCGATGAGCCACGAGCTGCGGACGCCGATCAACGCGGTGATCGGTTACAGCACGCTGATGCTCGACAACATCTACGGCCCCCTCAACGCCAAGCAGAAAGAGGGACTTCAGCGTACTCTGGCGGCAGCGCGGCATCTACTGGAGCTGGTGAACGACGTGCTCGATCTTTCGAAGATCGAAGCGGGCAAGATCGAGCTGTCGCTGCAGCCGGTGATGTTCCCTTCACTGATAGAAGATCTGTTCGTGACGGTGCGTCCACTGTCAGATGAGTACGGCTCGACCCTGAGTCTGGAGATGGAATCAGAGCCGTTCAACATCGTCAGCGATCCGCGCCGCGTGCGACAGGTACTGCTCAATCTTCTCTCGAATGCGATCAAATTCGGCGAAGGAAAGCCGATTCGAGTCAACTGCAAACAAACTGAAGCTCACGGTGTAGAGATAGCGGTAATCGATCAGGGAGTAGGAATAGCGTCGGAAGACATCCCGCGGATTTTTGAGGAGTTCGTGCAAGTCTCCGAATCCAAGCAGCCAGGCACCGGCCTTGGGCTCCCGATCTCGAGGCGACTGGCTCAGCTGTTGGATGGGTCTTTGACCGTGTGTTCGACGCCCGGCCAGGGGAGCACTTTTCGTCTCACTCTACCGGCCTCTTTAGAGGACGTTTTGGCGCCAGAGCCCGTGTTATCCGGCGCTTCGGTAGGCTAACTAAACGCCTGATTTGGCACATTGTCTGCCCTTCTATAGGGGACCGTCGCAATACGCGGGGGTCATACCTGGAGGCTTTAAAATGTTCAAAAAGTTACTAATCCTTCCGGCCGCGTTCCTCGCGTTCGCTTGCTCCAAGGGCGATAACAAGATGACCGCTGCGGACAGTGCTCTTAATTCAGATCTGTCTACCGCAGCAGCGAGCCGGCCGTACACTCCGCTTGACAGCATCACCGCTGCCGAGCGCGCGGGTGTAGCCACTTCAACTGCGCCCACGGCTCTGAGAAGCACCTCGACCGCTCCGCGGACGACTGTTCGCAGAACCAGCACGGCGCGTCGTACCACGTCACGCTCTTCGGGCACCTATTCCTCGGCGCCGGTTTACAGTGCTCCGGCACCTCAGGAAGTGAAGCACACCAAGCGTGACGCTGCGATCGGCGCTGGCGCCGGTGCAGTGATTGGCGCAGTCACCAGCAAGAACAAGGTGAAGGGCGCGATCATTGGGGGTGCGGCTGGAGCAATTCTCGGCGGTATCATCGGCAATAACGTCGACAAGACCAAGAAGTAACCGTACTTCCATTGAAGCGTCCTGCACTTGGCTGTGCAGGACGCTTTTTTTTGCCGTCGCGCTTGTGCTCTGGACAAGGGTGGCTTACGATCAACCCGCATCGATTTCAAGACAGGATCAGTGGCACCGCAGCTAACGGCATCACCAACTCCCCTCCGCGCATTATGCATTGCGCGCCATTGCTTCCTGAGCGAGCACATCGCGCGCTATTTCGCCCACATGGGGCTCGTGACGACGAACGCGGTCGGGCTTGATTCAGCTGCCGAATCGGTGGGCGACGTTGCTCCCGACGTAGTCATCTGCGACTACGACGTGCTGGCCGATGTCCCGCTCGAGAGATGGGAGCACAACCCTCTCCTCGCCAAGACTCCGGTGATAGCGGTGAGCCTCACCCGCCACGCCGAGGAGCTGCACCTGCTCGACATCAGCGGCATCGCCGGATTTCTCTATCTGCCGACGCTCGAGGAGGTCCCTGCGCTGCAGATGTTGAACGCGGCGGCGGCGCGCCCGAAGTATAGGCTTGGCACTCTCACCAGTGCGCCGAGGGTGGTGGAGCACAGTTAAATTTAGAGGTATGAGCTCCGACCCCATTACGGGCGTTTTTAACGACGGATATATAACCGAGGCCTACGAAGCCTACCGGCGCGATCCTGCATCTGTAGACGAATCGTGGCGCCAATTCTTCCGATTTGCGGAAAGTATCGCTGGCGCTCCGCCGCCAGCTGTCGTCGGAGAGCCTTCTCAAGCGGGACAACTCGATCCCGCTTTTCTTCGCGATGTCGCCGGCGCGGCTGAGCTCGTGGATGCGATCCGCAGCTACGGGCACCTCGCTGTCCCGCTCGATCCGCTGGGAACGCCCGCGGAAGGCACGCCCGAGCTCACTCCGGAATTTCATGGCCTGACCGAGGAGCATCTCGCGATCATTCCGGGCGAAGTGCTTGGCGCCTCCGCCGGAAGCGCTGCCGACGTCGTGGCGCGCCTGCGCGAGTTGTACTCGTCGAAGATCGGATTCGAGATCTCGCACCTCGGCAAGGTCGAGGAGCGCGAATGGCTGCGCGAGCAGATCGAGAGCGGCCGTCTCAACCAGCCACTTAGCGAAGAAGAAAAGAGATGGATTCTCAATCGGCTGACTGAGGTCGATGGACTGGAGCGTTTCCTCGGTCGCGCCTACCAGGGTTACAAGCGCTTCTCGATCGAGGGCAGCGATGTGCTGGTGCCGATGCTCGATGTCGCGATCGAGGTAGCCGCGACACACGGGGCGCGCGAAGTCGATCTCGCTATGGCGCACCGCGGGCGCATCAACGTTCTGGCACACACCCTCGGTAAGCCTTACGCGTCGATCTTCGAGGAATTCGAGGGTAAGCACGCCACCACCAACGCCGTCAGCGAGACGGGCGACGTGAAATACCACCTCGGCGCCGGCGGAACGCGACAGCTCGCGAATGGCGCCCAGGTCGAGGTACTGCTGGTGCCGAATCCCAGTCACCTCGAAGTGGTCAATCCGGTGCTCGAAGGAGTTGCCAGAGCGCGTCAGGTTCTGGCGGGAAGCGGGAAGAGGGACGAGTCGGCGGTTCTCCCAGTTTGTGTTCACGGCGATGCTGCGTTCCCCGGTGAAGGTGTTGTTCCAGAGACTTTCAATCTCTCCGGACTGAATGGATTCAGGACCGGCGGCACGCTCCACATCATCGTCAACAATCAGGTCGGGTTCACTACTGATCCGATCGACGCCCGATCGACGCGGTACGCGAGCGATCTGGCCAAGGGGTTCGAGGTGCCGATCGTTCACGTCAACGCCGACGATGCGGAATCGTGCATCCACGTCGTGCGTCTGGCCATTGAGTACCGCGCAAAATTCGGCAAGGATTTCCTGATCGATCTCGTCGGCTACCGGCGTCACGGGCACAACGAGACCGACGAGCCCGCGTTCACCCAGCCGACGCTATACAAGAAAATTCGCGCCCATCCGTCACCACGCGAAGTGTGGGCAAATCGTCTCGTTGCCGAGGGGATTGTCACCGCCGAAGAAGTGAAGAAGATCGACGCCGACGCCGCAGCGGAATTCGATCGGATCCTGACGGGGATGAAGGCGGGCGAGATCCATCCGCCCGAATACAATCCGGCCAAGGAAGCCGAAGCGGATCAGTCCGGCGCCGGCAGCGGCGACACGGCGGTCGATGCGGATCGTCTGCGCGACCTGAACGAGCGGCTGCTCAAGTGGCCATCGACGCTGAAGGTGAATCCACGTCTCGCCAAGACGCTCTCGCGTCGGGCCGACGCGATGGGAGATGCCGGCGGCATCGACTGGGGACACGCCGAGGCTCTGGCGTTTGCCTCGTTGCTGACGGACGGAAAGTCGGTGCGACTCACCGGTCAGGACTCGGAGCGCGCGACGTTCTCACACCGACAGGCGGTGCTTCACGATTCGGAATCGGGAGAGATTTACGTCCCGCTTGCGCACCTCGCCGATGGTGAGTCGCACGGTAGGATCGAGATCTACAACAGTCCGCTCTCCGAGACGGCGGTACTCGGCTTCGAGTACGGCTACAGCACTGCGGCCGAGGATACGCTGGTGTTGTGGGAGGCGCAGTACGGGGATTTCGTGAACGTCGCGCAGCCGATCATCGATCAGTTCATCGCCGCCGACCGGGCGAAATGGGGACAGGATTCGTCGATCGTGCTGCTGTTGCCGCACGGCTACGAGGGACAAGGCCCCGAGCACTCGAGCGCACGCTTGGAGCGATTCCTCCAGTTGTGCGCCGAGGGAAATCAGCGGGTGGCGTATCCTTCGACGCCGGCGCAGTACTTCCACATTCTGCGTCGTCAGGCGCAGCTCTACGAGCGTCGCCCGTTGATTCTGATGCAGCCGAAGAGTTTGCTGCGGCTGCCGGAAGCGGCGTCGAAGCTGACTGATCTCACCAGCGGTAGCTTCCGTCCGGTTATCGACGATCCGGTTGCTTCACAGCAGCGAAAGTCGATAACGAGGCTCGTGTTCTGCACCGGGAAGATCTACTACGATCTTGCCGCCGCGCGCGCGCCGCACGTCGCGCTGGTGCGCATCGAAGAGCTGTATCCGTGGCCGGGAAATCAGATCGCTCAAATCGTCGATTTCTATCCGTCGATCGAGGAAGTCGTGTGGGTACAGGAAGAGCCGAAGAATCAAGGCGCCTGGTCCTACGCTTCGCCGCGACTGCGGATGTCGACGGGGAATGCGCTGCTGACGCGCTACGTCGGTCGTCCCGATCGTGCGAGTCCCGCCGAGGGCTACGCCGAAGCGCACAAGAAGGAGCAGGAGCGCATCATCGCCGAGGTGAACGCACCGGTGCCGCAATTGCCGGGGGCGAAGCGGCGCGGCGTGGCGGTCAAAACCTGAGCACCAGCTCAAGACAATGCAGAAGTCGGTAGCCCTCGCCGCGCTGGCAGCGACTCTGGTCGTACCATCGTCGGGACCGCCACCGACCCGTGTCTTCGACGAAGTGCGGATGGCCGACTCTGTCGAGCGCATGCGTGTGCTCTGGATTGCGGCACATCCGGACGACGAGGACACCAACATCATTGCCTGGCTGGCGCGCGGGCGCGGTGTCGAGACCGCCTATATGTCGCTGACGCGCGGCGATGGCGGCCAGAATCTGATCGGCAACGAGCTCGGTGAAGCGCTGGGAGTGATTCGCACCGAAGAGCTGCTTGCCGCGCGCAGGATCGACGGGGCTCACCAGTATTTCGGGCGCGAGTACGACTTCGGTTACTCGAAAACTGCCGACGAGACGAGGAAGCACTGGCCGCAGGACTCGGTGCTCAATGACGTGATGACGGTAATGCGCGCGTTTCGACCGCACATCGTCATCACCACTTTCTCGGGCACGCCACGTGATGGCCACGGGCATCACCAGATCTCGGCGATCGTTGCGCGCGACGCGTACAACATGGCGGCAGACACGGTGCGATTTCCGGTGGCCCAGTTCGGCAAGCCGTGGAGACCTCTGAAGCTCTATCGGCTCGCGCGGTTCTCGCCGCAGGATCGGACGCTCGCGATCAACGTTGGCGAATACAATCCGTATCTCGGCGTGTCGTATCAGGAGATTGCCGCCGACAGTCGGTCGCAGCATAAGTCACAGGGCCAGGGTACGGTCCATCAGAAGGGTGTCGTCTGGGATTACCTGATGCGCGAGGATTCCCGCGTCCCGGCGCCGCCGGCGAAAGAGGAGAAATCGATTTTCGCCGGGCTCGATACCACGAAACTGCTGGTGCAGGACGGAAGAGTGACGCCGCCGACTGTACCGACGGTGGAGATGGAAGCTGTGGCCGACAGGCAGGCGCTGGCGCTCGGTGAGACCGCGCGCGTGACGGTCACCATGTACAACCGGGGACATTCGCCGATCGAGTTCACGCACTTTTCCGGCGGGCCAAGCGAGTCCAGAACTCTGCTTCCTGATTCCGCCTATCGGTGGACCGATGACTACAAGGCCACGGTGATCACGCAGCCATGGTGGCTCGCCCAGCCACGTAACGGTGATTTATTCTCGCCGCGCATCGACGGCATGTCTGAGGACGAGCGGAGCAAAAAGGATTGGGAACGCGCCAACGTTAGCGTCGATGGAAGAACGTTCACTCTGGCGACGCCGATTGTTTTTCACTACGTCGATCGCGTCCGCGGCGATGTCCAGCGTCTGCTGATCGTCGCGCCCGGGATCTCGATTACTCTCGATCAAGCAGTCGAGATGACGCGGACACACGTGCCATTCAACCAGCTCATTAAGGTCAATCTCCGTTCCGCCTACGTCGATTCCACGCCGGTCAAGGTTACTCTGTCGGTGCCGCAGGGATTGATCGCTGATTCGATATCTCGAACCATCATGATGTCTGCGGGCGGAACTCGAACACTGACCTTCAGGGTTCGTGGCAGCCTCACGCGTGGCCCGCACCAGATCATGGCCACGGCGACTGCCAAAGGGACGTCCTTCCACAGCGGGTACGTACCGATCGAGTACCCGCACATAAATCCGCAACGCATCTACCGCTTCTCGACGCTGATGATCACGGCGATCGATGTTGAGCTGCCGACCGGACTGAACGTCGCCTACGTCCCAGGCGTTGGTGACAACGTCGCGCCGATACTTCAACAGCTCGGCGTTCCGCTCACCATCGTCGATCCCGACGATATTCCGCAGACGAATCTGAGTCGGTTCAGCGCAATCGTGGTCGGCCCGCGTGCATATCAGGCGAGTCAGACGCTGATCGACAACAACGAGTATTTGTTGTCGTATGTGCGGAATGGCGGAAGGCTGGTGGTGCAGTACGGTCAGGCGGAAATGCAACGAGCTGGCATCATGCCGTACCCGATTACACTCGGGCAGCCCGCCGCGCGCGTCACCGACGAGAACGCGCCGGTAACTTTCACCGATCCGAGCTCACCGCTCTTGAACGCACCGAACAGGATCACCCAGGCAGATTTTGCCGGTTGGGTGCAGGAGAGATCGACGTACATGCCATCGACATTCGATTCGCACTATCGGACGATGCTGGCGATGAATGATCCTGGTGAGCAACCCAATCGCGCGGCGATTCTGGCGGCGCGGTATGGGCGCGGGGCATACATCTACGTGCCGCTCGCTCTCTTTCGTCAGCTTCCGGCCGGTGTGCCTGGTGGTGCGCGCATCTTCGCCAACCTGCTAGGCGGCAACACGATCAGATGAAGCTTCGCCGTTTGAAAGCCTTCTGGGCGCGATCGGAGTTTCGACTGAGGGCCGCCTTGTTTGCGGCTCTTGCAGTTTCGGGCGCCTGCAGCTCGGACAATCGAAAAGTCCTCATCGTTTATTCGCCGCATGGAAAGGAGCTGCTCGAGTACTTCGAGAAGGGATTCGAGAAAGCACACCCCGACATCGACGTGCAGTGGGTGGACATGGGGTCGCAGGAAGTTCTCGAGCGCGTGCGCGCGGAGAAGCCCAACCCCCAGGCGGACGTCTGGTTCGGCGCGCCGGCAGAGGCATTTGATCGCGCGACGAGAGAGAACTTGCTGCAGCCCTACAAGCCGACGTGGGCAGCGTCGATTGATCCCGAAGGTCGCGAAGCTCACGACAACTGGTATGGGACGTACCTGACTCCCGAGGTGATCGGCTACAACCGCGACGCGGTAAAGGCAGTCGATGCGCCGAAGGACTGGGACGATCTCATCGATCCGAAGTGGAGGGGCAAGATTCTCATTCGCGATCCGATTGCATCCGGGACAATGAGGGCGATCTTTGGGGCGATCATGGTCCGATCTATTCAACAAACGGGGAAGCCTGACGCCGGATATGAATGGCTGCGCAAGCTGGACGCGAATACTAGGGAGTACACGCTCAATCCGACGATTCTGTACCAGAAGTTGGGTCGACAGGAGGGCGTGGTGAGCATGTGGGACATGCCGGATTTCGCCACGCTCGAGCAGCGGACGAAGATTCCAATCACCTACGTCATTCCCACGAGCGGGACTCCGCTGCTGGTCGATGGAATTGCGATAGTACGGGGCACGAAGCATCCGAAAGAAGCGCAGGAGTACTACGAGTTCGTGACGACCCCCGAAGCGATGATTGCAGCCGCCGATTCCTTTCTGCGCATCCCGGCGCGGAAGGACATTCCGTTGTCGAAGCTTCCCGGATGGATCCGCGATGCGATGGCGAAGATCAAGCCAATGCCGGTCGATCGCGAAGTGATGGCCGCGCACCTCGATGAGTGGATGAAGTACTGGGACGCGAACATCAGGAATCGCGGGCACAAGCAGTGACCACCGCGCCGCAGGCGCGAGATGGTGTTGGAAAAAACAGCGGCAGGGTCCGCCTCTCGCTGAATGGAGTCACTCGCCGCTTCGGCGAGTTCACCGCCGTCGACAACGTTTCCGTCGAGGTTAGCCCGGGTGAGCTCCTGGCACTGGTAGGTGCGTCCGGCTCCGGGAAGACGACCACGCTGCGCATTGCCGCCGGCTACGAGATTCCCGACTCAGGCACCGTGACTCTCGGCGGCAAAGACATCACCCGGGTGGCGCCGGAGCGGCGCGGATTCGGGATGGTCTTTCAGCATTATGCGCTTTTCCCGCACATGCCCGTCGAGCAGAACGTCGCCTTCGGTCTGGAAGCGCGCGGAGTCAACAAAGTCGACCGGCTGATCAAGGCACGGGCTGCGCTCGCCAGTGTTGGATTGGAAGGCGCGGGCGGGCGCTCGATCCAGTCGCTGTCGGGCGGGGAGCAGCAGAGAGTGGCGCTCGCTCGCGCACTCGTCATCGAGCCCCAAGCGCTCCTGCTCGACGAGCCGCTCTCCAATCTCGACCCGACGTTGCGTCAGGCGATGCGTGACGACCTGCGGGCGATGCTGCGCCGAGTGGGAGTGCCGGCGCTGTTCGTGACGCACGATCAGGAGGACGCTTTCGCCATCGCCGATCGCATCGCGCTGCTGAAACGAGGAAAGCTGCTTCAATCGGGAACGCCGGAGGAGCTATATCACGCTCCGATCTCGCGCGAGGTCGCCGCCTTCATCGGACGCGGCAGCATCATCCCGGCGGAGGACAAGGGGGCTACAGCTGCGGTGACGATCGGCGCCGTGAAACGCGATCTCAACATCACTCGGCCGAAAGGATCATCCTCGCATTTCGACAACGCCTTCGTGGTGATGAGACCCGATGCTCTGGAGCTCTCACGCCAGCCAGGGGTGCTTGCCTGGCGTGGACGGGTGGTCAACCGCCGATTCGCGGGCGGAGTGGTTGTGTATCGGGTCGAGCTTGCGGATGGTGTGATAGTTGACGTCGAATCGATTGCGGCTGATGCACACGAGGACGACAACATCTCGGTCTCTCCGCTGAAGGGACCGTTTCCGCTGGTGCCGGGATGACGACGTCGCAGCAGCGACAGAACTGGATTATCGCCGGCCCGGTGATCGCGCTGTTGCTGTGGAGTGTGATCTACCCGAACGCGGCGGTGATTGCCGGCAGCTTCGAGAACGGGCTTGGCCACTGGCGTGAGTTTATGGCGAGCCCAGCGGATCGAGAGGCGCTTCGCACCAGCATCGTCATTTCGGTCGCTTCCGTATTTGCGTCGCTGGCCATCGGAGTGCCGCTCGCTTTCCTGCTCGGACGCTTCGAGTTTCCCGGTCGTCGTTTGCTGCGTGCGGTGGCAACCCTCCCGGCGGCGCTACCGCCGCTCGTTGGCGTAATCGCGTTTCTCTTTCTTTATGGAGAGAGCGGTGTGGTGACCCGGGCGATCCAGCGCTCCTTCGGGATGGCGGAAGCGCCGTGGCGACTCCAGGGAGTTGGTGCGATCGTTTTCGTCCACGCCTACACCATGTACGTGTACGTCTTTCTGTTCGTCTCGGCAGGGCTGGAGAGATTCGACGCGACGCTCGATGAGGCAGCTTCAGGGCTGGGAGCGAACACCTGGCAGAGACTTCGTCGCGTCACTCTGCCCTTGTTGATGCCCGCAATCGCCGCATCAATGCTCCTCGTCTTTATGAACGCGCTCGGATCTTTCTCGGCACCGTATGTATTCGGCGGCGGGCTGCGCGTTTTGTCGACACAAATTCTGGCGTCCAAGACGAACGGGGCGATGGGGCTCGCCTATGTCGAGACGACTGTGCTGGCGCTGAGCGCCGTCGCTGGGCTCGTGTTGTTCCGCTGGCTCGACAGAAAACGCAAGTACACCCTGGCGAGTAAAGGCGGGCGAGCGCGGAAGACGATAAGGTCACGACGGATTCAGATATTTACCAGCATCTTCGCCGCGATCATCGTTGTTGCCCTGGTGCTGCCGCACTTGATGGTCGTGCTGGTGTCGTTTGCGCGGGACGGATCGTGGACGACACAGGTGCTTCCGCCCGAGTACACGCTGGAGAACTATCGGCGGCTGTTCTCGGAAAGTGAGCTGTGGCGGCCGATCTATAACAGCGTTTCAATGGCTTTGATCGCGACGGCGGCGAACCTCGTAGTCTGCTTCGTCGCCGCCTATCTGATCGTGTTTCGCCAATTCGCGGGCAGACGATTGCTCGAGCTGCTGGTCGCACTGCCGTGGGCGATCCCCGCCACCGCCATCGCACTCGGGCTGGCGGCGACATTCAACCGCAACGATCTGGCGACGGGCCGCATTCTACTCGTCGGGACGTTCTGGATTCTGCCCCTCGCCTACTTCATTCGCGACACGCCGCTGGTCTCTTCGGCGGTGGAGTCGTCGCTCCGACAAATGGATGCTTCACTGGAGGATGCCGCACGGGGGCTGGGCGCATCGTGGCTGATGACGATGCGCAGAGTCATTCTGCCGGCGGCGCGACCTGGGCTGGTGGCGGGGGGTCTTTTGGCTGCGGTGACGGCAGTCGGCGAGTTCGTCGCGAGTGTCGTTCTCTACACGCATTCCAATCGCCCGATCTCGATGGAAATTCTGGCGCAGTTGCGTGCACTGGCATTTGGAACCGCCGCTGCCTACAGTGTGCTGTTGATTATGCTGGTACTGATGATGACACTCGCTGCTAGATCCTTCGAGGAGAGACTTGCCTGATCCGCTCAACCGTCCGCGCGTCGTAATCATCGGCGGCGGGTTCGGCGGCATTGCCGCGGCGAAAGCGCTGAGGCGCGCGCACGTCACCGTAACCCTGATCGATCGCACCAATCATTTCATATTCCAGCCACTGCTGTACCAGGTGGCGACGGCGGCGCTGGCGCCGAGCGACATCACGGCGCCGATTCGCTGGATATTGCGGCACCACCGAAACGCTGAAGTGCTGATGGCGGAAGTGCGCGAGATTGATCCGCAGCGGAAAGTAGTGCGCATCGACGACCAGCTGAGAGAGATTCCGTTCGATTATCTGATCGTCGCCACCGGCTCCCGCCACGCTTACTTCGGACACGATGAGTGGGAGCCCTACGCGCCGGGACTGAAGGCGATCGAGGATGCGTCGGAGATAAGGCGGCGCTTTCTGCTGGCGTTCGAGAACGCTGAAAAGACCGACGACGAAAAGGAGCGAGAAGAGCTGCTGACGTTCGTCATCGTTGGTGGAGGTGCGACGGGCGTGGAGCTGGCCGGAGCGATGCCGTACATCGCGAAGAAGGCACTCGCTCCCGATTTCCGAAGAGTCGATACGCGAAAGACACGCGTGATTCTGGTGGAAGCTGGCCCCCGAATTCTGCCGACGTTTCCGGAGGATCTGGCAGCGCGCGCCGCCCGCGACCTGAATGATCTGGGCGTCGAAGTGCGCGTCGGTTCCTTTGTCACGGGTGTGGGTCCGGACGGAGTAACAGTCGGTAACGAAAAGATTCGCGCACGTACCGCGTTCTGGGCGGCGGGGAATCTTTCCTCCCCGCTCGGCAAATTTCTGGGCGCGCCGCTGGATCGCGCGGGTCGTGTTCAGGTGAGTCCGGATTTATCGGTACCGGGCATCCCCAACGTTTTCATCGTCGGTGACCTGGCGGCACTCGTCCAGGATGGCAGGCCTATACCCGGAGTGGGACCGGCTGCAATTCAGGAGGGAAAATCAGCGGCGAAGAACATTCTTCGCGAGCTGCGGCGCGAGCCGAGGAAACCGTTTCGCTACTGGAACAAGGGAGACCTGGCCGTGATCGGTAGATCACGGGCCATCGCCGACCTCGGTTGGATCAGATTCTCCGGCTGGTTTGCATGGGTGTTCTGGCTGTTCGTCCACATCATGTATCTCGTCGGCTTCCGCAATCGAATCGTCGTCCTGTTCGGGTGGGCGTACGCCTACTTCACATCACAAGTGGGTGTCAGGCTCATCACTGATGTTGAACGGTACAAGCCGCCGGGATAATGTTGTGGCGGTACATTCTTCTTTCCTGAGGCCGAATCAATGGGGAGCAACGCCGACGTAGCTGAGCCCACGCCTTCGAAAGCAGGACTGTGGGAAGATTTCGTAGACATTTTCTACGCTCCTTCTTCCGTGTTCGCGCGGCGCGCGGATGGGAAATTCGGTCTGGCGCTGCTGTTCCTCATCGTCGCCACCGTCATCCTCGTCTTTCTCACCAAGAACGCGATGCAGCCAATCATGGACGCGGAATTCGTGAGACAGGGCGCTGCCGCGATGCGAAAGAATCCGAACATCACTCAGGACCAGCTCGCGTCGAGTCGCAATTTCTTCGAAACGGTCGCTCCGTTCTTTTTCGGGATCGGGCTGACGATAAGCGTGTTTGGCACCGGCCTCGTCCTCTGGCTGGTGAGCAGGCTGTTCGACGCCAAAGCGTCGGTCGCGGCCGCGATCATGATCGCGACATACTCCGAGGTTCCGCGCATCGTTCAGCTACTGGTGAATGCGGCGCAGGCGCTGTTCATGAGCCCGGACAAGCTCAACGCCGTCAACAGCGTCGGATTCAATCCGGCGCGGTTCATGGATCCGGACCACGCTTCGGCGGTGGCGATCGCGCTGGCGAGCAGATTCGACCTGTTCGTGATCTGGATCACGGTGTTGCTGGCGATCGGGATTTACGTGGTTGGGAAGGTCACCAAGCAGCAGGCGGCCATCATTGCCGTGATCGTCTGGGCGATTGGTGCGTTGCCGTCGGTGCTTGGCGCACTCAGGAATGGGTAGCGCGGGGCGGCGATAATGGACGCATCCAGAGAGGAGGAGCTCTTTGCTCGGCTCTCGCTGATCGAAAATGCGGTCGCTGCGCTACAACGATCGGTTGACGAGTTAATCAGTCAACGGCGCGGCGCGTCCGCACCCGGGCCGGCACCGTTCCCTGGCGCTGCTTCCCCGCCGCCTCCTTCTTCCCGCGCTTATAGCTCGCGGACATACGACACCGAGCCACGAGTTGCGCCGGGGCCGCGTGCAACCGGCAGCGACGATTTCGGGGCGATATCAGCGTGGCTTTCGTCGCGCAGCCCCGAGTGGTGGCTGAGTCGCCTCGGGGTTGGTTTCGTCGTCATCGCGATTCTCTTTCTCTACAGCTACGGTGTCGACCAGGGCTGGATCACACCAATCGTGCGCGTGTTGCTCGGAGCGATTGTCGGTACCGCGCTGTTCTGGGGCGCGACCCGAACGGCGGACGACACCAAAACCCGAGCCGGATTCGGGATGCGAGCGATCTTCTATGGAGGCGCGCTCGCGACGTGGTACGTCACCGCCTACGCCGCATCGGTGTGGTACGGTCTGATCCCTATCGCTGCGGCGAGGCTGCTCTACCTGGTGCTGGCGCTGGTGTCCAGCTGGATCGCGCTGCAAGAGCGGCGAGAGATCTTCGCTTTCATCGCCGTCGCGACCGGTTTTGCGACACCGTTCATTCTCCCGGCGCCAGTCACTTCATACGGACCGTTCGCCCTGTACCTCGGCGTGGTCGCCGCCATCGGTCTCTTCATCTACCTCGTGCGCGGCTGGCAGACGACGATCTGGACGACGTTCCTTGCCTTCTGGATGATCCTCAGCGAGACGCTTTCGACTAGCGGTACCGTTCCATCAGCTCGAGGGTCGATTCCGCTGTCAGTGCTGATAGTTCTGGCCGGGATCGCTTTCACCAGAGTGGCATCATTGCGGCGACAGCTGCTGGCGATCGGCTCTCCCCGGTACACTGCGGCGCCTGGCGGCGAAGTAACCGAGCGCGCGATGGAAGCGATGGACGCGTTCTCCAAATTCCTCGGCGGAGGAAAGAGCTCCGCCGATAGTCTCGTGCTCTGGGTGATGACGCTACTCAGTCCGATCCTGGCAGTGAGTCTCCTCGCCGGAATCTGGGCGAGCATACCAACGGAAGTGTCTGGTCTGATCTTGTTCGGCCTCGGATCGGCAGCGCTGTCCTTTGGCATGAGCAGGTTCAGCGATCGTGAACTTCGACAAGTCGTATTCACAGCGGCGGCGCTGTGGACGCTGCTCGGCATCATCAAGATCGCACCGGATCCAGAGCGGCTAGCGCTCTCGGCGGTGCACGCGGCGCTGGTGCTCGCTTACGTGCGCAACGCGCTGATCGGCCCGCGGGCGATTGCGAAGATGACGATCGTAGTCGTCCTGGCAGCGCTTGTTGGATCCGAGTTCGGATCCGTACGCGTGGGGTTATTACGTTGGCGGTGGGTCGCGTCCGATCTGGTGACGATCGCAGCGAGTGCACTGATCAGCCAGAAATTGATGGCCGATAAAGCCGAGCGGATTCAGGGTGTGGTGCTGATCGTGATGACCTATCTGGCTTCGCTTGTCGTGATTTTCGCTGTGTTGCAGCCGATCTGGGCGCCGCTTGTCACGACGACTTACGCGCTACTCGGAGCAGCACTGCTCATCATGAGCAGAAGGCGCGGTGGCGAACGCCTGCTGCTGCAGCTCGGTGGGGTGACGATGGTGATAGTCGTCGCGCGTCTGCTGCTCGTCGATATGGCGAGTGTCGAGACTATCTGGCGGGTGTTTCTGTTCCTGCTTATCGGCGGAGTGTTTCTCTACGCAGGCTACAAACTGCAGCCGTCGGGAGTAACAGGCTCGAGTAAGTGATCGGAAGTTCCAGCGCACCTCCTCATCTGACCTTCACTTGCACTTTATCCGAGAGCGTCGTGCCCAGAGGCGCGTGAACGTTGTTGGCGAGCAGCGCGATCAATGTGTGAGAGGAACCCGGTTTCAACCCGGCGGTAGAGACATGAAGCACGCGTTGGCAGCTCATCGCTGTCATCGTCATCATTCCCATCATCGGTCCGCTCATCGTATCCAGGTTGAGATGCCAATGGCCGTGGCCGGCCACGGGTGGCTTCCCCATCTCGTCGCAGGTCAGCGTGAAATTCTTGACATCGACGACGACATTGAAAGAGCCCGACACGATTGCTCCTGCCTTGGGTGAGACGATCTTGATGGACGGTGCTCCCGCGAACGCGGTAGCCGTCGCTGGTGGCACCGGGCGGGAAGGTTGAAAGGTGATGCTGACGGACCGCGCGTTCTGCTCGATCTCCGTGTGGTCGTTCTGAGCCGGAACTACCGTCAGCGTGTGGGCACCAGGGTTTACGCCGGCGAGTGAAATGGTTGCGGTCGGGGTGCAGAACATATCGACGAGCGATTTGTCGAGGAGAACGTGGTAGTGTCCCTGCCCGGCGCGGTTGGGTTTCCCCGCGAGGGCGCAGCTCTCGCGAAACCCATTCGTAGTTACCTGAAGTCTGACCCTGTTGCCCGTAACCTTGCTTCCGGCCGCGGGCGAGCGCACAGCGATTTTCATCCCGCTCGCTCCCGGTTGCATCATCATCCCCATCTCGTGTTTCACATCCTGCGCTCCAACCGCTGTTCCGTAGGTCGCCAGGGCTCCGGCTAACGACATCCATTTCGCGATGGTCACCGTTGTCTTCCTCTGAAAAAAGGTTTGAGAATCCAGCCGATGGTTCGATGCCGAGTCTTTCGCAATCCGACAAGGAGCTGCGCTATTTGTAAGACACCGCCACCAGCGGAATCCTTCGGCTCATCTTTTTGAAGCGGTAGACAGCCCGCTATCCGGCGAGCACGCAAGGATTCCGGGATGCCCGGTGTCTCGTCCGGCAGATTGTCGTGGTTGGTTGGCTACTTGCCCTGCTTCGGGATCAGGATGCCAACGGCACCGCCTCTTTCCTTCCGTCATCGATCCCGTAACCGAGCGCGATCGTACCCAGTACGAGCAACGCCGAGGTGAAGAGCGGGACCGTATGTCCAAAGTGATCGTAAGAAAAGCCCGCCCATAGCGGGATCAGCACGCGCCCCAATCCGCCGAAAGTCTGCTGGACGCCCATATAGAGTCCGCGCTCGCGGCTGGAGATAACGCGCGAGAGCATCGACGTCACACACGGGAACGTGAACGCCGTGCCCAGCGGAATCAGCGCGACGGAGATAGCGAGGCTAACCCATCCGTGCGCGATGGGCAGTGTCGCCAGGCCGGTTGCCAGCAGAGTCAGTCCAATGCGCGAGAGGTACGCCTCGCCGTAGCGATCGACCATGCGGCCGAGAATTCCGGCACGAGTGATGACCGAGATCGCACCGACGTAGGTGTAGAAGATCCAGATATTGTCCTTGCTCACACCGAAGCGATCGGCGAGAAAAAGCGCAAGAATTGCCATCAATCCGGAGAAGGCGCCCATCGCAATCGCATAGATCCAGATCAGGCGCGGCGCTGCTTCGCCCGGGTGTGTAATGACCCGCGCGATCACCGTGCGTGACGTACGCGGTTTCTTTTCGTGCGCCTCGGTCATGTCGCGCGATTCGCGCAGGAACCTCCAGGCGAAGAAGATGTTGATTCCACACAATGCTGCCGCAGTCAGTCCGGGCCCTCGCGATCCAAGGCGTAATGCGGCGGATCCAAGCGCCGGTCCGATTGCAACTCCGACATTGGTAGCGGCGGAAAGCCAGCCCAGTGCCTTGGCGCGATTCGACGGCTCGACGGAATCGGCAACGTAGGCCTGGATGACGCCGACCGTCCCGCCTCCCGCGCCTTGTACCAGCCGCGAAATCAGCAGCAGCCAAATCGAGTTGGCAAAGGCGAACACGATGTAGGCGATACCGGCGGCAGTTAACCCGACAAGCAACGCCGGCCGGCGTCCGTAACGATCCGAGAATCGTCCCCACCACGGAGCGCTGAGGAGCTGCGCTGCCGTGAACGCGCCCATCAGGATCGCGACGATGAGCGCGCCACCGCCCATCTCCCGCGCGTAGAAGGGCATCAGTGGGATGATCATCAGCAATCCCACCATGTCCACGAAATTCGTGACGATCAGCACCGCCAACTTTGCGTTGGCCGCTCGCGATATACGCCCCCGAATCGCCGACGGCATCAGGCCTGTGCTTTACCCAATGCGGCAGGAGGAACCGCTCGGCCGACGACACCGGCTAGCGCGATGATGGTGAGCGCGTAGGGAATCATCTCGATGAATTGCGACGGAATCGCGTGACTGCCCTGCAGCTGGATTTGCAAAGTCTCCGCTGCGGCGAAGAGGAGACAGGCGGCGGCTGCGCGTAGCGGATCCCATCTCCCGAAGATAACCGCCGAGATGGCGATGAAGCCGCGGCCGGCCGTCATCTGGTCGGTGAACTGATGCTGATCGAGTGCGAGATAAACGCCTCCCAGCGCTGCCAGAATTCCGGAGATCGCCACCGCCGCGTATCGCACTCGCGTCACGCTCACTCCCACACTCTCCGCTGCGTCGGGATGCTCGCCCGCGGCGCGAACGCGCAGTCCGAACGGAGTCTTGTAGATGACGAACGCGACGATCGGTGCAATGAGGACTCCAATCCACAGCAGCGGATTGTCGAATCCGCCAGCGTGGATGTTGCCCCCAAAGCCGGCGACGCGCGGCGAATTCGACGAGCTGGCAAAGAACAGTTTCAGAAAGAACCTTGTGACACCGATTGCCAGCAAGTTGATGGCGACGCCGACGACGACCTGGTCAGCCCGATAGCGTATCGTCGCCACTGCGTGAATCATCGAGAAGATCAGACCGCCAGTGATCCCGCAGAGAACCCCGATCCACGGACTTCCCGAGTAGTTAGTACCCAACACGGCAGCAAAGGCGCCGCTGAGCATGAAGCCTTCGAGGGTCAGACTCACGATTCCCGAACGCTCGGCGACCACTCCACCGCTGGCCGCGAACAAATACGGCACCGCGATGCGAATCATCTGCGTCAGGAAAGAGATCGGATTCACGCGTCACTCCGTCGGCGCGCGCTGCGCAGTATCCGCGTGACTTCGGGCACCGCCATCGCCACAGCGATGATCACTACGCCTTGCAGCACGTCCATCATCTGCTTCGGTACGAAGGCGTGAATCGCCAGTCCGCCCTGTGACAGCGTGGCGAAGAAAAACGCTGCCAGGAGGACGCCGAATGGATGATTACGTCCGACGAGTGCGACGGCGATGCCGAGGAATCCGGCGCCGCTGGCAAATCCATCTTCGTAGTAGTGCTTGTAACCGAGGACGTAGTTGATGCCGCCCATTCCCGCGATCACACCCGACAGCGTGAGCGCGCGCAGCCAGACGCGGCGGACGCTAATCCCGCCGTACTCGGCGGCGTCAGGCTGGAGGCCGACTGCGCGCAGATCGTAGCCGCCACGCGCCCGGAAGAGATAGAACCACACTACGACCGCGACGAGAATCGCCACTACCAGAGCGAGATTGGCGGCGGAGCCGTGGAATGTCGGATTGATATCAGAGAGGCGTGGCAGCACTCCGGCGTGGATCTCGGGAGTGTGAAGCGTTTCAGGGACGTGCAGATGTCCGGCGATGAACCAGTTGAGAAGCGCCAGCACGATGAAATTGAGCATGATCGTGACGATCACTTCGTGGGCGCCGAATCTGGTCTTGAGATAGGCGGGGACGGATCCGACGACTCCGCCGGCGAGCCCGGCGGCAAGCATGCATAAAGGCAGCGCGAGGGCGAGGGGCGTAGCAGCTGGGAGCACCAGTCCGGTAAGCGCGGCGGCAAATCCGCCGGCAGCCAACTGGCTCTCGCCACCGATATTGAACAAGCCCGCACGAAGACCGAACGACACGGCAAGACCGGTGAATGCGAGCGTGGTCGCCTTGTATAGAACCTGGCCAAACCCATACGCGTTTCCCCAGGTCCCTTCGAGCAAGAGCCGGTAGACAGCGGCCGGTGACTGGCCGTAGCTCAGAATGAGGAGATCGCCGCAGATCAGTGCGACAAGTAGCGCAACTAGTGGCGGGATGAGCGCTTCTTCGGCGTGCTCGCGCCAAGGGGGGGGCGCCGAACTGAATTTCTGACCTGGTATCGGCGCTGAGGATGCTGTCACGCAGCGTTGCCTTTCTTGGTGCCGATCATGTACTCGCCGAGTTTCTCTTCGGTCGCGTCAGCGGTTGGCATTACCACCGCAAGCTTGCCGCGATACATCACGGCAATTCTGTCAGAGAGTGCGAGGACTTCGTTGAGCTCGGCGCTGACGAGGAGAATTGCTTTCCCCTCTGCTCGTGCGGCGAGGAGCTCCTGGTGGATGAACTCGATCGCGCCGACATCGACGCCGCGCGTCGGCTGCGACGCGAGCAGAACCGAGAAGGTGCGCCCCATCTCTCGAGCGACGACGACCTTTTGCTGATTGCCACCCGACAGCGTGCGAGCTGCGAGCAAAGGGTTGGGCGGCCTGATGTCGAACGTGGAGATCTCCTCGATTGCGTGCTCCATCACCCGGCCGCCGTCGATGATGCCGTTCTTCGAGAAATGCTTCTGCAAGCCGAGGATGAGGTTGTCGCCGACGGTGTATTCCATGATTAGCCCGCGGCGATGTCTGTCCTCGGGAATGTGGGAGAGGCCAGCGTCGTGTCGATTCGCGACGCTGCGCCGCGTAATCTCGACGCCGTCGATGAGAATCTGTCCCTTTGCTACGGGTCTTAGGCCGGCGATCGCCTCGATCAATTCGGTCTGACCGTTGCCTTCGACGCCGGCGATGCCGAGTATCTCGCCCGGTTTCACATTGAAGCTGACGTCGTCGACGACGCGAATACCGCGCGAGCCGACGATGCTGAGATTCTGAACGGTCAGGCCCCTGCCAGGCTCGGCGGGTATCGGTCGACCAAGCGGCTGCACTCGCTTTCCCGCCGACAGCGAAACCTCGCGACCCACCATCAGTCGCGCGATTTCGGCAGGCGTCGTCTCGGAGGTCTTGATGCGCGCAACGGTCTGGCCGGCGCGCATCACCGTGATCGTGTCGGACAGGTCGACTACTTCATCGAGACGATGCGTGATGAGGACGATCGTGTCGCCCTTCTCGCGGAGGCGTCGCAATACTGTCCACAGCTCACGGACTTCTGGCGGGGACAGCACCGCCGTCGGCTCGTCGAGAACGAGAATGCGCGCGCCGCGAAACAGGACCTTCAGAATCTCGACGCGCTGCGCCTCGCCCACCGACAAATCGGAGATGAGTCGCTCTGGCTCGATGACGAGGCCGGTCTCGCTGGAGAGTTGGCGGACATCCTGTGCCGCCTGGTCGTAATCGAGAACGATTCCCCGCGTTTTGGGCTCGCAGCCCAGCACCAGGTTTTCCGCGACGGTGAGCGTCGGCACCAGCATGAAGTGCTGGTGGACGATACCGATTCCCGCAGCGATGGCGTCGTTCGTCGACCAGCCGGTTACATCGCGGCCATTGACCTCGACCTTGCCGGCATCGGGTTTCATGAGGCCGCCGAGCACGCGCATCAGCGTGGACTTTCCGGCTCCGTTCTCGCCGACCAGAGCGTGGATCTCGCCGGGGAGGACCTCGAGGGAGGCGCCGCGATTGGCCTGTATCGCGCCGAAAGATTTGTCGATGCCAACCATGCGGATGGCGGGAAGCGGGAAGCGGGAAGCGGGAAGCGGGAACTGCGAAGCGGAGGACAAGCCGAGATCCTCGGCTTCGGCGCGCCCCGCCTCCCTCTTCCCGCTTCCCTCTTCCCGCTCCCTCATCTCGTGCTGGGCACCTTGATGCGTCCAGCAATGATCTCCTGCTTCAGCTCTTCGACCCTGGCGCGCGCGCTGTCGGGAATGAGCGCGCGATTGCGGTTGTCGTAGATGTAGCCGACGCCGCCCTCCTTCAATCCGAACGAGTAGATGCCGCCCTTGAAGGTGTGATTCTGGACCCGCTGAATCACGTCGAACGTCGCAGTGTTCACCCCCTTCACCATCGACGTCAGCACGTGCCCGGGGGCTTCATCGTTCTGGTCGGAGTCGACACCAATCGCTAGCTTGTTGGTGGCACGCGCCGCCTCGAATACGCCCTGACCGGTCGAGCCGGCGGCGTGGAAGATCACTTCGACGCCCTGGTTGTACTGACTGAGCGCCAGCTCTTTACCCTTACCCGGATTCTTGAACGCATCCGGCGTGACGCCGGCGTACTGCACGATCACCTGACAATCGGGACAGACTTTCTTCACGCCGGCCCGATAGCCCGCCTCGAATTTGTGAATCAGCGGAATGTCCATGCCGCCGACGAATCCGATTTTCCTGGTGTGGCTTACCAGCGCCGCAAGCGCGCCGACCAGATACGATCCTTCTTCTTCGCGAAATTTGAGCGCGGCAACGTTTGGCGGTGGTGGAATCACGTTCCCTTTTGCATCGGTCGCCAACGCGTAATCGATTCCAGCGAACGCCGTCTTCGGATACTCCTTCGCCAGATTGGCGAGATCGTCGGTGAAGATGAATCCAACGCCGATCACCAGGTCCATTCCCTCAGCGGCGAGCAGTCTCAATCCTGCTTCGCGATCTGCTCCTTCTCCCGGCTCGATGAATCGAATGTTGGAGCCGAGCATTTTGGTGGCGCTGTCGGCGCCGGCATAGGCGCCGTCATTGAATGATTTGTCGCCGCGTCCCCCGACATCGAGCACGATCCCGATGCGCACCGGCGACGTCGCCCCCCCCTTTCCGCTGCCCTCGGCGCTGGCGCTCCGGCGGGTGAAAAGAAGGGCGATGTGTGCGACTAGAAGGAGCGATGTGACGATGATCAGCCTACGCATCTGAACAGAAGAATCGCCCACAACACAACACCCTGCAAGGCGATACGAGTGGGTGGGGAGCGTCTATATTTCAGCGCATGGCCGAGCGAATAAGAACGCGCTTTCTCGTAGTGGGAAGCGGAGTTGCTGGTCTTCACACTGCATGGCGCGCCTCGGCTGACGACGACGTGATGGTGCTCACCAAACGCTCGCTGTTCGATAGCGCCACCGCGTATGCGCAGGGTGGCATCGCTGCCGCACTGGGCGCGGGAGATTCTCCGGAGCTGCATCGACAGGACACGTTGGCAGCGGGTGCGGCCCTCGCCGACGCGAAAGCAGTTCAGGTCCTCGTCGAAGAAGGTCCCGCGCGTGTTCGCGAGTTGGCGACTGCGGGTGCGCAGTTCGATCTGGAGCCGGGGGGAAATTTCAAACTTGGCCGCGAGGCTGCTCATTCACGTCGGCGAATAGTGCACGCGCACGGGGATCAGACAGGCGCCGAGGTCGCGCGCACTCTGATCAAGCGCGTCAAGGAGAGTGAACGGATCGAAGTTCTGGAGAAAGCGCGTATCCTCGAGTTGATCGCTGAAGACGGAATGGTTTTCGGAGTCAGAGCAGCCGTCTCCGGAAAGGCAGTCGAGATAATCGCTGATGCGACGGTGCTGGCGACCGGTGGTTGCGGACAGGTCTACCGCTACACTACGAATCCACAGGTTGCGACTGGCGACGGATACGCGATCGCGCATCGCGCCGGCGCCAGACTCGCTGACATGGAGTTCGTGCAGTTCCATCCGACGGCGCTCGATACGCCCGAGAGTCCGTTGCAGCTCATCTCCGAAGCCGTGCGCGGAGAAGGCGCGGTGCTTCTCAACGAAGAGGGGAAGCGGTTCATGCTGGAGCGACACCGGCTGGCGGAGCTGGCGCCGCGCGATGTCGTCGCCCGCGAAATCTTTCGCGAGAAGATCGGTGGCAGACGCGTCTGGCTCGATGCGCGCATGCTCGGCAAGAATTTCGAGGAGCGCTTTCCGGGGATCTTCGCCATCTGTCGCGCGCGGGGAGTTGACCCGTCGGTAGATCTGATTCCGGTCACGCCGGCAGCGCACTACATGATGGGCGGCGTCGTCACTGATCTGCGTGGGCGCGCCAGTCTCAATCGGCTTTACGCGTGCGGCGAAGTCTCGCGCACGGGTGTGCACGGCGCGAATCGGCTGGCCTCGAACTCACTCCTCGAGGGGCTCGTCTTTGCCGAGCGCGTCGCGCGCGACATGATCGAGACTCGTAAACTTACGGGCGTACCTCGCAAGAAGAGCTGGGACGTGCCGGTACTGCGCGACCGCGGAGCGGCGCTGGTCGCCGCCGAAACAATCCGGCAAGTGATGTGGGATTATTGCGGCATCGACCGCAGCGCCAAAGGGTTGCGCGTCGGCCGAGCCAAGCTGGAGGAGATCGAGTCGCGCCTGCCTGAAGGAGCGACTGAGGAAGCCAACATGGTGCAGACGTCCCGGCTCATTGCCGACGCCGCCCTGTTGAGAAAGGAGTCGCGCGGTGGACATTATAGAAGCGATTTCCCGCGCGCCAAAAGAAAGTGGAGCGGCCGACACATCGAATGGTAGAAACGACGGAAAGGCTGTACGCCGAGCTGCAGGAAGAGATCAAGCACCTGGCGAGAACGCGCAACGCGGTGATTATCGCCCACAATTACGAGCGCCCTGAGGTACAGGACGTCGCCGATTTCGTCGGCGATTCGCTCGGGCTCAGTCGCGAGGCGGCGAAGACCAAGGCGGACGTCATCGTGTTTTGCGGCGTCCACTTCATGGCGGAGACGGCGGCGGTTTTGTCGCCGCAAAAGACGGTCTTGCTTCCCGACCTGGCGGCCGGATGCTCCCTGGCGGCGACGATCGACGCAGAGCAGCTGAGAGACTGGAAGGCTGAGCATCCCGGCGCCGTCGTCGTCTCGTATGTAAATACGACCGCTGAAGTGAAAGCGGAAAGTGACTACTGCTGCACGTCGGGGAACGCGGTCGAGATCGTCAATTCGGTTCCCGCGGACAAAGAGGTTCTCTTCCTGCCCGACATGTTTCTGGGCGCGCACGTCCGCCGGATTACCGGTCGCAAGAACATGCACGTCTGGATGGGCGAGTGTCACGTCCATGCGGGCATCGATCCCGAGGATATCAGGCTGCAGCGCGCGAAGCATCCCGGCGCGGAGTTCCTGATTCACCCCGAGTGCGGCTGCGCGACGAGCGTCGTCGAGGCGATGTCAGCGGGCGATATCGATCCAGTTGGAGTGCAGATCCTCTCCACCGAGGGAATGATCAAGCGTCCTAAAATCTCCGCCAACGACGAATTCATCGTCGCAACGGAGGTTGGCATCCTGCACCGCCTGCGGCGGGAGAATCCGAACAAGACTTTTTTCCCGGCAAACGAGAGAGCGGTGTGCGCGTTCATGAAAGTGACGACGCTGCCCAAGGTCTTGAACTCGCTGCAGCGGATGGAGCATCGAATCACCGTTCCTCCCGAGATTGCCTCGCGCGCGCGACTGGCGATCGAGCGAATGATCGCCATTGGTGGACAGACTCCGCTGTCGCCGGTTCCGGAAGCTTCGGACGATCCCGGCGAATGAGGAATGAGCGGGAGAATGAGCTCCGCGCTCATGGGTTCTTCTGGGAGGAAGGGCTTCATTTCCCGCTGACAAAAAAAGAAACGACGGCGCTGGTAGCGAGCGCTCTGGAGGAGGACGACACCAAGCATGACATCACCACCGCCGCTACGGTGATGTCGAATCGGCGCGCGGGGTGTCGGCTCGTCTCCAGACAAAGCGGAGTCATCGCGGGGCTGCCCCTCGCCTGCGAGGCGTTCGAGCAGCTGGACCACGCGGTGACGATGAGGATCGAACACGCCGACGGATCGCGCATCAAGCCACAGACTCCGGTGATGTTCCTCTCCGGGCACGCGCGCGGGATATTGTCGGCCGAACGGGTGGCGCTGAACTTCGTGCAGCGACTCTCGGGAATCGCGACGATGACGGCGCGCTACGTCGATGCCGTCGCCGGAACTGGGGCGCACATTCTCGATACGCGTAAGACGTTGCCTCTGTATCGTCGCCTCGAGAAGTATGCTGTTCGCTGCGGTGGGGGATTGAACCACCGCATGGATCTGGCGGCGTCAGTCCTGATCAAGGACAATCATGTCGCAACCGTCGACGGGGACATCGCGCTGGCGGTGAACAGGGCGCGCGGGCTGGCCCCAGCGGGAATGAAGATCGAGGTCGAATGCGAGACGCTCGACCAGGTCCGTGCCGCGCTCGATGTCGGCGTTGACGTCATCATGTTCGACAACATGAGCCTGGCGGATCTGCGCGAGGGAGTGAAGCTGGTCGACAAGAGAGCCGTGACCGAGGCTTCGGGAGGAGTGACGCTCGACACGGTGCGGCAGATGGCCGAGACGGGCGTCGACTGGATTTCCATCGGCGCGCTCACGCACTCGGCGCCGGCTCTCAACGTCGGTCTGGATTTCGATTGATGGCCGAGATCGAAGTCTGCGACGTGTGCGGGTCTAGTGATATCAGGCAGTTCAAGTGCAAGTGGATTTGTCAGAATTGTGGGGCCATTCTCAAGACATGCTCTGATTTGGTAGTGAGGATTTCGCATTGCGGACCAACGGCACTGCTGACTGCTGACTAACTGCGAATTGGGAGACCTACCGCGCACCGCGAGACTAGTCCGTAGATCGCAACCCGCACCAGTCATCAATCCCGCAGGAGGTCTCCCAATGCGCAATTAGTCAGCAGTCCGTAATGCACTTGGTCCGCAATGCGCAGCTTTCATTGAGGTGAATCGACATGGACCGTAGAAATTTCGTGTGGGTGAGTGCCATCGCAGGCGCGATGGCAATTCGCGGCAGGCCACTGGAAGGGCAAACCCTTTTGCCCGGCGCGTCTGAACCAACCGCCGACGACCAGCCATTACGCGCGGCTCCGTTCGAGCTCGAAGAAGCGACGATTGCGGATCTACAGAGCGCAATGGTATCAGGGAGAAGGACGGCCCGGTCGATCACGCAGCTCTATCTCGATCGGATCGCCGAGCTGGACCGGAAGGGCCCGATGTTGCGTCACGTGATCGAAGTAAATCCGGACGCGCTCGCCATGGCCGATTCGCTCGACCGGGAGCGTAAAGCGGGTCGTGTGCGGGGTCCGCTGCATGGGATTCCGATATTGCTGAAGGACAACGTCGGCACCGCTGATCGGATGACGACCACCGCCGGCTCGCTCGCTCTTGCCGGCTCGATCCCGGCGCAGGATTCGACGGTCGCTGCGAAGCTGCGTAACGCCGGCGCCGTTTTCCTCGGCAAGGCCAATCTCAGCGAATGGGCGAATTTTCGCTCGACACATTCGACCAGCGGCTGGAGCGGGCGCGGCGGACAGGCAAGAAATCCGTACGTGCTCGACCGAAATCCGTGCGGGTCGAGCTCAGGATCCGGCGGCGCCGTCGCGGCCAACTTGTGCGCGCTGGCGATCGGCACTGAGACCGACGGCTCGATCGTATGCCCTTCGTCCGCCAACGGAATCGTTGGCATCAAGCCGACGGTAGGGCTGGTGAGTCGGGCGGGAATAATTCCGATCGCTCACAGCCAGGACACCGCCGGTCCGATGGCGCGGACGGTGAGGGATGCGGCGATCGTTCTAAGTGCGATTGCCGGAATGGATCAGCGGGACAGTGCGACATCGTCCATGCGCACGCGGGAGCAGATCGACTACACGCGTTATCTGGACGCCAATGGATTGCGGGGGGCGCGGATCGGTGTCGCGCGGGCAAAGTTCTTCGGCTATAGCGATGTCACCGACAAGGCAATCAACGACGCCATCGATGTAATGAAGGCACAGGGTGCGGTGATCGTCGATCCGGCGAACATCGAGACGGCGGGAAAGTTCGACGACAGCGAATTCGATGTCCTGCTCTACGAGTTCAAAGCTGATCTCAACACCTACCTCACGTCACTCGGCACGAAGGCGCCGGTGAAGTCGCTGCAAGAGATCATCGCCTTCAACGACGCCCACAAGGATCAGGAGATGCCGTGGTTCGGGCAGGAGATAATGATCCAGGCGCAGGCGAAAGGACCGCTCACCGAGAAGAAGTACATCGATGAGCTGGCAAGCAATCTGAAGATGTCGCGCACCGACGGCATCGACGCGACGATGGATAAGTACAAGCTCGACGCGATCATCGCACCGACCGGCGGGCCCGCGTGGCCAACGGATTTGATCAATGGCGATCACTTCACGGGCGGGAGCTCGACACCGGCCGCGGTTGCCGGCTATCCCAATATCAACGTGCCGGCGGGATTCTCACACAATCTGCCGATCGGGATTTCATTCTTTGGACGCCCGTACAGTGAAGCGACGCTCATCAAGATTGCTTATGCGTACGAGCAAGCGACCAAGCATCGGAAACCGCCACAGTTCATTCCCACCCTTGGGGATTCTTGAATTGCTGCCTGCGGACTCTCACGTGCGGACCAAGTGCACTGCTGACTGCTGACTAAATGCGCATTGGGAGACTTACTGCGGACCGATGGCCGATATGGATTGCGAACTTCGGACTAGTTTCGCAATCCGGAGTAGGTCTCCCAATTCGTAGTTAGTCAGCAGTCCGGAATGCCGTTGGTCCGTAATGCGCAGTTCACTCATCCTCGAGAATGGCATCCCTAACGAAATAACCCCCACCCTCTCGAACCGCGGCGGCAACCGATCGGCGCGTATCATCGACTTCCTCCTCGCGGCCGTCGAGCATGTTGCGATTGCCCCGGAATCGGCGGCCGGCTTCGACGCAGAACAAATCACATAGCTGAATCTCGCGCTCGCATTCCGCGACGCCGCATTCGTCGATCAGGCTCTGAGTGCGGGCGATGACGCACGCGGTCGCGAACAGATCGATTGCCATGTTCGCCAGCCGCTCCAGCACCAGCTGACTGTCGATGATCTTTTCGCGGTGGCGCGCGATCGCGCGATCGGTCGCCGTGCCCAGTTCGGCGACGTGCTTCTCGAAGTAATCCTTGTGCTTCTTGAGCCGATCGTCGAGATCGATGTCGAGGGTCGACGTCTGGCCCAGTCGCAGCCGGACTCGCGACGTCGCGTAACCGCCGAGCAGTCCGAGGTGCTTCAAGGGACGTCGTAGCGCGGAGCCGACTTCCTTCAACGCTTCGGCTGGCGCCTGCACCCCGTTGAGCGCGATGAACAATCGCAACACCTCATTCGCGCCCTCGAAGATCCGGTTGATTCGCGAGTCGCGCAGCATTCGCTCGTACGGATAGGGCTTGACGTAACCGCGGCCGCCGGCGAGCTGCACCATGTCGTCAGCGGCCCGCCACACCATATCGCTGGAGAAAACTTTCGCGCAAGCTGCCTCCAGCGAGAAGTCGATGTCGCCGCGATCGACGAGCGAGGCGAGAATTCCGAGCATCGAATCCGACGCATATGTCTCGCTCGCCATGCGCGCCAGCTTACGTTGCGTGATCTCAAAATCCGCCAACGGATGCCCGAACTGCACGCGCTCGGTGGCGTACGTCGCCATCTCCTTCACGGTCCGCTTCGTTCCGCCAGTGCAACCCGCAGCGAGCGTCAAACGGCCGGCGTTGAGAACGTGAACAGCGACGCCAAATCCGCGACCGACGGCGCCGAGCACGTGGTCAGCGGGAACCTGCATGCCTTCATAGGCGAGCTCGGCCTGGGTCGAGCCACGAACGCCGAGCTTGCGCACCGTGCCGACAACCTTGAACCCCGGCATGTCGGGTCGAACCAGAAACGCAGTCATGCGCTGGACGCTCTCGCCGCGCCGCTGCACGAACGCCTGGGCGAAGGTCGCGATCACTCCGGCGCGATGTCCGTTGCCGATCCAGATCTTGCGGCCGTTCAGTCTCCAGTAAGTTCCGTCTTTGCTGAGCATCGCCGTCGTCTGGATGTTCTGCGCATCGGATCCGACGTCTGGTTCCGTCAGCGCGTACGCCGCCAGGAAATCACCGCGCGCGAGCGGCGGCAGATACCGCTCCTTCTGTTGGTCGTTGCCGTGAAGAACGATGGCCTTCGACCCCAGCCCGCAATGAACGCCGACGAGGACCGCCAGCGATGGATCAACTGCTGACAGAGTCTCGAACACCCGCGCGTATGCCGACGAGGATAATTCCAGCCCGCCATACTTTTTGGGAATGGTGAGGCCGAGCATTCCGATTTCGGCAATGGCGCGGATGACGTTGTCGGGAATCGTCTCTTCTTCGTCGAATTTTCCCGAGTCGATGAGGTCGCCCTGCATATCGCGCAGGCTCTTGATGAGACGGCGCACCGTGCGCGCTTCGTCCGGGTCTCGCTCGTCGAGCGGGCGCGGGTAAGGGAAGAGCAGCGAGTCGAGGACGACACCCGCGAAGATTCCCCGGGTGAATGACGATTTCTGTTCAGTCAGTTGATCGGCCCCGCGGAGGGACTCTGCGGTGGAGGTCACGGGGTGGCGGTCAGGCAGACCGCATAACCGTAGACGTGAGCGATACGATTGTTGATTCGATCCATCGTGTCTCCGTTAAGCCGTGGCGACTGCTCCTGCCCTGGCCGCGTTCTCCAATTGCTCCGCCAGCGCTTCGGCATCCGTCACCGGTTTGTCGCAGGCATAACCGCGGCAGACGTAGGCAGTCGGCTGGTCGTCAATCAGCGGGCGATCGTCCAGTAATTTGACGAGGTGGCTCTCACCTGCTGGCCCACCGGCGAGCACGAGCGATGGAACGTAGTGCGTGGCGACCGCCGTCTCCAGGGCACGGAAGTTGGAGCTCTCACGCGCACCGACGAGTGCGACTTCAATCGCGCCGTGCAGCTCCATGTCGGCACAACCCAACAAATGGCCAAATGCTGTCGGAAAGCGCAGCATCGGTTCGGCGAGCGATTCCAGCGCGAACATGGCGCGACGCCGATACTCGCTGTCATGCCGGAGCTCCGCCAGTTGTAGCAGCAGATCCACCGCCAGCGAAGTGCCGGACGGTATCGCGTTGTCCGTCACGTCGCGCGGGCGCGTAATCAGCTGCTCGGCGTCGCGGGCAGTGTCGAAAAAGGCGCCAACGTCGCCGTCCCAGAACCATTGGATCATGGCGTCGGCGATCTCTCGCGCACGCGCCACCCACCGTTCGTCGAAGGTGAGCTCGTACACAGCGAGGAATCCCAGCGCAACCGCGGCGTGATCATCGAGGAAGCCGCTAATGCGGGTCACACCGTCCTTGTGCGAGCGCATCACGCGCCCGGAGTGCACCATCTCGCGGGCCAGGAACTCGGCGTTTCTGATAGCCAGCCTGGCGAAGTGGTCTCGCTGCAAAGCACGAGCGGCAGTCGCGACCCCACGGAGGGCAAGGCCGTTCCAGGCGGCGAGAATCTTCTCGTCACGTGCCGGCCAGACGCGTCGCGATCTGGTCTCCAGCAGAATCCGTCGCGCTCGCGCGAGAGTCTGCTCGAGGATGTCGACGTCGATTCCAGCGCGTGCAGCGGCCGCTGCCGGATCCAGCGGAACGTACAGGATGCTCTTTCCCTCGAAATTTCCGCCCCGCACCACGCCGTAGTAGGTCTTGAACGCGCGCGCATCGGCCCCGAGAAGAGAGTCGAGCTCCCCTTCGCTCCAGACGTAGAACTTCCCTTCGTGGCCTTCGCTGTCGGCGTCGAGCGATGAATAAAATCCGCCTTCGGGCGACGTCATCTCCCGACCCAGCCACTCCACAGTCTCGATTACCACGCGTCTGACTTCCTCGTCGCGCGTCGCCTGCCAGAGATGAGCGCCGAGTCGGGTGAGAAGTGCGTTGTCGTAGAGCATCTTCTCGAAATGGGGAACGAGCCAGGTCGCATCGACTGAGTACCGTGCGAATCCGCCGCCGATCTGATCGTAGATTCCCCCACGCGCCATTTTCCGAAACGAGTTGACGACGATGTCGAGCGCCTCGCTGGTCCCGGTGCGTTTCCAGTAGCGGAGCAGAAAGTCGAGCACCATCGTCGCAGGAAACTTGGGAGCCGCACCGAACCCGCCATTGCTCGCATCGTAGCGCGGGACGAGAGACTTGTAGGCGATCTCCAGCATCTGCGGCGACAGCGTCCCGCCGCTGCGCGCGCTGCTGATGTTGCTCTCGTAGATCTGCCGCAGCTGCTCGGCGCTTTCGGTCACGCCTTCGCGGCGCTCGGCGTAAGCATCGCTCACCGCCTGCAGCACTTTGCGGAAGGAGGGAATGCCGTGACGATCCTCAGGCGGGAAATACGTTCCGCCGTAGAAGGGGCTCCCGTCGGGGAGCAGGAACATCGTCATCGGCCAGCCGCCGTGCCCGCTCATCGCCTGCACCGCCTGCATGTAGATACCATCCAGGTCAGGTCTTTCTTCTCGATCGACTTTGATGTTCACGAACTTGTCGTTCATGAGATGCGCTGTCTCTTCGTCCTCGAACGACTCGTGGGCCATAACGTGGCACCAGTGACAGGCGGCGTAGCCGATGCTCAGCAGAATCGGCTTGTCTTCCCGTTTTGCTTTCTCGAGGGCCTCGGGTCCCCACGCATACCAGTCGACAGGATTCTGGGCGTGCTGCAACAGATACGGACTGGTTTCCTGCGCGAGGCGATTCGGCACGAGCTGATCTGCTAGGTAACTGGGTTCGAGCCGGTCATGTGGGCGGGAACTTCCTCGACACGTCCCTCATTCGTCTCGTGCGGGCGGTAGGCGATGACGTTCACCTTCTCGAGCGTGATCAGGCCGCCGCCAACCATCTCGTCCAGCGTCGGCAGGATCTCGTCGATCTTTTCCTGGGTCTCCACGCATTCGACGATTATGGGCAGGTCGAGCGACAGGTCGAGGAATCTGGCTGCGTGAATCCTGCTGCTGGCGCCGAAGCCCATGATGCCGCGCGTCACCGTCGCTCCGGCGTAATGGCGCTTACGGAGCAGCTGAACGATCGCCCAATACAGCGGCTCGCCCTGGTACTTGTCGCGCTCGCCGATGTGGATGCGCATCAGCACCCGTTCACCCTTCAGCCCGTGCATATTTCCTCTCCTTCGCCGCTATTATCAAGGTACATGATCTACCTGTTGATCGCACTCGGCGGCGCC